>Ga0310121_10005063_pt1 | contig 11424 bp, 8 predicted proteins | sample CB27_Tmax_986_MG_FD_203504 | JGI IMG/M metagenome (GOLD analysis project Ga0310121, IMG submission 203504) | Marine microbial communities from Western Arctic Ocean, Canada - CB27_Tmax_986 | ecosystem: Environmental > Aquatic > Marine > Oceanic | place: Canada: Western Arctic Ocean | collected...
AATGAAAAACTGCTCGCCCCGGGCTTTCCCGAGGAGATTGTTGATGACGAACCCGAGTCCGCTGGATTCGAAGTGAGCCGGACACACTGATCCGTGATCCGATTTTTCTTTACCTGCTCTCAAGCACTGCCATGTCACAACTTTCAATCCAGCCGAGAATCACAATCGATATGATTCGATCCATTGTGACCAGACAACCGGCACCGAGTCTATAACTGTGGCAATACTCTGGGTTCCGGTCACGATTGCGGCCGCATTTTTCCAAAACCTTCGCTCGGCCGTTCAACGCCACCTTAAATCAGAGCTGTCAGACATGGGCGCGGCTTCTGTGCGTTTCCTTTACACCTGCCCTTTTGCTCTGGCCTGGCTTGTGCTTCTAACACTTGGATTTGGATTGGACCTGCCGACACCCAGTTCGACGTTCGTGACCTGGATTATCACTGGGTCCATTGCACAGATAACTTTCACGTTTTTGCTGATGTGGCTTTTCTCATTCTCCAAATTTACGGTGGGTACGGCACTGTCCAAGACAGAGGTCATACAAGTCGTTGTGCTCGAAGCCATACTACTGCGAGAACTGATATCCGGCTTAGCCACAGCCGCCGTTGTGATTGCGACTGCAGGCGTACTGATCATGACCGCCGGAAAATCTAAGCTTTCAGCCGCAAGTCTAGTGTCCGGACTGCGCCAGAAATCTACAGTAATCGGACTTGCCTGCGGTTTTTTTCTCGGACTGTCTGCTGTACTGTTTCGCGGTGCTGCCCTGTCGCTGGAGGGTGATTCGATACTGATAACATCAGCCTATACCCTCGTTGTTGCAACCGTGTTTCAGAGTATCGTGATGCTTGTCTGGTTGTACTGCCGGGAACCCGGCCAGATTACAGGCACGATTACCCACTGGCGCCGTTGCGCTGCTGTCGGTTTTGCTGGATGGATAGCGTCAATCTGCTGGTTCATTGCCTTTACACTGACCAACGCGGCTTTTGTACGTGCGCTCGGCCAGATAGAGTTGCTGTTTACATTTTTTGCCTCTGTTCTTATTTTTCGAGAAAAAGTCAGTCACAAGGAAATTGTAGGCGTCATGTTACTTGTCATCGGCATCGTAGTGCTGGTTCTTGAAAAAATCTATTGAATTCGGCAACTTGATTGATCTGTTGTTACCCACGGAGAGAACTGATGAAAACCGGCTATGGACCTCTTAACGGTATACGTATCGTCGATTTTACCCATGCGATGGCCGGCCCAACCTGTGCGCTGATGCTCGCAGACATGGGTGCTGAGGTAATCAAGATCGAGCGGGTGCCATTCGAGGCTGACGAAGCACGTAACGCCAGTGATCCCTATACCATCAACGGCGTGTCGGCCACCTACATGATCCTAAATCGCAACAAAAGAACATTACCTCTTAATCTGAAATCGCGAGAAGGTAGTGCCGTTGCAAAAAAGGTGCTGCTAGATGCTGATGTGGTCCTGGAAAATTTCCGCCCCGGTGTGCTCGAACGACTGGGCTTGGGTTACGAAAATATTTGTCGGTTCAACCCTCAGATCATCTATGGTGCTATCAGTGGATTTGGACGAACTGGTCCATACAAGGTACGTGCCGGTTTCGATCTCATCGCCCAGGGAATGTCTGGCATTATGAGTGTCACGGGTGAGGCGCCAGGGAGAAGCCCAGTCAAACCAGGCGTACCCATGACCGATATCACCGCCGGGATCCTCCTCGCAATGGGTATCTGTGCCGCCCTTCGGCACCGCGAAGTTACAGGCGAAGGACAAATGGTCGACACCTCGTTGTTCGAAGCGGGCATTGTCCAGACTTACTGGCACTCGGCGATAGCCTTCGCCACCGGTCTGGCGCCTGAACCGCTGGGGTCTGGACACCCGCTGAATGCTCCCTATCAGGCACTTCAAACTGAAGACGGATGGATCACGGTCGGGGCTGCCAACGGGCCTACCTGGAAACGGTTTGCGGAAATTATCGACCCCGACATGCTTGAGGACCCGCGTTTCTTAACCAACGAGGCACGCATGAAAAACCTCACAGTCCTAGAACAACACCTCAACAACAAGTTATCCGCAAGAACCACCGAGGCCTGGCTGAGCCTGTTGGAGCAAGCAGGTGTACCCGCAGGTCCGATCAACACGATTGTACAGATGCACGATGATCCCCAAGCCGTGGCCCGGGAAATGGTGGTCACTCAATCCCACCCTGACGCCGGTTCCGTCAAAACGCTTGGTTTGCCGGTTAAATTCTCACACACACCCGGCGGACCCAAACAACCGGCCTCGCGTTACGGTGAACACACGTGGTCTATCTTGCGCGACGTCGGCTACACTGATGAGGAAATCAGCACATTTATCCAGAGCGGGGTCACCGTCGCCGATGAACAGCCGTCTGAAAGAAACTCTGACGGAACCTGAGGGACTTTAAATCTACAGAGGTGGCGCTGGCATCTTGCCAAGCACCTGCTCACACCACCTGGCCGCACTGAGTAATCTGGGCTCTTCCAGTCTGGCCGCGATAAGCTGTATTCCCAGAGGCAGGTCGGATTGAGAAAGCCCCGAAGGCACCGTCACAGTCGGTAGTCCAGTGGACGTCCATGGGCCCTGAAACATCGCACTGCCCGTCACGCTAAGATCACCCGGTGCTGCCGTTGGTGTGGTCGGCGTCAACAGCACCTGTGCCTTCTTCGATAATCTCTCAGCATCAGCAATAAACTGAAGGCGACTCTCCAACGCACGCGAATAGGTCACTGCATCGATTCCAAGACCCGTTTCTACCAACTCCCGGATGTTAGGCCCATAAAGATCGGCCTTTTCTTTGAGCAGTGGTTCATGAAAATTGGCGGCTTCCACAGTCAAGATAGTCAATTGATCTGCCATAGCGCGTTCAAAACTTTCCGGCAGTTCGATATGTTCGACTCTGGCACCCTCGCGCGACAGACGTTCGATGACTTCCTGCGTGTGGGTACGTACATCGTCATCCGCATTTTCAAAAAAATAATCTTGCAGTACCCCCACGTGGGGTGGGCTTGGATTCTTGATCCCTACGGAGTAGTCCGGTATGTCGTCATTCAGAGTGGTTGGATCGTTTTCGTCTGGACCAGCCATTACCTGAAGCATCAGGGCCACATCTTCAACTGATCTGGCCATCCACCCAACGTGATCAAAAGACCAACTCAAGGGCACGACGCCGAATCGGCTCACCCGCCCGAAAGTTGGTTTTAGGCCCACAATGCCGTTATAGGAAGCAGGTCGAAGTACCGAACCCCGTGTCTGACTCCCGAATGCGATCGGACACATCATCGCGGCAACCGCGGCGGCCGAGCCACTGCTCGAACCACCAGGCGTATGGTCGATGTTCCAGGGATTGCGGGTTGGAGATGGATCGCGATAGGCAAACTCGGTGGTGACTGTCTTGCCCAACATGATTCCGCCCCCCTCCTGAAGACGCGCCACAGTCGTCGCATCGTGCTTGGGAACAAAATCAGCAAAAACCTTGGAACAAGCAGTAGTCGGTACACCGGCGGTGTAGAAAATATCCTTAACCCCGGTCGGGACTCCGATTAACGGCGCACTGGATCCTGCATCAAGTTCAACCTGTTTCCGACGAGCCTGCGCTATCACAGCTTCAGGATCAACATGGACCCACGCCTGCAACTGATCGAGATCGCTGATGCGCGCCAAGAGAGTCTGCACAAGCTCAACCACCGAAAAGCTGCGTGTCCGCAACCCGCTGACAACTTCGACTGTACCGAGTTCGTGGAGATTCATCAGGGGTGAAAGCGACGAAAACATGTCGTGCCGTCACGCTCGATCTGCTCAACCAAAGCTACCTCCCAGGTCAGGTAGGCATGCATTGCTTCTTCGATAGCATCGGTCTGTTCATACGGTTTATACCAGACGTCCTCCGACAGTTCGCCCGCAGCCAGATCGTCTCCCGATTCCAGAGCATAACCTGCATCTGCCCACGCTTCAAAACCGCCGTCCAAAACGTATACTGTAAGGTCTTCTCGGTGCGAGACCTCATCCGCAGCAAACTTGGCGAGAATACCGTCAGGTGATGTCAGCACAAATATCAGATCATCTCCAGTGAGTTTTCCCAACACCTCTTCCAGGCCAGTGCGTGAAGCCCGCCGAGCACCGGGTATATGTCCTGCCCTGAATTCAAGGCTGTCTGACAAATCAATCACAACAGTGTTTTTCTTCGTAATCAAATCGTTGAGCGCAGAAGCCTTGATAAGCTGCGTATCCAGGTTCTCAAGACCCAAAACTTCTCTTTTTTCAGGCCCTGTTTCAAGATCAGTTTCCGTCAGAATACCGTCCAACACATAGACGTTGTCCCATCCCATCTGGATTAGCCAGGACGCAGTCATGGTTGCACGTACACCGGTATCGTCTATCAGTACCAGACGGGAATTTCGAACACCAACATACTCATCCGTAGCCTGCACCAACTGTCCCCCGGGAGCTGATCGGGAACCCGGGAGATGGCCGGCCGCATATTCTTCTGGCGAACGCACGTCCAGCACAAACAGGGTGATCTCACTTTTTTCTGTGCGAAACCTTTCCAGGTCAGCACACGACACCCGTTCAACACCGAACCGCTTGGCCACCGTATCGGCCATCTTCCGTGAACGCTCAAGTCCATTCTCAGTCACGTTTGGTGCCGGTCGAACTTGACCATGGTCTAGCCCATAACCTGCCAGATGCCATCCCATGGTGCCGTTTTTCAGTGCCACAACCGGATTTGGAATGCCGGCATTAATCAGTGACTGCGACCCGATGATACTGCGCGTTCTACCCGCACAATTGACCACAACAAGCGTCTGTGGATCATCGACTGCATCGCAGACCCGGTAAACGAGCTCTGCACCGGGACAGCAAATCGCACCCGGAATACTCATGTTGGTGAACTCTTTCATCGGGCGACTATCCAGAATGACAATATTTTCACCGGCATCCAGTTTGGCTTTTATCTCCTCGGCTGGAAGACGAGGTGTGCCGTATTCATGTTCAACAAATTCTCCAAAAGCTTTACTGGGTACATTTACACCTGAAAAAATCTCGTATCCGGCGTTCTGCCAAGCCTCTATTCCGCCATCCAGGATATTGACCTGCGTATAGCCGAATCCGGTGAGTCGCACTGCCGCAGCGTCTGACAGCCCGCTGGCATCGTCACACAGCACAATCGGCGATTCCGATCGAGGAATCAGGCGCCCCAGTTCCAGTTCAAGATTCGCCAGCGGGATCGAGATCGCGTAAAGCAGATGGGCTCCGGCAAAAGCGCCCCCGCTTCTGACATCCACTACGGCGAGCTCTTTACCTTCGATAATCTGTTCTTTCAGTTGACTCGGTGATACAAGACTCATCTCAACAGTTCCTCTTATGGAATAGTCGTGTCATTGATCCGGCCCAGACCCGTCAGATCCAATCGTGCGTTGAGCTGAACACACAAAAGTCGACGATCAAATCAGTCAAGCGACCGGCGTCTGGATGTCGGTTCGGATGGACATGGTTTTTACCGTTTTTCCTGCTTGATCAAATACCAGTCTTTCATGAAGGTGATCCAAGGCGAGGCCATACATATGCAGATGCACTGTGGATTCTAAATCATCAGTAGAGATTGCATGAATATCGTCCGGTAGAAAAACAACGCCCTTGCCGTGCCGAACCACAAAACTCCCTGTTTCTTCCAGTTCCGCATAACCCTCTGCAGATGCATCATCAGTTCGCTGATAGAACCGATTCAGCTCATCCCCATAAACCCCCACGATGACTGCCCAGGTAGTGTGGTTATGGGGCGGCACTGATTTGCCCGCAGCACCGACAGAGGCATAGAGTGCATAGCGATGATCTGAATCTTCAGAAATTCGGTAGACCGCAGATCCACCATCCTCAGTTACAGGAAAACTGCTTCGGGGAAAAATTCCTTTATCCCGAGTAAGCTCGATTAGCTCATCCCGAATCTTGCCCAGCGCATCGTAATTAACACCGTGCTGCTGTTCTATTAAACGCACCCGATCCACTGTCTCGGCTACAGCCTTGTCCCGTTGTTCGATGATAGTCATGCTTTCATCCTCCGTTCTCAAATAAGCACCCGTCAAACAGCTAACATTTATGCCTGAACCTGAGCTGCAATATAGTCTATTGCTGCCTGTACACCGCCCTTATTGTGAGGCACGGCAGATACATCCAAAGTCATCTCGATGCCAGACAAAGTAGCCATCAGCATCAGATCATTAAAATCACCCAGGTGACCAATTCGAAATACGTTACCGGCAAGCTGTCCCAGCCCGTTGCCCAGCGACATATCAAATCGCTCCAGCACTGTCCGCCGGAAATTATCCGCATTGGTTGTTTCAGGCATCATTACTGCAGTCAAAGAATTACTGTATTCCCGCGGGTTCAAACACAGCAACTCCAGCCCCCACGCCTGTACAGCACGCCGTGTGGCCTCACCGAATCTTACGTGCCGAGAAAATACGTTCTCGAGCCCTTCTCCCAACAACATGTCGACTGCTTCCTGTAGCCCCATAAGCAAGTTGGTCGCTGGGGTATACGGGAAAAAACCGGTCTGATTGGTCTCCAGAACTTCCGCCCAGCTCCAGTATGATCTTGGCAGAGTTGCCTTTTCTACCACGGACAATGCCTTCTCACTGACAGCATTAAACCCAAGCCCTGGTGGCAACATAAGGCCTTTCTGGGATCCGGCAACGGTGACATCGACGCCCCACTCATCATGTCGGTAATCGATCGAAGCCAGGGAGGAGATCGTATCCACCATCAATAACGCCGAGTGCCCGGCCGAATCTATCGCGTGCCGCACCGCCCGAATATCGGAGGTGACACCAGTCGATGTCTCATTGTGCACAACACAGACAGCTTTGATATTGTGCCCGCTGTCCTCCTCGAGGATGCTTTGGATGGTGTTTGCATCCACCCCACTACGCCAATTGCCTGCGATCAGTTGAGGGTCGAGACCCAATCGTTCAGCAAGCGAGCACCATAACGAAGCAAAATGTCCGGTCTCATACATCAGTACTTTATCCCCGGCAGACAATGTATTCACCAGTGCGGCCTCCCAGGCACCGGTACCCGACGATGGAAAAATAATAATCGGGCTGTCTGTCCTGAATATCAGCGGTAGTTGATCAAGAACATCACGCACCAGCTGCTGAAAACGTGGGCCGCGGTGATCGATTGTGGGCTGCTGAATAGCCCTCAGTACCCGTTCCGGAACATTGGTCGGTCCAGGAATCTGTAGAAAATGTCGTCCGCTTTTGTTTCCAGTCATAATCTCTCGTTCTACACTACACTGCCAGCAGATGTTGTGTTAATCCAACATCCGTACCGACACCATGTTAATCAAACATCAGGCGAACGACTATTGTGCACAGTATGAGTCATTACGACAATTCTCCACTTAAGGCGCGAATCGGCGATAGCAGGCTCGCGCAGAAACTGTCGAGGTCTATCAAGGGTGAGGTGCTATTCGACCACTTCAGCCGCGGACGTTACAGCACAGATGCGTCAATCTACCAGATCGAACCGATTGGCGTTGTCATCCCACAGGCGCAGGACGATCTAACGACCATCATCGACATTGCGTCAGAGGAAGGTATACCTGTACTTCCTCGTGGTGCCGGCACATCGCAAAGCGGCCAGACCGTAGGGTTGGCATTAGTGATTGACGTGTCAAAACACTTAAACCAAATTATCGACCTGGACACAGCCAAACGGACTGTTACCGTCGAACCGGGCATAGTTCTAGATCAACTCAATGCGCAGTTGAAACCCCATGGCTTATTTTTTCCGGTCGACGTATCAACAGCCAGTCAGGCGACACTGGGAGGCATGGCAGGAAACAACAGTTGTGGCGCCCGATCTATACGCTATGGGCTGATGCGGGATAACGTACTGACCATCGATGCAGTACTCGCCAGTGGCGAACACGCACGGTTTGGCCCGCTTGGGCCCGCAAATACTGATCTACATGAACCCGAGATTTATCGTCGACTGACGCAATCACTCATCGAACTTGCTGATCGTGAGTCCGATGAAATTACAACACGATTTCCCAAAGTTCATCGCCGGGTCGGTGGTTACAACATTGATGCCATGCTGCCACCAGCGTTACAGCAGCGTGAGCAAAATATGGCCCAATTACTGGTTGGTTCAGAAGGCACGCTGGCATTTACGCGCCAACTAACACTGCGCTTACAACCCATACCTACGCACAAGGTTCTAGGCATCTGTCATTTTTCGTCCTTTTACCAGGCGATGGAGTCAACGCAACACATCGTAGGTCTGGCGCCAGACGCGGTCGAGTTGATCGACAGGACCCTGATAGACCTGGCGTTGGACATTCCCATATTCAAAGATACGCTCACCCGTTTTGTACAGGGTGATCCTGACGCACTGCTACTGGTTGAGTTTGCAGGAGAGGAACCGACCCTACTGCAGCAACAACTGGGCAATCTATCGACCCTTATGGCTGACCTGGGTCATCCAGGGTCGGTCGTGGACATCGTCAATCCGGCAGACCAACGGTCAGTCTGGGAGGTCCGAAAGTCTGGGCTTAACATCATGATGTCGATGAAAGGTGACCACAAGCCAGTGTCGTTTATTGAGGATTGTGCAGTACCACTTGAACACCTTGCAGAGTTCACCGATCGACTGACCCGTATTTTTGAAAAGCATGGAACACGTGGCACCTGGTATGCACATGCTTCAGAAGGCTGTCTTCATGTACGCCCCGTACTCAACATGAAAAGTCCTGAAGATGTTCGAAAGATGCGCTCAATTGCTGAGCAGGCATTTTCTATTGTGCGGGAATATGAAGGGTCTCACTCCGGTGAACACGGCGATGGCATCGTCCGTTCAGAATTTCACCCCATCATGTTTGGCGATCGAATGCTGAGCATTTTTGAAAAAGTCAAAGAAACAATAGATCCAGGTGGCCTTTTTAATCCAGGTAAGATTGTTGATCCCCCACGCATGGATGATCGCTCTTTGTTCCGCTATGGACCGAATTATTTAGACGGTAAAAGTCCAACACAACTGGACTGGTCAACCTGGGGCGGGTTTTCCGGTGCGGTTGAAATGTGCAACAACAATGGTGCCTGCCGTAAACGTGACGCAGCGGTAATGTGTCCTTCATTTCGTGTAACGGGCGACGAAACTCATTCGACGCGGGGCCGTGCCAATACGCTTCGCCTGGCACTAACAGGACAGCTGGGACCTAATGCTTTTTCCTCAAGTGAAATGGCTGAATCGATGTCACTGTGCGTCGGCTGTAAGGCCTGCAAGCGGGAATGTCCGACTGGTGTTGACATGGCACGTATGAAGCTTGAATTACAAGCGAGTCAAACTGCAGCCCATGGACTCAACATGGGTCAACGCCTCGTGGCCTACCTGCCGCGATACGCGCCGGCGATTGCGGGCATAGGACCTTTGTTCAACGCAGTCCAAAAGCTACCCGGTGCTGCTATATGTATCGAAACTCTGACGGGCTTCACGCGCCACCGCCGCCTGCCCAACTGGCGCAGGTCAAAACGCCTCAACAGCATCACTCGAACTGGACCTGCCGATGGCCAGCCGGTGGTCATTCTGCTGGACACTTTCAGTCGCTGGTTCGAACCAGAAAACGGTGAAGCGTTGATCAATGTTTTGGCTGGCGCCGGCTGCCGAGTACACATCGCTGGATCGGATGACAAAAGACCGCTGTGCTGTGGACGAACATTTTTAGCAGCTGGACTTATAGATGAAGCCAGGCACGAAGCCCGACGGCTCTTAATGGCGTTGAAACCATTTTTCGATCAAGGCATACCGCTGGTCGGACTGGAACCCGCGTGTATTCTGACCCTGCGGGACGAATACGACGTACTTTTACCGTCATCAGAAACGAAGGGGCTTAAAAACATGGCCTTTCTGCTCGAAGAATATCTGGTTCAACAATCGGCGGATCTTTCTTTGAATCTGGGACCCACACAGTACAAACAGGCAGCGTTACACTGCCATTGCCACCAGAAAGCATTTGCGACCGCCAAAGACGTCGAAACCGTCTTGAATTGGATACCTGAGCTGACTGTCAACCCCATAACCAGCAGCTGCTGTGGCATGGCAGGTGACTTTGGGCAATGGGCAAAAACTCACGACGTATCCATGGCTATGGCAGAACTTTCTCTGCTACCCGCAGTACGGGCACTGGACCCCAACGCTGCAGTAGTCGGCGGCGGCACCAGCTGTCGACAACAAATTCACAACGGTACGGGCCGTGACGCAGTTCACTTCGTTCAACTCCTGTACCAGTCAATGATGGATAGTACTGCGGTACAACCTGACCACGACGGCCAGAGCTAGTCCTGGACACTGACCTGCCCATGCTCGATACCATCATTTCAGATCACCGCGCCTGGATGGGGGAAGACATTCAAGCCAAGGACTGGTGTGTGACTGTGTCCGATGACGCAAACAAAGAACTCGCTGATCTCGTTGAAGCACTACAACGGGCTCCTTTGCCCACACTACTGCAGACCCCGGAGAATTATCCTCTGCCGACCCTCCAAAATATTATCCAGCAAGTAAGGTCTATTCTCGATGAAGGCTGTGGCTTTACTGTCCTCAAAGGACTCAGCGTCAAGGATCATGACGTCAACGACATGGTCAGTGTCTTTTGGATACTCGGTCACTTGATTGGTCGCCCCGTTGCCCAGAAATTTGACGGTACAATGATCTATGATGTCACAGACGGTGGTGAAGAATTCGGCTATGGTGTACGCGGCTCACACACCCGGGTTGAATTGAATTTCCATATAGACAATGCTTTTGGCACGGCAGTGCCCCATTATGTCGGTCTGCTGTGCTGGCAAGCAGCACGCAGTGGTGGTGTCAGTCGGTTCTGCAGCCTGTACTCCCTCCACAACCGACTGCTCAGCGACTACCCGGAATTGCTGGAAGTTCTCTACCAACCGACAATTTATGATCGGCAAGCCGAACATCACCCACAGAGCACTAAGACCACTCTGGCACCATTCTTTCAGTGGGATGGAAAAAGACTTCTATGTCGTGCAAATATTTCGCTGATCAGAAAAGGCCACAGCATTGCAGGCCAAAACATCAGCTCAACCTTAGAAAAAGCGCTGACTGTCGTCGAAGATCTTCTTACCGACCCAGCTGTATGGGTGGAAACGCAGCTGAGCCCCGGCGACCTTCACTATCTGAACAACATCAACATTGCACACTACCGCAGTGGCTTTATAGATCACCCAGGTTCTGGTCAAAAACGACGCTTTTACAGAACTTGGCATCGTGATACTGGCAGACAGAATTACGACGGCTAACTACCGAATTTGTCATTCACCCATAAAATAGTTTGATATCGCCAGTCGCCCTCGCCCTGTGCTCAGCCTTTCTTTTTGC
>Ga0310121_10005064_pt1 | contig 11423 bp, 10 predicted proteins | sample CB27_Tmax_986_MG_FD_203504 | JGI IMG/M metagenome (GOLD analysis project Ga0310121, IMG submission 203504) | Marine microbial communities from Western Arctic Ocean, Canada - CB27_Tmax_986 | ecosystem: Environmental > Aquatic > Marine > Oceanic | place: Canada: Western Arctic Ocean | collected...
GCCGATCGGTATCGCTGCGCGAGCCCCGCGGCCAACTCGCCGAGCCGAGCCGCTACCGGTGCCCGCCACAGCTTGGCCGTGGGGGACTCAGCCTCACGGTCGTCGATCGTCACGGAGCCTCCGGATCCCGCTGTCCGTTGTCGCCGGCTCGCGCGATTCTATCTTAGGGCGAGATCTGAGGCCGGGCGTGTCGGCCCACCTCGCGCTGCGTTGCGTGCGGCGAAGTCGCAGCTCAGCGAGGCCGCGCCCAGCGGCCCCGGATCGCGGCCCCCGCCCATCCTTAGCCGGGTCCGCCCCACTCGCGGTTCGCGGCCTCGTACACGAGGTCGACGAGGTGCTCGTGGTGCCGCCGAAGCTCGCGCTCCAATGCGAGCGCCCCCTCCATCAGCTCGACCACGGCCGCCGTGGCGAGCGGGGTCTCAGAGATCGCGCCGGCCATGAGCTCAGCCAGTCTCGAAGTGATGTCGGCGTGCTCGACAAGCTGGCGGTCGGTCGCGCTGCGCAGCTGGGGCTGTTCGGCTGCCACGCGTTCTAGGGCGGAGTCGGGAAGTGTCGTGAGCCAGCGATGGACCTCTACCCGCTCGGACGCGCTCTGGACGAGCGGGCGGTAGCGGCGGGCCCAGGCTCCGGCCTCGTGGGCATCAAACGGAAGGCGGCCTGCCTGGTGCAGGAGATCGGCCGCTGCGATGAGGGGATCGTAGTCCCTTCGTGGATCGGATGAGGATGGTGGGGCGAGCGGGGCGTGGCTTTGGGCCATGACAGCAACCTCCGGCGGCGCGTTCGCCGCGAACTCAAAGACGCTGGAGGCATGGGAGAATGCCTCCCGATTGGCCTACGGGGTTAGCTGACGGGTTCGGCGTCGGAAGTCGCCTACGCGCTTGCGCGCGATACACCCCAAAAATGGTTCCCCCGTTCCTGGCGGAGCCAGGACTCGGCACTTCCACCGTAGCGCAGCCCCCCTCGTCCGACAATGAGCGCGCTCACCTCCTGTGTAAGAAGCGTGTAAGAAGATCCCGTCGGCCCCCGTGTCGCAGGACGAGCCGGCTGGGCATCGCCTCGCCTCCAGCGCGACCGAGATCGCTTTCGCGATTGGCGCGGGAAGCGAGGTCGTGGGCGTCTCTCACCAGTGCGATTCCCCGAACGAGGCGCACGCCCGCGGCCGTCCCTTACCCGCGGACTCTCCCAGGCTGAGATCGACGCCGCCATCTCGGGGCTGCTCGCCTCCGCTCGCTCGACCCATGCGATCGACGTCCCAACGCTGCGGTCGCTACCGCCGGACGTCGTCGTCACCCAGGCCCTCTGCGATGTCTGTGCCGGTAAGCGCCGGCGAGTCCATCGCGCGGTGCACGACGAGGAGCTCGGCGCGCGGGTCATCACGCTCACGCCGCTCGATCTCGAGGGCATCGTCCGTTCGGTTGAGGGAGTCGGCGAGGCAACCGGCCACGCCGAGGCCGGACGCGACGTCGCCGAGCTCGAGTGGCTCGATCCCCCGCATGCAGCCGGCGATTGGGTGCCAGAACAGATCGAGGTCGCGGGGGGAACGGACGTCCCCGGGGCGCGTCGCGGAGAGGCCCGAGCGCGTGACCTGGGAGGCGATCGTCGCGGCGAAATCGGAGATCGTCTTGCTCCTGCGCTGCGGCGTTAGCCTCGGAGAGGTGGCCCGTGAAGCGCGTGTTCTCGCGCCCGCGCCCGAGTGGCGCACCCTCCCTCCGGTCGCGAGCGGGCCGTCTGGGCGCTCGATGCGGACGCCTGGTTCCGCCGGCCCGGTCCCCGTCTGCTCGAGGGGATCGACACGCTCAAGGCCATCTTCGCGGAGCCCGCCGGTCGCGCGCCTATTCCCGGCGGGCGACGCTTGGGCGCAACGAAGGCTCACGCGGCCTTCACGCGATCTCCAGTAGGCTTGCCTCATGAACTGCCCACGCGACGGCGCCGAACTCCTGATCGAGCACCACGAAGGGATCGAGGTGGACCACTGCCCGACCTGTAACGGTCGCTGGCTCGACCATCACGAACTCGACGAGCTGGAAGCGAAGACCGCCCCTGAGGAGCAGCAGCGCCGCGCCATGATCGAGTACGCGAAGCGGCCGAGCGAGCTCAAGTGTCCCGTTTGCGACAAGCAGATGCGCGCCTTCAACTACCGCGCCTACAACCTCGAGCTCGATACCTGCGAGGACGAGCACGGCTTCTGGGTGGATGCGGGCGAGGAGGGGCGCATCAGCGATGTGATGGAGGAGCGCGTCCGGGGCCTCGATCGTTCCGCTTCCGCGGAACAAGCGTGGGGGAAGTTCCTGCAGGGCGCGGGGGACAAGTCGATGTGGGACCAGATCACCGGGTTCTTCCGCGGCGGGCGCCGCTAGCCTGCACGTAGGCGGAGAGCCGGCCTGTGCTAGGCTCGCGCAGGTACGGCGCGGGCCGCACCAGCCTGTGAGTCTGCGCTGGCGACCCGCGTCGAATCACGTACGGATCGAGCGCGCAGCGAACGATGCCAGGTGAGGAACCACAGGAGCCCCTGACCGGGCGGGTCCCCCCTTGGTGGCCGCCCGCAACCAGGCGCGTACGCACCACGATCGTCGAGTTCCTGCGGCTCGAGGCCGCGGGCGGGATCGTCCTGCTCGTTGGGGCGATCGCCGCCCTCGTTTGGGTGAACACCCACGCCGGCTCGTACCACGACTTCTGGGACTACAACCTCACCCTCGGCCTCGGCGATTTCAAGATCGAGGAGCATCTCGAGGGTTGGGTGAACGACGCCCTGATGGTCATCTTCTTCTTCGTCGTGGGGATGGAGATCAAACGCGAGCTCGTGGTCGGTGAGCTGCGCGACCCCAAGCGGGCGGCGCTCCCAATCCTCGCTGCGGCAGGGGGGATGCTCGTCCCCGCCGCGATCTTCGCCCGCATCAACCTCGGCGGCGACGGCATCGATGGCTGGGGCATTCCCGTCGCCACGGACATCGCTTTCGTCGTGGGCGTCCTCGCGCTCTTCGGGCGACGCCTGCCCGCCGGCCTGCGCGTGTTCCTCCTTACCCTTGCGATCGCGGACGACATCGGCGGGATCGCCATCATCGCCATCTTCTACGCCGACGATCTCTCCCTCCCTTGGCTCATCACGGCGCTCGCGATGATCGTGCTCATCCTGACCTCGCAGCGGCTGCGGCTTGGCTACGTGCCCCTCTACCTCGTGCTCGGGCTGGTGATGTGGTACGCGACCTTCGAGTCGGGGGTCCACGCCACCATTGCGGGGGTGACGCTCGGTCTGCTCACCCCCGCCCGGCCCTTCGGCGGCAGATATGTGATGGAGAAGCTCGAACACAATCTGCTGCCGTATTCGAGCTTCGTCATCGTGCCGATCTTCGCCCTTGCGAACGCGGGGGTTGAGGTCACGCCCGGCGCGCTCGGTGACGCGTTCAGCGAGCGCGTGGCCTGGGGCGTCGTCCTCGGCCTCGTCGTGGGCAAGTTCTTCGGGATCAGCCTGGCGACGATCGCGGGGCTGCGCCTCGGCGCCGGGCGCCTGCCCGACGGCGTCCATCTCGGACACGTCTTCGGGGCCTCGCTCCTCGCCGGCATCGGCTTCACGGTTTCGTTGTTCATCGCCGAACTCTCCTTCGAGGGCCAAGAGGTGCTGCTCGACGAGGCGAAGCTCGGGGTGCTCGCCGGCTCGCTCGTTGCGGGGGCGATTGGAGCCGTGTTCCTGTACGTGGTCTCGCGCGTCTCGCCGACGAGCCCCGAGTTGGGCTCGATGGAGAGCGTCGTCGACGGTTGACGGCTGGCCCCCGCGCCTCCCATCCTCGGCTCGATTCCGCGCGATCTTGCTCGCGCTCTTGCTAGTGAAAGGGGCAAGCGATGCCCACCGCACCAAGCGAAGCCGAGGTCCTCGGCTACTTCGATCAGCTTTCGAACTGGGGCCGCTGGGGCGATGACGACGAGCTCGGCACGCTCAACCACATCACGCCGCAGAAGCGCCGGGCCGCGGCCGCCCTCGTATCGGAGGGCATCAGCGTCTCTTGCGCCTGGGACATCGAGACGCAGCCGCAGCCGGATCACGCATTCGGCACCCCCCAGCGCTACATGCTCTCCACGGGCCAAGGCCTCCAGGACGAGCACCGTGTCGTCCCCGCTGGCGTCCGCAGTGCCGGCGCGCTCGAGTACATCGGCTTCATCTTCCACGGTTATGCGATCACCCACCTCGATGGGCTCTGCCACTTCTTCTGGGACGGGAAGATGTACAACGGCAAGCCGGCCGAGCTCGTCACCTCGGGGTTGGGCGCCACCCACCACGCCGTAACCGCCTTGAAGGATGGGATCGTCACGCGCGGCGTCCTTCTCGACGTTGCCGCGGCGCAGGATCGGCCCTGGCTCGACCCAGGCGAAGGTGTCTACCCCGAACACCTGGAGGCGGCGGAGGCGCGTCAGGGCGTGACCGTCGAGCCCGGGGACGTGACGCTGCTGCGCACAGGCTACGGCCGCAAGAAGGCGGAGCTGGGGCGCGAGGATCTGCCCGCTGGCGGCTACGCCGGCTGGCATGCCGCTTCCCTCCCCTGGCTGCACGAGCGGGGTGTCGCGGCGATCGGCGCCGACACCGCCCAGGACGCGATGCCCTCGGGCTACGAAGCCGCGCGTCAGCCCGTCCATATGGTCGGGCTCACCGCTATGGGCCTCTACCTAATCGACAACTGCAACCTCGAGCAGCTGGCTGAGACCTGCGAGCGACTTGGCCGCTGGGAGTTCCAGTTAGTCCTCTCGCCCTTGCGGATCAGCGGTGGCACCGGCAGTCCCGCCAACCCGCTGGCGATCTTCTGAGGCCCCTGATCCCGAGGCGGTGGCTCTTCCCGCGTAGGATGGCGAATCGACTGAGGGGCGAGCATGTCCGACAACCGCACCGGCACCGAGAGCCTGTTCGACGCCATCTATACGCAGCGCGCGATCCGCAAGTTCCGCGACGAGCCCGTGCCCAAGGATCTGCTCTGGCGTGTGATCGAAGCGGCCACGAAGGCCCCGAGCGGCACGAATAGCCAACCCTGGAAGTTCATCGTCATTGAGGACGAAGGGCGCCGGCGCGCGATCGCCCAGATGGTGCGCGATCAGTCCCAGAAGAATCCAGGTACGCGCGAGTACTTCAGCCGCGGCTCCCGCTCCGAGGAGCGAAGCGAGCGGCTGATGCTCACGGGCGCGCTCAGTTTGCTCGACGACCTCGCGCAGGCGCCGGTACTGATCATCCCCTGCCTCGATCGCGACGGCGCCCCGATCGCCGACAGCTTCCGCAGCGGGAGCTCGATCTACGGGGCGATCCAGAACCTGCAGCTCGCGGCCCGGGGCCTCGGCCTCGGTACCGTACTGACCAGCTTCGAGGCCGCGATCGAGGCCGAGTTGCGTGCCTACCTCGACATTCCTGACACCGCCGCCCCGGTCGCCCTGATTCCGCTCGGCTTCCCCGATGCGAACTTCGGCCCGACGCGGCGCAAGCCCGTCGACGAAGTCACCTTCTGGGACGGCTGGGGAGCGACGGAGACCCGCGCCTGAGGCTTCGCTCAGCTGGCTCGCGGTTGGCCGGTCACCAGCGCCAGTGCGCCGGCAGCGCTTTCGGCCATGAGCGCCGGCCGAAATTCGCGCTCGGACCACGCGCGGCCGTGGGTCAGCCAGATGCTGCGGATCCCGGTGCGGTGAGCAGCCTGGATGTCGTGCTCGGCGCTGTCGCCGATGATCCAGTTCGATGGCGCGAGCTTCTCGCCGGCGGCCGCTGCGGCCGCCTCGAGGATTCGAGGGTCGGGTTTGGCCACGCCCACGGCTTCGGAGATCGCCCAGCCGTCGACCAACTGGTCGAGGCCAACCTGAAGGATCTTCGCCGTCTGGGCCTCCGTACCGCCATTGGTCACGAGCGCCGCACGCCAGCCTACGGCGCGCAGCGTCTTCAGGCCTTCGGCGACTCCCGGCTCGAGCTCGAAGAACGCAGAGAAGTTCCTTGCCCAATCCGCAGCAAAGTCTTCGTCGTCGATGCCGAAGCGCCGGCAAACAGCGGCGAAGAACGTCACGCGATCGGCGTAGCCGTCCCGGTCCGCCGCCTCCAGCCAGCTGGCGGCGTCATGCGCAAGGCGGTGGTCGTTGCAGAACTGTCCCGCCCAGCGGCCGAAGGCCGCCGCTCGGTCCACCAGCGTGTCGTCGAGGTCGAGAAGCACGAGGGGGCTCATTGCGCCTTGGTTCAGCTCGCTGCCTAAGCGAGGCCCTCCTGTTTCGCCAATCGCGTCGCGGTCCTGATCGCTTCCACCATGCTGGTTTCGTCGGCGACCCCCTTGCCCGCGATGTCGAAAGCGGTGCCGTGGTCGACGGAGGTGCGGATGAAGGGCAGGCCCAGGTTCACGCTGATGCTCTCTTCGAACCCGTGGACCTTGATCGCGATGTGCCCCTGGTCGTGGTACATGACGACGACCACGTCGTAACGGCCGTCGATCGCCTGGTTGAAAACGGAGTCAGCGGGGATCGGTCCCGAGGCGGCGATTCCTTCCCCCTGCGCATCCGCGACGGCGGGGGCGATCTCGGTGATCTCAGTGGTTCCGATCAGGCCTCCGTCTCCGGCGTGCGGGTTGAGTGCCGCGACGGCGATGCGCGGCTCGGCGAAGCCCCATGCGCGGAAGTGCTTGTCGGTGAGGCGAATCGCGGCCAGTACGTTCTCGCGGGTGACGTAGGCGCAGGCCTCGGAGAGCGTCTTGTGCGTCGAGAGGTGCATGCAGCGGAGGGCGCCGCTGATCAGCATCGTGGCGACGTGATCGGCGCCCGCGAGCCGCTTGAACACCTCTTGATGACCCGTATCGGAGCTGCCCGCGAGCTGCCAGGCCTCTTTGTTGATCGGAGCGGTGACGATTGCGTCGACCTCGCCCGCGAGCGCCAGCCTTGTCGCGGCCTCGACCCAGCCGTGCGAGGCCGAGCCTGCGACAACCGAGCGCTCCCCGATAGCGAACGCGGCTTCGCCGAAGTCGCCCGCGATCAGGATCTCCGTCGTGCCGGCCTCGCCGGTGATCTCCGCGAGCGTCTTTGCGGGCCGGAGCTCGTGGGTCGAGCCGATGAGTCGCAGCGCAGCCGCAGCGCTCGTCGGCGATCCCAGCAGGAACAGGCGCGCGTCTCGCCGCAGCTCGTCACGCTGCAGGGCCTTCGCCGCCACCTCGGGGCCGATGCCCGAGGGGTCGCCGATCGTAATCGCGATGAGCGGTCGGTCGGGCATAGCGCGCCTCCGGGACAGTCGTCCGAGTCAGTATGGGGAGGGGCGTGAGCGGGGGGCTAGCGGGGAAGGCCCGGGACAGGTCGCCCTCTCCACAAAATGATCATTAGCATAAGCAAGTCTAGTTGCTAGACGCTTGGCGACTTTCAGTCTAATTACTATAAAAAATTGGACTAAGACGCGAGTTGAGTCTAATCTCTAGACTGTCGCGTGCGGGATGTCCAATTTTGGGCCGTATTTAGACTTCGACAACTCTGAACTCCGGGTTGCAGCTCGCTGCACTCGGCCCCCCTCCTCTGAGCTCTGAACGTTGAACTCCTCCGCCGAAGGACGCCTAGAAAATGGACACGAGACTCTTCACAGAGCCCTCAGGGCGGCTCCTCAGTGTCGAGCAGGAGCTCCCGCTCGCCTCGTACGTGGCCTTCATACCTGGTTTGCTGCCGCCGATCGCGGAAAACGCTGCTATAGCGGCAGTGGCTCGCGAGCTTGGGGATGCGAATCTCGCGCTAGGGCGCTTGATGGGGATCGGTGAGTTCTTCCCGAACCCGGACCTGCTCGTGCGCCCCTACCTCCGCCGGGAGGCGGTCGCCAGCTCGAGGATCGAGGGAACGCAGGCGTCGTTCTCCGATGTTGTTGCCCTCGAGGCCGGCGTACGGCCGTTGCCGGGGACCGATGCGGTCGATGTCCTGAACTACGTGACGGCGCTGGATCGGGGCCTTCGGAGCGTGGCGGACGAGGACTGGTTGTCCCTGGACGCCCTTCGCTCGCTCCATCGACAGCTGATGACGGGTGCGCGTGGCGAGGCATTCAGCAATCCCGGGGAGCTTCGCATCATCCAGAACCACATCGGCACGACCAATGACATTGCCGCCGCGATCTACGTGCCGCCGCCGCCGGAGAAGATGCACGAGACGCTGACGCAGCTGCTTGGCTACCTCAAGGGGGAGAAGCCCCGTACCCCGGTGCTCGTTGAGGCGGCGTGGATGCACTATCAATTCGAAGCGATCCACCCTTTCCTCGATGGCAATGGGCGTGTTGGCCGCCTCTTGATCCCCATACTCCTCGCGGCCCGGCAGGAGCTGAGTCATCCGCTGCTCTATCTGAGCCCGTATTTCGAGCGCCGAAAGAGTGAGTACTACGACCTCCTGTTGGCCGTGAGCACCACATCGGCGTGGGAGCGCTGGCTGCGCTTCTTCTTGCTCGGCGTGGCCGCGCAGGCGACCGAAGCCGTGTCGGTCGCGAAAGAGATCATCGCGCTAGGCAGCCTCTGGGAAGAACGACTTGCGACCGATGGCGCCTCTCCCTCGGCGCGACGCCTGGCCCGCTACGTTCTCGAGCAGGTCGGGGTGACGCCACGTGGGGTCGAACTCGGTCTGAGTGTCGCGCGGCAGACCGCCTATAGCGCGATCGAGGTGCTCGTCGGCGCTGAAATCCTGGTCCAGATCCCAACCGTTCAGCGGGGTAGCCTTTACTTCGCTCCGGAGCTCGTCGCAATCCTCGACCCCTAGCCGCTCATCTACCCCCGATCCGGGCCACGTGCTAGAGTCACCGCACTATCAGTCCTCCGCTCGCTGCGAGCGCCGCTCCCTGCTGCGGGCCGGCGCTCGTGCCATCTCCCGTGCAGGGCCGAACGCATGCGCAACGACCTCGCCGACCTCGCGATCTTCTCCGGACGCACGCACCCGCGTTTCGCGGAAGACATCTGCGTCCATCTCAGTATGGACGTGGGCAAGGCCGACCTCTTTGAGTTCGCGAACGAGAACATCTTCGTCCAGTACCGGGAGAACATCCGCAGCCGCGACGTGTTCCTGGTGCAGCCGTTCCTCCCGCCCGTGAGCACATCGATCCTCGAGTTACTGATCATGATCGATGCTGCGAAGCGTGCCTCCGCCGGGCGCGTGACGGCGGTCATTCCCTACTATGGCTACGGGCGCAGCGATAAGAAAGACCAGCCGCGTGTGCCCATCACCGCGCGCCTCGTCGCGAACATGCTGGAGACCGCAGGCGCGGACCGCATCCTCACGATGAACCTGCACGCGGGCCAGATCCAAGGGTTCTTCAACGTCCCGCTCGACGAGCTCAACGCGCTCTATCCCATGAGCGCGCATTTTGTCGCGAAAGACATGAGCAACTACACCGTCGTCTCCCCCGATGTGGGCGACGAGAAGCGCGCGCGCGACATTGCTGGGCGGCTCGATCTTCCGCTCGCCATCATCGAGAAGCGCCGCTTTGGGAACACGGGCAAGACCGAGGCGATGAACGTCATCGGCGATATCAAGGGGCGCAACGCCCTCATCCTCGATGACGAGATCGATACCGCCGGCACGATGGTCGAGGCGGTGCGCATCCTGCGCGAGCAGGGCGCCGGCGAGATCGTGGTCGGCTGCTACCACGGCCTCCTGAGCGGCCCTGCGGTCGACCGTCTGCGTGAGGCGAACGTCCACGAGCTTGTCGTCACCGACACGGTCCCGCTCCCTCCAGAGAAGCGGCTGCCGAACATGACGGTCATTTCGATGGCCGCGCTCTTCGGGGACGCCATCGAGCGGATCCACACCGGCCAGAGCGTCGGCGAGCTGTTTGTCTAGCTGTAAGAAAAGCTCGCTGCGCTCGGACCCCACCCGGCCGCCCCACCCGAGCTCGGCTGCTCCCACTACGCGGCCCTTGTGGGCCGCTCTGTTCCCGCGCTCGCTTGATCGTTTAGATCTCGCTACGCTCGGACCCCGCGTCCCCGCCGCCACCCCGGCGCTCGACTGCTGCGTCTACGCGGCCTGCGGGCCGCTACGTCTGCGGGCTCGCTGGTCGATCTCGCTGCGCCGGCCCTCTCTGAACTCTGAACCCTGAACTCCAAACGCCTAGTCTTCGACATCCTCAGGGAGCAAGGCGTCGGGGGCGCCGAGCTCCGCGCCGAGTCGCCGCAACTCGCGTCCGAAGCGGGTGGTACGTTCGGCGACGCCGGCGAGCTGGGTGCGGGTGGGGGTGACGCGCACCCAGAGTCGCCTGCGGGGGACGTAAAACGTGACTGCGAGGCCGACCAAGGCCATGACGACGGCTGTCCAGATGAACGTGTCGCCTGGGTCGCGGCGCACGTCGATGCCCGAGGCATCGAGGCGCCCACCGAAGCGGTAGCGGTAGCCAGCGCTGGTTTCGATCGTCTCGCCGGCTTCGATCGCCACGTTGGTGGCGTCGACGTTCGAGATGAACAGATAGGGTTCGCCATCGCCGCCCTCCGGCATCTGCACGGTGACCGGCCCGGAAGCCTCGCCCCGGGGCATGTCGAGCACGGTGATGGCGGGGACCGGGACTATGCCTCGATAAACGATCCGGTGGACGGCGGTCTCGACGAATCCCCCGGGGCGAAGTTCGGCTGGCTCCAGCCCCTCGCCGTCGATGATGAGGACGAGGGTGTCGTCCTCGGTTCGCCAGCTTGCGCCGTAGATGGCGCCGGGCACCACGAGTTCGGCGAGGCCCAGCTCCCCCGCGAAGCCCAGCCGCCCGCCGGACACGCTCGCCATCTGCGGGAGCGCCTGGTCGAACACGACGTCGCCCTCGCGATCGGTCACGGTGAGGGCGGGCACGGCCGTTGCTTCGTTCTCGAAATCGAGGATATCGTCGAAGACCAGCCGGCCGTCCGGCCCCCAGACGGTCAGGTGGGCGAGGTCGTCGAAGAAGGCCGCCTGGTGGAAGCGGTAGCCGAAGGCGGAGCAGGGGCCGTTGACGGTCGCGGTGCAGGTCACCTCCTCAGTTCCCCGCCGGATCTGAAGGTCGCTGTGGAAGTCGATGATGTTTCCGGCAGCATCGACACCCCGGTGGGCATCCTCCATCTGCACGAAGATCTGGCCCGGGCCGGGGTCGTCGAAGAGCGGCGCGGCCGGTCGCGCTTCCGCCAGTGCGAGCGTCCGCTGGAAGCCGGCGATGTTCGTGAGCAGGCCCCCGACGAGCAGCATCAGCAGGGCGAGATGCGAGGCGAACGTCGCGTACTGGCTCCAGGCGTAGCGCTCCGCGAAGAGTTCGGTCATGCCCTCCCCCGCGCCTGTATGAGTGACGCGATAGCGCCGCTTCCGCAGGAGCGCTTCGACCGCGCCCGCGCCGCCTTGGTGCGTGAACGCTGCCCGGTGCTTGGCGGTGTCGTAATAGCGCTCGCCCACCCGCAGCGGCGGGCGCTGGACGCTGCGCCAGGTCGGCGGAAAGCGGCTGATGGTACAGACGGTGACGGCCACGA
>Ga0310121_10005065_pt1 | contig 11422 bp, 9 predicted proteins | sample CB27_Tmax_986_MG_FD_203504 | JGI IMG/M metagenome (GOLD analysis project Ga0310121, IMG submission 203504) | Marine microbial communities from Western Arctic Ocean, Canada - CB27_Tmax_986 | ecosystem: Environmental > Aquatic > Marine > Oceanic | place: Canada: Western Arctic Ocean | collected...
ACCTGTGACACTCCAGGAATCGTCAGCAGCTGCTGCCTGACGACCCAATCGGCCAGCGTGCGCAGTTCCATGGGCGAGGTCGTGCGGTGCACTGCGATTTCGTCGCCCGACCGCTGCAACGTAAACCAACGTCCGGAGTTGGGATCAGCAATCGACCACTGCTGGTCCAGGCGCTGCACGCCAACAGTCGCGGTTTGCGCGAGCGACAGATCCTTCTTTTGAAATGCGTCCAGCAGGGAGTCCGGCAGCTGTTCAGCGTTGAGCGACTCGGTCAGACCTGCGGGCACGTGGAACGCCAAAGTTTTGTCGTTGGGCTGGCTGTACATGCCGACGATCACGATCTGGCCCATGATCGAGGAAATCGGGGCGAGCTGTGTACTGACGCCGTCCGGCAACTGCTGGCTGGCCACTGCCAGACGCTCGTTGACTATCTGGCGATCGGTCATGATATCGGTTCCCCAGTCGAACTCGACATACACCACCGAGATACCCACTCCGGACGACGTGCGGACCGCCTGCACGCCCGTGGCGCCGTTCAGTGCGGTCTCCAGGGGAAAGGTGATCAGCGTTTCGATCTCTTCGGGGGCCAAACCGGGGGCTTCGGTCATCACCACGACACGGGGCCGATTCAGATCGGGGAAGACGTCGATGGGCAATCGCGTGATCTGCCACCCGCCGTACAGCAGCACGAAGGTCGCCAGCGCGGCGAACAGCATACGATTCCGCAGGGAGAAGCGGATGACTTCGTTGAGTAGGGCGGCGATCATGGAGGTGCATATTTTCCGTGGAGTGACGTCGCCTCAGGACGACGGTTACCATCTGAAAGACGTAACACCCAATGACGAATGACTAAAGAATAACGAGGTCCGAATGACGATAGGATACCGCTTGCCTTCGTCATTCGTGCTTCGTCATTCCTTCGTCATTGGGTACTTCGTCATTCTGAGGGACCTCGGAAGTCCGATTCAAGCAAAATTGATTCAACGGCGCGAAGTCTACGAACAAAGCAACCTAATGCGTATGTCCAGCATGCGGGTCAACGCCTCCTCCCGCTTTGTTCTTCATCGCCAGGTGCATCTGGTACGCGCCCGACATGGCCAGTGTACTGCCCACCAGCGAGTCATCGTTTTTCACGACGATCACATCCTTGTCACGATAGAGGACGTGCACGGCAATCCGATCAAAATGGTCGTCGTTCCGCTCGAAGACGAACGATTCCGCTCCCTCCTCGACAACAGCGTCTTTGGGCAACACGATCTGATTTTCCCAGGGATCTCCCAGCGGAATACGGACATCCATGCGCTGCCCGGGTCGGTACTTCCAGGCTACGAAGCGATGATCGGACTCGTCCGCGCCCGGGATCAATTGGTTGGGCAGGCTCAGGTAGAAATGCAGCGCACGAGAAACGGGATCGACGTTGTCGGCGATATACAGGGTTTTCAGCCGCAGCGGTTTCGCCGCTCGATTCCCGTCGGCGGTCACGATCACATCCAAAGGCCGCTGTTGCCGTATTACCTGATGCAAGCGTTCGACGTCGTTCTCGAAGGCCTGGCCCTCGACGTACAGCAGGCAGTGGTCCGCCAGCACGCTCAACGAATCGCCCGCGGTGACATGCTGTCCCGATTTGACATCGATCTGCTGTACGTGGAACAGGTGTTCGAGGTCCTGGTGGTCCCCGTTTTCAGGGAAGGGGGGAGTGTTGACCGTTAGCATTTGCAACAATTGCCGGGTGGTTAGGATGTCGTCGATCTGGCTTTCGTCCAACCCGTGCAGCAGGAGTCCCTGACGTTGCGCGTGCATCGTCGCTTCGATCTTGTCCCGTTCATACTTCTGCTCGACGATTCGCCGTCCGGCGATCACTCCCTCGCCGATGGATTCCAGCCGGTTAATTTCACGGTTTACGACGTCCAACTCCTGGGCGGCGGTCAGGAACTCTCGCTGGGCCGTGACCAGGTCTTCGTGCGTCAGGCGCAACGCGAACAGCGGCTCGCCGGGTTGCAAGGACTGGCCTTCAATAGGATATACCCGAGTGACGATCCCAGTCAGCGGCGCGGTGACGCTCACCTGCGACCGTCCCGGCCGCTCCACTACTATCGCCGGCACGGAGACTGTCTTCGTGTAGGATCGTAGCTGGACCAGACCGGTCTTCAGCCCGATGTTCTTCCCGGCTACATCGCTCAGCTCGATGGAATTCGCGTCATCATGGCCGGCATGATCGTTGGCATGATCATCGTGATCGGCCTGACCATGGCTGTGCCCACCGTGGTCGTGGCTGTCATCCGCGTGATCATGGGCGTGGTCGTCGTGCCCGTCATCATGGACGTGGTCGTCATGTGCGTGACCGTGATCGCCATGGTCTGATCCGCTACCGGCTGCGCTGTGGGTGCCGGGCAGCACGCCCGAATAGGCTGCGACCGCCAGGCCGATCGCCAGCGGCAGGATCAGTGCGACGGAACCAATCGCGGTCCAGAGCACTCGGCGTTTCTTTGTAGATTGTGCCATTTGTTCGTCTCGTTTCGCTGATTCATGAAGAGGCGACACGGGTAAAGTTATTCATCGGTCGCCCCAAGGCGGTCAGGTTGCTCGTCATTTCCGAGTAACGCGTTGGTCCCAGGCCATGCGTCACTAGAGTCTGCCATTGCGGCACGATCGCGCGCGCTGCATCGGCGGCCGCAGCACCACCACTTTGTTGCAAGCGGCATGCCAATCTAGCTGGATCAGGCGAGATTAAATCAGCAGCACGCCGTAGACGAGATGCGCGCGCAGGCCCCCCGTACCGCAACCTGCAACCACGTCGGTCGCGCCCAGATGGCCTGGTACAGCGGCCACGCCGAACGACAGCGGACTGTCAATCTGGCACAGTTGATGGTTCAGCTCTTCCTTCTGAACGGATGGAGGTTCCGTTAACACGAAGGTGCAGCAATCGCCGTCGCATCCCTGATCGAAGGGAGTGTGGTCACTTGGACACGGACTGTTGTCAGTGTGACCCCGGGGCGCGCAGTGCTGAAGATGATGACCACCATGATCGCAAGAGGTGATCTCGGCCGCGACGTCATCGCTGATCGTGGTACAGCGGTGGTTGTGATGCCAGCAACAGCCGAGTCCGAGATGAACCAGCAGGGCCGCCGTCGTGGTATGTGAGATCAGAAACCGCACGTCAGGCTCCCATGGCGAGAAAACAACGCTCTTACATAATGATTGCTTTGTTGGTAATTCGCGTCAAGGGGAATAGTGCGTACGGAGTTTTGAATGTAGGGGTTAGGGAAGCGCGGGACGACCGTGCCGTTGGCAACACCGATATGATACACCCCTCAACCTGGACTCCGCTCACGCTCCGCCGTCCAAGCTGCCGTCCAGTAACAATCCGTCGATTTGCAACCTCGCTCGCCAGAGGGATCGCAGGGCTTCGATGTAGGCCAGGTTCGTCTGGGAAAAGGTTCGCTGAGCCGTGAGCATGTCGAGATAGCCGACTTCACCCGCCTGAAAGCCACCACCCACCAGGTCGACCGTCCGCTGCGCTTTGGGCAGAATGGTGTCCGCATACCGGCTGACCTGAAAACTGGCGTCCGCGTATTCCTGGAAGACACTGGCCAGCCGCCTGCGGAGTCGCAACTTCACGCGCTGGATACCATTTTCCGCAGCGACCACGTCGCTATGAGCCTGCTGAATTCCGCCCTGATTTCTATTCCACAAAGGTAAGGGCAGCCCGACCAACACCCCGGTCACCGTATCGCCGGACATGCTGTCGTGCTGCACGGCGACTTTAAGATCGACATCCGGTTTGGCTTCCACGCAAGCCCGGTTCAGGGCCCAACGCGCGCGTTCCACCTCGGTGATCGCCGCAGCGATTTCCGGACTCTCTGTCATCAGGCGATCGAGTTGTTCGTCCCAGCTGAGTGCGTTCGCTGGCTCGTCCAGGTTGCCGTGCAGTTGTTGCGGTGGAAGGTGCGGGTTGCCGATCACGGCGGACAGCCGTCGCCACGCCGCTGCCTGCTCGTGGGTCGCCCGCCTGGCCAGGATCAACGCGTTCTCGCCCTCGACTTCTGTCTGCAGCAGACCCACGGTACTGATTTCCTGTGCCTCGACCAGCGCCCGAGATGCCTTGACCGCCTGTTCGCTGATCCGCACCAACTCGTTCGCCAGGTCCAGTTTTCGCTGGCTGATCAACACGTCGTAATAACCGATCTGCACGTCAGTCATCACCCGCTGCTGTGCGGCTGCCAACTGCTGTTCCGCGATGTCCATCTCCTCGGCCACCACCGCGCGATTGAGCCGGAGTTTTCCGCCCGTGATGATCCGCTGGCCGACAAAGCCGCCATGCCTTCCGTCCGAACCATCCTCGCCGATGTCGTCGGCCGTGTAGCCGACGGTCGGGTTGGGAAGCAACCCCACCTGAACCCATTTTCCGCCCAGGCTCTCAACTCGAGCGCGAGCCGCGCCCACGGTCGGGCTGGCGGCGAGGGCCATCTGCTGCAGGTAGCCCATCGTGAGCCCGTCGGAGTCCTGTGCCGGGGGAGAAGGAAGTGTTTCGCTTGTCGTCGTTTCATTCGTAGCCAATGTCCCTTCCACCGTCGTCTCCACCGGCGCGATCGCGGTCGGATCGTCATACGCTTCGTAGTACGCGGCGGGGACCACTCGTGCGCGGATCGCGGCGGCAGCAGGCAGACCGGGCTGCACCGGGGCGGAGATGTTCGCCGGCGGGAGCCGCACGACGAGCGGTGACGGCGGCGCGCTCGGATCGGCCCCGGCAAACAAGGGCGAATCGGGGAGGATCTGACAGCCCGCGGATGTCGCGATCGCCAACGCCGCCAGGCAGATTCCTATCGCATGACCGTCAATCCGTTGATGTGACATGATGTCCTCTTTCGTTTCTCATGACCAAAACACTCATCCCGTATGTCGAAGCGCGTCGATGATGGGTGTGCGAGCGGCCTGCAGTCCCGGCGCGATGCCGGCCAGTAGGCCTACGGCGGTCGAGACAACCATTCCCACCACGATCAGCTCGAGCGTCGGTTGAAAGGCGATCGTCACGCCTTCCGCTGCAACGGACAAACCGCTGAGGGCCAGGTACGCGACACCCACACCAATTCCCAGCATCCCGCCGACCGTACTGAGCAACGTACTTTCGAGGATGACCAGCTGGAAAACCCGTAGAGGACGCAGGCCGACCGTCTGCAGTACGCCGTGTTCCTTTGTGCGGTCGTGGACGGACATCACCGTTGTTGCAGCGACCAGCGCCAAGACCAGCCCGATGCAGGCGTAGCCGAGCCAGTGAATGCAGCCGATCAACTCGGCCAGGTCCGACAGCGTATCCGTTTGAAACATGCCTTTGGTGCGGGTCGCCGTTGCCACGGGTCCTCCACGAAAGTGCTTGTCGATCTCCGCGGCCACCACCTCTGCGTCCGCGTGTTCGGCCAATCGCAGTTCCAGTTGCGTGACTGTGCCGACATCATTCTTGCCGCGCGCTCGCTGCAGGAAATCGAGGTGCGTGTAAATCAGGTTGTTTTCCGCCGGCACCGTAGCGTGGAAGATTCCGGCGATCGTGACGGTCACGCCTCCGATGCTGAACTTCTCGCCGACAATGACGCCCCGCCGTGCTGCGACATCGCGTCCGACCAGCGCGGCGTCCTCCCGTTGTTCGAACCCGTTCCAATCTCCAGCGACCAGTGAGATGTCCCGTGTGCCTTTCAGTTTGTCGGCCGGCAACCCCTGAAAGACGATGGAGTCCAGGCTCGCGCGGCAGTTGTTGGTGAAGACTTTGATGGGCACAACGTCGGCCACGTCCTTGTGGTTGGAGAGCCAGCGGGCGTAATCCTCCGGCAACTTGCTGCTCTGGGGACAGAAACGGTTTTCCTGAAAGACGACCAGCGTGCGCTGCGCGTCTTCGCTTTCCGTCAGCTGGTACAAGCCTTGCTGGACAGCCGTGACAAAACAGAACACGAACAGCGCAACGGCAGTACCGCTGACCGTCAGCATCGTCCGGGCGCGGTGCCCCCAGAGGCCTTTCAAGATATATGGTATGAACGTGATCATGACAGGTTACGCGATCTTTTGGCGATGTGCCTGCGAGTGTTCCGGTTGAGCTGCCTCAACAAGTGTGCCGTGTTCCAATCGGATTCGCCGTTGAGCGATTCCGGCAGCTTGTGCGTCGTGGGTCACCATCAGCAGGGTGATGCCCAGCTCGTCGTTGACGCGCCGCAGCAGATCCAGGATCTGCTGGGTCGTGTCGTCGTCCAGATTTCCTGTTGGTTCGTCGGCCACGACCAGCGTAGGACCGGCAACGATCGCCCGCGCGACGCCGACTCGCTGCTCCTGGCCGCCGGACAATTGTCGGGGATAGTGTCGCGCACGGTCGGTCAGTCCGACGGCTTCCAGGGCGATTTCGACCCGCTTGCGTCGTGCGGCTGCCGACATCTTCAGCAGCAACAGCGGCAGTTCGACATTCTCGTACGCCGTCAGCACCGGAATCAGGTTGTGCGTCTGAAAGACGTAGCCGATGTTTGCCGCGCGCCAGTCCGCCAGCTTTCCCCGCGAGAGACCAGTGATGTTGGTCCCCGCCACGACAATTTGTCCCGACGTCACCCGGTCGATACCGGCGATCAGGTTTAACAGCGTGCTTTTGCCGCAGCCACTGGAACCCATCAGGGAGACGAACTCCCCCTTTTCGATCCGCAGGTCGACTTCGTTGAGCGGAATGATCGTTTCTTCGCCGCTGGCGTATTGTTTCGTGACGCAGACAACTTCGACCAGGGACATTTTCTATTCTCCTTGATTTTCGGTGTCGTCCGTGCGGGGCACGCGACGTGCGACGCGGGCGGTTGTGTCGACAGTTCTGCCGATGGAAGGATCTTCGCCTGTGACGCGAATCCGTTGTCCATCGGTTAGAGCCGTTCGTCCGCTGCTGATGATCTTGCCGGTCGGTGTGAGCCCGGAGATTGCTTCGACCAGTTCGGCGGTACCCGCTGGTCCGAGTTGGATACTACGCCGCCGCGCTGTGCGGGACTGCCGGTCAGCCAGCCAGACAAAGTATCCGTTACCATCTGCGGCGACCAATTGTCGTGGCACGAGGATGCGGAGCAGTTCCTCGGATTCGCCAGGTTGGTACCGCTGCTCGGGCGCGAGAAACGTCGCTTGGACCAGCATCTCTGGCCGGACCACGTCCGGTGGATCTTCGAGCGCCACGTTGACCTGGAGCGTGTTTTTCTGGATGTCGGCGACGGATGTGACGTTAATCACGGATCCCGCCAACTGGTCCTGCACCGATGCGGTTTCGATCCGCACGCGTTGTCCAATCTGTACCTGCGGGAGATGTTCCAGGCGGACGTCCACCCGCACCTGCAATTTGCGCGGGTCGTAAAGGGTAGCGACACCGCTGGCATCCTTCCGCGCGTCCTGCTTCAATCCGGCCACGCGCATGCCGGGCGTCGCCTGCAGTGACAGGATGCGGCCGTCGATGGGCGACGTGATCTGCATCCGGCTGTGCCGCAGGTCCGCGGCCTCAACTGCCAGTAGCGACTGCTGCCGTTTCGCCTCTGCCGCCAGCAAAGCGGCCTCGGCCGCGGCCAGTACCCGACGTTCGTCGAGTTTCAACCGCAGCTGCTCATCGAGAGCCGTCGTTCTTCGCTGCAATGCCTCGCGTTGTCGCGTGAGTATCGGCTGTCGTACCGTCAGCTGTTCCACCAGGGCGGTAGCGCCGGCCAGTTCTGCCTCGGCCTGGCGGAGCAACCGGCCGGCGATCACTTCACCCGCGGCTCGCTTGTTCTCCAGGTTACGCTCCGCGATGGACAACTGTGTGTGGGCGCCGTCCAGTGCCGCGGGCAACTCGCCCAGTTCGGCCTCCACCTCGGCCAGCGCCGATTCAGCTCCCGCCAACTCGGCCTGCAACTTGACCGGATTCTCGAGTGCCAGGTGGGCGGACTCCAGTTCTCCCCGGGCTGCCAGGACCTCTGCCTCCTGCAACTGACCGGCGGCTCGTGCCTCATCCGCGTGGATGCGGGAGTCGGTGTCGAGCAGTCGCGCGATGGGTTGTCCCTGGCGGACTCGTTGACCTTCGACGACCAGCAGCTCCTCAATCACACCCGCGGCCAGCGAGCTGACGACGATCGGTGCCGGCCGCGGCTCCACCCAGCCGGCGGCCTGAAATACTGGCGTGCCGGCTGTGCTGACGTCCGCCTTGGCGACCACTACCGGGACGATCGTGACCGGCTGGGAAGGCAGGATGCTGTCCCGCGCGGCCCACACCACCAGGATCACGAAACTGGCCAGTATCAATGAGGGCAGCGCGTACCGGATCGCCCACCGGCTGCGGTGGTAGCGCGCAGAGGGGGCCGTGGGCACGCTTCTTTCCATTGCTAACTGGGCTAAATCGATTTTGCCGCTCATGGTCATACCGCTTTGATTCCTTCGGCCACCTGCATCCGCATCGCCTTGATGGACGGGGGAATTGCCCCCAATAGACCTAACAGCAGCCCCGTACCGCAGGCGATTACCACCGCGGCGCTGTCCACACGCAACATGAAAGCGCCCATGGTAAAGCGCACGGCCGTATCGCTGATCAGCAGCAACGCGAGCGCCGTTGCGATCAAGGAACCGGAGGCGGCCAGCAATAGGGCCTCCTGAATCAAGCTGAGTGTGATGGCGCGCCGGCGAAAGCCGATCGCCTGCAGCGTCGCCAACTCCCGGACACGACCAACAACAGCGCCATACATCGTGTTGAGTCCTGCGAAGACGCCGGCACCTGCAATCAACACGACGACCATCCAGCCCAAAGTGCGCACCGGGCGGTAGTGCTGCTGCATGGAGGCATAGAAGCGGGCTTCGGGCACAGCCTTCAGTTCCAGGTCCAGGCGCTCGTTGCAAAACATCTCGACGTCCGCTGCCCAGCGGCGATCGGCCAGCTTCACCGCGACCAGGCTCAGATCCTGTCGCTGGAGCGCCGCTTGCATGTCCTCCAACGGGCACCAGAGTTCGGACTCGAACGCCGATCCATCCGCCACGAACATACCGCTGATCCGCCATGACTGTCCGTCGAACCCAACCGTGTCACCGACGGCCAGCGATTCCCGCCGGCAGCCTAGTTTCGCATGCGCCAGGCGACCGGCCAGCACTTCGCCCGCCTGCGGCCATGTCCCCGCGACGATCTGTACGTTGCTGCGGACCAACGGTGCCGTGGTGGTTACGCCTCGCACCAGGCCGAGTCCCTTGATCTGCTCGTCATCCACCACCACCCTCGTGCCGAGATAGATTTCCGGTGAGATGTGACGGATATTGAACCGCTGCTGGACGCCTTCCAGGCTGGCCGACATCAAAGCGGGAGTTCGCGCGGGGATCGACGAGTTCTCGATGTCTGCTCCGCTGCTCAATGAATACACCAACACGACATCTTCATCGCCGCTGGCGGCCAGCGAAGATTCCAGGCCCCGAATGAAGGCGACCACGACGAAGACCAGCAGGATGACTGTCGTCAAGCCGGCCAACGTCAGCGCGCTTCGGGTCGGTCGACGGAACAGATTCCGTACGCCGTATTCCCAAGGCAGGAGTCTTGGCTGGAACATGGTTGTCCGTTTCCTCAGGCGATAAGGCCGTGATCGAATTCAGATGCTGGATGCTGGATAAACCAATAAGGGTTTTTGGTCAGCATCTAATTGCACAGCGCCACATGGAACCTACGCGGATCGATCAATGACAAATAACAAATGACTAATAACAAATGACAAACCCAACACCTACCGCCGCAAGTAAACACTGTTCGCGGCGATCGTGAAGATCCCTTCGTCATCGTCGCGCTGGACTTTCCCGGTGACGACGACCATGTCGTTCTCCTTGACGTCCAACAAATCTCGGGTGTCGATCGCCAGCGGTTTTCCGTCGGCGTCTACGATCTTGACCAGGGTCGTGCACTCGGCTCGCAGTCCGGCGCAGCAGTCGTCCATGCAAATCTCGTTTTCAGCCGACTCCGCACCGTCCGCGACGACGGTCATCGCGGCATCGATCATCATGAAGGCCGCTCGTCCCTCGATCCAAGGGTTATCGCGGCCTCCGACGCGGCCGACCATCACGATTTCCTCCTGGTCCTGGGTCTCCTCACGGGCCGAGATCACACCGATCGCGCCTGTCGGTTCTTCGGTGAGGACGTAGTCCGACCGGTCAACATCAACTGGCGCATCACCACCTGCCCTTGTCGGATCGGATGACTGTCCGCAACCGCAGAGAGTGCACAGCATTAACGCGACCGCGCTGATGGCAACTATTGGTCGAAGCATGTCAGGTTTCTGTCTGAAAAATGTGCTCGATGAATCCAAGTCTCCAAGCGCTACGATCGCTCGCGACGTGCGCAGCTAACGACGGGTAACACGTTCCGATTGATCAGCGCCTGTCTCGCGCGTCGGACGGTGGCTGCTGGAATTGCGGCTCCGCCGCGTCACGCCAGAAAGCGGCAGAGATGCGCGCACATTTGCAGCGCGGAGGGGGTGTGGATGGGTGCGGAAACTTGGGACTGGAAAGCAGCGGCATCCGCCACACCGTTCGTGTCAGGGAGGAATTCGCTAAGGAACACGAATTCCACTGGCCGTTCGACGCGGACCGGTTCGTTGCTAGGCAATTGTGGCAGCCGGTGCGAATAACAGATGCATGTTGTGGGACAGGAACAGGGCGTGGCCGGATGGCGATCGTCCTGGATCACAGGACGGCCGCTGTCCGCCCGCCGCCGCTGGCAGCCCGAATCGGCGTGGCCGCAGCAATGGCCGTCCGCCACATCCGTGGTGGCGCGATCGTGACATGCCTCATGGCCCGCCGCGATGAAGGGGCACAACGCATGCGTACCCTGCAGCGCCTGCATGGGCGATAGCAGAGCAGCGAACCCGACCAGGCATTTCGACCAGGCTGGATGCATGAAGTTGAGCACGGTATCTCCAGGCGGAAGCGGAACACGGGGTGTCCACTCTTGGTATCGGCGCTTCCGACGAGGGAATCTTTACCGATTTTTCTGGAATTCTCGCTTCTGCCGAAAAAGCAAAAAATGACGTCTGCCTCCGTTTTGGACGAACGCGCTCGAATAATGGACAGGCGCCTGGTCCAAAACGGAGGCAGACGTCGTTTTTTGCGGACGTTCGACCGGCGGCGAGTCCTTTAGGCGACGAACCACGCATCGTGGCCCGTTATGTAACCACGCGTCAGGATGTGCGGCAGGATCAATCCGCGGGCGGCCTCGGCGCCGACCGCGATGATCAGCGGCGTGCCGTCGGCAGCGGGCATTTCCGTGGGATGTGAGATCGGCACGCCGTGGATTTGTTGATTCACCTTCCGCTCGTTGATTTCGTAGCCGCGCCGCACCGTTATATGCTGAGCCTGCAGCCAACGGAGCCATTCCTTTCCGGTTTGGCCGACTCCCCACAGGTCGACACGCTCGACCTCGCTCAACGGA
>Ga0310121_10005066_pt1 | contig 11422 bp, 11 predicted proteins | sample CB27_Tmax_986_MG_FD_203504 | JGI IMG/M metagenome (GOLD analysis project Ga0310121, IMG submission 203504) | Marine microbial communities from Western Arctic Ocean, Canada - CB27_Tmax_986 | ecosystem: Environmental > Aquatic > Marine > Oceanic | place: Canada: Western Arctic Ocean | collected...
GAGCACTAACCTAATAGAAGGAACCTCCGATTTAAACCGGTAGCTCCAACATCGGTGAATCATGCGCAGCTTGTTCGATTGGTCTAACATTGCTCCGTAATCGTTTCAGCGTACTCAGCCTTATAGGAGAAATAGGCACTACCCATTATCGTTCAGCAATCGCCTCGTATTCGCGCTGGAGAATGGCTAGCGAACGATACATTAATAGTGTGATCGCCTAAGGGTTCGTGATCGAAGATCGTCTTAAGTTAATAACGAGGGTGCCGACGTGCCTGGATTGATGCATTTCGTCAGCCTGCAAGGGCCGGCCGGAGTCGAACTGCACTACAGCGAGTTCGTACAACGAGCTGTTATGCGCTATCCGGAATGGACGCAGAGTTGGTTGAATCCAAAGAAGACCATGCATCCTTCCTTGCAGGACGATTTATCAGCAAGCCACACGCATACCATCCTTGGAAAATATCGCTGGGGTATCAAGCTGCCATCGAAACCTGACTGGATACGATCCTGGCACTGCGGACGGGCGTTGAGCCATGCCGAGACCGACATTCTGATGATCTGGAATCGTACTGCCAGAGCCCACTTCGTTTTGGACGCCATGGGCGAGGAGAACTGCATCCATTGGGAGCATGGATCCGCTTGGCACCCAGGACGCGAAGCTGAACGCGAACGGTATTTCCATAGGATTCCGTTGGCGATCGTGAATTCCAACGCATCAGCGCGCGTGATGAAGCTATTGTGGGGGTACTCAGGAGAAACACAAATCTGTCTCAACGCCTTGAGACCTAGCTTGACCCCTCGAGAACCGCTCCATAAGCAGTACCCTTCGAATCGTGCAATCCGTCTAGGTGTCGCAGCGAGACTGATGCCGGTCAAGGGCGTAGCATTGGTGCTGCACGCTACGGCAATGTTGAAACAGCAGTCAGTAGGTGTCGAATTGCATATTGCGGGCGCCGGAGTTGAGCAGGAGCGCTTGCGTTCGCTGGCGCAGGGTTTAGGTATCGCTTCCGTGACCCAGTTTCATGGCGCCGTTCGAGACATGGAACACTTCTACCAGAGTATTGACTGTCTGGTGCATGCGCCGCTAACAGAAGCCTTCGGATTAGTCGCCATCGAGGCGGGGGGGCATGGTTGTCCTGCAATCGTCGCCGCCGTGGATGGTCTGCCGGAAGCGGTTAAGGATGGGGTCAGCGGGCACTGCATAACCCCGACGCTTGCGCTGACCGAGTACGCTGAGCTAGCCGGCGCATCAGATGGTATTCCCGAGTGCGTCTATGACCCAGTGGAAGACGTGCTGTGCACGCCCAAAGCGGTCGACCCAACCGTACTGGCTGAAGCGGTGCGGAAGCTCTTTTCCGATGCCGAATCCTATGAACGGATCAGCCGTTCCGCAAGCGAACATGTTTTAGCAGAGCGACAGTTTGACCAGCACGTCGATCAAGTTATGAATGTCATAAATGGATTCCTGGCCAGGTGAAGGTACTGCTGTATAGACGCAGTCTTGACGTCAGAAGTGGGGCCGGTCAGCTCGTTCGCATGCAGGCTAACGGACTCAGGTCCGCGGGGGTAAAAGTCCATATTGCCTGTCAGCGTGGGAGCCTGAAATTCTTTCTTCGAACCGGTTGGCCAGTCAGGCCATTATCTCAATCTGGCGTACAGGCGTTGAACGGCTTGTCGAACCACGTAGTAGTGGACCATGAGATGCAACTACCCCGCGCCGATTTGGTGTTTGTACACAGTTTGGAGAGTGAACTCGACCCGACGCGAGACGGCTGGCCCGAGAAAGTCGCCCGGGAGGCTGCGTTCTTTAAAGCTTTGACGCCCACCACGCCAATCGTAGCCAACTCCCAGCTGATAAGAGCCGCCCTCATAAGGCACTTCGAGATGGATGCCGAGAGAATACTTGTTCACTACCCGGGTTTTCAGTCTGGAAAATTCGAAGCGAGTAAGACAGCGATGCTTCGTCGCACGGCGCGTCATACTCTTAAACTCGACGACTGCACCCCTCTAGTGGGATTCGTGACGTCAGGTGATTTCCATACGCGCGGACTCGACACGTTTCTTTCGAGCGCCGAGCAGATCGCTACGATCAGGCCTGATGTGAACTTCTTGGTCGTCGGTTCGAAGCGCCTGCCCGATTGGGCGGCTACCCATCCGCTAGTTGTAGCTGGTCGAGTCCACTACCGACCCAAGAGTGGCAAACCCGAGTTGTGGTTAGCCGCACTTGATATTTTTCTCTACGCGGCTCGTTTCGAGGCATTTGGTATGGTGATTTCAGAGGCACAGGCCTTAGGTATCCCGGTACTGACATCGCGTCGGGTCGGTGCATCGGAATGTCTGCCAAGCGACTATGCGCCCTGGCTGATCGAGCAACCTGATAGCAACGAGTTTGCAGCTAACGTGCTGACGCTCCTGGCTGACGAGGGTGCTCGTCGAAGGTTGATCTCAGCGGGAATAGAACGTGTATGCGCTTTTGATCAGCATCACTACGTCCGCGAAACTATCGCCACCATTATGGATCAGAAGCGGTAGCTCATGGAAAGGCTGACGCCATAGATATCGTGGAAGTTGTCGTCAATCCCACCTTGGGAGTCAGTGGGTAATACGTTGTCTCGGGCAACTTTATCGCCCATGCGCAGATCCAGGCTCAGATCCCAACCCGATATAACGTCCTTCCACTGTCCGCCACCACCCAGGTAGTAGCCGTAGGCTGGCGTTGCGAGGTCTAGGCGTGCGGCGCCGAGGAAAGCAGACAAAGCGAAACGGTTTGAAATGTGGTACCGGTAGTCGAGGGCACGAAACGCTAGCAGTAGATCGGAACCCAACATGTCCATCTCGATCCGGACGCTTAAGTCGCTGCGCTCACCGATGCTACGTCTCGCACCTAGACCAAGGTGAACACCCTTTTCAGTACGGCTCACCGTATCGCTCCGATTGGCGATCTTGGAGTCGATCTGGCTGACACTGGCACCGATGTCTATGAAGACTTCGGCGCTCGCAGGCGCCGCCATCAAACTCATCGCAATAATGACTGTTCTCATAGCAGGTTGGCCTTAGAAACGAATAAATGCACTGACCCGTGAATACGACTTCCCAAATACGTCTCGACCCAGGTGAAGCTCACCGCCCACGAGGAAGTTGCTCCAATTGCGACTGTAAAGGACTTCTAAGGCGTGTGCGCGCTCGTAGTCGGGGGTACTGTAAAATTCATTCTCCAGGGTTCGATAGGTGGTCTCCAGCTGCCCACCGAAAGTCGATGGCCAGCCGATTTGGGCCATCACACTCTGACCGCCGATGTTATCGCCCAGTTCTCGCCAATCGCCCCCCCAGTGGCCGATTACGTGATGCTGATGACGTAACCCATCCTGGTAGATGTGGTGGGTGTACCAGCCATTTTGCCATTCACTGATCTCTACGGTCAGCTCGAAATCCTGCCACAATGCCGGGAAATAGATGCCGCCAGAAAGACCAACGTTGCCAAGACGGAAATTATCAGCAAAGGATGTATCCTCGGCAGCATACTCAAAATACACGGAAAACGGCACGGCACCCTGACTCAAAAAACGGGATGTGATGGCTACGAGCTGATTACCGATTTCCTCGTCACTACCTGTGTTGTCAAATTTCGTAGGCCGAAACAGCGCACCAAAAAAATCCTCGGAGGAGTTGCTGCGCTCACCGCCCCCAAGCTGCATGAGCCGGTTAACACCTAGCGACCACCCAGTTACGGGCTCAATGGACAGGTTTAGGCCGACGAGTCTCGGGTTCCCGGATGTGAAACGCCCGTCGAAGGCGATCCTGTCTGACGCGCTCATTTCTGCTGCGAAGACTTCATAGTGAAATCCCCAACGGGTGAGCGGTGTGAAGTTGGACAAGGTAATAGATGGCATCGTCTGCGCTTGCACACTGACTAACATGGCGCTGTCGGTCATTGGCGAGAACCAGTGGTCGCGGTACCCAATATCGAGCTGGGCATACTCATATCCGATGCTGACTATGCTCCCAGTGGGCGTAATCTCGTCCTCGTAACCCAGCACGCCGGCACTCAAAATAAAATAATCACTGGGTTGCCAATACGCCAACGCCGAGGCTTCGAACGCGCTAGCCGTGTTCATCCCGTGACGATTAGGAAGCGATGTTCGTTTGCCTGACGTGGCAGCGCCTGAGAGACTGGCATGGGTGATACCGGCAGTTCGCATGTAAGAGGTCAGGTACGTCCTGACTTGCTGACAGAGGGTGGGATCCTGATCACATGCCGCGGGCAGCGCATCCCACACCGTGGCGGCAGCTATCGGGCGTTTCATGACTGGCTTGTCTGCCAGTAACAGGAGCTTCTCGATCTGGCGCTCGATTTCCGGCGATTGGTTGAGTGGCAAATAGGGACTGACCCCTCTGCCCTCGGCGACGCTACCCAGCAGTGCGGTGGCTATTACCGCAGTCATTCGCCAAACCATGAAGTGATCCCTCTCGCTGACGAACTTACAGGTTCACTCGTCAGCTTCTAAACGCTATCCAGGCGCGTGGTACATTGTGCTCTCGACAGAGGCTGGCGTGAAGTGGAAAATAGCATGAGGATAGCGAGAACTCGCTGGGAGTCGTGTTAACGTCTTAACTCAGCGTTAATGATCGCCGATGACCTTAAATCAGTAGACTAGGAATTACTAGGAAAACTGTCATGAAGAAAGTATTCACACTACCCCTTCTGAGTCTCATCTGTTGGCTCGGAATCGCTCAGGCTCAACGCACCCCTCCTCCTATGAGCGAGATGGAGCACACGCCATTTCAGATCTTTGACAACCTCTATTTCATCGGCACCAAAGAAGTGGCGAGCTATGTCATCACTACCAGTGACGGCTCGATACTGATTGACACTCTCTACGGTGGCCCATATACGCCCTACCTGCTCGAGAATATGAGCAACCTTGGACTCGACATCTCCGATGTCAAGTACGTCTTGATACTTCAGGGGCATTGGGATCACTACGCGGGCGCCCGCACCTTACAAGACAATCACACCGATGCGCTCTTCGGCGCCGCCGAGGAAGACTGGAGGATGATTGAGGAAGACCTTGGCTATCGGGCGCCGCGGCGCGACTTCGTCATTGAAGAAGGTGACACACTAACCCTGGGCGATACCACCCTTCGCTTCGAAATTACGCCGGGACACACGCCAGGCACAACATCAATACAGTTCCCGGTGTTCGACAACGGAACCCGGTACGAGGCGTATTTTCATGGTGGTTCTGCTTTGCGCACAGATGAACCAGAAGCCATCGCAGAATTCCTCGCTGATCTCGAGCGAATCAACCAGATTCCGGGAATCGAAGTTCAGATCATTAATCATTTTGACATCCATGCCTCGACCGCGGACAACCTTTTCGAGCGCGCTGAGCGCCTGGCGAATCGACAGCCCGGTGAGCCTCACCCTTGGGTGGCACCCGATGAATTCCATGACTGGTTGGTAGAGATGATTGTGGACACGCGCGAGAGGCTGGCACAGGCACAGTAGGACAGGCAACTAGAGGAGTGCAGAATTTGAAACATCGTAGCCCAGTCATGCTGCTCTTAGTTTGCGGTCTCACAGGTGCCCATGCCCACCACAGTGATGCGGTCTACGACTACGAGACCATCGTGGCGTTCGACGCCGAGGTCGTACGCTATGTCTGGCGTAACCCCCACGTGACAATCTTCGTAGAAACAGAAGACGAAACTGGTGAGAAGTTCGAGTGGGAGATCGAGAGCGGCTCCACGCCGATCATGATTCGAAGTGGCTGGTCGCGAAACCTATTGGACACCGGTCAAGCAGTGACGATTCGTGCACACCCCATGCGGTCGGGTCAACCCAAGGCCATTTTAAATACCTTAGAGACAACTGACGGTAGACTCTGGTCGCAAGTCGAGGGAGTGGCTGAGGTAACAGTCGCCGCCTCGAGCCTAGAAGGCGTCTGGAGGGGGATACGCAGCACCGGTTTGGGGGGGCAGACCAATCGTTTACTCTTAACGCCCGCCGGAGAGACCGCCGTCGCCTCGTACGATAGAGTCACGGACAGTCCCAACGTGCAATGCGTCCCGATACCGCCGCCATTTCTGAACTCCAGTGCCAGCTACTTAAGCGGTATCGAGTTACGCGAGGAGCGCGTGATCCTGAGGAACGAGTTCTTCGACATGTCACGCACGGTATACATGGACGGTCGCGATCACCCGGAGAACGGGGAGCGAACGAATCAAGGCCACTCCGTCGGCTGGTGGGAGGGCGATACGCTAGTAGTAGACACAACGCTTCTGTCCCCTCACCGTGCGGGAAACAGTTCAGGCGGCGTGCCCTCAGGGGAACAAAAGCATGTGGTCGAACGTTTTTCGTTGAGCGATGACGGTACGCGGGCGATCGTAGATGTATTCGTGGAAGATCCCGAGTTTTTAACGGAACCGTTCGAGGGACAAACTGAGATGGTGTATTCGCCACATCTGCAGCTTTACGCTTACGATTGCGAGCCTTGAGCCTCACCAGGCTCGGCCGCCCATGGTTGATAGCCGTTCGGCGGTCGACGATCCGGCTCTGATCGCTTCATCTGCCCCCTTACCCCAACTACTGGAATTACGCCCCTCTGCTCATCGCAAGGTCTAGTGACTAGATCCCGCTCAGAGCAGGACGTCAGACGCCTTGTACTTCCGAGTTGCCGTCAAGCGTGTCTGCTAGGGGTCTCCTCCTCAAAGCAGCGCCTACTCCGCCTGGCCGATAAACTCCAGGAACTCACTCCAGGGCACTGTCCTCCCGTGGAGGGGGACGACCGTGGACGGGTTCAAACCGTAGGCCATAACGTTCTCGTACAACGCCATCTGCGCCGCCGATGGCTGCGCCGGCGGGGCCGCATTGGGCGCCGACGGTGTGAATAGGTCCGCTTCTATCAGCATGCGCTCGGCCGGGAGATACGCCATCAGCATACCCTCCGAGTGCGGGTTGCTCTGGACGTAGTAGACCTCTAGGAGGCGCGTACCATCCGTGATCGCCGACTTGATGTCGACGGTCTCGAGCTGATACCCCTCTGCGAACTCCGTCGGTGGATGCAGTGACAGGAGATCGGGTTCCAGCGTCCAGGGCGCGTAGCTTAGGACCTCCTGCTTGTAGAAGTTACGATTGGTTGAATGCGCGACGATAGTGGCGCCTTCGTGGAAAAAGGTACGGACACCACCGAGGTGATCGAAGTGGTGGTGAGTGTTGACGACATAACGAATCGGCTTGTTGGGGAAGAGCTGGTACACCTCTTCAATCACAGCTAGGGCCCGGGCCTGATTCTGGGGCGCCTCGACCACGGCTACAAAATCATTGAACTCCACAGCAACGCTGTGATGAGACCCGCCGGTCAAGTAGTAAAGGCCCGCCCCCAACTGCTCCGATTCGACCCGCACCGGCGGCACGGAAGCCTGCCGCACCGAGTCGGGCACACTGAGCGCCGGTCCGCATTCATTCGGCTGGACGCCGCTGATACGCAGATCTAGTGAGTTGTGCCCGCCATTGTAGTTGGGAGCCTGCGTCTCATCGTCCCAATCGGTGTGATGATGAAAATGCGTAGGGAATTTAACACCATCATAGGTTTGCCAGTCACTGTACTCGACTTCGTAGTTCAGATCCCCGCGAACGGGATTCGGAATCCATGTTTGGATGCGTTCGATCAGATTGTCCGAATTGACCGTGGCATTCACGCGGTACCTGTTCAGGAGGGTCAGCGAGATGATTCGCTGCCGCCGCTGGACCGTGGAGCTCAGTCCTCCGAGCGCACCACTTTCATACCTCGTGATGAGCGTTGGGTCCCCTGCCATGGCCGCCTTCAGGAAGCCGTGCGGCGTGAGCCAGATATCTAGCTGCCGCCTGCTGGCGACGTTGGGCGCAGGTTGCGGATTGTCCCCCTGCATGTTCCACGCGTAGTCGTCCAACACCCGCCAGACCTGCTGCCGCTCCCCCTGGATCGGCTGCCGACCACCGCCCCGCGCGGGATAGTCGCCCTGCGTCAGGACGCGCTCTTCGTGCATGGATCGGGCAGTGTAGTTAACGCTTCGGGTGTAGTTGCTCACTGCCACCCTGGGCCAATCCGAGCGGATGTCGAACGTCTGGCCGACCAGGCCGACGTAGCCCGTCGCCGTGTAGGTCACACAGCTCAGGTTGTCGGCGCCCATGTTTGCCGACACAGCCTGCAATACGTCCTGCACATCCTGTGCTGCAACCGTCCCACCGAACAAGGCCAGGAAAGCACCGAGCAGCCTCAATCTCACGTTCATCATCCCCTCCCCCTTAATTACCTTCAAACGGTTTTGTTAAGAGAATTCTACCTGTTCACCCCTATCAAAAGCTTGAGCCAGCTTTCCTCTTTCATCCAAGAGCATAGGTCGGTAGTCAGATTCTCAACCTTCCGCAGTTACTGGGTCGATCATCTTTCTCACTTCGGTTACCTTGGTAGCGGGAAAACCACTACGCTCAGCGTGCTCCTCTATCAGTCCCTCAGCCTCAGCTAAGTAAATACAGAACGTCTTATCTCCAGCGACATAGGAATGTTCCCACTGGATATTTTTTTGTTCCGCCTTCATTTCGGCAAGCACGCCATTGGACTTTTCGGCAGCTTCACGAAGAGCCTCGCGCTCGGCTGAGCCGATATCCGGAATATCTCGTTCTATAACGTATCTTGGCACGACGTTCTCTCCTCTCGATGTGGCTAAGAGCCACCTGGTCACTTATCCTTAGATCAGTTTCGTCTCAACATCAACGCCCGCTAACAGCCTACAGCGCCGCGAACAGAGTTAGCACGCAAGCCGCAGGGGATTCCCCTCATCCCCATACGTCTCTAACTTCGGAATCTTAACTTATAATCCACTGATGCTAGCACACACGCCAAGCGCCGTCGGGGGCTCGGTAGGCACGATAGACACTCAGTTTCTCGACCTCCCAAGCCCTGTCGCTCTAGATTGCGGAAAAGAGCTTTCTCCGGTGAGCGTCGCTTACGAAACCTATGGGACCCTCGCTCCGGCTCGCGACAATGTAATACTAGTGTGCCATGCCCTCTCGGGTGATGCGCATGCTGCTGGGTACGCCAGGACGCCCTCAGACAACAGCACACGCGACGGTTTCCGGGCACAGGAGCGTGATGCCGACTCCGATCACAGTCTCGGTTGGTGGGATGGCATGATCGGCCCAGGTAAGGCCTTCGACACGGATCATTTTTTCGTCGTTAGCACCAACTTGCTAGGGGGCTGTCGTGGGACAACCGGACCTTCTTCAATAAATCCGCAGACTGGCCGAGCGTACGGATCTGACTTTCCAGTAATTACAGTCGCGGATATGGTGCGCGTCCAGCGTGCATTCCTACGCGAACTGGGCATCACACGACTGGCCACCGTCACCGGAGGATCGCTCGGCGGTATGCTGGCACTGGAGTGGGCCGTGCTTTATGGAGACGAAGTGGAATCAATCGTCGTAATTGCCAGCACGCCCGCACTGCGCCCGCAAGGTGTAGCTTGGAACGCCATCGCACGAAACGCAATTACAACAGATCCCGACTGGCAGGGTGGTCATTATTACGCCGCAGGCTGTACGCCGACAGGGGGGATGAGCATCGCACGTATGCTCGGACACATGACATACCTTTCGGCAGACTCACTCGACGACAAGTTCGGTAGGCGTCTGCAATCTTCCAACGACATTCGCTACGTTCTTAACGAGCCGGAGTTTGAAATAGAAAGTTATCTGCGGCATCAGGCAAAAATTTTCGTCGAGCGCTTTGATGCGAACACGTATCTGTATTTATCCCGCGCACTGTCCTATTTTGACCTCGCCCGGCAGCATGGCAGCGGGAAGCTCGTGGATGCAGTGCGCAGCTTGACAGCAAAGACATTGCTGATCGCCTTTAGCTCGGACTGGCTCTATCCGCCAGAGGACTCGAAAAAACTTACCGCAGCACTCGCCGAAGCAGAAAAGGACGTTGAGCTTCATGTTATCGATGCACCTTATGGGCACGACTGCTTCTTGCTCGAAGAGGCCCTCCAGTCTCCTATCATTCGCCGGTTCCTCATGAAATAAGAAGATCACTATGGAAGAGTCACGCCGTTTCGATTTCGACACTCTCCAGGTGCATGCTGGTCAGCGCCCGGATCCCAATACGGGCGCACGCGCCGTACCGATCTACCAGACCGCGAGCTACGTGTTCGAGGATCCTGAGTCGGCAGCCGCCTACTTCAATCTGCAGGAATACGGCAATACGTACTCGCGGATCATGAATCCGACAGTGGCCGTGTTTGAGGAACGCATGGCAAGCCTCGAGGGCGGTTGTGGAGCGGTCGCTTTTTCGAGCGGGCTCGCGGGGCAGGCGGCTGCTTTGTTTACGCTGCTCTCACCCGGCGACCACATCGTTTCATCCTCAGCGCTTTACGGCGGCACCGTCAATCAGTTCAAGCACCTGCTACGCAAAATGTCCATTGATGTGACATGGATAAACCCGGATGAGCCCGACGCCTGGCGGGCCGCCGTCCGCGAGAACACGAAAGCTTTCTTCGGAGAAACGATCGGCAACCCAGGCGGTAACGTGCTGGACATAGAGGTGATCGCAGGAATAGCGCATGAGCACGGGATACCGTTGCTAGTGGACAATACATTCGCAACGCCCTACCTGTGCCGTCCAATCGAGTGGGGCGCCGATATCGTGCTCCACTCAGCAACAAAGTTCATCGGCGGTCACGGCACGAGTATTGGTGGCGTCGTCGTAGATTCGGGAACCTTCGACTGGTCGAACGGTCGGTTCCCGGTCGTTGCGGAACCCTCACCTGCGTATCACGGTCTTCGTTTCCATGAAACATTCGGGATCTACGGTTATCTCATGAAATTGCGGGCAGAGACTTTGCGCGACCTCGGTGGAGCCCAAAGCCCGTTTAATGCGTTTCTGTTTCTACAAGGCCTCGAAACACTGTCGTTACGAATGGAGCGGCACGTGGAGAACGCGACCAAAGTGGCGAGCTATCTCGAGAAACATGAACTCGTGTCAAACGTGACTTACCCTGGCCTCACCACCAGCCCTTATCGACAGCTCACAGAGAAGTATCTGCCGCGAGGCGCCGGTGCTGTGTTCTCGTTCGAGATTAACGGTGGTCGAGACGCAGGTCAGGAATTCATTCGTGGCGTCACTTTATGGTCACATTTGGCCAATGTCGGTGACGCTAAAAGTCTCGTGATCCACCCTGCGAGCACTACGCATCGGCAGCTCGATGAGTCGGAGCTCGAAGCGGCAGGTGTGGGTCCCGGCACAATTCGGCTATCGGTCGGCATCGAGAATGTCGATGACCTCATATGGGATTTGGAGCAGGGCTTTGCCCATGCCCACGTACTGTCTGAGAGTTCGGAGTTGTCATCATGAACGAAACCTTCGACCTGAAACGCTACCAG
>Ga0310121_10005067_pt1 | contig 11417 bp, 8 predicted proteins | sample CB27_Tmax_986_MG_FD_203504 | JGI IMG/M metagenome (GOLD analysis project Ga0310121, IMG submission 203504) | Marine microbial communities from Western Arctic Ocean, Canada - CB27_Tmax_986 | ecosystem: Environmental > Aquatic > Marine > Oceanic | place: Canada: Western Arctic Ocean | collected...
GTCAGTGCGCTGAGTCGTTCCGACTCCAAGGTGCTCGCCTGGTCCTCACGGTCCCGTGTTACGTCCCGCAGAATCAGTACCGCGCCTTCTTCATCCGCGTCCTCAGCCGACAGAGGCACCAGGTAGAAATTAAGGAAGCGGTGGCGGGGATGTGTGATTTCGATTTCGCGGTTCACGAGTCTCGACCACTCCTTCTCGTCGAGTTCCATGATTTGGTCCCAGTCCACATCGCTGAGGTAAGACTCGATGGACAGGCCTTCAGCGTCTTCCGGGCGAAATCCCAACAGCGAACCGGCGGATCGGTTTGCGTACAGAATGGTCCCTTTTGCGCTCAGAACGACGATCCCCTCCTGAATTGCGTTGAAGATGGTCTCCATCAACCCCTTCTCACGCGCAAGGCGGAGGAAGTGGGTCTGCAATCGGCCCGGATCGATTCGATCGAGCCTATCGATCAGCTTGTCAAGAAACCCTGATTTCATGGATGCGGCTCACTGGGGATCGCTTCATCCTGTTCGTAAACTTTGTGCCGCGTTTTGTCGAGTTTCTCATCAGCGAGATCTTTTGGTCCGTGCAAAGAACCGGCAAGAGGTTGCCTACCGTATCTGCTTGTGATAGGCTAAATCGATATGATTGGCGCCGCCCGCAAGACCCACGGCACGGTTCATCGAAATGGGGTCTCGCTGAACCAACCCGTGCTCGTCCTAAACCGGTTGTGGCAGGCGGTCAACGTCTGCACCGTCCGGCGCGCAGTTTCTCTCCTTTGCTGTGGTCACGCGCAGGTCGTTGATGAAAACGAGGGCGACTTTGCCACCTACGGGTTTTCGGACTGGTGTTCCGTGCCGGTTCGGAACGGCGACCCGATGATTCATTCCGTTTCCATATCGGTGCGGTGCCCGGCAATCATTGTGCTGACCGTTTTCGACCGGTTACCGATGAAAGAAGTCAGATTTTCGCGAACGCACGTTTTCGCGCGCGACCATCATATGTGCCAGTACTGCCGGAAGCGGCAGGATCGGAAAAACCTGACGATCGATCACGTTGTGCCGCGGCACCGAAACGGAAAGACCGTGTGGACGAACGTAGTTTGCTGCTGCGTCGATTGCAACCGGGTCAAGGGAAACCGTACCCCTGAAGAAGCCGGGATGCGATTGATGACAGAGCCGCGAAAACCGCGTTGGCAGCCGTTCCTCGAGATCCAGTTCACCAAGTCCTACGATGACCGGTGGCATCACTTCCTCGACGTCTCGTCGTGGAAAGTGGAAATGGGCGCGTAAATCAGACGTTACACCTACCCGCGGGCAGAGGCATACGCGGTCGGTCGGCCTTCCTTGACCAACTGGATCCGCTCGTCAGGGTCTACCGGAAATTGGATTTGGCATCCCCGGCGATCGGGGGGAAGATTTATGCCGACCGGTCGCTCTCGAAGTTATTGAAAGACGATTGGCCGCGAACGATTGATGAGCTGGAGGGAATGGAAAATGAAGCCGAAGCCTGATCGGAAAGGCATTTCTGATATGAGCTATCCTCCGTCATCGTGCTCGCTTGCGATCACTGCCATCGCGGCATTTCTGCCGTTCACACCGATCACGCTTCCTCCGGGATGGGTCCCGGCGCCGCAAAGATAAAAACCGTTCATGGGCGTGCGGCAGGTCAGCCGCCGGTCCCACATGTAGGCGGGAAGGCACTCGCCCTGGAAGATGTGGCCTCCATGAAGCCCGACTTTCTGCTCGATGTCGGGCGGGCCTTGTACTTGCATATCGATGACAGCGCCGGGCACGTTGCTGCAAAATTTGGCCAGGGTGGAGAGGATCAACCGGCGCACGTCAGCACGCATTTCGTCCCACGATGCATTGCGGAATGCGTAGGGGACATATTGTGCAAATACGCTCACGACATGTTTTCCTTTCGGCGCGATGGTGTCGTCGGCCGCGGTTTGGAAATAGAGTTCCGTCCAGAGTTCTTTCGGTAGGTTACCATCGGATGCGTCGTCGAATGCGGTTCGCCATGCCGCCTTGGAGAGGGGCGTGTTCACCTGGCCGTAGTGGTGGGGTTGTCGGACGCCGGGTCGTGCTCGAAAATCAGGGAGTTCCGACATGAGAAGATTTGCCTTTACCGTGCATCCCTCCATGGGAATCGACTCCACCTGCTCTTTCCAGCCGGCATCCACCTCGGCGTCGAGCAGGCGGAGGCTGGTCTGGGGGTCAGCGTTCGAGATCACCGCCGGCGCTCGGATGAACTCGCCCCCCTCCAGTTCCATCCCCCGCCCGGGCAGGATGCGCGCGACCGGCACGCCGGCCGCGACCATCGCGCCCGCCTCGCGCGCAATATCGCAGAGAAGAAAGGAAACCATCCCGATACCCCCGGTCACGTAGCCCCAGGCACCGGCATTTCCTGACATCCTGCCGGATGAGTGATGGAAGTGGATGGAAGCGGTGCCCGGGTCGAAAGGGGATGCGTTGGTTCCGATCACGCCCTGGCCAAGCAGCGCGGTTTGCAGCCGTTCGGAGCCCAGGAAATGTTCCAGAAAGTCGGCCATGGACCATTCGAAGAGAAGGCTCCGGGCTTCCGGATCACCGTGGAGCCGCCGCTCGATTTCCTCCCGTGTGGGCTCCGGATTCAGCCAGAGATCATCCTGATTGGGGGGACGAAGGGCATCCCGGGTTCTACCGATGACGCGAGACATCGCCCGCCATCCGGCCACGTCGCCGGAGGCGAATCTCTGGATTTCAGTCTCGCACCGGGAGGAATCCTCCCAGAGTTGTATCGCATCCCCATCCTCAAAGGGGACAAACAGGCCGGCCTCGGCGGCTGTCCATTCGAATCCGCGCTCGATGAGTCCAAGTTCCGAAACCACAACCGGATGGAGAAGCCCGCACAAGTAGGCGCAGGGCGAGACGCGGCCGCCTGGCCAGGGTTCTTCGAGCGTACAGGCGCCTCCGATCCGTTCGCTCGACTCCAGCACGATAACGTCACGGCCCGCGCGCGCCAGGTTAGGTCGCGCACGCCAGCCCGTTGTGGCCGGCGCCGACGATCACGGCGTCCCAGTCCCGGGCCGCGAGCTTCCGTACGGGCTCCGGCAGCCCAATCCGGCCCAGCAAGTCAGCGGCTCGCACAGGGTTTGCGTCGTCTCTCAAAACTTCATGTCCAATTCACTTCATTTTCCCGGGCGGAATTGTATAATATGGGTGGAAGGTCAGGCGAATCGTAACCCTCACAATTGCCCGGCACAGATGGAAAGAGGATTCTCCATGCGGATTTTACAACTCGTTTACGTGACTACGGCGCTTTCGCTGTGCGCTTCCTGCGCGAGCATGAAGGTGACGACACATCACAATCCGGGGGTCGACTTCAAGAACCTCACGAGATATGCGTGGCAGAAAGGTCATCAGACCCACAAAGCGGATCTGCGGATCGAAAGCGCCGTGCTGGAAGACAGGGTGATGACTGCCGTGGACGATGCTCTGGCGAAAAAGGGGTTCCGGCAGGTCGAAAAGGAGTCCGCAGACTTTCTGGCGCTATACAACGCAGACTTCGAGACCCGGGTGGACGTGAAGGTGATCGGCGTAGACAATATCGATCTGGCAGAGGACGGGTATTTCGAGGGTGGCTGGTCGATCGACCCGGAAGAGGTGGAACGGGTCTACGATGAAGGCACGCTGGTCGTTGATTTTATCCATCCCGACACCCACGTGCCCCTATGGACCGGTACCGTGCGCGCGGAAATCAATGTTCGCGCCAGCAGGGAGAAGAAGGACAAGAAGATTACCCGGGCAATTCAACGCGTGATGTCTCGATTTCCTCCCACACCGATCTGAGCGCGAATGGAAACGGTTACTCCTCCAGACGTCCGTGCAGAATTGCTGACCGACAACGGCCGGATTCCAAATCACCCCGAGTTTCCGGTTTTGATTTACCGCAAGTCGATTCGAGGAATGTCCCGCGGCGCCGCGAAGCTGGTCGAGCGGACTTTCAGCACGAACTGGTGGTTTTATGCGTGGCGGAGCGGGGTGTACGACGGCGAGGCGTCGATTCAGCTCGGCGGTGAGCCGGGAATCAAAGTCGACGTTTCGCCGGGCGACGTTCTGATCATTCCCGCCGGCGTGGGTCACAGAAATCTCGGCAGCACCGATGACTTCGCCGTGGTCGGCGCTTATCCGCGCGGTCAGCGATGGGATTTGTGCTACGGCGAAGAGGCCGAGCGTATCGGAATCGTCGATCGTATTGCCCGCGTTCCTTACTCTGAAACCGATCCGGTTTATGGCGAAGAAGGTCCGCTGAAGACGTATTGGAAGATGGATTGCTGAAGGACTGAATTTGCCCAGGGAGCATATTGTTGTCGAGGGAGCCCGTCAGAACAATCTGAAGGAGCTCAATCTGAAGTTGCCTCTCCACGAGCTGATCGTGGTGACGGGTGTCAGCGGCTCAGGAAAATCTTCCCTCGCATTCGACACCATTTACGCCGAGGGCCAGCGGCGGTATGTCGAGACCTTTTCGCCCTACGCACGGCAGTTCCTCGACCGGATGGATAAGCCCCAGGCCGACCGAATCGACGGAATCCCTCCTGCGATCGCAATCGATCAAACCAACCCGGTGCGAACGTCCCGCTCTACCGTCGGTACCATGACGGAGCTGAACGACCACTTGAAGCTGTTGTTTGCACGGTGTGCGCAACTCTATTGCAAAGGCTGCGGCGCCCTGGTCCGTCGCGATACGCCCGATACAATTTCCCGCGCGATTGCCCGCCCGCCGAGTGAGAGAAAGAAGCGCGGGACCTCCCTGGGGCTGATTACGTTTCCGGTTCGGGTTCCGGAAAACTTTTCGGAGAAGGAGGTTCGGGAACTTCTGAACAAGCAGGGATACACACGCATACACCGGAAGCAGGGCCGATTGCTCGAGGTGATCCAGGACCGCACCGAGCTCGAACCGGGCCGGCGCGCCCGACTCGTCGAGAGCCTGGAGGCCGCGTTAAGGCACGGCCAGGGCCACGTCACCGTGTACGAACTCAACACGGAGCGAGAGGCGCATTCGCCGCGCAAATTCTCTTCCTCGCTGCATTGTCCAGCCTGCGATATTTACTACGCCGATCCGATTCCCAGTCACTTTTCGTTCAATTCGCCGGTCGGCGCCTGCGACGCATGCCGGGGTTTCGGACGAACCATGGGCATCGACTACGGGCTGGTGGTTCCGGATGTTACGCTGAGCATTGCAGACGGGGCGATCAGGCCGTGGCAAACCGGCACCTACCGGGAGTGCCTGGGCGACCTGAAGCGACACGCGAAGTTGAATGGGGTTCCGATCGATGTTCCCTGGAAACGACTGGCCGCCAAGCAGCGTAAATGGGTACTCGAAGGGGAAGGCCCCGAATCGGAAGGGCGCTGGTGCGGCGTGAAGCGATTTTTCGAGTACCTCGAAACGAAGAGCTACAAGATGCATGTGCGGGTTCTGCTGTCAAAGTACCGATCCTATGACGTATGCACCGCATGTGCCGGCGCCCGCTTGAAACAGGAATCACTCTTGTGGAGGGCCGGCGCCCGCAAAAACGCAGACAAGGTGTTGCCATCCGCCTCCCGGTTTCATCCCGAGGGCGTGTCGATGAGTACCGAGACGCTGCGCGCGTTGCCGGGCCTGACGATTCACGACGTCGTGTCGCTTCCGATTTCATCCTGCCGGACCTTCATGGAGGACTTGCAGTTGCCCGGCGCGCTGGACGAGGCCTCGGAGCTTCTCCTCACGGAGATCCGGTCTCGCCTGCGATACCTGGTGGACGTCGGGGTAGGGTACTTGACCCTCGACCGCCAGTCCCGGACGCTGAGCGGCGGTGAAGTTCAGCGCATCAATCTAACCACCGCCCTGGGCACATCACTCGTCAACTCCCTCTTCGTCCTGGATGAACCGAGCATCGGGCTGCACTCGCGGGACATGGGCCGGGTTGTCGACGTGCTGCACAAGCTCCGTGACGCCGGGAACTCTCTTCTGGTTGTGGAGCACGACCCGCAGGTCATGATGTCGGCGGACCGGATCCTCGATTTGGGTCCCGGTCCCGGTGAACGGGGGGGGCACCGCGTATTTTTCGGCACCCCGCGGGAATTGCTGAAGTCAAAGCGGTCGCTGACTGCCTCCTACCTTCGCGGTGACCGCCAGGTCACGAACACATCGAAGTCGACACGTGAAACGACGAAGGAAACGTGGATCGAGATTCTTGGCGCCGAGCAACATAACCTCAAGGGGATCGACGTCAAAATTCCCCTGAACCGGCTGGTGTGCGTGACCGGGGTCAGCGGTTCCGGAAAGTCCACGCTTATTCAGAACATCTGCTACCGTGGATTGCGAAAACTGAAGCAAAACCCGACGGACCCGCCGGGGCGGCACCGCGCGATTCGCGGCCACGAGCGCGTTGAGGATGTCGTGATGGTGGACCAATCGCCAATAGGGAAGTCGGCCCGCTCGAATCCCGCCAGCTACGTAGGTGCACTGACATCGATCCGAAAAATATTCGCGACACAACCGCTGGCGAAACAACGCGGCTATCGCGACAGCACGTTCAGCTTCAATTCCGGCATGCGGTGCCCGGCGTGCGGCGGAAACGGGTTCGAACATGTTGAAATGCAGTTTCTAAGTGACGTCTACATTCGATGCGCGGACTGCGACGGTTCAAGGTTTCGCACCGAGGTACTCGATGTGCGGGTTTACCCTGCGGAAAACCGGGAGACTTCGGCGGGCGCGGGAGGGCGATCGATTGCGGATGTGCTCGACATGACCGTCGCTGAGGCGGCACCTTTTTTCGCACGTGACCGGGCAGTGCAGACCGCACTGCAGCCACTCCAGGCGGTGGGGCTGGGTTATCTGAAGCTGGGTCAGCCGGTACCCACGCTGAGCGGGGGCGAAGCGCAGCGACTGAAGCTGGCGGGCCACCTTGCGAAGGCGGCCAAAAAGCGCAGTGAATTGACTTGCGTACTTTTTCTCTTTGATGAACCGACCACCGGCCTTCATTTCGACGACGTAGCGGTGTTGTTGGCTGCGTTTCGCGAGCTGTTGTCGAAAGGGCATTCGATCGTTGTGATTGAACATCACCTGGATGTCATTCGGGCGGCGGACTGGGTGATAGATCTAGGACCTGAAGGAGGTGAGGAAGGGGGGTACGTCGTCTGCGAGGGCCCGCCGGAAAAGATCCGGAAGCACCGGACAAGCCATACCGCGCGCGCCTTGCGGCTGGAAAAGGCCGACAACAGAGTCCCGGCCGCGGCACGTCCTCGGAGAAAGCAGGGCGGAGGAGCCAACGGTTCAGGAACCGGCGCGATTTGCATTCACAAAGCGCGCGAGCACAACCTCCAGAACATAGACCTGAAAATACCTCGAAACGAATTCACTGTAATTACCGGGATCAGCGGCAGCGGAAAAAGTACCGTCGCCTTCGACATTCTTTTCGCGGAGGGCCAGCGGCGTTACCTCGATTCGCTGAATGCGTATGCACGGCAGTTCGTGCAGCCGGCGGCCCGGCCGGATGTCGATGCGATCTACGGCATCCCCCCGACCGTTGCCATAGAGCAGCGGACAAGCCGGGGAGGGCGAAAGAGCACGGTGGGAACGCTGACGGAGGGCTATCACTTCCTTCGCCTGCTTTTCGTAAAGCTTGGCGTTCAACATTGCCCGGATTGCGACCTGGTAATCCAGCCGCAGACGCCGGAATCGATTCGGGCCCGGATTCAAAAGCGATACCGGGATCGGCGGGTGGCGATTCTCTCTCCTCTCGTGGTCGCACGAAAAGGATACTATACCGACCTAGCGAAATGGGCCGCGGGGAAAGGGTACAAACATTTGCGGGTAGACGGTGAGCTGATCGCCACGGACCCGTGGCCGCGGCTTGACCGATTCAAAGAGCACGACATCGAATTGCCGGTCGGCGAATTGGTCGTTCGACCGTCGCAGGAAGACCGGCTCGCCACCCTGATCGGCGTCGGCCTGGACCTGGGCAACGGCGTGGTGCAAGTCGTGCCTGTAAAAGGCCCGGCGCGCACCCGGCGTGGAGAGGTGTTCTCCACCTTACGCGCATGCCCGGGGTGCGGCAGGAGTTTTGACGATCCGGACCCCCGCATGTTTTCCTACAATTCCCGGCACGGATGGTGTTCCGCCTGCTATGGGACGGGCCTGAAGATGTCGGGGTTCGATGAGGAACAGACGGGGGAAGAGGCGTATTGGAACGAGTCGTGGGAAGAAGACGCGTCTGTCTGCCGCGCTTGCCGCGGCACGCGTTTGCGGCCGGAAGCACGCGCCGTGCGATTCAGGAACCGCACGATCTCCGACCTGAACGCATTGTCCGTCGAGGCGGCATTGAAGTTTTTTTCCGGATTGAAAATAACCGGACGAGACGCAGAGATCGCGCGGGACATTTTGCCCGAACTTAAATCGCGGCTGAAGTTTCTCGTCAGCGTGGGGCTGACCTACCTGACGTTGGATCGATCTGCGCCTACCCTGAGCGGCGGCGAGGCGCAACGAATCCGGCTGGCGTCTCAGTTGGGGTCCAACCTTCGTGGCGTTTGTTACATCCTGGACGAGCCGACAATCGGACTCCATGCCCGCGACAACCTGATGCTGCTCGATACGCTGCAGGCCCTTGAAAAAAAGGGCAACACGGTGGTGGTGGTTGAGCATGATGAAGAGACGATTCGCCGTGCCGGCCATGTGATTGACCTGGGGCCCGGCGCGGGGATCAACGGTGGCAACGTCGTGGCAGAGGGCACCGCGGATCAGTTAATGCGAAACAATCGGTCGATTACCGGGCGGTACCTGAAAGATCCGTTACTTCATCCTTTGCTTGAGAACGTACGCGAGTTGCCGGGCAAGAAAGACGGCGGTTGGATTGTTGTCGAGGGGGCTACGCTCCACAATTTGCGAAATGTGGACGCCCGATTTCCACTCGAGCGGCTGATCTGTGTGAGCGGTGTGAGCGGCAGCGGCAAGAGCACCCTGGTTCGGGATGTCCTGCACGCGAATCTTGTGCGGCAAGCGGGCCGGCGCCGGCGGGCCGGCGCAAACCCCGGCACGTGGTCCGGATGCAGGGAGTTGCGGGGAGCGGAAGAAGTCCAGCGTGTGCTCGAGGTAGACCAATCCCCGATTGGGAAAACGCCGCGGTCCTGTCCCGCCACCTATGTGGGCGTATGGGACCGTATTCGCAGGGTCTATGCGGAGTCCACGGAATCGAAAATCCGCGGGTTCGGGCCCGGCCGGTTCTCCTTTAATGTCCGTGGGGGCCGATGCGCGGAATGCGAGGGGCAGGGGATGAAGAAAATCGAAATGAATTTTCTTCCTGATGTGAAAATCCCTTGTGACGTTTGCGGCGGCGCCCGGTTCAACCCGGAGACGCTGGATGTCCTTTACCGGGGTAAGAGCATCGGAGATCTGCTGGCAATGAGTATCGACGAGGCCGTCGAATTCTTTTCGGCCCACGTATCGATACATCACACGCTCCAGCTATTGCAGGACGTGGGGCTGGGATATCTAACGCTTGGACAGCAGAGTCCAACCCTGAGCGGCGGCGAGGCGCAGCGGGTCAAACTGGTTACGGAGCTTGCAAAGGCAGGCTCGGGCAAACTCCGGGCCCGGGGAGCGACCAAGACGCTCTATTTACTGGACGAGCCGACGGTCGGATTGCACATGGCCGACGTAGAAAGATTGATCCAGGTGATTCACCGTTTGGTCGACGCGGGGAATACGGTCGTGGTCATCGAGCACCATATGGATATCATCGCGGAAGCGGACTGGATCATCGATCTCGGACCGGAAGGCGGAACCGGCGGGGGGCGCGTCGTGGCGCAGGGACCCCCCGCGCGGGTGGCGTCTGCCTCCGGGAAGCGGTCGCACACCGGACCGATTCTTTCGGCGTTTCTTGCGGAGCGCAGCAGAGAGGATTGACGAAGCTCTATCCTTCAGAGAAAATGAGGTCACCATGAAGTTCTCACACGATTCGGAAAGTGTCGCGGGAAAAATGCTGGCTGCTGATCCGGGATTGATGGATCCGAATTTTATGCAGACCCTCGTTTTCGTCGCCGAACACAATGAACAGGGCGCATTCGGATTGGTGATGAATCGCCCCACGGGAAAGAAAGTCGGCGAAATCACGAAAATTCCCGAAATGACCGATGAGCTTTTGGAAATCGGAGTCATGATCGGCGGGCCGGTGCGGCCGGACAATCTTCTTGTAGCCCTGTTTTTCAAGGGAAGCTCGTCGCACGAAATCGAGTGCAAGGTGGACGCGCCGCTGGATGAGGCGGTGGCAGTCCTGCGATCGGGCGACGGCTGGGTGCGAGCGTTTTCCGGATATACCGGGTGGGGGGAAGGGCAATTGGACGGTGAGTTGAAGCAGAAGGCCTGGAAGATCTGCCCCGTTGATCCAGTCGTGTTTGAAGAAAAGTATGCGGGCGGAATCTGGTCGGTCTTCGTAAATGATGACGAACGCTGGCGAACGCTCATCAACTATCTACCGAAAGACCCCAGTTCGAACTGATCCCGCTACGCGGTGCTTTGAAAATCTTCCCCGTCCCGGTACTGTTCGAGTTCGAGTTCCAATTCCCGTGAGCGGCAGGTTGCTTTCACGACTTCGAGACCCAGATCATACACCTGCTGCTCTAACTCGGATATTTTCGCCGCGATCTGAGCGACGTCTTTCAGCGCGTCGCGCGCCTGCCTTAGCTCATCGTGCAGGCGGACCGTTCCTTCACTGTCCGGATCGACGTGTACTCTTGTTTTCGGCGTCGTTGACACCCGCATTACGTCGAGATGGTGAGCCTGTTCGCCCATCTTTCCCAGTAGATCCGTGCGCTCCGCCTGCAGTCCTTCAACAACCGCGCGCAAGGATGTGTTTTCCGTCGTCACGATTTCCATGTCCGTGGTCATCTCCGCCATTTTGTTCTGTTGGTGGGCGAGGGCTTCAAGCTTTTCTTGTAGTGAGGCGATATCTTCGGCGGTGTGTCCGGCGGAGTCCGGCTGATTTTCCGGCGTGGGGGACACCGTGGTCAGGCACTTCGGACATTGAAAACCGTCCGTACTTGTACCCCGCTGGACGGTGAGTCGTCGTTGGCAGGTCGGGCACACCACGTGGGAACGGCGCTCGTTATTTTCGTTGCCTGACGAACCGTGATTCATACAGGGGATGGGGCGGGCGGTGTTCGCGCCTCGTCGCTGAGGGGAGTCATCAAGAACGCTACCTCCTCCTCCGTGAGATTCGGCGCGGAGGCCGTCCGTGAGTCTCCAACGATCTGCTGCAGGGTGTGGTTGATTTCAGGTACCCGAATCGTCGCATTGCAATGAGGACAATCCAGCACAATGCCCGAGACCCTCACGTCCACCTGGATCTTGCGACTGCATTCGGCGCAAAGGAATCGCAGGTCTTCGGATAGGACTCCCTCAGGGTAAATCATGTC
>Ga0310121_10005069_pt1 | contig 11417 bp, 14 predicted proteins | sample CB27_Tmax_986_MG_FD_203504 | JGI IMG/M metagenome (GOLD analysis project Ga0310121, IMG submission 203504) | Marine microbial communities from Western Arctic Ocean, Canada - CB27_Tmax_986 | ecosystem: Environmental > Aquatic > Marine > Oceanic | place: Canada: Western Arctic Ocean | collected...
TCGACATCGGCTCGACGCAACATCGGGATAATCTGGTCAATTCCATGACGTTTCTGTGCCATCTAAAAAAATCCTTTCCGGGCTAAAGCCCGGGCTGGATTCTCTCACATGCACTGGTACTTTTCACGGGGGGAAGGTCAAGTCTCAACCACACATGTTGTGGCTTGCAGGGAACCGTCAGGCCTATTGCCGGGGCCGATCAGCTGGCTGCCATTTGCAGTAGCCAGAGCCTACCGCAATTAGATCTAAATGACTTGCGTCATTGGTCGGATTGGTGGCTTGTAGTTTGGTCAGACACAAGCGGTATCCACATCTTGCCCTGACAGGTTGGGACACCAAACCATCTTTTCTTTCTCCGCCCTCACACACTTGGCACATCGTAGCATCCACGGGATCGCCGAGAAGATTGGCCAGCATGCGAAGAATGTAGATGGTCCAGCGGAGCATGATGGGTGGGCTCTTTCGAACTGTTTTTACTTTCATTCCGCTGGACTACGATGTCGTCGGTGGGTCAATTCACCAGACGTCACACGCTGGAGGCTTGACGACTTCGGCTGGGTCAGAGCCCGACAGCCCTCGCAATTCCAAACATTCGCATGTTCTCACGCTAAAGGCCACCAGTTACTCTTAACCTCTACACCTCGTCCCCTTTCTTCATCCTCAAATTTCGACCCGGCTTCCGCCGGGCGAAGGGGTAAAGTGGTTAAGGAGATAAGTCGTAAGTTCTGGCCAAACGAAAACCAACAGTCTGGCCACGGTCTTCACGAAGGATTTCTTTGCCCGCATTCGCCGGACGGAGGTGAGCGACCACGCCCAATTGCAATTCTCGCGCTGGATGACCGTGCTCACGGGCGTGGTGGCAGTCGCAGTCGCGTTGATAATCTCGTCCATTTCGGAGGCGGCGGAAGACACGGTGCTGGAATCCAGCTACCTCTGGATGGCGTTAAACAGTGTAATTCCGGCGGCGTTCCTGCTGGCCGTCCTCAGCCGGCGTGCCACCGGGCGCCACGCGATGATAGCACTCGGTTGTGGAGCGACTTGGACCGTCGTGCTGATTTCTGTCTACTTGTTCGCCCTGTACCAGGGGCGAGAGACCATTTCGGTCTTCTACATCGGAGCGTCGGTGATGGTGCTGACTATCTTCGTTGACTTCGCGTCCTCCCGTTTTGCACCGCGCCGGCCGGACAGTGAACTCGACGATCTCACCTTGTGGACCTTGAAGAAGTAGGTGGTGTTTCTGAAAATCGGTCCAGGAACCAGCGCGGGGTGAGAACCGCGGATGGACACGGATGGACACGGATGAACGCGGATTTCGCTGGGCGTGACCGCTGTTTGGCGCAGTCCCAACGAGTGGATAACCCTGTTTTTCCCGAATCAACAATCATCCGCGTTCACCCGTGATTCTTATTGTTGAACCGTGCGCTATAGTATTCGCCTCGGTTTTTTTTTGCTGCCCACCCGACGCTAGCGATTTCGGCTCAACCCGAAACGTCAGTTTTGACAGAGGACTGGCCTTGAGAGGGCTGACGGATGTGGCGTACCGGTTGGATGAAATTCGCAGCACCGTCACGTAGAAGTCCAATTACCGTCCCAAACCCGACGAGGCTATGTCCGAGTTCCACAACTGCGGATACCAACTCGCGATCCGACAGATGAACACCAGCAATCTTGCCGTGCTCCTGGCAGGCGCGTCCAACATCCTCAACGACTTTCATCACGTTCGGGTGGCCCGTCTGGCCAGGCACGCCGAGACCGACGCTCAGGTCGCCCATTCCTATGTAGAGCCCATCCACGCCGTCCGTCGCTGCAATCTGGTCGACGATCCGGGCCGATTCGGCAGTTTCGACCTGGATGAACGTCATCGCCGTCCGATTGGTTTCCTCCAAAAAACCATTCCAGTCAGCGGGCACGGAAAAGTTCGTGTGCGGGCGGACCAGGAGCAGACCACGAGAGCCCAGCGGTGGGTATTTGCTGATCTCCACCGCCAGCTTGACCTCGTCCATCGTATTAATCTGAGGAAACATGACGCCCGCGGCACCGCCGTCGAGACCGCGCGACACCATGGCGCGATCGCTCAACGGGACGCGAACGATGGCCGCGATCTGTGATTGCCGACTGGCGTCGATCAGTTGCCGAACCTGATCAATGGCAAAGGTGCCGTGTTCCATATCGACCAGGACGACACCGAATCCGCTGTCAGCCAGAACTTGCATCACACCGGGGCCACCAGTTCCGACTGCAGCGCCACCCAGACGACGTCGCCCTGTTTCACGGAATCCCGCACTCGCTGCGCCTGTTGCATCTCGACAGCTCCTCAATATTCTGCGTGATACGCGTTTGCTGCCGCGCCGATATTCGGTTTCTCGGCTAACCGGCTCGGTGTGCGGTGGCTGTGTTTTCCGTCGGCAATGGATTTCCCGTCAGCGATGGGTTTCCGGTCAGCAATGGTGAGCGCCATGCAGTTGGAAAAGGTCTGCAGCGTTCAGGGACAGAATTCGGGCTTTATCATCGTCTCCGATTTCGGCATGGTCGATGCGCGCGCGTTGCATCGATGTGCAGTAGACAGGTGTATCGGTTCCGAACAGTATTCGCTCCACACCAATCTCGGCCACCGCCCATTCCACCAATCCTGGCAATAGCGAGCGGGCGCTGGAAGTATCGACGAAGACATTGTTGCCCTGGGCCGCCTGGATTGCGCGAACCTGCAGCGTTGGATCGCCAGCGGCACCACCGCCGTTGCCCAAGTGTGCCAGGATTAATCGCACGTTCGGGTGCGCGTCAGCGTGTGGAATAAAATCGGCAGGCAGGCTGTACGGATCCCCGCTGTGAGCCAGCACGATCGCGTCGTGCCGTGCGGCAAACTCAAACAGCTCAGCTCCATGTTCACGGATGGGGTAGATGTGCTCTTCAGGATGAATCTTGATCCCCACACATTGCGGCTGCGCGAGTATCTCCTCGGCTTGCTGGTAGGTCCGAGGCTGCAACGGATCGACAATCACCCATTGCAACAGGCCGTCCGTCTCCGCAACCGTCTGCGCCGCCTCTTCGTTGCCCGCAAACGCGTCCGCTTCGCCACGCGGCATCAAGCCAGCCAGTGGCGAGACGATCGTATAATCAATGCCTACATCCCGCGCGCGAGCAGCCACTACCTTCGCGTCGGCGGTCATCCACTGATCGATGAACGCATTCTGGCCACGGTGATAACGCCCATAGTGACCGTGCACATCAATTACTGGCGTCTTGCTGTTACGAACATTCACCAGATATACCCTGTCGAAGAGAGTTAAGTCGATGAAAGCACAGTCGAAGAAAGTAAACTTGCCCCCTGGTCCAGCGCACGACACATCACCCAGGGACGCGGTTTCGATCGAGATCGGACCGGTCTATAATAGTGTTTGAAAACGCATTCTGCCAGTCGCGTGACCGCAGTCCGGCCCAGCCGATAGCCTTTCCGTCGGTGTTATTCCATGAATCGTCGTGTTTGCCTGCTAAGCTCAGTTCAGTTTCATGCGTCGTCGTTCTCCTGACCGCGGCGACCTGCCACGCGGACGCGTCGTGGCGCGACACGGCGCATGTGCGGGTACTGGAGAACGATACTCTGCGGGTCACACTCCACGCCGGAATCCCTGTCGAAATCGTAGACAAACCAAGTGGTCGGAGTTTGATCCGCGTCGCTGTCGAGCAGATTTCCGGTCAGCTGGCGGTATTTGGTGCGAGGCAACTCGACCTGGTCGCTCGCCAGGGTAGCACGTCGGCGTTTCACGGCAGCCGGCGATCCATTCCGCGAGCGCCACCTTATCTGGTTCTCATACGCCCCTGGCAGATTCTTCGCCTCGCGGCCGTGTCGCGCTCGGCCGGCTGCGGCTCAGAATGACACTTTTGCGGTGTTCTTGCCCGTTGCAACCCGTAACTCACATCCCGCAACCTGTAACAATAACGTCAGCGCCGCTGGAGATTCTACCCCTCCGGCAGCAACCGAACCGAACGAATGTCCATTAGCGCGCCCTTAAACTCTCCGACCGGTTGGACGCTGATCTGTTGTACTCCCGACTCCAGTTGCAATTCTCCGAAAATCTTCTTCTGGTAAATCCACCAGCCGCCGGTCCCCGGCACCTCGTGGTCGAAGCTCGACTTGCCGGCGGTGACGCGGAACGTGTTTCCCGCCGTGCCGTCGTCGATTGCCCACTCGAGTTCGAACGCGTATTTTCCGGGTTGATCCACGGCGACCGTCCAGGTCGCGATGTCGTCCAGACCGTGCCAATGGCCCAGCGTGTTATGTTCGTCCGGTTGAAAGCGGAGCGATCGGCCGCGGATGACGGCGTCGCGAGGTAACAGTTGGAAAACTCCGTCGTGGTCCGCCGCCAGTCCCGACGCGGCGAGTTGAAACGGGCCGGTGGGCAGGGGCCGGATCTTGATGTCCCGATAGAAGACCTCGGCCAACTCGGCCTGGAACAGGAATCGGCCACCGGAGAGCGGTATCCAATCGCCGTTTTTATCTTTTTCCTGCAAGTCGATCAGTCGGTTGTTCACGACACCGTTCACCATGTGCACGGCATAGTCGTTGCCCATCACGATCAGGTCGACCGTGTTCCAGCGTTTGAGTTCATCGCGGGGATGGCTGCGTGCGACCCACACGGAGGCGGTGAACGGGACCCCGCCATCCTCGGGCGCCAGGTACTGCCGTTCGACGTTGCCGGGCAGGTTGAGGATCTCCGGGTCGACGAACGTGGAATACCGCGCGCCGGCCAGGCAGAGTGCATCTCCCGTATCGTGCTCCTGGACCTGCAGTTCGATGCACCGCGGCCAGGTTCCTCCCAGCACACCGTCCGGGCCGGTGCAGTGGTACATCAGCCCTGAGTCGCGTCGATCGGCACTGCGGCTGCCGAATCGCTTGGTGCCCCACTTGTATTGGAACCGCAAGTGATAGTGTGCGTAGTCGGTGGGCGTGGCAAAGTATCCGAGCGGCGTGTCGGCACCATCCTCGGCGTGCTTGTAGATGTGGACCTCGCCGTTCTCGACCGTGAAGATCTGGTCGGGGTCATTGTCTTTGCCGTGTTCGTTGAGGAACGTGTACCAGCCGTCCAGGTTCTCGCCGTTGAAGAGCGAAATCCAGCCGTCGTCGTTGGTCTCGGCGGCGAAGACTGTGGCGTTGAGCGCCGCGACGATGAGTGCCGCGCCCAGGGCGCAGGACAGGAATGACGTATGACGAAATGCCCCGAGCTTAAGGCGAGCCGTAGGTGTCAGCCTACGGGGAGGGCACGTGGCGTGATTTCCCCGGATTGGGTACCGCATCGTCGTCGTACACGTACAGCACGGGAGAGCACAATTCATCGCACCCCTCCCCGTAGGCTGACATCTACGGCTCGCCGGGGGCCCGGCTTTCGTTATTTGTTCGTCATTCGACATCCGTCATCCCTTCGTCATTTGTCGCTGGGTAATTCGTCATTCCGATGGCCGTCTTCAATCATTATCCTCTACCGACTCGTGTCCATCAATCGTGGCCACGGCTTCCCAGACGTCCACATCCACCTCGTTCCGGTAGAACTGAACATGCCCATCGGCGAAGGCCACGTTCACCCCGCCCGGGTGGTAGCTGCGGGCGGCGGCGTGGATCGTTATGTGCGTGCAGGCACCCACGCAGGGGACGGGTGAGAACGCGGTATCGCCAGCGTGAAGCCGATGCACGCTCAAGAAACGATAAATGCCCGTTGCATAATTGGACAGCGCCACTTTGTCGCTGCGATTTGTTGTAAGTCGTGTACTTGAAATGTCCTGTATCATTTTTCTGCGGTGTCGGTGAGGCAGGATTTGATCTGTGTGACGTCGATGCCCAACGCCGTCAAACGCGCGAGTCTGGTTTTTGTGTGCGACGCCCAGGCCTGCCGGTTGCGGCGTTGGTAGTACTCCTGCTTTTCCAGTTCGTCCTCGTATCGCTGGCGACGAGCAGAAGGAGGTAATTCGGCGGTGTCCAACCAGACGTTCATCGCGCTGCGGACTTGTTCCACGCTGATCCGGTCGGTCTGGATGCAGTCCAGGAAGGAGAACGGACGCTTCTGAATAACTCGATGATCCTGTTTTGCTCGAGCATGCTTAACGGAGGACATGACAATACGCAACTTCCCGTTTTACTCTGCGGGCGGGCCGGCGGGCGCCTGGAGACGGGCCGCGTGCTGGATTACCTGGAAAGCGATAACCGCAAAATGTCCAGTCTTTACCTCTCCTTGATGGATAAGATGGGACTTCATCTGGATGAATTCGGCGATTCCTCACAGCGACTGGCAGACATCTAACAGGTTGACCTGCTGAGCCACTCCGCCAATAACGACAGCAGGCGGGTGGCCCCGATCATTGTGATTTTGTGCGACCCTTTTTTCCAACCATTGACGCAGTTCTCCTGGGCGTTGCGATCCAGGATCTTCTGCCAGCCTGCCAAGATTGCATTTTCCAATCGGCTGCCCAGAAGGGATAATGGACGGGCCGGTGGCAGGCTGGCCGACGTCGATTCAATCACCACTGCGGATCCTGAACCCATACGACATCCCTTCCAGGTCTTCATTTTCAGCGGTGCCCTCTTGGCGGTGGCCATCCCACAGGTGCGGGCGGCTGCACCCGACTCCCGTGACTCGGCCCAACTGTCACACTGGTCTTTCAGCAGCCCTCAACGGCCTGTGCTGGCTGAAGTGAACGATGCCATGTGGCCCTCTCATTCAATGGACCATTTCCTGCTTGCTCGTCTTGAGGCAGCAGACAGGTCACCAGCGCCGCGGGCTGAAAAGACGCGCCTGATTCGTCGGGCAACCCTCGACCTGACAGGCCTGCCGCCCACCTTGGTAGAGGTTGATGTGTTTCTCAGTGATGATTCGCCAAACACTTACGAAAAAGTGATCGACCGCTTGTTAGCCTCACCGCGCTACGGTGAACGAATGGCGGTCGTCTGGCTGGATCTGGCCCGGTATGCCGACACCGATGGCTACCAGGATGACGAGCCACGTACCATGTGGCGATGGCGGGAATGGTTGATCGATACGTTGAACGAGAACCTTGCCTTCGACCAATTCACGCTTCAAGTTCTCGCAGGTGACTTGTTCCCCGACCGCCAGCCCCAGCAGCACCTGGCCACCGGTTTTTTGCGAAACAATCGGGCCAACGGTGAGGGAGGATCGATTGCAGAAGAGTTTCGCGTCGAGTACGCCGTTGACCGGCTGGAAACGGTCGGTGCGACCTGGCTGGGCCTGACCATCGGATGTGCCCGATGCCATGATCACAAATACGATCCGCTGACACAGAAAGAATTCTTCGAACTGTTTGCTGGCACCGGAGTCGGTGTTGGCCATTCGCTTTCTCCATTGCCGGGCTCCACGATGTCAATGACGTGAATCACAAATGCGATATCCTCCTTTACCCGGTTATCGACAATCCATTGGACCAGGTTAAATACAACGAATTGAGACCGCCGCTGGTGGACTAAGGGTGATCGCACCGGAAGTGGGTCGTTTCACTACAACAAGGGTCGTCAGCCAATGGCCAACCAGACGAACTGGCGTGGTGGGTTTTCCTGGTGTTTAGTATTTGTCCTTGAGGTCTCGCTTGACGATCTTACCATAATTATTTTTAGGCAGTTCATCGACGAAGTCGATCGTTTTAGGATTCTTGAAGCTGGCGATATGACCTTTACAGACTTCGATCAATTCTGACGCGGTGACGCTGTGGCCCGGGTTGATCGAGACGACCGCCTTGACCGCCTCGCCCCACTGCTTATCGGGAACGCCGATTACGGCAACCTCTCGCACCGCCGGATGTTGAATGATCACTTCTTCGATTTCGCGGGGATAGATGTTTTCACCGCCACTGATGATCAGGTCCTTGGAGCGGTCCATGATGAAGAGATAGCCCTTGTCATCGATGTAGCCCATGTCACCCGTGTGCAGCCAGCCGTTGCGCAGCGTCTGGGCGGTAGCCTCCGGGTCGCGCCAATATCCTTTCATCACCAGGTCGGAACGAGTGACGATCTCACCCATGCTGCCAGTGGGCAGTGCCTGATCATGCTGGTCAAAGATTGCCACTTCCACGTCGCTGTGGGCGATGCCTGCTGAGGCCAGCCGCTTCATTTGGGCGGGCGTGCCTGCCAGGACATGATCCTGGTGGGGAAGATAAGTAATTGTCATGGGAGACTCGCCCTGTCCGTACAACTGTACCAGACAGGGACCGAGTTTTTCGATCGCCTTGGTCAAGTCTTCCACGAGCATGGGAGCTCCGCCATAGATGACCGACTTGAGAGAACGGTGGTCGTACTGGTCGATCTGCGGACTGTCGACAATTCGCTTGACCATGATCGGCGCGGCAAACAGGTTGGTTACCGAATGACGTTCGATTAACTCTAGAACTTGTTCGGGGTCGAAAGATTCGGAGTCAGGCAGGATATGGGCTGCCGCCCTGCCGACGTTGGGTAACGCATACAGGCCACTACCGTGAGACAAGGGCGCTGCATGTAGGGTTGCTTCTGCAAAACCGTAGCCAGGGCACATGTCGGCATAGAAATTCATCGCCATCGCCAACAGGTTGCGATGGGTCAACATGGCCCCTTTGGGTCGGCCCGTTGTCCCCGATGTGTAGAACAGCCAGGCAAGTTCATCGGGCTGGACATCGATATCCTCAAATTCTTCGCTTTGGGCAGAAATCAGCGTTTCGTAATCCTCCAACTCGCCTTGCGCAGCGGACGTGGTGATCAGATGACGTGCCCCGGGAATCTGATCGCGAATCTTGGTGATCGAGTCGTTGAAGTGAGGCGAGATAAGCACCGTCTCTGCTTGAGAATGGTCAATGATGAAGGCAAACTCTTTTGGATGAAGTCGAAAATTGATGGGTACTGCGCCGAGGCCGGCCTTAAAGCAGGCAAACATCGCCTCCAGCATCTCGACGCTGTTGTACATGAGAATGCCGACATTTTTCCCCCGTTTGCCTTGCCGTTCTTGCAGGACATTGGCCAGCTGATTGGCGCGCGCATTGAACTGGGCATACGTCAGTTGTTGTGAACCCCGCGCGATGGCTAAATGGTCAGGAAAGGTTTTAGCAGACCTGGTCAGAAGCGAACCAACGTTCATCATCGACCTCTTGAGTCATTCGATGGGAGGAATGAAAGGGTTACCGGGGGTTTAGGTTGGACAGGGTTATCGCCAACGGAATTTTTCACTCACCGTTGGGTAGCAATGGACACCAAAGTTGATGAACAGGATTCAAGTGATGTTGCATCTCCCAGCAGGTCTCAATGGATCTGGCAACTGATGCCACCGTCGACCACCAATTGGGTTCCAGTAACGTACTTGGCTTCATCGGAAGCCAGGAATAGTGCTGCGTAGGCCACGTCCCAGGCGTCCCCCATTTTGTTCATCGGACACTGGGCATCGCGGGTGGCGATCATCTTTTCCACACCTCCGTCGCCATAGGCATCTTTGAGCGGTTCCATGATCATGGGCGTGTTCATCAGGCCGGGGAGAATGGAATTGGCACGGATGTTTTTTGCGGCGTATTGTAGCGCAATGCTCTGGGTGAATTGGATGATGGCAGCCTTGGTGGCGCTGTAAGAGATGTAGGGCACTCCCAGGTGCCGGATGCCTGCGATGGAAGACAGGTTGACGATCGCACCGGCGCCTTGTTTCTCCATGTGAGGCAGGATGTACTTGCAGGTCAGAAACATGCTCTTGAGGTTGACTGTATTGACGCGGTCCCAGCTTTCCTCGCTGGCCTCAACGGGTCCTCCCAATTCGATGATGCCGACGTTGTTGTGTAAAATGTCAATCCGGCCGTAGCTTTCAAGGCACTGTGTGACGGTGGCCTGTACCTGATCGGCGCAGGTGACATCGCATTGGCTCACCATGCAGTCGCCACCTTCCTGGTCGATGATGGAACGGGTTTCTTCGACGGCATCACGATTGATGTCAAGACACAGGACCCTGGCCCCTTGACGAGCGAAGAGCACGGCAGTTGCCTTGCCATTGCCCCAGCCTGGACCCGATGATCCGGCTCCTGTGACGATAGCAACTTTGTCTTTCAAGCGTTCTTCCATGATGTGGTTTTCCTTGTCAGGCGATGACTTTGTTAGAGGATGGATTGTCGGGTGGGAGGTTACAGGCGATAGAACGAATTACGGTCGGTCGAACGAAAATAGAGCCAGGTGTTACGCACCGATTGTAACCCGGCCGGCAAAACGTGCAAAGGCAATAGCCTTCCTGTGCATAGAATGAGGTGTTGCCGGTTGTGTGCTATTGACTTGCAACGACTCCTGGATTTTGGTCACGGTGACGATCATTCCATGACCAACTCACAATCAACAGTGGAACGTTTTCTTCTCCGATTCCGGGTGCCGGCCTCGTCCAATCGCTGCGTCACTGGCCATCGTTGTCATGGATAATCAACTTCATCGATATCACGTTTCCACATAGGGTAGAGATGATGGTCGTTGCGCTGCAGGGTACGTCCACTTCGTAGGTAGTCGTCCTGTTCTCTCATTAAATATTCTGGCAGGTCAGTGGTGACAGGCCCTGATGTGTCATGAAGCTGAGGGGGCTATCGGAACTCGATACGAAACTGAGCTGGCGATGGTTATTGTACGGTGTCGTATCGCATTTCCCAAGCTCTACCGTGGTCGCCAGGGTATCATCCTCCAGAGTTTACGGAGGGGATTAAAATCACTATCAGTCATACCATTTGACCTGAAGCACTTTCCGCACATCGTTTACGGCGCAAAAATAACGGCCCTGCTAGAAGACCTTACCCAGCGTCTGAAGTGGTTCCTTTCCCAACCAGCGGATAGCCAAACTAAGGGCAGTAATAGATGTTGAACTCTTTCTCGGTGGCGTTAGCCTTGCATCGGGAACTGCCGAGCAAACTTACGAAGTTGGCAAAATCCCATGGGCGGACATCACAGTCCACAATGCTTCACCGGAAACGTTCGATCCGGGTTCCTTCAAAATCGGCGTTTTTTGCAGTGACAAGTTTCCCCGATCCCGTACTGGCCGAAAAAACTATTTCCGAACAACGAAATTGCCTCGCGGCGGATACCTGCACATGCTCCCGGAGCTGACAACACTGTTTCCAGAGGCGTATGACTCAATCGAATGGGGTATTGAGTGGGAAGGAGATGAACCGAACATCGGAGACAAAGAAACCGTGACACTACGTGTCTTTACCCCGCATTTCCCAGATGAGTATCCTCGCTTTGGCATGCAATTTACGCCAACCCTTTGAAAACAAGGGAGTTTGTCGCGTTTCATGCCAATGTGACAGGAGAACTCAGTGGGTGACGCCAAAAACGACGATTTGCGAGTCAGTTTTGACAGCCGCTTGAAGCTGAAGTTTCTGGGAAGCAAGGTCACCACCGATGCGGGGCTTTTGGCCTATCGGGAACTTGACGAGGCGCT
>Ga0310121_10005070_pt1 | contig 11417 bp, 11 predicted proteins | sample CB27_Tmax_986_MG_FD_203504 | JGI IMG/M metagenome (GOLD analysis project Ga0310121, IMG submission 203504) | Marine microbial communities from Western Arctic Ocean, Canada - CB27_Tmax_986 | ecosystem: Environmental > Aquatic > Marine > Oceanic | place: Canada: Western Arctic Ocean | collected...
AGTTCGCCGCCAACATGTACCACGACGAGGAAGACGACCTCTGGATGGTGCCGACGAGCGAGGTACCCATTACCGGGCTGCACCGAGACGAGATATTGCCGCCGGGGACTCTTCCCCTGAACTATACCGCTCACAGCCCCTGCTTCAGGCGGGAGAAGGCCGCCGCGGGCCGGGACAAGCGGGGCCTGAAGAGGGTCCACCAGTTCGAGAAGGTCGAGATGTACAAGTTCGTGGAGCCGGAGCAGTCGGACACTGAGTTGCAGAAGCTAGTCGCCGACGCAGAGGACGTATGTGCGCGTCTGGGCGTCCCATACCGTGTCGTGCAGCTATGCACTGGCGATCTCGGGTTCGCCGCCGTCAAGACCTACGACCTGGAGCTTTGGGCGCCCGGCAGCGACGAATGGCTCGAGGTCAGCTCCTGCTCGAACTGCACCGACTTCCAGGCCCGCCGGGCAAATATCCGATATCGGGCTGAGCAGGGAGCCCGTCCCGGGTTCGTCCACACGCTCAACGGCTCCGGACTTGGCCTGCCAAGAGTCGTGATCGCGGTCCTCGAAAACTACCAGCAGGCCGATGGGTCTGTGTACATCCCCGAAGTGCTCCAGCCCTACACCGGCTTCGACCGCATAAGCTAGGAATCTCACCACAACTCAAGGAGGAAACATAGATATGGTCGCGATTAGAAACTGGAAGAACATAGTGCCGGTCGTTTCTCACGAGACGGCTATCGTGTGGTCGATCTTCAGCTCGAAAGGAACTGAAGGCAAGACACCGGACGAGGCGCCGCTGGAAGGGTTCATCGCCCTCACATTGCACAGAATGCAGCCGGGCAAGAGCGGCGACTACCACATCCACTCGGACAAGGAGCAAGTCTACTACTTCACCAAGGGCCGCGGCAAGATGAACATCCACGACAAGCTGTACGACGTGAAGCAGGGCGACGCGATCTGCGCCCCGATCGAGAAGCGCCACCAGCTCATCAACGACAGCGACGAGTGGATCGAGCATCTGATCATCAACGGAAACGCCGATACCACGGCCGAGGTCGCGCAGCGTAACTGGCTGGACTCGGCACCTCACATATCCCATGGGGCGGCGCTTTTGTGGAGCATATTCACCAAGGAGGGCACCGAGGGCAAGACCTTCAACGAGGCGCCCTTGAAGGGGATCACGAACTTCACGCTGCACCGCCTCCAACCAGGGATCCAGACGGGTACACACACCCACGCCGAGAAGGAGCAGGTCTACTACTTCACCGAGGGGCACGGGAAGATGATCGTTGGTGACGAGACCGTCGACGTGGGCCCCGGCGACGCGGTCTACGGTCCCGCCAAGGTCCAGCATGGCCTCATCAACGACACCGACGATTGGCTCGAGCACCTGATCATCAGCGCGGCGGTGCCGTAAGGAGTCCCACGTGGCGCAGATACCTAGCTGGCAGGACGAGGAGCCGAGGAACAACCACGGCGCCGTGGGCTGGACGATATTCGCCGAGAAGGGGTACAACCCGGCAAAGACGATTCACGAAGCGCCGTTGGAGGGCTTCCACAGCCTGACATACCGGATGCTTCAGGCCGGCAAGTCGGAGCCGGCCCACTCCCACGAGACCAAAGAGCACGTCTTCTACGTCATCGAAGGCGAAGCCGATGTCAAATTGGACGGCAAGGTGCATAAAGTCAAGGCCGGCGACGCCATCCACCTGCCACCCAAAACCCAGCACCGGTTCATCAACGACAGCGCCGGCTGGCTGACGCACCTGGCCATAAGCTCGATCGTGGAGTAGGGCGTTGGAGGGTCTAGCGTCCGCCAACCGGGGGACATTGGCGCTGGTTGGGAGCGGCGAGAGTATACGCGTGAGATGGACCCCATGGACAGGTTCCTTCTCGACGGGCTGCTGGCCCAGGCGCGCGTCGTCTGCCTGCCGACCGCAGCGGGCAAGAAAGGCAAGGAGCGGATCACCCACTGGTCCGAGCTCGGCGTCAAGCATTTCACCCGCCTCGGCGCAGAGTGTGAGGCCGTCGAAGTGATCGACCGCGCCACCACCATGGATGAATTCCACGCACAGCGGATCGCTGAGGCCAACTTCGTGTACCTGTCCGGAGGCGATCCGGGCTACCTATACCGGACCCTCGACAATACGCCTGCCTGGGACGCGATCTCCAGTGTCCTCGAAAGGGGTGGAGTCGTCGCCGGCTGCAGCGCAGGAGCGATGATCTGGGGTGAACAGATACCAAGTCTGAAGCCGCCGCCGTTTCGATGGGGCTCCGGGTTCAACGCGATACCTGGCACGGCGATTATTCCTCATTTCGACGACCCGCCTCGCTGGTTGATCGCGGTCTACAGAGCGATCAATTTCACTCGCCCAACGTTCGTCGGCATCGAAGGCCACACGGCGTTAGTAGCCAGCGACGGCGCGTCACAAGTCGTCGGCAAGGGCGGCGTCACCGTTTGGGGCAAGAGCGTCAAGCGGCGGTACGAAAGCCTATCGGCTGAGGACGCACGTTCCAAAACCAGCTCAATTTGAAGTAGGCGTCAAACGGGTTTGCTACATTCCAAAGCTAACGTCTTTGGATGTCGTGGAATTCTTGCGATGGATCGCGTAGTACTTGGGACTTCGACGGGACCCTGGCGCATCGCCCAGGCATGTGGGCTGGCGCGGTTGTTAAAGCATTCGACCAATTTGCCGTGGGCCACGGTATCGATGAAGAAGACGTTGAACAGCAAATTAGAGACGATTTCCCCTGGCACCAGCCCCACGCGCCTCATCCACACCTTTCCACGCCTGAAGCATGGTGGGCACACGTCGCTCGACTGCTAACCACATGTATGAAGCGGCTGGGTTTCGACAACGAAAATTCCACCGAACTGGCCCAGGCGGCCAGGTTTAGATTCATCGATCCTTCGAGCTTCCGAGTGTTCGAGGACACGCGCGGGACCCTCGAAGCGGTAACTGCCAACGGATGACGCAACGTTGTGTTGTCGAATCATGTGCCCGAGCTCGAGTCGATTGTGAGTGGAGTCGGGCTCGGTGAGCTGATAGAGCGGGTGCTTACGTCGGCTCTGACGGGCTACGAAAAGCCGCACCCCGGAGCCTTTGCCATCGCCAGGGATCAACCTCGCTACCCCCAACACATCTGGATGGTCGGCGATAATCCCAACGCAGATGTGTTGGGGGCTGAGGTCGTCGGGATTCCTGCAATCCTTGTGCGTCGAGAAGACGAGAGGGTCGACCGTCAGGCGGCGAACCTGGTCTCGGTCATCAAGATGATCTTCGATCCTGTCACCGCCTGATACCGCTGTATGCTCCTACGCGTACATCTCCCTCAAGCGCCGCGCCGCTTCGGCCTCGTTACGGAGCTTGGCGTAGGACTCCTCCAGCGGGGCCTCGATCTTCAGGCCAGGGGCGAATCCGCAGTCGGGGTTAAGGCTGATCCGCTCTTTGTCGACGTACTTCATCGCCTCCTCGACCCTGGCCACGATCTGCTCGGGCGTGTCGATGTCTTCGAAGCGGCACTCGACGCAGCCCAAACCGATCAGAGCATCGTCGGGAAGCTCCTTCAGGATAGCAACGTCCCCCGTCACGGGGATGCTGAACTCCATGACGTACTGGTCCACCTTGATCTTCTTCATCGTGTCGACGATCGGCTCGTAGCCCCCTTCGGCGCCCCATCCCTGCCGGCCCCAATGCCGCCGACACAGGTGCAGAGCCAGTCGAACGCCATCAACCCCGTCGATGATCTCGTTGATCTTGGCGGCCGCCAGGTCCATCTCGTACTGCGGGTCGTCGAAAGAAGCACGGACCTTGGGGTCCACCAGAACGCACAGGTGCGGCTCGTCGATCTGCACGACAGAGACACCGGTGTCCCGTAGCGCCAGCAGCTCGTCCCGAAGGATGGGGACAAGGGCTTCGATGAACGAGTCCCTCGTAGGGTACGCTTTGCTCGACAGCTCCTTCTCCCAGAGACGCTCGCCGAGCAGATACGGCGATGGCATGCAGACCTTGGTGGCCTTGTCCGTCGACGACACCAGGAAGCGCGCTTCCTCGGCGATCAGGCCCGGCCGGCGCACCTCCAGCGGCTCCGTAACAGTTATACCCCACCGTCGCGGTTCCGTACGCGTGTCCTCCGAGAACCCATCTGCGATATCGGCGATGATGTGGGTGTACGCGTGGCGGCGCCACTCGCCGTCGCTGACCAGGTCGAGACCCGCCGTCTCCTGCACGGCGATGGCGTACCGAACGGCCGCGTCCATCTGCGGCGTTCGCGTCGCCTCGACAGACTCCGCGCCCGGCGTCTCCGGCAGCATGTCCCTGACCGGCTGCGGCCGGGGCAGGCTTCCGACAACACCGGCCGCGAAGGGCACGTCCTTGCTTGCGGGTCCGCTCGTGCTCATGAAGTTGGGCTCCTCTCAGAACTTTCTAGCAAGCGCCGGCTATCCTCCAGCAGGCGTGGCCAGCGGCATCACGTCGTCACGGCCCCGCGTGAAGCCGTCGACACCAGCTTGGCGTACTTGGCCATGACCCCGGAGACGTAGTTGGGTGCAGGTGCCTTCCACTGTTGGCGTCGGCTCTCTAGCTCTTCATCCGGGACCTTGACGCCCAGCTCGCGTCGCTCGACATCCATGACGATGGTGTCGCCGTCCTCGACCAGAGCGATGGGGCCTCCGACCGCCGCCTCCGGTGTGACGTGACCGATCGACGCTCCTCGCGTGGCGCCGGAGAACCGCCCGTCCGTCATAAGCAGTACGCTCTCGCCAAGGCCCAGGCCGGATATCGCGCCTGTCACCGACAGCATCTCCTGCATGCCGGGGCCACCCTTTGGCCCCTCGTAGCGCAGCACCAGCACGTCTCCGGGCTTGATCTCACCGCGGGTCACGGCGTTGAACGCGGCCCGCTCACCGTCGAACACCCGTGCCGGTCCCTCGTGTGAGAGGTGCTTCGTGCCGGCGACCTTCATGACGGCCCCTTCCGGGGCAAGGTTGCCCTTCAGGATCACCAATCCTCCCGTCGGACTCCGTGGCGATGAGGCAGGATAGATAACGCGGCTGTCAGGTTTGCCGGAAGACTCTGCGAGGTTCTCGGCCAGGGTTTTGCCGGTCACGGTCAATGCGTCGCCGTGCAGCAGACCGGCGGCCAGGAGCTCGTTCATGACGACTGGGACTCCGCCTACCCTATCAACGTCGGACATGACGAAGCGTCCGCCGGGCCGCAGGTCCGTCAGGTACGGCGTGCGCCGGCTGAGGCGGTCGAAGTCGTCGATATCGAGGGGCACGTCGGCCTCATGGGCGATAGCGAGCAAATGCAGGACGGCGTTGGTCGAGCCGCCCATGGCGAGTACTACCGTGATCGCGTTTTCGAGGGACTCGCGGGTGATGATGTCGCGCGCCTTGATGTCGCGCTCCAGCAGGTTGTGCAACACGGCGCCTGCTTCTGTGGCGACATCCTCGTTTCGGGGGTCGATGGCCGGGATCGAAGCGGCGCCCGGTGCCGACATTCCCATGGCTTCGATGGCGGAGGACATCGTGTTCGCGGTGAACATCCCCGAACAGGCCCCCTCTCCCGGACACGCGACGCGTTCCAGGCCCACCAGGTCGTCCAAAGACATCTTGCCCTGGGAGAAGGCGCCTACCGCCTCGAAGACGTCCTGGATGTTGACGTCTTCGCCGTGGTAGTTGCCGGGCAGGATCGCTCCCCCGTAGACAAATAGAGAAGGCAAATTCAGGCGGGCCATCGCCATAATCGCACCGGGCATGTTCTTGTCACACGCCGCCACGACGATCACACCGTCCATGCTCTCGCCGAAGGTAACGGTCTCTATCGAATCGGCGATGACTTCACGACTGACCAGCGAGGCTTTCATGCCCTCGGTGCCCATGGAGATGCCGTCGCTTACCGTGATCGTGCCGAACATGAAGGGGACGGACTCGGCGTTCCACACCCCCTCCTTGACCTTCTCGGCCAGCCTAGTGAGGTGCACGTTGCAAGGCGTGACGTCGCTGGCAAGGTTGCCAACGGCCACGAACGGCTTGGACATGTCCTCGTCGCGCAGACCGACCGCGCGCAGCATGGCGCGTGCGGGCGCCCGAGTCGGCCCCTCACTGACGACGTTGCTGTGGCGTTTCAGATTGGGCTCCACCTTGGTTGCCATCGAGCGTCTCCATTGGCCAGGCGCAGGCGTGCGGCGATTGAAAGGCTTTGGTGCAGGGCCAGATTATATCAACCGCGACTGGCCCGTGGAAGCGAACGACCCGTTCGTACAAACCGTGCAGCTAAGCAGTTTCCGTTGTTTCGGCCGTTCGGGTCTCAGATCGGTCCGACCGTCGACGAGCGTGCGCGGTTTGCCAGGCGAAGAACGCTATCGCGCCGAAAACGATCACGCTCAGATAGGTGATCGAGCGGTCGACGAGAGCGATGGCGACTGCGCTTTCTCTGGCGAAGCTGAGCATCAGGAGGCCGGTGACTCCGGGCTCGACAGCGCCTACCCCGCCCGGAGTCGGCACGGTGCTCAGGATGGCGTGTCCGAGAGCGACCAGCAGCAGAAGCGGCAGGCTGAGCGACATGTCAAGGGCAACGACCACGAAATAGAGGCGTCCGGCTTCGAGCAGCCAACCGATTAGACTTAGAAGCAACAGCAAGGGCAGTCTCTTGAATCCACTGAGGGTACCCTTTTGGAACCTGACGTATGCGCCCGCGAACCGGCCGGGAAGGGCCCCCGCAAATTTCGGCCCGAACCGGCGCATCGCCAGAAGCAGCCCCACCAGAGCGACCGACATCAGGAAAGCCGCAGCTACGAGATAGTTGGAGACGTTCGAATCGGAGGTCGTGCTGAACGAGGCCACGCCTATCAGCACCAGAACGAACACGGTTGCCATGTCGAGCACACGTTCCGCGAAGACCGTGCCGAGGCTCCACGAGAAGCCCATTCGTGAGTCTTGGGAGAACGCGTAAGCTCTGTAGGCGTCTCCCATACGGAGCCAGGTCACCGAGTTGACGAACCACCCGATCACTATCAGTTGAGCGAAACGGAAATACGACGGCAGAGTGGTCTCGCCCGATTCGAGAATGCCGGCGTTAAGGGCGAGGACTCTCCATCGTAGTCCCCGAAACCAGAAGCTGGTGTAGTACAGGAGCACCGCCAGTCCGTACGAGTAGAAGTCCATCCCGCGGACCTGGTCCCAGGTCTCGCCCCACTTCACGTCGAAGCGCGTCGCGAGGAAGAAGATAAACGTGATGGCTACGAGGAAGGCCAGCAGCGTTCGGAGGGAGAAAACCCGCCTTCTTAGCGAGATCGTTTGTGGGTCGCTGGATCCTGAACTCATGCTGGCTAAAGCGGGCGCTTGGCAGGAATACCGGGTCGCCGAGGGAACCTGTCAGGCGTCCCGGATACCTTTTCGATGACGACCAGACTCGTTGTGAGTCCAACTGGGCGCACCTCTCCCAGTGTGCCGCCGGTCTCATGGATAGCGTGTTGCGCGTCCTGTACCTCGTTTGCGACATCCGATCCTTTATGGGCGACCGCCAGCCCACCCACACGGCAGAACGGGAGCATCAGCTCGGCCAGGACCGGAAGCTTGGCGACCGCCCGCGCCAGGACTACGTCGAATCCTTCTCGCAACTGAGGCTCGCGACCCAGGTCCTCAGCCCGGCCGGACCTTACCTCAACGCTGCTGAGGCCGATAGCCTCAATGACGTGCCGGAGGAAAGCAGCACGCTTGCCGGCCGACTCGGCAAGCGTGAGCCGTATTTGAGGGAATGCGATTCTCAGGGGCAGCCCCGGGAATCCTCCTCCGCTGCCGATGTCGATTACCCTGGCTCCCCCGGAGAGCGTACCCGCGGGGAGTGCGGTATGCACGGCGAGCGAATTGAGGAAGTGGCGCGTCTCCACCTGCTCTCGTTCGGTGATCGTGGTGAGGTTGATTCTTTGGTTCCAGTCGACCAGCTCACGATAGTACAGATCGAACTGTTCAGTCTGAGCAGCATCAAGGTTAATCCCGAACGCAGCCGCGCCGTCAACGAGCAGGTCCAAGGGCGCCTCCGCAGCAAACGTGGGCGATTATAGCATGTGGCCTGCGGCACGAAATCATGTGAGCAAGACCCCTGCAGACTGTTTGACACGTCGTTGCGCTCTCAGCTAGACTACCATTTTACCAACATACGCCCGGGGGGAGCCTGGCAAGCCAGGCTGAGAGGTCCTTGACGAGCTGGGACGACCCCGTAAAAACCTGATCTGGGTAATGCCAGCGTAGGGATGTGGTGAAAGCCGCGCCGATTGACGGCCGCCCCCGGGAACAGATGGGCGGCCGTTCGTGTTTTCCGAGGAACGGTGCCCATACATGATTGACGTGAGGTAGATTACGATGCTCGATAAGGACCTGGGACTGGTCATCGCCCTCGTCACCGCCGCGGTGTTCGTCGCGGCCGGCGTCTGGCACGTCAGACGCCGGGCCATGACCGTCGAGGACTACCTGGTGGCGCGCAGCAGCGCCGGCAGCACCCTCGCCACGGCCACACTGGTGGCGTCCGTGATCGGGGCCTGGATACTGTTCAGCCCGGCAGAGACCGGCACCTGGGCGGGGCTGGTCGCGCTGATAGGGTACGCTGTCGGACAGGCGGCGCCCCTCGTCGCGTTCATCTTCGTGGGGCCTCGTATGCGGCGGCTCATGCCACAGGGCCACTCGTTGACCGAGTTTATCTGGCACCGGTACGGGCGCTACATGTACGTCTTCGGCCTGGCCGTCATCGTCTTCTACATGTTTATCTTCCTGGCGGCAGAGCTCACGGGTATATCGTTGGCCGTCCACCTTCTGGCCGGCACCCCGCTATGGCTGACGGCGGTTATCGTGGGACTGCTGACGGTAGCGTACACGGCTTACGGTGGAATCCGCGCGTCGATATTTACGGACAGCATCCAATTCAGCCTGATTCTGCCCCTTCTGCTTATCGTGTTTGTCGCCGCAATTTGGAATCTCGGGGGAATCGGGGACGCCCTGGACCCGGTCAGGGAGGCAGCGCCACAGCTTCTGTCGCTGGACCACGGGCCTGGGATCGAGTTCGGATTCACCCTGCTCATCGCCGTTTTCGCGGCCAATATGTTCCATCAAGGCTTCTGGCAGCGGGTGTACACGAGCCGCGACGAAACCGCGTTGAGGCGTGGATTTGCCTACGGTAGCGTAGCCGTCATCCCCATCGTTCTTCTGGCCGGCCTGCTCGGCATCATTGCAGTGGGAAAGGACATCGTCGCCGACAACCCTTCGGTGGCTACGTTCTCGTTGGTCGTGGAGGTGCTGCCGGAATGGGCCGTCGCGCTGGTCCTCGTGCTCGCTCTCGTGCTGGTGATGAGCAGCCTGGACACGCTGCTTAACGGAATCGCCAGCGCCGTGACCTCGGATCTGCACCGCTTCAAACCGAGCATCAAAGGCGTGTCGCTGCTTCGTTCGTCGCAAGCCATTACCGTTGTCCTGGTGGTCCCCGCCATATTCATCGCGTCGAAGGGCTACAGCGTGCTCTATCTCTTCTTGATCGCCGACCTCGTCTGTTCGGCTGCGGTCTTCCCGACGTTCTGGGGCCTGTACTCGAGTCGGTTCGGCGGGACCGCCGCTCTTGTCAGCAGTATCGCGGGACTTGCCGTCGGAGCCCTGTTCTTCCCCAAGTCCGACTTCACACCGTGGCTGCCGGACATCTTCTGGGCCGGGAAGTTTCTGGCCAGCTTCGGGATGGCCCTGGGAGTGTCAACGGTGCTAAGCCTCGTCCTCACGGCCGTGGCGATGCGCGACCGGGTGGCCGCAGGGTACGACTTCGGCCGACTGCGAGAGCAGGTGCGGCTGATCGAGGACTAGGGTAATGGGATGGTGGAAATTCAAGACAGACTCGATCAGATTGCCGCCCGAATGAACGGTTTGGGCTATGGGGTCAGACTTATAGCCTCATTGCCTCCGCTCGTCAGCGATCTTAGAAAACTCGGCGTTTCAAATCTGGAGGCATGGCTTCGTGAGATCAAGCCGCGATTAGGGGATCGCGAGCAATACTTCGACCTATGGACCCAGGGTTGGTATGCCCGGGTGTTCGGCTTCAATGGCCGCGAGGCGATAATGAACCCAAACGGCAATGTCGGGCCCGATTTATTGGTTCGGGACCCGAGTACACCTACTAAAGATGTTTACGTGGAGGTTAGACAGTTCGTCGAGGACTACGGCGAGACGAAACGACTCAAGTCTGCGATCAAGAACGGGTTCCTCGTACTTTACGACGTCCGTAACAAAGATGCGAAGAAGATCTTAGATGCAGTGTCTGGCAAGCAGAGGCAAGGTTCTCGACTGCCGGCCGATAGCTCCTACGTCGTAGCGTTGAAGAGCGACAAGGAATCGATATAAGATCATGAATTTGACTTCGCCGTGGAGCTGCTGGACCAAGAGGCGGCTTGTGGGGGAGGTACGTATGAAAGAATCGGCCCGGTTCTGTTCTTCCGCGGCTATACGAACAGAAACACGGGTAAATCGTGGTACCTGTGGGAGAACTCCAGAGCCCCGGTTGATCAGCGGCTTTCTTCAAGTCTGGCAGATAAGCTCCGCGTGCTGAGCTTGCCACCGCCTCATGAACGCGCATTTGACTAGCATGTAGCGATGAACGAGCGCGAAACGAAGGGCGATCGACGGGAGCCCAAGAGCCGTAAACGCCGAAAGATGCGCGTTGTCGGAGCCGATGTTCGAGTGCTCCAGGACATCATAAGACGCAGGGCCGAGAAGGTCAAAAAGAAGTCGGACCCAGATAAATAAGCCGCCACGCGGCATCCTCATAGGGGACCAAGAATAGAAACTCAACGCGTTCCGAGGGCCATGACCATCGCCGGCTCGGACTCCGGCGGTGGAGCCGGCATTCAGGCCGACCTGAAGGCCTTCGCGGCTATGCACGTCTACGGCACCTCGGTGCTGACTGCCATCACCGCCCAGAACACCCTCGAGGTCACCGACGTGATGGAGATACCCGTGTCGGTGATCGAGTCACAGATAGATACCGTGCTGGCCGACATCGGGACCGACGTCGTGAAGACGGGCATGCTGTCGAGCGCCAAGATCATCGAGGCGGTCGCTGGAAAGCTCCGGGAGCACGGCGTCGACAAGCTGGTCGTCGACCCGGTGATGGTCGCAAAGAGCGGCGCCCGGCTGTTGCGAGACGACGCGGTCGAGGTCCTGCGAACGCAGCTACTGCCCCTTGCGACGGTCTTCACGCCCAACGTCCCGGAAGCCGAGGCGCTAACGGGCCGGAAGATTGAGAACCTCGACGACGCCCGCGGGGCCGCCGTGGAGATCGTCGCGTTGGGCGCGAAGTCGGCAGTCGTGAAGGGCGAGCATCTCGAAGGCCCGGCGACCGACATCCTGTACGACGGACATGAGCTCCGGGCGTTCACCGCTCAGAAGATAAC
>Ga0310121_10005071_pt1 | contig 11416 bp, 8 predicted proteins | sample CB27_Tmax_986_MG_FD_203504 | JGI IMG/M metagenome (GOLD analysis project Ga0310121, IMG submission 203504) | Marine microbial communities from Western Arctic Ocean, Canada - CB27_Tmax_986 | ecosystem: Environmental > Aquatic > Marine > Oceanic | place: Canada: Western Arctic Ocean | collected...
GCCTAATTTGTCGGAAGGACGACGCGGTACCGTTTGTTGGTGGTGGATCCCGTGGGCTCTTCCGGATCGAAAAAGTACGAATTCGTTTCGGATGCCTTGAGCCGGATGCCGGCGTTGACCCAACCGGGGGTCGTGACCAGGTTGGTGGTATATTGCAACTCGTATGTGGTGCCCACCTCGGATACGAAACAAATGGCCCCGGCATCATTGATCGTCACTTCCGTGAAATCGGAAACCGGTTGCCGGCAACTTGTGGTTGCGCACGTAGTTCCGCCTCCCTGAGACGTCCCGCCCTGACTGGTACAAATGCTGGTCAACAGGTCGGAGCATGCCCCCGAGGGAAAGAAGCAGCAGGCTTGGGTTTGTGGACAGGATGTACCCGCACAGGTCGTGCTCACACCCTGTGGAATGCCGTTCGAGACCATACAGACATTCGGATCCATGTCCTGGCAGGAGCCGTCGGCGAAGCAGCAGGCCTCGTCCGGCGGCGGAGCATACGGCGCAACATTCGTAAAGATCATCGAGTAGACGCGAATATGGGCCGTGCCGCCGGGGGGCAAATCCTGGTCGGCGCCGTCATGAATGGATAATACGAACTGATTGCCCGGCGCAAGGATGATCGAGCTGGCAAAGGCGTTCGTCGTTTCCGTCGGAATCGGGGGACAATTGGGACTGCATTCGCCCGAACCCACCGGAAAGTTCAGGGTAACCGGGAAGAGGCCGCCTCGATAGGCCAGGTTAGTGGAACCCGTACCCATATTCGGCCCGGCGAGTTCCACAAAATTGACGGTGTCCTGGCCGGTGTTTGACTGCGGATAGAAAAAGTGCATCGCGCCCGGCATCTGGTTTCCGAGTTCGGTGACGCCAATCCCCCCCAATTGAAACCCGATCGGGGCGGCCGGGCTGATCGCCGGAGGGCCGTCCCAGTTCGCGATATTGAAGTTTATATAAACATGGTACTCACCTTCGGGAAACGAGGGAATCTGATCGAACGTCACCGTCCCGGTTCCGCTGTTCGTGTTGAGTCCGACATTCGGGCCGATGGACGCCGTCATGACTTCCCAAGGCTGAAAGTAATGCGATTTCCCGCCGAGCGACACCATCGGGATGTCCCGGAAACCGGGCGGATTGGTGGGAACGAAATTCGCCTGGGTGTTTTCCCGGAAATTAATGTTAAATTCATCACCCACCGCCCCGAACGACTGCGCCGCCAGCGCCATCCCGGCCAGGACAATAGAAAGTAGCTTTCCTGTCTTCATGTCTCCTGCTCCCTTCATCGATTCAACTGCATTTCGTAATTCGTAATTCGGATTGCTGCTAGAGTTCGACAACCCGATAGACCTTTGTGTCGGCGGGACCGGTCGGATCGAAGATATACATGGTGGATCCGTTGCCGGTAAACTCGATCCCGGTGTTCCCCCATCCGCCGCCGTCGGTCGGATCGGTGGAGTATTGGAGCCCGTATTCCAGGCCGTCGATGGAATCGACGGAGACCCGGGTGGCCTCGATCGAAACTTCAGAGAACGGCAACGAGAACGGCCCGATCAGCTCAAACCGCATCCGGTAAGCGCGTACGTGGCCGAAAGAATAAAGGTCGCAAAGCTCCATCCCCGGATCACCGGGGCAGAACATGGAGTCCGTGCTGTCAAAGATGGTGAACTCGAATTGGTTTCCGGGCGCGAGGAGGATCGAGGTCGGAAACGAGCTTCCATCATTGTTTCCATTCGGATCACTTCCGGTTGGAATCGGCAGACAGGGATCTTCAAAAAAAGGAGGTTGGCCGCAGATACCCGAACCGTGCGGAGGACTCATTGTAAGTGGCTCTCCGGGGTCTTGGTTCGACATTGGACCATACCATAAGTAATGCGTACCACTTGTCCCCATGTGTGGCCCGGCAATTTCAATATCGTTGAAGGTGTCTTGACCGTTGTTGGTGTCCGGATAGAAAAAATGCATCTCGCCGGGCATTTCATTGCCGAGTTCAGTGACGCCGGTTCCGCCGAACTGGAAACCGATCTCTTTGTCCTTGGTCCAGTTGGCAATGTTGAAATAGAAATAAACGCGGTACTCGCCCGGGGGAATCGAGGGAACCTGGTCGAAGGTGATGGTCCCGGTGCCGGCGTTGGCGAAATTCTGCCAGGCACAGCAGTAAAAGTCGTCCAGGGGGCAGAAGCCCATTACGCCCGGGCAATTGGTCGGGTTCGGGTTCCAGGCGGTCATCACTTCCCAGCTGTTCTGATAATGAGCGTCCCCGCCCAGCGTGACCATCGGCGTGTTCCTGAAACCGGCCGGATTCGTCAGCAGAAAGGGATCGGACGCACCGGGATCCGCGTTGAAATTTATCATGATGGAATCGCCGATCCCGCCGAATGACGATGCCCCTACAATCATACCCGCCAATGTAAATGCCAGTGTCTTCCACATCTTCATCTTTTCTACTCCCTTCATCAATACAACTACTCCATCTCACACCATAAACCGACGAATCGGGTTATCAACGCGAGTCCGGGTAAAGCCAGACACCGGTGAAATAAATCACATACACCGTGAGATCCTTCAGGGGTACCCACTCGGCATGCCCGCCGAGATATACAGCATTGGCGCCTACGGGCTTCCTCTCGTCGTCGTCGTGGTTGACCCACCACTTCACGGCATGGGGCGGAAACGGTCGGCCGTTTGCCATATCGCTGAAAATGAGCCAATTCGGATCATCGTCTCCACGATGCGGTGTATTCGGCCATTTCCGACGATCCCGCCTGATATACGAGGCGTATCCGGACGTGTGGGATTCACCCCTTGCCCACTCCCCTTCCTCCTTGTTCACATAGCCGCCGCTTGGACAGAAAAACACTTTGTCGAAGCCAACCCTGTCATACTCCTGCTTGACTTCACGGAGGGGATCCACGCCGATAATTTTGCTTGCTCCGAAATAGGGCATCAACGCGACCCAACCCGGTCCCGCCCCGTAATTGCTCCCGTACACATTGCCCGAGTAAGGATAGTTGGGTGACCACGGCGCGGGGAGATCATTGTCATGGTCCAAGGCGTACGCGCTGACGGCCAGGCCGTGCTGGCGAAGATTGGTCATGCAAAAGGCACGCCGTCCTTTCTCGAGTGCGTCCTTCAAAGCCGGCATCAGTAGCGCAGCCAGAATGGAAATGATGGCAATCACCACCAGAAGTTCGATGAGTGTAAAGCCCCTCTCACTGTGCCCGCGGATTTTCAAGCCAAACATTCTCCCTATGTCCGAAAAACCATGCCCATAAAACACAGCTATTTTATTCTAGATGGGTCTGCACGCGAGTGCAAACAAAACTGCCCTTTATTTGTCAATGTTTTTGAAGTGTGCGCAGCCCGGTTGCAGTGCGCCAACGGCGCATCCTCACCCTAGCCCTGTTTGAGAAACCTTGACCCGAACCTTGTCGATTCGACCCGCCGTGGCAGATTCGACAAGATTCGGGACAAGGAGCCCGACAAGGAAAGGTTTCTCAGAATGAGTTTGTTTCCGATGACGAACCGAAAACCAAGAGTTCCATGCCGCAACGCGAAGAATCTTGTGATGCGAGCACCAGTCTTCGCTCCGCTACGGCTTGGCACCCGAGTGGGAAGCATGAGCGCGTAAGGGCATGCCAGTCGGAGTAAATATTCTATCGCGTATTGGTTGTCAGTATACGCCTACCTACTTGACGTAGATCATATTCGCCGCATAGATCGATTTTCTCCCGCCGGTGTCGACGGCCTGCGCACGGAAGATGACCATCTCCCCGGCCCTTGTCTGGAATTTCACTTCATAGGGCACCATATCGTCTTCGGCCGATTCCCAGTCAGAACCACCGTTGATGCTTTTCCCGAAAATCACTTTGGCGATGGCGCCGGAATCCGATACTGCCCGGGCAGTGAGCTGGATCTCTCCCGCCGCGTATTCGCCGCGATCCTCAACCGGTTTCCCCTCATGCAGAAGCTCCACCCCGGGCCAGCCCTGGGCCCTACGAATGTCGTTGGCCGCGTCGCCGAAACCGTCCCATCGGCCATCCCCCTTGCTGACGCCATTCGTGTCGACCAGCGCGACTGCATAACCCGCCGCGTAGTTGTAGAGAAACACGGTGAACCCATCGGCTCCGAAGGCATACGCGGCGATCATCTCCTCGTACACATCCAGGTAGGTTGTCCTGTCCTTCAACCACTCCTGGACCGAATCGTTACAGGGGCCGAAACCGTAGTAATTAACATTTTCGCACTTCGGCGCAATCCACCCTCCCAGTGAGCCGGGTAGCGCCACCAGGGTCATTCCGTCATGGCCAATCTTTTTCGCTTCGGCAACACGCTCGACGACCCGATGGCTGTTCACGCAGATCGTCGCCCCGATGCTGCAGGTGGCCTTCTTCTGATGCAGGTCGTACCACGGAGGATCACAATGATTGATCGTGGCCACTCGCGACGGGTTGAACTGGTGGTAGATATCCGCCCATGTCCGGATGAAATCCCGCTGATCCGCCGTCTTTCCGTCGCCGCATTCCGGCTCGTCCGCCATGACATGCCCCAGGATAACATCGCCGACGTACTCGTCATTCCATAGATACCCGTCCCACCGGCCCGTCAGTTCTTCGATTTCCGCCACCAGGTCGGCCGGTTTCCACAGACCGGGCCCGGGATACTCATAAGAGTGTTGATCCCCCAGGACGCCGAAATGTTTAAATCCCTTCATCCCCCAGTGCTTGATCGAAGCCCAATGCTTTGCCTCGGTCGTCCCGCTGGGAACGATAAAGTTCACGCCGTGGCGGGCCATGTCCATGAATGCGTAGTCCCAGCCGAAGCCGCACGTGTGTTTACCAGGTTTTGACCCCGCCACCTCCAAATTCGTCGGCACCGCGTAATAGACTCCGATCGTGAATTCGTCTCCCACGGGTACTCTCACCGGAGGCGACCCCACGGAAGAGGCATGGACAGTGATCAGTGAACAGTGAGCAGTAAACAGTGAGCAGCAAACAGTGAAAAGTAAGCAGTGAGTGGTGAGTAGTGAGCGGTGAGAAATCATGATGTGACTCGATCAGGGACTCCCTGCGGACCGGTTCTTTTTATGCTCGCGACTTTTTCGTTGCTCAGGCCTGCCATGAACTACAGACTAACCACTAATGTATAGCATATCCCTTCTTCTCGACAACGGTTTTCATTCTCGCACTCTGGCGAAACAGGAACTGACAAGACGTTTACCTTGTGGGTTTAAGATCTTACCGTGGTAGGTCCAAGGAAAAGAGTGCCGTGAAAACGAGTGATCAAAAGACGGAAGAAACCGCGAACGCGTTTAATCGGGATGGATTCGTCATTGTCCGTGGGTTGTTCAGCGAAGCGGAACTGGCCGAATTAGACGTGCACGTGGCCCGGTTTGTGGCCGATGTGGCCCCGACGCTTCCGCCGGGTGAGGCTTACTTTGAGGACAATGCGCCCGGCGTACTGAAGAGCGCATTCCGGCTGAATGAGCATGATCCGTTTTTCGATGAACTCCGGGAGACCGCTCGCGCCAAAGAGATTGTCTCGGCAATCTTTGACGATCCGGACATCGTTTCCAGGGATGTAAGTTTTTTCGCCAAGGCAGCCGGCAGCGGGTCGGAGACCGTGGCACACCAGGACAACGCGTTTCGGAACATCGTGCCGCCGGAAGGGGTGAATGCAACCATCGCCCTCGACGCATCGACACGGGAGAACGGCGTACTCTGCTGCCTGCGCGGGTCGCACAAGATCGGCCTGTTGCCGCACGTGCAATCGGGTGTCCCCGGCTTCAGCCGACGACTTGCCCAGCCCCTCGACCGCGATGCCTATCCGGAAGTGGCCCTTTGCATGCAACGCGGTGATATGGCACTTCATCACATAGACACGGTGCACTACAGTGGCGCCAACCCATCTCCCAACAGTCGCCGGCAACTCGCGATGCCCTATCATTCCTCTCGCGCCCGCCGGGACGAAGAGGCCGCCGCGGCCTACCGGCAAGACCTTGCCGATCTGCACGCGGCGAAACTGAGGCGTGTGTAAGCGATGAAGCAAGTCAACGTGGCTGTTCTGGGCGCGGGAAAAGCCGGTTTTCTTTTTGGCAAAGCGGTGAATGCCTCGGCAAACGGCCGATTGGTTGCGCTGTGCAACGCGGATGACTGGCTGTACCAGGACGTGTTGACCTGGGTCGAAGCCGACGGCCGGCGCACCATCGCCGTGTACGAGACCGCCGGACGCGCGGTTGCAGAGGGGCGCCGGGTGGACGTGGCCTAATGAAGCCCCCGGCCAGCCGAACATGGGTGCAGGAAAGCAACGTGGTGTTCGATGAAGAGGTGCTCTTCCAGCCTCGCTTCATCGATCCACTGGCCGGCGTCATGCCCTTGCGCCTGACTACGATGCCGTTCGGTAACGCGCATATTTATCCCGAGGCACAAGTCAGCACGCCGGACGATCAACGATTTATCTTTGCGCGGCATCTTCCACCGTGCGGGATCCGCACTTTCTGGATCGCCGACCTGACGACCCGGGCCATACGCCAGGTCACCGACGAACCCGATGCCACGCAGATCTACGTTGCCCGCATTCCGAACGGCTTCCTGAATGACTTGGATTCGTGATTGCGAGTTTAGCTACTTGTTTGAGAGTCCAGATTTCGGGTTTCAGGAGGAAGAACATACTGGCAGACAACAACTCCCACCCTGAAACCCGAAACCTGGCACCTGAAACCAAAAGGGACTCTCACAGTTTGAAAAATCTGGCTAAGCCAGAGGCCCTACTGAAAACTGAACACCGAACACCATAGAGATATCAAACTTGGTTCCCCCCATCGGCGCCATTTCCCCTTTGCCTGCCTGGGGATCGCAGTGGCGTTCATTGCGTTAAGTCCGTCCCGTGCCGGATGGATTGAGGACAAGCCCGGCAAGACGGTCATTCACGTCAAGGTGCCTTCGGTTCCCAATCCAACCGATACCTCTACCTACAACCGCGCCGGGGTCGCCGGTCTGCGCCTGTTCCTGGAGCGCTTTCCGAAGATCTTCGCGGAGAAGTATGCAGAGAAGTACAAGGCAGCCCCGGAGAAGTACGGTCGTCACAACTGGGATCGGGTGGAGATCCAGTTGCACTCGGCCACGGGGATTCGGATTGAGGGAGTGGAAAACGACCTGTTGATGATCGCCGGCAAGCAGGCGCCGGATGTGCTCTATGTCAATTTCCGCAAGTCGTCCACCTACATCAACAGCGGATTTCTTTATCCACTGGATTTGCCCGAAGATGGGTACCTCGCGGGCCCGGGCGCAATGTCGCAGGAGGAGATCGATTATCGGATTCATCCCAAGATTTGGCCGGTGGTTCAACGGGTCGGTCCCGACGGGGAAACGCACATCTGGAGCATGCCATACGGGGGCGTCCTGGGCACAGTCATCCTCTATCGCCGGGACTTGTTCGATCGGAACCGCATTCCCTACCCGGACAACGACTGGACCTGGGAGGAGCTCTACGAAGCCTGCCGGAAAATTACAAAGCCTCAGGAGGGAATCACCGGCATCCTGCTCGGGCGCGGTAAGCACGAGTCCTATCACTGGGCGACCTTTCTCTGGTCCATGGGCGGCGACGACATGGTCTATGACCCGCAAACCGACGACTGGCGCTGTACGTTCGATTCGCGCGCCGCGGCGATAGCCCTCGATTTCTATCAGCGCCTCACGCTGGAACGCTGGACGGATGATAACGGACGCCCGCAGCGCGGCTACAGTACTCGCGACACGATCGGGCGCGTGGCCGAATCCCAGTGGAGCGACGGTAAGGTCGGGATGACGACCGCCTACATCGATGAGAAGCTCTTCAGCCGGATCAATCCCGATGTCACCGGCATGGTGCCGGTGTCGCTGGGCTTTCCCGATGAAAATGGGAAGCGGATCCGCGGTGGCGTACTGAACAGCGGTATGTTTGGGCTTTTTTCCCGGATCGAACATCCCGCGGTCCGGGATGCCGCGTGGGAGTACATCCGCTTTTTCGACAATGATGAGGCCACGGCGCTGAAGACGCGCATCATGGTCGAGGGCGGACTGGGCCGCTTCATGAATCCCCGCTTCCTGAAGCGTTTCGGCTATGAGGACCTGGTGCGACTTTCCCCGAAGGGGTGGTTCGAGACCTTCGAGATCGCCATCGAGTCGGGCCGCCCGGAGCCCTACGGGCGCGGCAGCACCCTAGCCTACCTCATGATGACCTATCCGATCCAGGAAGCCGAGCAACTCTACATCGACGGAAAACTACCCGAGGACCGGGAGGAACGGCTCGATGTCCTGCAGGGCATTCTGCACAAGTGGACGGTCGAGGCCAACGAGAAGATGCTCGGCATCGTCCCGCCCGGGGAGATGCGAAAACGCCGGATCACGGCGTGGATCGCAATTCTCATTGTCGCGGTCGTCTTCGCGCTGGTGTTTCGAAAGGTCTTCCAGACCTTTCGCCCCCCGGACGAAAAGGGACTGGAAGAAAAGACCCCGCTCTCCTGGGGGTTTCGGAAGTACTGGGCGGCCTACATCATCCTGCTGCCGGCCGTTCTCACGATCCTGTTGTGGCAATACCTTCCCATTGCACGCGGCACGGTACTCGCCTTTCAAGACTACCAGATTCTCGGCGGCTCCTCGTGGGTCTGGGTCGACAATTTCGCAAATGTCCTGTGGGACATCAACGCGGGCGGGTGGTGGCATTCCGTCTGGAACTCGGTGCGCTACACCCTGCTGGTGGTGGGGCTGACCTTCCTGCCGCCCATCGTCCTCGCCATTCTGCTCCAGGAAATCCCGGTCGGCACATTGTTCTTCCGCACCGTCTATTACCTGCCGGCGGTCATCACCGGCCTGGTCACCATGCTCCTGTGGAAGATGTTTTACACGCCGACCGAGTACGGGATTCTGAACCAGGTGGTCATGGCGATCCCGGCCCTCGTCTATGTCGCGCTCGGTCTCTTCCTACTGGGAGTGGCCTGGACCTTCTGCCGGCGCCTTTGGTTTCACGATGCTGGATTTCCCGCCATCCTCTTCGCGCTGGGAGGACTGGTGCTCTGCTACACCATGGTGCGACTGGCGGGCGGAATCCTGTATCCCGGCGATGAAACGATCGGGCAAACCATCCGCCACTTCATCCCCCGGCTCTTTCAAGCGCAACAGGAGCCGTTCCGGTGGCTGGCCGACCGGAACACCGCGATGCTGGCCTGCGTCATTCCCATGGTGTGGGCCGGCATGGGGCCCGGATGCCTGATTTACCTGGCGGCCCTAAAGGGAATTTCAGATGACTTCTACGAAGCCGCCGACATCGACGGCGCGACCTTCGTCGACAAGATCCTCTTCATCATCTTTCCCATCCTGAAACCGCTGGTGATCATCACCTTTGTCGGGGTGTTCATCGGTTCCTGGCAACAGGCGGAGATGATCCTGGCCATGACCGGCGGCGGCGCCGGCACGGAAGTGGCCAACCTCAAGATTTTCTACGAAGCCTTTACCTTTCTCCGCATGGGTCCCGCCACCGCCATGGCCTGGATCCTGGGGGCCATGTTGATTGGCTTTACCGTCTACCAATTGCGGATCCTGGCGCGGTTGGAGTTTAAGACGACTGGAGAGAAGTAGTAGTCAGTATTCCCCCATGCCCATCCTCAACAAAGTCGGCCGAAGAGACCTCAGCGTACGGTTGCTGATCGGCTCGATCTATCTCTTACTCATCGCGGGGGCGTTGAGTATGATTTACCCGTTCGGTTTGATGCTCGGCGGAAGCACGAAAAGCACCGTGGATCAGAAAGAGTTGCGCATGATTCCCGGATTTCTGCGCAACGACCTCAAACTCTATCGCAAATTTGTTGAGGGTCTCTTCAACGAGAAACTCGACATGGCGAAAGCAGCCTACGACGAGGACATCGTATCGTTCGAAACGATTGATCCGCCACCGGTGATCAACGATCGATTGCTCGACGAATACACGGAATTCCTGACCACGATCAACGACGAGGTCCATACCTACACGCCCGGGTTTCTTCGCACGGAAACCACGCGGGAGGTCCTCCCTGAAGTTCAGCGCAAACTAATCCGGGTATTGAAGGAGGAGTCTGACGGCGACCTGGATGCCGCCAACCGGCAGCTTGGCACCACGTTTGCCGCCTGGCAGGCGGTCCACGTAGTGCCCCAGGTGACCCTGGAACGCGTCCAGCGGATATCAAACGAACCGATCTTTGGGCGTTTACAGTCGATCCAACGAAGCCTGCCCCAGCACGACTGCTACTACTTCAGCGTGGAGGGCTTTTATCGGAACCTGTTTCTGAGGCCCCAGTATGCAAGGGAGATTCAGGTCTACAACGAAGCGCACGGAACCCAACACACGGCGTACGCAGATATCGGCCTCTCAAAGCGGGCGCCCCCGGAAGGGTCGCCGGATCGAACGGATTGGGAAAAGTTCGTCCGCGTGGCCCTCAACATTGTGTGGATCGGTGCCGATACATCGGCCCTGCCGGCGTACCGGGCGTTCCTCGCAGGGAAGTACGGCGCCGTGGCGGCACTCAATCGCGTCTACGGCGCCTCCTATAGCCGGTTTGACGACGTTCCACTGTTCGATGATCCGCTGCAGCAGGGCATTGCAGAATCCGATTGGAGATCCTTCGTCCGCGGCTGGAAGGATCCCGATTCCGGGCAGGTGTTCGAGTTGCCCCTGGAATCCATTTCTATTGACAGCCTCGAGTTCCGCTATCGCGACTTCCTGCTGGCAAAGTATCCGACCATGGATGAGCTCAACGGGGCACTGGGCACGGATTACGGAGCGATCAACGACGTCCGGCTGCCGCAGAAAGAACTTCACTACCGGGAATTTTTCAAGCACCGCGGTGCCTTCAAATGGGAATTCCTGACGCGAAACTACCGCTCGGTGATCTCCTACCTGTTGTTAAACGGCCGGGCCCTTTGGAACACGCTTGTGTACTGTGTCCTGGCCATCCTGTCCGCCCTCATCGTCAATCCCATGGCCGCCTATGCCCTGAGTCGCTACCGGTTGCCCTCCACTTACAAGGTTCTCCTCTTCCTGATGGTCACCATGGCGTTTCCACCCATGGTGACCCAGATCCCGGTATTCCTGATGTTGCGCAGCCTGAATCTGCTGAACACCTTCTGGGCATTGGTCTTGCCTGCTATGGCCAATGGCTACCTGATCTTCATTCTCAAGGGATTCTTCGATTCACAGCCGAGGGAGTTGTACGAGTGTGCCGCATTGGACGGCGCGAACGAATGGGTCCTCTTCTGGAGGATCGCGATGAACCTTTCCAAACCGGTCCTGGCCTACATTGCCCTGTTGGCCTTTACCCACGCCTATTCCAATTTCATGTTTGCGATGCTGATTTGCCAGGACCCCGACATGTGGACCCTGATGCCGACCCTTTACCAGTTACAGACGCGGAGCC
>Ga0310121_10005072_pt1 | contig 11414 bp, 8 predicted proteins | sample CB27_Tmax_986_MG_FD_203504 | JGI IMG/M metagenome (GOLD analysis project Ga0310121, IMG submission 203504) | Marine microbial communities from Western Arctic Ocean, Canada - CB27_Tmax_986 | ecosystem: Environmental > Aquatic > Marine > Oceanic | place: Canada: Western Arctic Ocean | collected...
GTGGTTCATGGTTGATGGTTAACGGTGATGGTATGACCATGAACCATCAACCATGAACCATCAGCCATTAACCATACTCCGCATCGTCGCGCTCTTCGCGCTGCTGCAGGTCGTGCTGTGGGCCATAGGCGCTCTTCCGGGGTCGCAGGCGAATGTCTGGTGGTGGACGGCGCTTTCGACGCTGGCGGATCGTAATGGGTTTTTCAATGTCTGGACGCCTTACCCGCCGGTCTTCACGATCTTTCATTATGTGGTGACCAAGCTTTTTGTCGGCGATACGGAAGTGCTGGCGCGTTACTTTTTTGAGGGCGATAGCAGTGCGGATGCCGTGGCCGCATACCAACACAGCTTCGTAGTGATGAAGCGGGTCTGGGTGGTCTTTAACGCGGTCTTTATCGCTGCGCAGGGGTGGCTGGTTTATCGGCTGGTGCAGCTGCTTCAGGAATCAGGAATCAGGGATCAGGATTCAGAAGAGAGAAGAGATTCGGAGGATTCCCATACTCCCACACTCCCACACTCCCACACTCCCACACCCGTCTCCCCCCTGCTCGCGGCCGGCGCATTCGTGCTTTTCAATCTCACCTGGCGAAGCCAGATCGTGATCGGGCTCGGGTGCGACCAGTTCGATTACTTTCCGAGCTTCTTTTATCTGCTCGGACTCTGGCTGCTGGTGGAGAACAAGCCGCGGGGCGCGGCGGTGATTACCGCGGTCGGCGCGCTTATCAAGATTTATCCCGGATTACTTGTCCCGCTGGCCTGGGCCAAAGAAGGCCAGCCGAAGCGAGCGGTCATCTATACGATCATCGTGGTCGTGCTGTGCCTGGCTGCGGCCGCGCCGTTTCTGTTCGTGAATGCGGATATCTTCATGACCACTTACCAGTGGTCGGGGACAAGGCCGGGCTGGGAGAGCGTCTGGATCTATCCGGAGAAGGCATTCCCGCCGATGCCGGTGCCCGGCACGATGGTGGGGCTTTTCGATACGCGAATGCCGGAGGTCGTCGTTACGACTAAAGACGGCCGGAAAATACTGGGACGTATCGTGGGTTCGGGCAACGAATCACTGCTCTTTGAATACCTCAACGGTGAACAGGCGAAGATTCCTCGTGCCGTAGTCGCTGATGTAATCAACATGCGTCACGTCGATGCCAAATATCGCATCCTGATGCTGGTCACCATCGCGGTGCTGCTCGGGCTGACCTGGTATTTCCGCCGGGCTCTGCAGACGAAGGAGGGATTCATCCGGGGTGCGCTGCTTTACGTGCTGGTGCTGATCTTCTTTTCGAAGGGTATTTCGTCTTACTTCATTCTCTGGTTCTTTCCGTTCTTCTTTATCCTGTATCGGCCGCTGGTGGCGTGTCTGATGTTCTCCGCATTTCTACTGGTCGGTAACGCGGAATTCATGGGTGGTGGAGACCTGCCACTGTTCTGGCCGAGTATTTTTGTCAGGCAGGCGATGATTCTGGCGGTGATGGTGGAGCAGGGATGGAGAATGACAAATGTCGAAATACCCAATGACGAAAGAAATCTGAAATCTGAATCTGGGGAAGATTGAGACAAAACCAAGGGCTTAAGCATCACCGATATGTGCGAACGTACAGGAATGGATCGAGCAGCCGTGAGCCGCCTGGAGAATGGGCAGATCGCCAACCCAACTATCAATACGATGAACCGCTATGCACGTGCGCTGGGCAAGCGTGTGATGGTGAGTCTGGCGGATGAGGGGTAGGCGTAATACGTAATACGTAATACGTAAGTTTGGGCTTGGAGGGCCGTTTTTGCTGCAGGCGGCGGGCTCACATTTACAGGCGTAATGAGTAATGAGTAAGTTTGGGCTTGGATGGCCGCTGTTGCTGGAGAGGCGGACTCAGCTCCACATCGGTTGTTTACAGCCAGACCCGCGCTTACGTATTACGTATTACGTATTACGTGATTCATTTCTCAACAAAACTTTGATACACAAGTTTCACTTTCGGCAACCGCGGCCAGCGGCGTCAGTGGCATAACCCACAACAATCAAAAGCCTTAGAGTATAAATCTGGCCGGAGGCATAGGGTTTGCACCATCCGAAGGATCGACCTTTGCCATCAGGCTTCACTCACAGTAGAGCCCGGTGACCCAACTACATCGGCCCTCCAAGCCCAAACTTACTCATTACTCATTACGCCCCGTGCCTAAACTTTCACTTTGTCTCATTACCCGCAACGAAGAAGACGACCTGTATCGCTGCCTCGATAGCGTCCGACAGGTTGCCGACGAAATAGTTGTCGTTGATACCGGTTCTACCGACAACACCGTCAATATTGCCCGTTCGTTCGACGCCAAAGTGGTCGAAATGCCGTGGCAAGACGATTTTTCTATTCCCCGAAACCGGGCGCTTGAGGAGGCCAGTGGCGATTGGATTCTGGTACTCGATGCTGACGAAACCCTAAATAACGAAAGCCGCCGACATGTCCGTGAAGCGGTGACGAGTGATGTGGACGCACTCAATATCATTATTCGAAATCACATTTCTGACGATTCTCTGTTTGAGTCACGGAGCAACCGCTTCGTGCGCCTTTTCCGGCATCGCCCGGAGTTTCGATTTGAGGGTCGGGTGTATGAACAGATTCTGCCTTCGATTCGCCGTTCCGGAGGGCAGGTGCAGGAATGTGACGACATCGTGATCGATCATTTCGGCTATTCGGACAACGCAGCCAGCAAAGATGAACGTCGGCAGCGTAACCTTCGCCTGCTCGATATGGAGGCTGAGACTCACCCGGAAGACGGGTTTGTCCGTTACCACATGGGCGTCACGCTCCAGTCCATGGACAAGGTGCAGGAGGCTGTCGAATCATTTCAGGCTGCATTGGATTTTGGAACTACCAATGGATCGCTGCCGACAGATTTACAGGCCAAGGCTCACACCCGCCTGGCGCAACTCTACCTGGCGCAGGACGACCTCGAGATCGCTATCCGGCATTGCGAGAGCGCGGCCGAATGCGGCTCGACCGATACGTTGACTTACTTTCTGGCTGCGGTGATTCACATGCACACGCACAACTTCAGCACCGCGGCTGAGGCGATCGCGCATGGCCTTCAGATCGCCGAGCAGCACGACGACAATTCTCTTGAGGCTGGCATCCGGCGGAACGAGTTCCGCCTGGCACTGGCTCACTGTAAACGACTCGATGGCCGCACGGACGAGGCCGCACTCCTATTTCACGCCTGCGTAGAGGAGAACCCAGGCAGCCTGGACGCATGGATCGGTCTGGGCGAATGCGAACATGAAATGGGCAATACCTCCAACGCCAAACTGGCATTTGGCCGGGCCTTGACGCTCGACCCTGAGTCTGAGGCTGCTCTCGCCGGCTGGGAGAGAAGCCGTATAAGACGGGGAGCGTAGAAGGAAGCATGGAGGCTGGGGGCTAGATCCCCGACACAAGGTGAGAGATGATTTCAACCATCAACCATTAGCCATCAACCATTCTTCCCATGCCTTCCGCCACACTTCCAGAAATTGACAGCCTTTTCCCGCGTGTCGATGAAAAAATTGTGCAGCAGGAATGGGATACCGCGCAAGAGATGCTGCGGGAGATGGAGGATCACTTTGGCGAGCATCCGGAGACTCAGAAACGATTCGGAATCATTCACAGTTGGAAGCAGGAACTGGAGGAAGCGTTCATCTGCTTCGAGAAAGCAAAGGAACTTGGCGGCAATCCGGACGAGCTCGGTAACCTGGCTTACATAAGCCTCAATGGCTGCGACAGCCCTGAGGTCTTCGAGACATTCTTTCCCCGGCTGAAGGGCATTTTCTCACCGGAGGGTTTTATCCTCGCCCTGTCGTCGGTGATCGAGCGCGCTTTCAATCACGAGAAGTGGGATAACGTCGAAAACTGGTGTCAGAAAGGCATCGAATGGGCACCGGATGCGCCGCATCTGTTTCATCTGTCGGCGCAGTTGATGCTCCAGCGCCACAACCCGAATGCGGTGGCTGTACTGCTCGAAAGGGCGCAGAAGCTTGCTCCGCAGAAAAGGGTCGCCAACATGATCGTGCAGATCAAAAAGCATGCACACCTTGCCGCGGAGCGTCAAGACCACGCCGAACACCTTGCCGCGGAGCGTCAAGACCACGCCGAACACCTTGCCGCGGAGAGTCAAGACCACGCCGAACACCTTGCCGCGGAGAGTCAAGACCACGCCGAACACCTTGCCGCGGAGAGTCAAGACCACACCGGGCATCCCATCGAGCAGCAGATGAATTTCGATGACGGCCGTTATTACTTTTCGATACCGGGTACGGTCGACCAGTTTTTCTATTCGCTGCCGGTGCTCCGCCAGATTCTGCGTGATAACGGCCAGGAGCAGGGCGTGTTGATTACCTCGCCCGCGTGTGAGCCACTGCAAGAGCTCATGGCCGCGCAACCTTACGTGGCAGAATTCGTGATCGATACAGAGACCTGCTACCTGCCGCACACCGGCGTCCAGCCCTACACGGTACTGCCGGACAGGCCCAACTGCTTCAACCTCGGCTTCCGTCCGTTCCTGATGCATGCGCAGGAGACCGGCTATTCGGAGACCCTAGCCATATTGAGCAAGATACCGTTTGTCGACCAGGATGAGCAGAGCCTGCTGGTAACGCCCGATCCGACACACAAATTTGCCGGCCGGCCATACGCGGTTGTCTGCCCCGATTCACTGCTGCCAAGGCTCAAGCCCGGCACATTCTGGAAGCAGCTTGTAACGGACGTTCAGAAACGCTTTCCGATCGTCTTCATCGGCTGGGAGGCCGCCAAGTACGCGTCTGACTGGTCTTTCGGCGAATCAGAGAACTTCATCGGCAAACTGGGCATGTTTGAGGCCGCCGGCATCATCAAACACGCCACCTGCTTCTTCGGCCCGACGACCTCCATCTACCACATCGCCCGAAATGTCGGCACGCGCCCATTCGCATTCAGCGATATCCCGCAGCCGCCACAGAGCATTCTGGCGCCGGATGAGGTCTTCTCTTCGCAGCAGTTGGCGGAAGTGATGGTGCTGTTTCATCAGATGCCGGCGTAATACGTAATACGTAATACGTAATACGTAAAGGTGCCGGGCTTGGATGTCCGGTGTTGTTTTGGCGACGGTTTGTATGAGCATGATTGCTCGATACTTGATGGCCGGTGTGGTTGAGACGGCGGGGGGCTCTGGGGCGATACTCGTTTCCGAATACGTAATGAGTAAATCGGCCTTGACGGCTGTTCGGCTGTGGCTCGGGGATCCCCCATTAACCATCAACCATCTTTCTCAGATTGGCCCATTTTTTGTTTCTACCCGCCAAACCTTACGTAAACATCCAAATTTCCAACAGATTTGGACGTTCTGATTACGCATTACGCATTACGTATTACTCATTACTCATTACTCATTACGTTTCGATGCCCGTCACGACCCTCCACCAGTCCGGACGCCTCAAGACAAGAATCGCGAGAAACCTTTCGGTTCTGACCGCAGGCTCACCGTCGAGCAGCGAGAGCGCGGTGAAGAGATATATGCCGCTTCCGATTACAAGCGCCCGATCAAACACTTGATAGCGGCTGTGCTGTTTGTGGGTTTGTCGTTCGGGGTTATGGGCTTTTATGGCAAGACTGCGATGCGCCAGCATGCTGCGCTCAAAAGATGGACGGCGGTGGAGAAACCCGAGGGCAGAGCGCCAGCCGCCCGCCTAAGATGCATTCGCCCGTATTCTGGGAAGTGATGGTCGCCTTCGATCTGGAGCATGGCGACTCGTTAGAAGATTTCTCGGCCATCATCGGTGAACCGGAGCAGTCCGAATCGGTCACTTGGTATCTCTACATGAAGCAGGGCATCAACGACCAGATCAACAAACCGACCCGGGTGCTCAAAAACCCGCAGGATTTCGTTATGCCCGGCCACGTGCGGCAACTGCAGGCCAAGCGGTATTGGTGGAAAGGGGATTATTACTATTGGCCGCGGCCGAAGGGGGAGTGAAGGGAATGACGAAATCCGAGTGGCCCGTTGTTGCTCGAAACGGCGGTTTGAGAGCGGTAATGAGTAATGAGTAAGGGGACGGTTGTTGTTGGAACGACCGTTTCGGATGGTTCTTGGTTCTTAACTTGAACGTTGAATGTTGAACATTGAACGTTCTTTCTTTGCATTCCTGCAAGCCTACCAGCCGCCATCACAACAGCACCGGCACTACCAGCTTCGTCATTCGGATTTCGGGCTTGCGTCATTTGGGTATTTCGTCATTCGTCATTGCTTCCCCTTTTACAAGCATTCTTTCCCTTCCCGGGAAGGCGCGCCTGCTTGTTTTGCATTCCCGTTTTAAAATGTCCGATGTCTTCAGGCGAGCTTTGCGGTTAAGCCTCGTTTCAAAAGAGACTTATTCCCGGCGATCTCAAACGATATCTCCGGCGGGCACGTCCACCCCAAAGTTTTGGTTTAACAATTGCTTTCAGTTTTGGAGCTTTTGGGCCTTGAAACCACGTTTGCGGGCAAACCTCGTACGTCACTTCAGAGTCTGAAGCAGTTTCATCAGCTTTTGCTCCAAGTTTTCCATAAGCCGGCCGATCAGTATCTAAAAACCCGACAGGTTCATGTCTAAAAATTACGTTTGTCGCACTATCTCCGAAGCACGAGACCGCATCCGACAGAATGACGGACCTGCCGCAAGCATCGTCAAGATGTGGGAATTTCAACGCCGCAATGAAGAAGGCCTTCTCGAAGGCTGGGTCGGCGTTACCGTCGAGCCTGACCCTAATTATGTCGAGGAAGTGGAGTCCGTTGAAGAGATTGCGGCCGGAGAAGAAAGCCCTCGTCAGGTCAAGCGCTTTACCGAGCTCCGTGAACGCTGGAAGGACGCGGGCGATACGTTAAGCGTCCCGGCCATCAATGGTGAACGCCCCAGATTTCCTACGCCTATCGCGCCGCAAAGCCCGTCGCAGATTCAGGGGGCCAAAGCTCAGCTCGGCAGCCGGCAAACACTTGATATTGCCGAGGACACGCTAGAACAGAATCCTTACCAGGATATCGGCGGCCTGGATAAGGAAATGAGCGCACTGCGTGAGATGGTCGAGTTTCCGATCCGCTTCCCGGAAATGTTTCAGAAGGTCGGCATCGATGCGCCGCGAGGCGTCCTGCTCTGCGGCCCTCCAGGCTGCGGCAAGACCTTGCTTGCGCGCAAGATTGCTGAAGCCACCGATGCTTATTTTCAGGTTATTAACGGCCCCGAGATCGTCGGCTCATTCCAGGGCGAAAGCGAAGCCAACCTCCGCAAGATTTTTGAGAAGGCGCAGAAGAAATCGCCAAGCATTCTTTTCTTCGATGAGATTGATGCGATTGCACCGAAGCGTGAAGACGCTACCGGCCCGGAGAAGCGCCTCGTCACCCAGCTCCTGACGCTGATGGATGGGCTCGAAGGCCGCGGCCAGGTAATCATCATCGCCTCCACCAATACACCCAACGATCTTGATGCAGCGCTCCGCCGGCCTGGTCGCTTTGATCGTGAGCTCTGGTTCAGCTCACCCGACAAAGACGGGCGCCGCCAGATTCTCGATGTGCACACCGGCAAGCTCGCGCTCGACGACAGCGTAGACCTCGACGATCTTGCCGAACGCACCCACGGTTTCGTTGGCGCCGACATCGCAGCGCTCTGCCGTGAAGCCGGCCTGCATGCTATCCGAGCCGCAATGCCACAAATAGAAGCGGCCAACTCATCGGCCAACATCCCGACGAATCTATCTGTTCTCAAACACGCCCGTGTGTTCGCCAATATCGACCCGGCCGCGTCGTGCGTGACTTCGGCCATCCCCGAAGATCTGCTTAGCGACCTGCGCATCAAGCGCTCGCACTTCGAAGCAGCGCTCAAGGAGATCAAGCCCGCGAGCCTGCGCAATCAGCAGGTGACGATGCCCAAGGTGCAGTGGAAGGAAATCGGCGGCCTCAAAAGTATCAAGGACGAACTCGAAGAGGCTATCATCTGGCCACTCCGTCACGCCAAACTTTTCGAAGAAGCCGACGTACAGCCGCCCAAAGGCATCCTGCTATCCGGCCCTCCGGGCACGGGCAAGACTATGCTCGCCAAGGCGCTGGCTAACGAAAGCGGCGTGAACTTCATTTCGGTGAAGGGGCCGTCACTGGTCTCGAAATTCGTAGGTGAAACGGAAAAGCAAATCCGTGAGGTTTTCGCCCAGGCCCGCCAGACCGCGCCGTGCATCCTGTTCTTTGATGAGATCGATGCCATCGCGCCAGCCCGCGGCCAAGATGCAGGTAACGGTTTCTCCGACCGGCTCGTAGGACAGATCCTCGTCGAGATGGACGGCGTCGAAAAGCTCGAAAACGTGCTCATCCTCGGCGCCACTAACCGCCCCGACGCGATCGACCCCGCGCTGCGCCGCCCGGGCCGCTTTGATCGAGTGATTCACATTCCGCTGCCGGACGAAGAATCCCGTCTTGCAATTCTTAAGGTGCATACCGCCCGTAAACCGCTCGCCGAAGACATCGATTTCGAACGCATTGCAGCCGAGACCGAAGGCTTCAGCGGTGCCGAACTACAGTCCCTCTGCCGCAACGCGGCCTTGGCCGCCGTTCGTCGTGCGGTTGCCAACCCCGATCTCGTCGAACTAGACGACGGCGTCGAACCCGGCACTGCGACTATCCGCTCGGCCACTATCTACGAATCCGATTTCGACAACTCCATCGGCGACATCCGCAAACAAGTCCAGAAGCGTCTCATCGAAGAGACCGCAGCTCACGCCGTCGCTGGAATCCGCGCAGACGAAAGCGGCGCGGAGATACCGACGGCGATCCATCTCTTCCCGGCGAAGGGAGAGAAGGATGAGAAGAATGCAATAAATAACGAGTAATACGTAATACGTAATACGTAAGGTGCCCGAGTTTGGGGTTAGTGGCGTTGAGGCAGCGGTTTCTATAACGAGTCTGAGGCGTGTGAGGCAGAGAAAGCGGCGACAAGTCGCCGCACTCCAAAGGAGCGTTACGTATTACGTATTACGTATTACGTATTACGTAATCACCGCTTCTCCCGCCTCATCGTGCTCCAAGCGCGGGTTCAGCCTCTGCGCCGTAGCGAACATCTCCTCTGATTCCGCCGGGCGGCCGGTGTCGCGATAAAGCTGGTGGAGGAAATAGTAGCAGCCCCAGGTGTTCGGATTGAGTTCGAGGGATTTCAGCAGGAGCTGCTCCGCGTCCTCCAGGTCTTCCCGTTCCTGGGCGATGCGGCCGAGGAGGAAGAGGGCGTAGTCGTCTGAGTTGAGCATGTAGAGCGAGTATTGAGCCATGCGGGACTGGTTCTTGTATTCACGGAGCAGATCCAGGAAGCGGCGGAGGGCGCGTTCGGCAGGCCAGTATTTTTCCTGGAAGAAAAGGGCCTCGCCCAGGCGCAGCCACGGGTCGAGATAATTCAGATCGGTGGCGAGAGCACGCTCGCAGAATTCCTGTCCTTTTGAGTAGTCCTGGCGGCGATTGTTGATGTTGGAGAGCTCGTAGAGCGACATCACGTAAAAGTGTTTTCGGTGTTCCTGTTCCTCGTCGTAGATGTCGACTGATTTGGTGAACCACTCTTCCGATTCATCCTGCTTGCCTGAGACCGTGCAGGTGGTGCCTGCGTAGTAATACGAAGCCGTGCTGTCCGGCTCGTCTTCAATCTGTTTCATGCAGAGCCGGTAGTTGCGTTCCTGGCGGGCGGTCTGCACTTCGCCGTGCTGTGCGTAGCCGTAATGAAAAATGCTCACGTTGGAGACCAGCGCCGAATCGATATTGCGGATGGTCTCGTGGATGCACCCGGTAAAGCGCAGCTCCGGTTTATTGCGGAAGACGCGGCCGATGTGGTTCGCTGAATGCGCTACGTCCATCGGGTTCTTCACCGATTCGCCGGTGAACGCTTCGGGCACGTCGTAGAAATTGCGCATTACCGCGTAGATGCTGTCGATATCGGTGCGACGCAGAATTTCGTGCAGCTGGCGAATGTCAGGTTGATGGAGTTCTTCGTCCGCATCGATCTGGAAGACCCAGTCCGTGCTGGCCAAATCGAGCGATGCGTTTCGTGCTGCGGCAAAGTCGTCATCCCACGCTCTGAATGCGGTCTTCGCGCCAAATTCCTTCTCCGCAATTTCGATGGTTTTGTCCGTGCACCCGGTGTCGATGACGCAGATTTCGTCTACCGCATTCATCACGCTGCGCAGACATCGGCGAATATGAAGCTCTTCATTCTTGACGATCAAACAGGCGCTGATGGTCGGACGTTTACTCATGGTCTGGCGGTAGTTTGAGTGCGCGGAAGGGCGTTTCGTCATCTGATTATCGTTTGTGTGAAGTTTGAAAGAAGTAATACGTAATACGTAAGGGGCGGTCGTTACTGGGAGTGATGTTCGATACTGGCTCGCCATCACTGTAACGTTGGCCTTCCCGGCCATTAACCATCAACCATTAACCATCTCTTTCAACGTCCTCGCTCCCGGCATCCCCGGTGCGACCTCCGTCACACATTCTCCAGGCTGGATGATCGCTATTACGGGACGCGGAACTTTCTTGCCTTCCTTATTGTGACGCAGGCGGATGCCGGTGGTCTTTTCGGCGGTCATGCCTTTGACGAGGAATTGGGCGACGAATGGGGCATCCAGTTTGTTGCGTACGACGGTGGTGTAAAAGTTAGCCTGGCCCTTGCCGATGATCGCGCGCAGGGATGGATCGCGATAGACCGCGAAAAACTCTTCCGGCAGCCGATCCAGAAACGTGCCGTAGGTGTCGTTGCCGTTGCTGATGACGCGCAGGTTGCCGTGTTCGAAGTGCTTCTTCAGTGCTTTTCTTTTTTGGACGATGGACATCACATCCTTGACGGTCGCATCGCCGCCCGCGGGTTTGTCTTTCGCCGCCACCACGACTTTGTGTCCGAGCTCGCAGAGCATGAACCAGATGAGCGTATCGAAAAGCGTCTCGCCCACGTTATCCGTGAGATAGAGGAAGGTTGATGGGGCGCCGAAGACCATGGCTTCGTATTCGGCGTAGTGATCTATGGCGAGGCGGGAGGAGGAGAGGGATGGGAGTGTGGGAGTGCGGGAGTGTGGGAGTGTGGGAGTTCCGGAATCCGATCCGAGCAGGGCGCGCACGGTCGGTGATTGCCAATCAAAGAGGTTGGCCTGGGTGGCCAGGAGGGTGAGGTCTTTGAAGAGTTTTCTGGTGATGTCGGGCTCAGCGAAATCGTGTCTAGCCAATCGGGCCCAGTGCTCGTTGACGAGTGGGCGGAGGGCGCTGAGTTCGGATTTTTTTTCGGCGGCGAATGGATCGGTTGCGGTCGAGGAGCACAGCCATGCGAAGGCGTGACGGTAGAGGCTCTCGGCGGTTTGACGCTCAAGGAATTTTGGTCGTTGCCAAAGTTGTTCGGTGGACAAGAACGCGAGATCTCGATGGCCTTTGTT
>Ga0310121_10005073_pt1 | contig 11412 bp, 10 predicted proteins | sample CB27_Tmax_986_MG_FD_203504 | JGI IMG/M metagenome (GOLD analysis project Ga0310121, IMG submission 203504) | Marine microbial communities from Western Arctic Ocean, Canada - CB27_Tmax_986 | ecosystem: Environmental > Aquatic > Marine > Oceanic | place: Canada: Western Arctic Ocean | collected...
GTTCTGGCTCGCGTTACTGCGCTATCCGCCGCGTACGTATCAATCAAAATATCTGCCGCGAATGAGAGTATTTCCTGTTGGTCTGAGACTTTGTCTCCGAATGTTTGGAGGGTGAGGCCAATTACTGCTAGCGCCACCTTTTTAAACATGGCAATTGAGTTACGTTCCGTTTGCAGTGGTTTGTCATCTAATGGCGTTAGGGCTCGAGGTTCGAGTATTTCGTCTTGGATTTTCTTCGCCGCTGCTATCAATGGAAGGCTTCCGCCGACTGAGCGTTTAATCAATATTCCAGGAATGAGTAGACGGTTGATCTCATTCGTGCCTTCGAAAATTCTGTTTACCCGAGAGTCACGATAGCGACGTTCTGCAGGATAGTCCTTTACAAAGCCATTACCGCCATGGATCTGGATGTTTTCATCAAGGATATAGTCCAACGCTTCGCTTCCAGCCACCTTTAAGATTGAGGACTCAATAGCGTGTTCCTCAAGTGCTTGGAGAACAGCTGCGCTTTTTCCGTGTTCGGTGTTCGATTCGTTTCGTTCGATGTTGGCGTCAATAAGCCCAGCTGTCCGATACACCATCGACTCTAAGGCATACGCGCGACAGGTCATTTCGCCAAGTTTCTGTTTTATGGCTCCGAACGTTGCGATCGGCTGTCCAAATTGGTGTCTGGCCTTAGCGTAGCGTGCAGATTCGCCGACGGCTGCTCGGGCACCACCGACAGTAGAGGCTCCCAACTTGAAGCGTCCGTAATTTAGAACATTGAAAGCTACCTTATGACCTTTACCGACTTCTCCGAGAAGATTTTCCGCTGGAACAGGTACGTCCTGAAGCAGAATTGGTGTGGTTGATGAACCATGGAGTCCCATTTTGTGTTCCTCTTGGCCGGTTGAAACTCCGTTAAAATTACGTTCGACGATAAATGCCGTAAAGTGTGTGCCATCGACCTTCGCAAAGACAATATAGAGGTCGGCAAATCCGCCGTTTGTAACCCACATTTTTTCGCCGGTGAGAATGTAGTGGCCTTCATTATTTTTAACGGCTCTAGTTTTGGCGCCGAGTGCGTCCGAGCCGGAACTATTTTCACTTAAACAATAGGCGCCAACAATGTCCCCACTAACTAAGCCTGGGAGATACTTTTCCTTTTGTGCCTCGGTTCCAAACATTCGTATCGGAAGGATGGCTAAGCCTGTATGTGCTCCGAAAGCCGCGCTAAATGATCCGGCCTTTCCAAGTGTGCCGGCAATGATTGCAGAACTGACCTTGTCGAGCTCATAACCGCCGTACTCCTCGGGGACATCAGTGCCTAGTAGTCCGAGGTCACCTGAACGTTTCAACAGCTTTCGTGCTAAATTCCAATCTTTGGTTTCAAGTTGATCGCTCTGCTCAATCACTTCCGTAGTGAACTCATCGGCCGTTTGGTTAATAAGGCGATGTTCCTCGCTCATCCGTTCTGGCGTGAAGGTTTCATCGGTTGCCGTGTCTTCAAGCAGCCAAGAGCCACCTTTTGCGACTGTTTCTCTCGCCGAAAGTGTTGGGGTCATCAGGTATCCTGTCGTATTAATTAGGGGCTATTTGGTCTACAGAAGTTCAAAAATACCAGCGGCGCCCATGCCGCCGCCAACGCACATCGTTACCATTCCGTAACGACCATTGCGACGGCGCAGTTCATAGAGCATGGTCGTTGTGAGTTTCGCGCCTGTGCAACCAAGCGGGTGGCCCAGAGCTATTGCTCCACCATTAACATTAAGTTTGTCCGGATCGATGGGAAACTCACGCAGACAAGCAAGAATTTGTGCCGCAAAAGCTTCGTTTAGTTCGATGAGGTCTATGTCGTCGATTGTCAGATTCGCTAGTTTCAGTGCTTTCTGCATTGCCGGGACTGGGCCTAGTCCAAAAAGTTCTGGCTTCACTCCAGCCGTTGCATAAGTGACAAACCTCGCCAATGGTTTGAGTCCGACTTTGGCAGCCCGTTCGACTGAGGTGACCACAACAGCTGCCGCACCGTCGCTGGTCTGAGAGGAATTGCCGGCGGTAACCGAACCCCTTCTATGGAACACCGGCCGTAGGTTGCCGAGTACCTCTAGAGAAGTATCCGCTCTGGGGCCTTCGTCTGTGTCGAAGGTCAGGGTTTCTACCTGTGGTTGAGAACCATGGATTCCACTGCTCCCTGCACTAACCATATCAATTGTGAGTGGTATCGTTTCGTCTGCAAAACGCCCTGCATTAATGGCGGCAAGGGCGCGTTGGTGGCTACGGAACGCATATTGATCTTGTTCTTCTCGAGAAATTCCAGACTCACGAGCATGATTCTCCGCTACAAGGCCTGTACTCAGATAAACGTCAGGATAATGCGCAATTAGTTCTGGATTCGGCGCGATTTTATGACCACCTATTGGCACAAGACTCATCGATTCCGTGCCGCCCGCTACGATGGTAGTAGCGGAACCCACCATGATGCGTTCAGCAGCGAAAGCGATTGATTGCAAGCCGGACGAGCAAAATCTGTTGATCGTAACAGCGGAAGCGCTTACTGGAATCCCTGCGCGCAGACTGGCGATACGCGCAACGTTCATCCCCTGTTCGCCCTCCGGCATCGCGCAACCAAGAATGACGTCATCGACCTCATCAACTTCAAGGCCTTTCGCACGGCGCAACGCTTCTCCTATGACCGTGGCCGCCATTTCGTCTGGTCTCGTCGTACGCAACGTGCCTTTCGGAGCTTTGCCGACGGGTGTACGAACGGCTGAGGCTATCACTGCATCTGTCATGGTGTTGTCCTCACGTATGACTTGAGTTCAATAGTACTGAGGTCATTTAGAAGGTCTTCGACGGCATCACCAACTTCACTGACGTGACCGTCGAAAATATGGTCTGCGGCGTCTATTACGACAAGTTCTTTGGGTTCTTGAAGGGAACCGTAGAAACGCCGCATGTCTTTTAATGGAATTAGTTCGTCAGCTTCCCCATGAATGAAAAATTTTTGTTTGGTGCTACGAATCACGTCCGACAGATCATACTTTTCCATGAGCGGCGGTGCGATTGCCAAGAGCGCGCTGACACGGGGGTCGTTAACAGCAGTACTCAGCGCGACAAATGCACCGAACGAATAGCCAGCGGCCCAGAGTTCGATCCCAGGATATCGGGCAGCCATGATGTCAAGCGCTGCCCGAAAATCATCTTGTTCTCCACATCCGTCACTGAATGTTCCCTCACTTGAGCCAACGCCACGAAAGTTAAAGCGGAGTGTGGCACAACCGATGCGGCCAAGTGCCTTTGTGGCATGGTAAACAACCTTTGAGTGCATCGTGCCACGATGAAGTGGATGCGGATGGGCAAATACAGCCACAGCTCGTGGGGAAGCTATCTCTCCCGTAGGGTCAGGCATCGGTTGTGTGAGTCGTGCCTCTAGTTTTCCGGCGGGCCCTTGAATTACCGTGACGTTGAGGTGTGCATTTGTCATGCTAGGTGCCGCACTCGTGTCATGCCGGCATACGCGGCGTGGGCTTGTGCAACAGCCACCACGATATCAGCAAATACATTGGGTTTCGTGACTAGGCCAATATGGCCCGTACCGTCAATTTGAACCGACTTTGCTCCTGGAATCGCCTTCAGGTACTCCCGCGAGTTGTCAACAGAAACGACCCGGTCGAGGTGTCGTTTTCCAGTGATTATTTGCGTCGGTTTGACAATTTTTGCACAGTCGTCAGAGAAATTGACCGTACTTGATAACCGGAATCGTTGCGCCATTACCGTTGGCGACATCGGTTGCGCCTCTACGGCCTGCCAAAGTTGCTGTGCCTCAAAACGTAATCTTTTTTTTAAGTATGGGAATGCTGTGGCAACTTCCGGATGCAAGCGAATTGGAGATGTCAATACGAAGGCGGGTGCCCAGAGTTTTGGCTGTTTAAGGTACCGCTCAATGTGGCAGGGCGGTTTCCACTGCGGTGACGGCGTTGATGCGAGCGTCAAGCTTGAAACCCGTTCGGTCTTGTGGCGGTATAGTGCAACGCGATCCATCCCCCGAAGGATACCCCACAGAGCGAGACAGTATCGGCGTTAGCGTTTCTCAATAGTGAGTCGATCCAGTCGACATAACTTTCAAAACCACGGGCAGGATCAAGAGCCGTATTTGAACCTTTGTCTCCTTGCAGAGAGTTGGTCAACACGTGGCATTTTTTAGCCAACGCGTCGATAGCGTTAGTCATCCATTCCCAGCGTCTCTGAATACTTGGGATCAGGACTACGGTTTGTCCGCTGCCACGATCGATCATTAGTTTCGAAGTGTTTTTCCTGTTTTAAGTGTATGAACGATTCTGGCTTGGGTTTTAGGTTGTCCACATAAACTCAAGAACGTCTCTCGTTCTAGGTCGAGTAGATATTGCTCGGACACTGTTGTTGCGTGGGGAATGTTGCCACCGGCTAGTATGCTAGCCAACGAGTTTCCGATTAGCGCATCGTGGTCCGTGATGTGCTCGCCCTGTTGCGCCAGATAAACGCCAAGCTGGAGCGATGCTTTGATATCGGCTCCGCCAACAGGAATACTTTTCGTACGAGACGGTGGTTGATATCCAGCATGCGCCAAGTCGAGCGCACATCGTTTCGCGTCGCTGATTAGTTGTTCACGGTTCATTGTGATGCGGTCATTGCGGTTCAGTAGACCTATATTTTTTGCATGAGGTCCGCTTGTTGATACGGTTGCAAAGCCAATTAACTCGAATGCTTGTTTGACATACGGGAGCATGTCAGCTGTTTCTCTGGGTGCCTTGTCGGTAAACCTAACCAGAAGTTCTTTTGTTCCGCATCCGGCTGGTATGAGGCCAACACCTACTTCTACCTGGCCCATATAGGTTTCAGCTGCTGCCTGTACCTGATCTGCGTGTAGCGTAATTTCGCAACCTCCACCAAGGGTCAATCCTGCTGGTGCGGCGATGACTGGAACTTGAGCATAGCGAAGACCAAGGACCGTTGACTGAAAGCTACGGATCATCAGGTCTATCTCGTTCCAGTTCTCCTCCTGTGCTTCGAGCAAAATGAGCGCTAGATTTGCTCCCGCTGAGAACGCGGGCGCGTCGCTACCGATAACGAGGCCGTTGAAATTTTTCTCAGCTTCCTCGACTCCTGCCTGAAGCATGGTGACGGTGTCTGCGCCGATCGTATTCATTTTTGAATGAAGTTCAAGTCCAAGGACACCATCACCTAGGTCTATGAGGCTCGCGCCGGGGTTCTTCTTTACAACGTTGTTGGTTTTTTTAGACTGCCGAAGGAGTTGCAGTTCTGGTCCGGCAGGGGGAATCTGGGTACTGCGAAATTTACGGTCACCAGAGACCGAATCTTCCTCAAGTGTCCGTATGAGTTCAGGTTCGTATTTCTCCCCGCTGGCGTCAAGTACGTTGGTTACCCCGATTGCGTCCCACAGTTCAAACGGTCCTAGGTCCCAACCAAAACCCCAGCGCATAGCGCGGTCTATGTCATCGATAGAGTGGGCAATACTTGGCGCGATTGTTGCCGTGTAGACCAACGTGGGAGTCAGTGTTTCTCTGAGAAATTCACCGATCCGATCCTTTCCCACAAACAGTTCCCTAACCCTGGTGGGTAAGTCAGTAATTGCTTGAGCGACGTCCAACTGAGGAAGCTGCATTGGCAGTTTCGATCTGTAGTCCATCGTCGTGTGGTCAAGAGTGAGAATTTCCCGGTTGTTCTTGACGAGACTCTTCTTGTAGAAGCCTTGGCCTGATTTTTCTCCGACCCAACCTCGTTCAACCATTTCTGCAATCAACGGGGGTAGAGAGAACTCTTCACGTTCCTTTTCATTGTTCAGCCGTTTGGTTAGGTCTGAGGTGACTGCTGAAAAAATATCGATACCGGCAATATCTAGGGTTCTGAATGTGGCTGACCTAGGGCGCCCAAGAAGAGGGCCGGTAATGCCGTCAATTTCTTCTATCGTGAAGTTGCCCGCAACGAGTTCTCGTAACGCCTGCACCACAGCAAAGAGACCGATACGATTTCCAATAAAGCCAGGTGTATCTTTTGCAATAACCACACCTTTACCGAGTCGCTGGCTACCGAAGTTGACGATCGCATCAGTAACGTCAGGGTCAGTGTCAACCGTGGGAATGACTTCTAGCAATCTCAGATAGCGTGGTGGATTGAAAAAATGGGTGCCTAACCAATGGCGGCGAAATTCTTTGCTGAATCCATCGCTAATGTCACTAATTGGTATACCAGAAGTATTGGAGCTGATGATGCTATCGCTGGACCGGTAAGCCTCGACTTCCGAAAGAAGCTTTTGTTTGATATCGATTCGTTCGACGACAGCTTCGATTATCCAATCGTATTTAGCTATTTTGTTAAGGTCAGTATCGAAGCCTCCGGCGGTGATGAGCTTGTCGGTGTCACGAGTGAAGAACGGATTTGGTTTCAGTTTTTTTGTTTTGCTGAGCCCTTCACGGGCTGTTTTTGAGTCAAGGTCAAGGAGGAGAGCTGGAAACCCTGCATTCGCAACGTGTGCTGCGATCTGCGCTCCCATGGTGCCAGCGCCGAGGACGGCAACAGAACGGATACGTTTCATGTGTGAAGTACTCCGTCAAACATTTGGAAAATAGACCAGCTGTGGAGCGAATACGGCCGATGGTCGTTAACAGGTCACGATGGTTTTGCCGAGTGCATACAAGGGGTCCTGTGGCAGCCTAGTCACTAACAACAGAAACGCAACAGTGTAGACCACCTACGCGCACATGGGGCACGGGGTTAAGTTTCACAGCTAGCCGAACAACGGTTTGAAAAAACTCTCTTTAGGGTAATGCTGATAGCGTTGCTTGGGCTTGTGTGGCTTCTTCTGAATTCGGATCTACGTCAATGACTTGCTGAAAGAAATCTTTCGCAGTGTCCATATCACCACCGTTCAGTGCTACAAGGGCTAGCTTGAACAGAGGTTTACCCCAATTGGGAGCAAGTCTCGAAGCTTTTTCGTAATAGCCCCGTGCCGTATCATTCTCACCTCTGGCAAACTCAAGTTCTCCGAGGTTGTATAGGTCTTCTCTCGATGCATTCAGTCCAGATGCTGCTTCTGCAAGAGCGTCTGCAGCGCTAAGGTCGCCAGAGGCGAGTCTGGAACGAGCGATACCAGATTTAGCCTGATCGTTGTCGGGATCGGCCTCAAGCATCAATTCATATGACGCGATAGCGCTTGCCCAGTCCCCCTTTTGCTGCTGGGCCGCACCTATACGAAGGTTAAGGTTGATCAACTGGGGCAACGACGTGAGCAACGCTTGGTACCCACTGATTGCACCATCCCAGTCACTGGCTGCTAGCGACGCGTCAGCAACCGCCATGTCGGCCTGCAGTTGCTCGGCATCAAGACCAACCAGGGCCTCGTCACCAAGCGCAAGTTCCAGCTGGGTCCGGATTCGAATAAGCTGAAAATCGAGATTTGGATTTCGTCCAGCTCGAGTAATCCGCATGCTAGTTTCGTCCGGCTGATAGCCTTCGGTTTCAGCGCGAAACGTCCAGACACCAGTCATCATTCCGATAATGGCGTAGCTTCCCGAACCGTCGGTTTCCGCTTCAAACCGTGGAGGTCGTGCCTCAGGATTTTCGGCGACCACGATGACGCCCTCCATTGGTTCTCCGAGGTCGTTGTAGACGTTGCCTACGAGACGCTGAGCGATAGCCGAAGGGGCTGTCGCCATGACGAGGGCAAAGACAACTGAGGTGTACACAACTTCGCTGAGACGAAAGTTCATGGGAGACTCCTGTTTATCAAGGGCATCTACGCTCGATAACAAGTATAGCTTATGCGAAAGTTCCTTTAAGACGAATACGTATGTCGCAGCCCGTCTCAAAACAATCTAAGGCGTTACCGGCTAGCTGCCAGTGCCCGTACAGCTTCAATGGCTTTTTGTGCCTCCTCAGCAGCTGCGGCATTGGCAGGTATCAGACGATAGGCGGCTAATGCGCGGTCATAATTAGTTTTTTCTCTGTAAGCGTGCCCGATCTGCAAGTTGAGGCTTGTAAGTTCCGGGATATCCTCTAGGAGCTCTGAGTAGGCCTCGATCGCGTCGTCGTAATTTCCATCGTCGAACAATGCATCGGCTTCGTCTAAGGCCAACTCCAGCTCGATGCCGCGGAGATTAGCAAGGACCCCGGTTGACGGTGGGGGCGGGTTAAGGGGGTCGGTTTCCATAACAAACCGGACGCTTCCACCCATTCCAGACCCAAGGACGTTACCGAATCCCTGAACGGGTTCGTACCCGACACGCTGAACAATGAATAGCCATTGACCGGTCTGGAGTCCGACGTAGGCAAACCGCCCATTGTTGTCTGTGGTGGTTTCGAGACTACGTTGCCACTCCGAGTTTTCGGCAACAATTTGGGCATCTGCTAATGGGTTGCCTTCGACATCGCGTACGGTACCTGAAATAAAACCAGGCTGCGCTGAGGCGTTCCGGGCCGAGAGCGGCAGGATTATCACCACCGCGAGACCAAGAGAACTGATTAGGCGCCACATAGTTACGAATTCTGCGGTCCAGTATACACCTGGCCAACGGGTCCGTTTCACTTCTAGTGCCATTCAGGTGTTCGTGCCAGTGAATGGCGCGTCTGAACGAAAGAATTCCGACTGTTACATTTGATAAAGCATTACGTAGACGATTACACCGGTTATCGAAACATAGAGCCAAAGAGGTAGCGTCCAACGAGCGATCCTCCGATGCGCGTCAAACTGGGCGCGGAGAGCTCGGACAAGCGTGATCAGGGCCATCGGCAGAATGACGATAGCAAGAATAATATGGCTGATCAGAATGGTGAAATAAAGAATTCGAAGGGGTCCCTGACCGGTAAATGCGACGGACCCAACGTTAAAGTGATACACCAAATAACTAGCGAGAAATACCGCCGATGTCGCAAAAGCTGCGAGCATACAGCGATGGTGTTGTTCGACCTTGCCTTGGCTGATTAACACCCAGCCGGTTGCAAGTAGCACCGTCGCGAGTGCGTTAAGTGTGGCATTGACGGCAGGAAGGTCACCGATTTCAATCATGCCTTATTACCCTTCACCATTGCCGTGAAGCTAGCAGAAAAACCCAGAGAGCAGGAAGGTACACAAGTGAACCGATGAAAAGTCTTCGTGCGTGGGTCTCGGTTGGTGTTGTCATGAATTGTATTGCGAGGAATAGAAATCCGAGTCCAAGGCCTCCAGCAAAAAAAAGGTAGGGCTTACCAGATAACCCAACAGCAGTTGGAATGAGGCTAACGGGCAAGAGGAGTAGTGAAAAGAAGGCTGCATGCCGTCCAGTGCGTCGGCCATCCTCGTCTTGCGTGGCGATGAGCGGAAGGCCTGCTCGACGAAAGTCCTCTCTGTGCATCCAAGATAGTGCGTGAAAATGAGGAATTTGCCAGAAGAAGACGATACCAAATAGGACCCAAGCTTCAAGGGTTAGAGCGCCACGTGCAGCCGTCCAGCCAATCACTGGTGGCAGCGCTCCTGGAATTGCGCCGACAATAGTAGCTAGAGATGTTCGTCGCTTTAGAGGCGTGTAAATGGCAACGTAAATAATGGTTGTTGTTGCTGCGACGGCGGCAGTAACGATATTGGTTCCAAGAGCTAATTCGACAAGTCCCATCAATGAAATCCCGACCGCAAATAGCCGAGCTTCAGTTGGGGTCAGTCGACCTGTTGGAATCGGTCGTTGCCGAGTACGATGCATGGACTCGTCTATGTCCCGCTCGGCAATTTGGTTGAGTGCTGCGGCGCCGCCAGCGACCAGACCGGCGCCTAACAGAACGTGAAGGGCAACGGATATTTCGATCGAAGCGTTGACTCCAAGCAGGTAACCAACGCCAGTTGTAGCAACAACGAGAGAGTTCAATCTCGGTTTAGTTAGTGCAATGAAGTCGGCGAGACGGCGGCGATATGTTACAAGGGCCACAGTTCCGCTTTTCATGCTTGGGCCTCTGAGTCAGTCGGAACCGACTCGACACAAGTTTCAGGCTGTCGATCGTGTATGTCGACGTCTCTGAATGATATGCGATGGACTCGTAGAGCGAGGACAACTGCAGTGACTAGTACCGTTGCACCAACGGCGACGTGAGCCGTATTGATGACGACATGTTTTTCGCTTAGTACTGTTAAGGCACCAAGGCTGAACTGGAGGCAGACAAGTGCGCCCAGAAGCAACGCTGGGCGTGCAAGTGTACGAACCGATCGGTGATGGTACAGTACGTGTGCCATGGTTGTGAGTATGAGTACGGTGACGACTAATGCTCCAATCCGATGGGCAAAATTGAAGGTGATGCCCGTAGTCCAAACTGGGGGGACGAGCAGACCGAATGGTAACGGAAATTCTGGTATGGCAAGTCCAGCGTCGGTGTGCCTCATTGTCGCACCAATCAGAATTTGGCAATAAATGACGAATGGCATTAGGCGCGTTAGACGCGAAAGGGTGCGGTCATTGAGCGGATGAGGTCTACTGTACTGTGCCCGCCAACCAGGCGACGTGAAAACCGTGAGGCTGACGACGAGCACAAAAAAGAGCTGGGCTAATCCCGCGTGACTGATGGAGATTGGCGGTGGAAGAAAATAAAGAACTGTGAGTCCGCCAAGTGTGCCTTGTGTGATGACAGCGGCGAGTGCGATCCATCCTAATCGCCGAACCCATGTTCTCGGCTCGGTCCGAGAAAGCCACACGACCAGACCTATGGTTAGCATGCCGACGATGCTAGCGATGAGTCGATGACCATGTTCGTACAGAACCCCTCCGACCATTTTTGAAAGCGGAAACGAGAACATAAAATAGCCGTACGTGTTGGGCCAGTCGGGAACGGCAAGACCAGAATCAGTACTCGTCACTAAGCCACCTGCGGTGATTAATACTAGTGACGCGACGGTAAGTAACTTGATGTAGTGATGCAGCCAGTGCATGAAAAGCGGCCTATCAGAGAATTGCTTCGATAGAACGAGAACGCGCCGCACTATGAACAGTGCGGCGCGTTGTATTCGGAGATGATGACGCCTGCTTAGCCGACGTTAAAACTGAACGACACCTCAGTTGTTTCGCCATCACCGACAGTTACATTCTGTGTCTGAGTTCCAAGCATCTCGTGCCATGCTTCGACGACGTAATTCCCCGCAGGCAAGTTGCTCAAATCAAAAGTGCCATCCGGTCCAGTAGTTGCAAAAAAGGGATGGGGTAACACGCCTACATATGAATTCATCCATCCATGGACGTCACACTTGAAAGGAACCATCACCTCGGGTTGGTCGAACTGTCGGTCCAACGTCATGCCTTGTATAGGTTGACCTGTGTTGAATTCTGCATTCGCGACGGGTGTTGCGTGGATATTGTGTAGCGTGTCATCAGAATTAACGATTTGCATAGTCTGACCGACCTGGAGGCCGAAAACATGTGGGTT
>Ga0310121_10005074_pt1 | contig 11410 bp, 8 predicted proteins | sample CB27_Tmax_986_MG_FD_203504 | JGI IMG/M metagenome (GOLD analysis project Ga0310121, IMG submission 203504) | Marine microbial communities from Western Arctic Ocean, Canada - CB27_Tmax_986 | ecosystem: Environmental > Aquatic > Marine > Oceanic | place: Canada: Western Arctic Ocean | collected...
GGGACCAAAGCGAACGGCTGGCAGTACCCGGCCGCTGTTGTCTGGAACGACTATTTGTACGTCATCTATTCGATCAACAAGGAAGATGTTGGAGTCAGTCGGATTGCGGTAAGCGAGCTGCTGGGTGATGAGTAGTCGAATCACCATCTCGACGAATCAACGGACTCCGCAGTAGAGGGTATTTATTCACCGGGATCCTCGCCCTCCCGATATTGGGTCTAGAAATGCGATCTAGCTATTCATAGCGCACAACTAACATCAGGCGATCAATGACCAGCGGCTCTGTTATTTCTCGTTCCGAAACGAGCCGCATTTCAACCAGGTTGTCACCCGGCTTGACCAGCGCGGGGTCGGAGGCAATCTCGACCCAGTGCGTAGCCGGCTCCGCAGCAAGGGACTCCGTGGGAGCGGCTTCCCCTAGAGGTTCACCATTGAGCTTGACGGTGACCTGGTCGCCAGTTGCAAGTTGGTCTTTGCGGATGCGAATTGGCGGCCTGGCATCTGGCGATCAAGTAACCGTAAAGCTCAATGGTAAATCCCTGGGAGCCGCTGCGCCCGAGGAGCCGCTCGCGACGGAGCCGGCGACTCACTGGGTCGAGCTCGAGCCAGAACCTAAATTGGTCAATTCCGGTGACAACCTGATTGCGGTGCAGCTGACCACCGAGCGAGAACTACCAGCGCCGCTTGTCATGGATAGCCTGATACTATCCTTGCGATACGAATGATACCTGCGGGTTTAACTTGTGCGTCAACGAAGTTGTTGAAACCCGGAATTAATGCGAATAGCAAGTAAGAAACAGGAGTGGTAGTCAATATGAAACGCAAAGTCTACATTGACGGGGAGATGATTCCCGAGGACGAGGCGGCGATTTCCGTGGTCGACAGCGCCGTCTTGGTTGGCGATTCGGTGATGGAGCTGGCGCGAACGTTCCACCATAAGATTTTCCGCTGGCCGCTGCATCGCGATCGGTTGCTACGATCTATCAAGGGCGCTCGGATGACCTTCGGCATGACTCCCAGCGAGTTGGACCAGGTCACGCAGGAGTTCCTGGAGACCAATCTTCCGACGATTGAAGCGGACGATGAGGCGTTCGTTGGTCACCTCTTGAGCCGCGGAAACATGGGGCTGGGTCCAGTCGGCCAGCCAGTCCACGTTCGTGATGTACTGTTTCCCGACGTCTGTCGTACCGAAGGAGAAGGCCCGTTATTACGAGACAGGACGCCACGTAGTCACGCCCCTGTCGCGACATATGTGCCCGCTGACGATGGACCCGAAGATCAAATACCGCAGCCGCTTGCACTTTTCAATCGCCGACGCTGAAGCCCAGCCGGTGGATCCCGAGGCGATTCCGCTGATACTGGACCACGCAGGGAATCTGGCGGAGGGTACGGGTTGGAACTTTTTCATCGTTCGAGACGGAAAGCTGCACACGCCCACCGAGCGCAATATTCTCGCCGGAGTCAGTCGTCAGACGACGATCGAACTTGCGCGGGAAATGGGGATCACTGTCCAAGAGCGCGACATTCAACCCTTTGACGCTCAAAATGCCAACGAGGCTTTCCTGACGGCGACATCCATCTGCATGATGCCGGTGACACGGTTCAATGGCCAGGAGATCGCCGATGGCCGGCCAGGTCCGGGGACCGGCAAACTGCTGGAGCGGTGGAAGCAATTTTTGGAATTCGACTTCGTGGCCCACGCGCAGCGGGCCGCGGCGTGGCTGTGTGCGCGTTGGGGTAAAGATTCGCGACGCAGCCGCGAATGAGTTCTGAAACAGGACATTTCTAACTGGCTTCGGCATATTCAAAACCCTTCACGGCGTTGCCCAATGGCCGGTCCTTCTTTTACAAAAAGGTCGAGATACTGTCTGGGACGTCTGGTGCGCACGCCGTCTGCCCTTCCTGGGAAAGCTGCAGTTGATCCACGCTAAGAAACTTCTCCATATTTTCGCCCACCCGTTTGTGGATATCATTAATACGTACTTTGGGTAGATTATTCATTCAGCTTCCTTTCTCGCTCCTGAGGCTCAACCCATTCCGTCACACAGCATGTTTATTTGCGAACACTGCATTTTGGATCCGGTGTTATCGAAACAGGTCAAAACCAAACTGACAACCCAGGATGATGCCGATGTCGACGCGTGACCGAGATCGATGGAACGAAAAGCATGCTGGCTGCGAGCCACTTTCGATCGATCAGCCGGACCAGTGGCTTGTGGAGGCGATTCAGGTGATCGAGACGGTGTCAGGCACCGAGGTGCCCCTCGGAAGCGTGTTGGATATTGCTTGCGGCCTCGGGCACAACGCAATCTGGCTGGCCCGGCAGGGATGGCAGGTTGACGCAGTCGACATTTCAGCCAGCGGGTTGAAACTGGCACGACAGTGCGCGACCGCCAATGACATATCGGTCAGCTGGATCGAAGCGGACCTCGACGAGTGGACCCCGGCCGTCAACGAATACGACCTTGCCATTGTCTTTCGATTTCTTGATCGCGATACGGTGCCGCGCGTTGTGCGGAGTGCGCTGCGTTCGGGCGGGTGGCTGGTCTACGAGACGTTTTCCGCCGCCCAGTGTAATCGGCCGGACAGTCATATAAGCAATCCAGCGTTCACACTGACACCAGGCGAGCTGTCCACCCTCTTCCCTGAATTCGACGTCGTCGCTCATCGTGAGGATGTCCTGCACGACCGAACCGTCGAGCGGTTTCTGGGTCGACGAGAATAAGGATGCCTTCCTGGGCGAGCATCGCGCGCGGCATGCCGATCTTTGGCACCCCACGAGTTGGGGATAATCGTGATTGGTTGCATCGAACGAGCTATTTGTTAGGGGGACAACTCTTTACGATGCTGCTTGATGTAGTCACGAGCCCTGTCTTCATACGCTACGTTTCGCAGCCCCACTACCTTCGCCTCGTCTAAAGCCGTCTCGACGCTTAATCCATGGTCAAGGACACGGTGGACGAGCCACACGGCCCCGACTCGGTTAGCCGAAGCGCAGTGGAGAAGTACTGGCTCTTTGTGCTCTTCGGACCTGTTAAGAATATCTCGAACGTCCCCGAATACCTTGTGCGTGACGGTTTCAGGAGCGCGAAACGGAATGTGGTGGAACTCAAGACCTACCCAAAAGTTACGACCGGTCCTATTCTATCGACCCTGTCAGGCCTGGCACAGTGCCGAGAAACGTCGCTATTTGGTTGATTACACAGCTCAATGCCGGTGAAGAACTGCAATAAGAAGGCCCAACATGAGGCCAATGGGCGATTGTGGCATAGTCGCTACGGCGCCAAGTCGTGGACACGGCCGATGCGTCGAACTTAGAATGGACTGACGCGATCTGCCGGTATTTCGCTCGGATTTAATGAGATCACTTTGGGATGAAAATAGAATTGCCTTACCAGTTTGGTGTCGCGTGGGCCACGGTATTGGCAATGAGTCTTTCCGCCTCCGCTCAAATCGGCCCCGCACCAATCGTGGTTGCTCCGGTCGTTGTCCGCGAAGTTGCCGCTGGGCAGTCCTTTGTCAGCACGATCATGCCGGTCAAGAAGGCGATCGTGGGCAGCGCCGTGGATGGACGTGTTGTGGAGTACCTGGTGAACGAAGGAGATCGCGTTTCCGAAGGCCAGGCGCTTGCGCAACTGCTCACAGCATCCATCACGTTGGAATTGGCCGCCGCCAGGGCCGAATTGGAGCTGCGGCAACAAGAACTGAACGAGCTGAATAACGGATCTCGTCCCGAGGAAATCGAGCAGGCGCGAGCGAGAATGGCTTCGTTCCAGGCGATGATGAAATACAACCAGGCCAAGTACACACGCACCCGGAAGCTGCATAAACAAAGCAAGACAATTACCAAAGAAAAGCTGGATGAGGCGTTTTCCGCGATGCGCAACGCCAGTGAACAGTACGGGGAGGCCAAAGCTGCCCACCAACTGGCGGTCGCCGGACCACGCCAGGAGAGAATCGCGCAATCCCAAGCTCGACTGGCCATTCAACAAGCACTGGCCGACAAGCTCGCGGACCAACTTAAGAAGCATACGATCATTGCAAGATTCGCCGGATATGTAACGGCCGAGTACACGGAAATTGGCGCCTGGGTCAGCCGTGGCGACCCCGTGGCAGAAATCGCGGCTCTGGATGATGTCGATGTGCAAGCGTCCGTGTTGGAGGACTACATTCCGCATATCAAGGTCGGCTACCAGGTTCGGGTCGAGGTACCGTCGCTGCCACAACATGTGTTTATGGGCGCCGTGGACTCCATCGTACCTCAGGCGGATATTCGGGCTCGCACTTTTCCAGTGAAGATCCGCGTTAAAAATGACATCACCGAGGATGGCCCCTTGCTCAAGGCAGGTATGCTGGCTCGAGTGGTGTTGCCCACTGGTAGCGCTCTCAAGGCGCCCTTGGTGCCCAAGGATGCCTTGGTGCTGGGTGGCCGCGATGGCCCGTTGGTTTTTGTGTTTCAGCCCGGTGCCGAAGACCTGCAACAGGGAAAGGTGAGGCCGGTCCCCGTTCAACTAGGTATCGCCGAGGGAATGCTGATCCAAATCCGGGGCGATCTTAGTGAAGGCCAATTGGTCGTCGTGCTGGGAAATGAACGTTTGCACCCAGGGCAAGACGCCGTAGTCACGCAGCGCGTCGATCCGGAAACAGTGCATCAAGCCAAGATCCCGGGTGGAAGATAAGCGCAGGCATCCCATGTTATTGCTTGAGCTGTTGGTCCGTAGTCCGGTAAAGGTGTCCGTCGGGATCTTGCTGGTCGTCTTGTTTGGCTATGTGTCGTTAACGCGTATGCCAATGCAATTGACACCCGAGGTACAGACCCCCACGATCACGATTGAGACACGCTGGCCCGGTGCGAGCCCTCAGGAGGTCGAACGCGAGATCATTCTGGAACAGGAAGAGTTTCTCAAAAGCGTTGAAGGCATCGTCAAAATGTCTTCCCAGAGCACGGATTCCAAAGGGACCATCACGCTGGAGTTTCAGGTCGGCGAGAGCATGGACGAGGCGTTGCTGAAGGTCAACAGTCGACTGCAGCAGGTACCTGAATATCCGGAAGACGCCGACCAACCCGTGATCTCGACCGCCAACAGCGGAGACCGCCCCATCGCGTGGTTCATTCTTAGCACGCGATATCCTGAAGAGGAGACGATCGTATCCTTTCAGGAGAGTCATCCTGATTTGCGAGATCCGTTGCAACGAGCGCGTGATTCCCACAATCCGGGATTGGCCATGTTACGGCTTCGACTGCTGGCCCAAGAGCATCCCGAGGTCCAACAACTGTTGCCCGAGCAGTTCGACGTGACCAAGTTACGCCGATTCGCCGAAGACGTTATTGAATCCCGTTTTGAACGGGTATCGGGTGTCTCCCAATCCAACGTCATCGGTGGCTTGGAAGATGAGCTTCAGGTGATTGTCGATCCAGAGAAACTCGCGGCGCGCCAGCTGACCATTGCCGACATGCGGCGCGTGTTGCGTGGCCAGAATGAAGACACGTCAGCCGGGGATTTTTGGGAGGGAAAACGGCGCTGGGTCGTCCGCACCCTTGGTCAATTTCGCAGCCCAACACAGGTCGAAGATCAACTATTGGCCGTCCGAGACGGGAACCCGGTTTATGTGCGAGACGTGGCCACCGTTCGCTTGGGCCACAAAAAGCCGGACGGGCTGGTCCGCCGCTTTGGCGAATCGGCAATCGCTATCAACGCACAACGAGAAACGGGCGCCAACGTCCTTTCGGTCATGGAGGGCTTGCGTTTGGCCCGCCGCGAATTGGATGAAGGGATCTTAAAGGAACGGAATCTACAATTACTACAAGTGTATGACGAGACCGAGTACATCTACTCGGCCGTTGATCTCGTACGGCAAAATATTTTCCTCGGAGGTGCCCTAACAATAAGCGTCTTGATGCTGTTCCTGCACCTTGGTGCGCGGACCCTGTTTTCCATTCCGATTATCGTGGCTACGGCCGTTGCGGCTGTCTATGTATCTCCATGGTTTTCCGTCGTATGCCTGTTGATCTTGATCGCATGCGGCTTCTGGTTTGCCAGGGGCGCCTTGGTAGTCGGTTTGGCCATCCCGATTTCGATTGTTGGTACGTTTCTTATCCTCGGTATATTGGGCCGATCACTCAACGTCATTAGCCTTGCCGGGTTGGCGTTTGCAGTGGGAATGTTGGTCGATAACGCTGTCGTTGTGCTGGAGAATATCCACCGACACCATGCCATGGGAGTAAGGCCCTTGGACGCAGCCGTTCGCGCTACACACGAGGTATCCGGCGCGGTGCTGGCATCGACACTGACAACGGTTGCCGTCTTTCTGCCAGTCGTTTTCGTCCAAGAGGAAGCGGGCCAATTGTTTCGCGATATCGCCCTGGCAGTCAGCGGCGCCGTGACGCTATCGCTGGTGGTCTCCTTGACGGCAATACCCGCCGCTGCTGCGCGCTTGTTTGCGGAGGATGATCCCGTTGACACATCATCTATGGAGACGGGCGGCGTGACAGCCAATGCCGACCAAGCGAGGGTGCCTGGAGCTTCGCCGCAAAACGCGGACTTCTGGGTTCGAACGATCCAGTCGGGGGGTACCGCGTTCACTGACTTTGTGGTGAGTCTGAACTCATGGATCCAACAGGGACTCTTGCGTCGCTTGCTGGTGATTGTCTTGTTGGTCGGAGTGGCCGGCGGAGTGAGTTGGATCTTTTGGCCAAAAGTGGAATACCTGCCGACAGGCAATCGAAACCTGGTAATCGGTATTTTGTTGCCGCCACCCGGTTACAACCTGGACCAGCTAATGCAACTGGGCGAAACGGTCGAAGAGAGATTGCGGCCCTATTGGGATGTCGTTCCCGACAGCGCCAAATCAAAGCAACTGGACTATCCCGTCATCGGAGATTTCTTCTTCGTCGCACGCGGGCGCCAGGTGTTTATGGGGCTACGTGCCTACGATCCCATGCGGGCTCCCGAGTTGGTGCAACTGGTGCGTCAAGCTGCGTCCAGCATACCGGGCACTTTTGGCATTGCCAAACAATCCAGCCTGTTCGAACAAGGGTTGACCGCTGGACGGACGATCGACATCGAGATCACCGGACCCGAGTTGACGAGATTGGTGGGCTACGGTAGGTCGATATTGGGGCAAGTCAAACAGCTGATTCCTGACGCCCAAGCGCGACCCATTCCGAGCCTGGATTTGTCGACTCCCGAAGTACACATCACTCCCAAGTTGATCCAGGCCGCTGAGATGGGTGTGAGCAGCGCCGATTTAGGCTATGCGGCGGACGCCCTGATCGATGGTGCCTTTGCCAGTGACTATTATCTTGATGGCGACAAGATCGATCTCGTGATCATGGGCGAGACGCACTACGCCGACCGCACGCAAGAGGTCGAAGCCCTTCCAGTAGCCACGCCGATGGGACAATTGGTACCGCTGGGCGCCTTAGCATCCATCACATTAAGTAGCGGACCGGAGCAAGTCGATCACCGTGAGCGGATGAGGGCCATCACTATCGAAGTCACACCTCCACCAGAAGTCGCGCTGGAGGACGCCATGCAGACGATCGAAAATGACATTGTGCGACCACTGCAAGAGAGCGGAGAGTTGTCAGCAGACTATCGAATTACATTGGCGGGAACGGCCGACAAATTGCGCAATACTTGGACAGCGCTTCGATTTAACATTATTCTGGCGCTAATGATTACGTATCTGCTCATGGCGGCGTTATTTGAATCGTGGATCTATCCGTTGGTGATTATTTTCAGTGTGCCGCTTGGTGCCGTAGGTGGCATTTTGGGCCTGAATGTATTGAACTGGTTCGTTCTTCAGCCACTGGATGTGCTCACCATGTTGGGTTTTGTCATTCTCATTGGTACGGTCGTCAACAACCCGATTTTGATCGTTCACCATTCGCTTAACTACATCCGGACGGATTCAATGACGCCTCGCGAGGCTATTCTGGAAAGCGTGCGTACCCGGATTCGCCCCATCTTTATGACGACCATTACGACCGTGCTGGGACTCATGCCTCTCGTGCTTTTTCCGGGTGCCGGCAGTGAATTGTACCGCGGGTTGGGGAGCGTCGTGTTGGGCGGACTCGTTGTCTCAACGATCTTTACCCTTGTGCTCGTGCCGACGCTGTTCAGCTTAATGATGGAGTTTCGTGAGGTGCTGTCTGGCCTAATGTCCCGGCACTTTGGCCATTCGTCCCGGCGAGGCAGCGAATTCACGCACGTACGTTCTGAATCCTAAATCACCTTCGGTGATTTTGGGACCTCCAACTTTACTTAAAACTTCGGGACAATTCATTCGCAACTCTCAAGTCGTCCCCTGCCGGCTTGCTCGGCAGGAACAAGAGTTATTTTGGCTACTTTTCCCGATCACCGTCGCTGTCGGAAAAATCCTGAAAAATGACCGGAAGTATGAATAACTCAAGTTGAATTCTAGCCGGAAAAACTTTCGCTCCTGCCAGACAAGCTGGACAGGGGGCGGGATTAAGTTCGCGATGCGGCTAGCTATTCAAACTGATTCATCCGCCGGACAGGGGTCTTACTCCAAAAACATGAAGGTATTTAATGCGATGTTCGTCCAATGCCAACGCTAGCGCCCCAAAATTACCGAAGATGAATTAGCGACTGCATTTTCAATTTTCTGCAATCCAGTGCGGCCGCGGATTCCCGCTGCCTCTAATTCCTATCCCCGGATCGTGCCGGTGTTCAGGCAATAGCGAAAAGAGGGTGCGGACGATTGATCGGCGTCATAAATCGCCGACGGAGCCGAGGAGGGGACCGTCGCCGCCCCTAGACCTGTCGTGGCACGGGCAAGAACTTCACGCCGAGATAGATGGTGTGTCATGGTCCCTTTTCTCCGGTGTCCCCTTAACCCACTGTCCGTTTACCAACCCAAATCACGGGCGTGAAGAGGTGATTTCACCCGCTACGACCGTCATAACCAACTTTTGGCCGCGGAAATCTTGCCGAGAAATACTTGCGTAAATCGCCATCCCAGTTTAGTTTAGAAGTTTAAGGCTGGTGGATCCGGAACCCCGCAACGAGGCACTGCGAATTCTTCGGACGGCGGGAAAACAGCTTATTTTCTCGGCCACGTGCCAGGCGGGACACGTGAACGAGAGGTTTTCGAACTAATTCCACGCGCATTGCCTCATCGCGGCGACCATAGTTATCGCCAGCACGCTGGCCGCCTAACAACCACGCACAATAAATACGGTACCGAAACTCTCAGGTTTGCTTGTCGTAATTCACTACAAAGACCAACCGTCCCTGTCCGAGGCCTTCACGCCCGCGATCTTGTTTCCGAAAAAAAATGCCGACTAACTCCCCCCGACATGAGCGGCTTGATTTTGGCCGCATCCGTAACCGACTTCGAACCAAGCGCAATCGTCGCGCCGTCCTTCGTAGGCGCGCCTTGGCTTTCGAACCGCTGGACCCGCGATTAGTGCTGTCTGTCTCTCCAGCTGGCGAGCTAGAAGACATAACCGATTCGCACTTATCGCCACCCAGAGCAGCTAGTGCCGGCACGGTCGCGCAGGATCTCGTGGCGTTTGCGAAAGCCCTCGCTGCCTCGGGTACGCGTTTCTATGGTGCCTCATGGTGTCCGAATTGCAAAGACCAGAAGGAATTATTCGAGGACGGTGGTGACTTTCTACCCTTTATCGAGGTCACGAATCTCGACAATCCCGTGACATTGAACGACGTGGGGAACGGTACTAATCTGGAGCTAAATCCTACTGGCGTACCCATCGGTAGTTTTCCGACCTGGGAGTTCCCGGACAACTCGCGACTTACTGGTACTCAATCTTTAGCGACCCTCTCGGCAAGAAGCGGTGTAGCGATTCCCACCTCCTCAGACCCGTTTATCGCTCCGATCACACTCAGCGATTCGGACATTGACAAAGACCAAATTCGTGACGACGCCGATGAAGACATCGACAATGATGGCATACTGAACTCCAACGACACGGACATCGACGGCGACGGGATTCCCAACGGTTCAGATGAGCTCGATGAACCACGTTCGTACGATGCTGACGGCGACGAGATAGTAACCGTGTTGACAGGGTCACCGCTTCACGTCGCATTCGATGGCTACGATCCCAGCGGCGATCCTCTGACGTACACGATTAGCAGTAGCAACCCGGGTCTGATCTCGGCAACGTTACTGGAAGGCAATCGCAGCATGACGATTGACGTTTCCGGATGGGGAAAAATGACCCTTCAAATGTTCGAGCAGCGGGCTCCACGGCCGACGTCCCGACTGATCGAACTAGCTGAGTCTAATTTCTTTGATGATATTATTTTTCACCGAATAATAAACGGCTTCGTCATCCAGGGTGGCGATCCGACCGAGACCGGCGGTGGCGGATCAACGTTGGGCGACATTGACGATCAGTTTCACGAAGAGCTTCAGCACAACCGCAACGGCACACTTTCCTATGCCAAAACGGCGGACGACACGAATGATTCCCAATTCTTCATCACCGAGGGTCCGACACGTCATCTCGACGGCAATCATTCGGTGGCAGGAGTCATCATTGAAGGGGATAAGAATCGCGAGGCCATCAGTAACAACTCCACGATCAACCCACGTAGCGTGGTGATTGACAATACGGCGGTATTCACGGACGCGGAAAACGCCGTCGCCATGCTTACCGCAACCCCCGGTGCCAGTGGCTCCGCCTTAATTACCGTCACCGCCACCGATAGCGACGGAAATCAATTTACCCGAACCTTTACCGCCAATGTTGGGATAGATACCAGTGACACACCGCCGTGGCTGGACGAGTTCGGCGCCATCGCCGTTCCTGAGGGCACGACGACAAACATCCAGATCCAGGCGATCGACATCGAGGGCGATCCGATCCGGTTTGGAATTGTCACCCCCACGAACTTTACGGTCACGGTACCCAGTGATCCGATCACACCACAAAGTCCAGCGGTGGCCGACGTTTCAATCACACCAAATTCGGGGTTCGTGGGCTCGGAAGAGGTCACCTTTTTCGTCCTGGACGCAGGCATTGATATTGATGGGGTCGTGTTTACTCTGCCGCTGCTGAATAACAATTCAGGTTTGGTCGATGTCCAAACCATTACCCTCACCTCCATTGCGAACGCGCCGCCCAACGTCAGCCTGACGGGTGCCACCACTACGTTGCCGGAGGATACGGATACCACCAGCCGCATCAAGGTCGGCGATATTGTCATCGCTGATGACGGTGTGGGGAGCAATCATCTAACACTTGAGGGCACGGATAAGGCTCTGTTTGATATTATTGGATTTGAGCTGTTCTTGAGCGAAGGTACCGTGCTCGATTCTGACACCAAACCACTGCTCAACGTGACGGTCCAGGTGAATGATTCAACGGTTGGCCCGTCGCCGGATGACACGGTCGCCCTTTCGATCACGGTGACGG
>Ga0310121_10005075_pt1 | contig 11409 bp, 7 predicted proteins | sample CB27_Tmax_986_MG_FD_203504 | JGI IMG/M metagenome (GOLD analysis project Ga0310121, IMG submission 203504) | Marine microbial communities from Western Arctic Ocean, Canada - CB27_Tmax_986 | ecosystem: Environmental > Aquatic > Marine > Oceanic | place: Canada: Western Arctic Ocean | collected...
GCATGAGCATCGATTACCACGCCTATCGGCATTACGTGTACTGGATTTTGGGCGTGTCTATCGGTCTTCTCTTTCTCCTGGTCATCGGGTTTGGCGCCACCATCAACAACTCCACTCGATGGATTGGGCCAGAGGGATTTCGATTTCAGCCATCGGAGCTCGCCAAGCTTGCGTTCGTATTTTACTTGGCCTACTCGCTCGAGAAGAAACAGGAGCAAATGCGCTCGTTTACCATCGGCTTTCTCCCGCACCTTATTGTGTGTTGCATCATCATGCTCTTGTGTCTGGCCCAGCCGGACTTGGGCACCTGCGTTCTGTTGGGGCTGGTCATGTTTGTGATGCTCTTCGTGGGTGGCACCCGCGTGAGTTACATCGTGGGCGTGCTCTTTGTCTTGATTCCTGCGACCGCCAGCTACATCGCACATTCGTCTTTTCGGATGAAGCGAATCTTGGCGTGGCTCGATCCATGGCAAGACAGGGAAAACTCGGGTTACCAAACGGTAAACGCACTCACCAGCTTGGGCTCGGGTGAATGGTTTGGGCTCGGCTTGGGGGATGGTCGCCAGAAGATGGGTTTTGTCCCGGAATCTTGGACCGATTTCATCTATGCGTCCATCGGTGAGGAGTTGGGGTTTGTGGGCGTTGCCACCGTCGCGTTCGTTTTCTTGTTTCTCTTTTGGCGCGGTTATCGAATTACTGCCCAGTCAAAGGACAATTATGGTCGCCACTTGGCATTTGGGATCACGGCACTGGTGAGCATTCAGGCAGCGTTCAACATGGGCGTTGCGGTTGGGCTGCTGCCCACCAAGGGATTGACCTTGCCCTTTGTGTCTGGTGGTGGTTCGTCGTTGATCACCTGTTGTTTCGCGATGGGCGTTCTGCTCAATATTTCGCGCGGGCGCGCTGCTCCCAGGAAATGGCGAAAGCGGCGACTTCCCAGGGTACCAATGGACTTGGTTCCCACGACAAAGTCGTCACGCCCGAAGTCTCGACGCCCGATCAAACAACGAAACAGTGGCGTTCGTGTGTTTGTAGGACCGGAGGTGACGCGATCATGAGTGCGTCCATCCGATTGCTACTCGCTGGCGGAGGGACCGGTGGGCACCTGTATCCCGGGATTGCGCTCGCCGAAGCATTCACTGAGCAATGTCCGGATGGACAGGTCTTGTTTGTGGGAACCGAAGGCGGTCTTGAGAAAACCCTCTTGCCCCAGCAAGGATATGACGTGTCGTTTGTACGGGCCTCTCGCGTCAAGGGTGCGGGACTGTGGGCTCGTATCACGGCGGTGTTCCGATTGCCCCTTGGGATCTGGGACGCGTGGCGCATCCTGTCTCGATTTCGCCCCAATTTGGTGGTGAGTGTGGGTGGATACGCCGCTGCTCCGACGGCGATCGCTGCTTGGTTACGTCGGATCCCCACGGTGGCCGTGGAGCCGAACGCCGTTCCTGGCCTGACCAATCGTGTGTTGGGCAAGTTGGCCAAGCATGTGTTGGTCGCGCATGAGCAGGCTTTGCAGTGGTTCTCGAAAACCAAAGCGACGGTCGTGGGTGTACCCTTGCGCAAAGGCATCGTGGTGCGACTACGCGCCGCTTCGGATCGGCTCACACCACGGTCGTCCAACGTGGCTCGTGTCCTCGTATTTGGCGGTTCGCAGGGGGCACGATTCCTGAACGAACGGATGCCTGCGGTGCTGCGCGATTTGCCCATTACTGTGCTCCACCAGACCGGACCGAAGGATGTGGAGATGGTCCGTGATGGTTATCGCAATGTGGGTGTCGATGCGGACGTTCGACCCTATCTGGACGACATGGCGAGTGCCTATGCCAGCTGCGATCTTGCGGTCACCCGTGCGGGGGCGTCGACGGTGGCTGAACTGGCATTGACGAGCACGCCGGCACTCTTGATTCCCTTTCCCTTCGCAGCGGATGATCACCAGGCCGCCAATGCACGCATGCTGAGCGACGTCGAAGCGGCACGAATGGTCCGTCAGAGCGACTGGAACGATGAGGACATACGCGAGTGGCTTAGAGCCTGTTTGGCTGACTCGGACCGCCTTGCCCAGATGGCCACCCGTGCCGGAGAGACCGCTTCGCCTACGGCTGCCAGGGATGCGATCTCCATTTGTTTGGCGGTCCTCACTCGAAACAAGCGTACGCTTCATAGACCGGTGGGGGTGTTGTAATGCGACAACGTCCCAATCGTCGCAATGTGACAGGGGTCCGACAGTTCAATCGTCTTTCCCTGTGGATGCGGCTTAAGAAACTCTTCGCGATGAAGGGTCAAGTCCGTAAGAATCACCGAAAACGGCCCAAGACGGTGGTTTCTACATGGAAACGGATTCAGGGTGGCGCATCATTTTCGTTCGGCGGTCTTGGGGACAGGATCCTGCGTTTGCTCCCCCATCTTGGGATCGTGATCATCGGATTATCGCTTCCAGTGGTCGTAGCGCTGGGTTACCGCTACCTGACGCACACGCCGAGTTTGTCGATTCGCGAGGTCCAAGTCGAAGGCAATCAACGAGTCACACCATCGGAGATTCTGGAAGCGGCCGGCGTGGCACAGGGACCCAATTTGTTGGCGCTTGACCTGGAAGCGGTGGAGACGGGGTTAATCTCTCATCCTTGGGTTCGGGCCGCCAAAGTGGAGCGCGCATTGCCCGATCGGTTGCGTATTGAGATCTCGGAACGAACGCCTTCGATTCTGTTGTCCCTGGGTTCTCTGTACCTGGTGGATGTCCGCGGTGAGATTTTCAAGCGACTGGCTCCGGGGGAACACTTTTCTTTGCCCATACTGACCGGCATCAGCCGGGCTCACCTTACGGGCGAATTGGGTGTTGAGCGTATGGATCGGGCGCGTCGAACCATTCGGGATGCCATCGCATTGGTTGACCGTTGGCAGGTCAGCTCGTTGGGCGACACCGTGGTGTTGAGCGAAGTACGTGCCGACCCCCTGTATGGATTTGGGGTTGTAATGGGCCGTGGCGCAGCGATGGGCACCGGTGCACTCGTTCATTTGGGGCACGAACCCAATGATGCCCAACTGGAGCGCTTGGAGGTGCTTCTGGACGAAGCCAATACCCGTCGGCGACGACTGGCGGAGATCCATTTAGACGACGAGCGTAAACCGAATCGCACGGCGGTTCGGTTTCGCTCGGACAGTGAGCGCGAGCAAGAAGGATTAGAAAAAGGGCGTCAGGGTGCCGTTTCGCCAAGCGGGCAACAGGGGACAAGGGCAGGCATTCAGGCGATTGCGTTAACCAAAAAAGAAAGGGTGGACTAAGTGGGGAATCGCGATGAAATCATCGTAGGGCTCGACATCGGTACAACGAAGGTTTGCTGTATTGTCGGCGAAAGGACCGAAGGTGGAATTGACATCATCGGTATTGGAACAACACCAGCTCAGGGCCTGCGAAAAGGAGTGGTCGTCAACATTGAGTCGACGGTCGCGAGCATTCGCAAAGCTGTCGAAGAGGCAGAGTTGATGGCTGGCTGTTCCGTATCGAATGTCTATGCCGGCATTGCCGGTGCCCACATTCGTGGATTTAATAGCCGCGGAATCGTGGCTGTCGCCAAAGATCGAGAGGTGAGCACCAACGACGTACATCGCGTCATTGATGCCGCACGGGCTGTCGCCATGCCTCTGGATCGTGAGGTGGTCCATATCCTGCCACAAGAGTACGTCATCGATGAAAACGATGGTGTCAAAGAGCCCATTGGTATGAGCGGTGTTCGACTCGAGGCAAAAGTCCATATTGTGACTGCTGCGTCGACGTGTGTTCAGAACATCGTTCGTTGCTGCAATCGAACCGGGCTTCATGTCACTGATGTGGTGTTGGAGCAGGTCGCATCGAGCACTGCCGTGCTGCACGAGGACGAGAAGGAGTTGGGTGTGGGTCTCATCGACATCGGTGGGGGCACGACGGACATTGCAATTTATTACAACAGTGCGCTGGTTCATACGGCGGTGTTGCCCATTGGTGGCAATCACGTCTCTGGCGACATTGCGGTCGGATTGCGTACACCGCGTGCCGAAGCGGAAAAAATCAAGCAGCGCTATGGCTGTGCATTGACGTCGTTGGTGGGCGAAGACGAAACCATTGAGGTGCCCGCTGTAGGCGGTCGTTCTCCTCAAACTCGTTCTCGGCAAATCCTCTGTGAGATCATCGAACCGCGGATTGAGGAGATGTATGTCCTGGCACAGCAGGAGATCCAAAAATCCGGTTTCGAAGATCTGATCGGCAGCGGCGTTGTGCTGACGGGAGGGGCTTGCACCATGCATGGAATGGTGGAGCTCGCAGAAGAAGTATTGGGCCTTCCCGCACGACTCGGACAACCCGAGACGGTGGGCGGCCTCGTCGATGTGGTGCGGAATCCAAAGTACGCGACTGCTGTGGGGCTGGTCATGTTCGGCTCCCAACAGGAAGTGGTTGGTAAGCAACAGGCGACAACAACAGACGGCATCTTCAGTCTCTGGGGAAGGATCAGACCGTGGTTGTCCGAGGTGTTTTAGGGATGTTTTCTAAATTATTAACGGGTGAAGAATCAATCGACCCAAGTGGTCGGGGGACGAGGGGAGAATAGAAGGATGATAGAATTTGCTAGTGAGCACATTGAAGGTGCGAACATTAAAGTAATCGGTGTTGGTGGCGGCGGAGGAAACGCTATTACCAACATGATTGAGTCGGGTTTGGAAGGCGTTGAGTTCATCGCTTGCAACACAGATTTGCAAGCGCTGCACCACAACATGGCCACCCAGAAACTTCAGATCGGTGAGAAGTTGACCCAAGGGTTGGGTGCGGGTGCCAATCCTGAAACGGGTCGACGGGCAGCCACGGAAGACTTGCAAGAAATTGCAGAGTTCTTTGAAGGTGCGGACATGGTGTTTATCACCGCCGGAATGGGCGGTGGAACAGGCACCGGCGCTGCGCCTGTATTGGCACAAGTGGCCCGCGATGCAGGGGCGCTGACTGTGGGTGTGGTGACCAAGCCATTTCCTTTCGAAGGGCGTCGCCGCATGATGATTGCCGACCAGGGCATTGAAGAGCTGCGTCAAGCGGTCGACACGCTGATCGTCATTCCCAATGAGCGACTCTTGTCCATTGCCGAGCCCACGCTGACACTGCGTGATAGCTTCAACATGGTCGATGGTGTGCTCCTTAGTGCCGTTCGAGGCATTAGCGATCTAATTTTGGTTCCTGGATTGATCAACGTGGACTTTGCCGACCTTCGAACCATCATGGGCAACAAAGGCAAAGCGTTGATGGGGTCTGGCACTTGCAGTCGTGAGGGCCGCGCTGTTGAGGCGGCTCGCATGGCTATCGAGAGTCCCCTCTTGGACGATACGGACATCGCGGGTGCGACCGGTATTTTGGTCAACATTACCGGTGGGCCGGATCTGTCATTGCAGGAGGTCAACGGTGCCATCAGCCTGATCAGTGAGGCTGCTCATCCGGACTGCAACATCATCTTTGGCTCTGTCATCAATAGTGACATGGTCGATGAGGTCAAGATCACGGTGGTCGCGACCGGGTTCGACGGGCTCACCCTTCAAGAAGAGGACGAAGATCCCTTCTTTGCGCGATCCGAATTTGATCCTCCGGAAGCCGTCGTTGACCGTCGCCAGTCCGTCGCTGTCGCGGCCAAGGCAGGCGCTTCGACCATGATGGGACAGGATGGTGGGGACGAGACGGATTATGACCGACCCACGTATGTGCGGCGTCAGGGCGTGAATGCGGGCTCTAGTCGTACAGCACGCGACCCGGTGACAACCAATCCCTTTGTCCAGTCCGATCAGAGCGAGTTCGATACACCGACCTTCTTACGCAAATAGTAGAAAGGTCTCTATTCATCCCCGCGTGGGGTGCCACATTGGATCTAGCCCGTAGCCTTTGTGGCACTCCACGCACCCTTTTCAACCAGGGTGCGTGGGGACGTGTGTTCTCATCGGAGTACAGGGCGTTCCTGCGTGTCCCATTCGCGTGAATTCCTAGTCAGTGGTTCGGTCCACTCTCAGGCGGCCCGTTGCTTGAGATAGACCAACAACACGCCGATTGCTGCGGGAGTGACGCCTTCTACCCGGCTTGCCTGCCCAATGGTGTTGGGGCGAATACGCTCGAGGACTTCACGAACTTCGTTGCTGAGTGCATTAATCAACGCATAGTCGATGCTCTCGGGGAGGTGGATGGACTCGAGCTTGCGTTGTCGTTCCACCTGCTTGTTCTGGCGTTTTATGTAACCATCATATCGTGCACGAATGGACAGTTGTTCGATTGCATCGGCTGGGGTGTTCGCCACGGTTTGTGGAGCGACCTGTTGGAGGACCTGCGGCGAGAACTCCGGGCGGCGCAACAGGTCCAGCAACACCACAGGGTCGTTGATGGGTGCCGATCCGGCGTGTTCCAGGATCTGATTGGTTTCGCGAGTGGGTGTGAGACGAACCGATGAGAGCCGCTCTTTCAGATCGTGAACAGCTGCCCATCGTTGTTCGAAGGCTTCCCAGGTTTTGTCGTCGATCAGCCCGAGGGTACGGGCTCGGGGCATGAGGCGCTCATCCGCATTGTCTTCTCGAAGAACGAGTCGGTGTTCGGCACGGCTGGTGAACATTCGATAGGGTTCGGTGCACCCCCGGGTGATCAGGTCATCGATCATGACGCCGATGTATGCCTCGGATCGTGCAAGCGTGAAGGGCTGTCTCAGCAGAGGATCTGGATCGGCGGCGATGGCCGCGTTGATGCCGGCAACCAGTCCTTGTGCCGCGGCCTCTTCATAGCCCGTGGTGCCGTTGATTTGACCGGCCAAGTAGAGTCCCTTCATGCAGGGAACAGCCAGCGTTTCGTTCAAGTGAGTTGGGTCGACAAACGTGTATTCAACGGCGTAGCCAAAACGGGTGATCTGCGCCCGTTCACAGCCTGGGATGCTGCGCACCAGTTCCATTTGAACGGACGCAGGTAAGCTGGTGGAAATGCCGTTTGGATAAATTTCCTGGGTGTCGAGCCCTTCGGGTTCCAGGAAGATTCGATGACTACTCTTGTCTGCAAAACGGACGATCTTGTCTTCGATGCTCGGGCAATATCGGGGCCCTGCACTTTCAAGATGTCCGCCATAAATAGCACTTTGATGGAGGTTCGCTCGAATAATATCGTGGGTCTCTACCGTGGTGCTGGTGATCCAACAATTGCGTTGTGGCAACACCGGACCCGGTCCATAGAAGCTAAAGCCTTGGGGTGGATCGTCGCCGGGCTGCACTTCCAGTCCGTTCAGGTCGAGTGTACGACCATCCAGGCGTGGTACTGTACCGGTTTTTAATCGTCCGAGCCGCAATCCAAGTTTTGTCAGGGCTCCGGTCAAACCTTCCGAAGAGGCCTCACCCGCGCGGCCACCGGATCGCTTTCGGTCCCCCACGTGCATGACGCCACTGAGAAAGGTTCCAGTGGTCAACACAACCGAATTGGCGTGATAAGTGAGGCCCAAGTGTGTACGAATGCCGTGGATGGTCCCATCTCGAGTCAATAACTCGTCCACCATGCCCTGCTTGACGGACAGGTTGTCGGTTTGCTCCACGACTTGACGCATGGCGTTGGCATATCGTGCTTTGTCCGACTGGCAACGACGGGCTCGAACAGCGGGTCCTTTTCCGGTATTGAGGCGTCGGAATTGAATGCCCGTTGCGTCTGCTATGCGGGCCATTTCACCGCCCAACGCATCGATCTCTCGCACCATGTGGCCTTTGCCGACACCACCCACTGCGGGGTTGCAGCTCATGGCTGCGATGCGGTCAATGTTCATGGTAATCAGCAGGGTCTTTCGGCCCAAGCGTGCCGAAGCGAGAGCCGCCTCGCAGCCGGCATGGCCGCCGCCTACCACAATCACGTCATATGGTTCCATCGTTTTCAAGGCGTGCGAATGCTAGTGAGTGAAGGGCCATTCCGTCAAGGATGAACTTTGCATTTCCATCTACTTACAGGAAGTCTTTAGCTGCTTATATTGGGCCTTTGCCTTCTTGGCTTCCTCTGTTTTGCGCAACGTCCTGAAGAGGAATTTGTACATCTGCATGGCTTTCTTGCATTCGTTGCTATCGCGCAGTGCGTGTCCCGCGTACAGCAGCGCCTTGGCTGCCACCGCGTGCTTTCTGTGATTTGCCCAGATGTCTCGGTAGGCCTTGAGTGCTGGCTTGTACTTGGATTCCTTGCGGTACGTTTCGCCAATGATCAATGTGGCCATCGCGGCGTCGTTGTGATTACCGTAGTCTGCTAGAAACTTTCGCATCACAGCGCGTGCGAGGGGATAATTGTTTGCGGCGAATTGTTCTTCACCGACCGCGAGAAGCCCCTCAGCCGTCTTTGGTAAGTCTTCGGGGAGATCGATGGCGGAAAATCCAAGTTGCGAGTCGAGAAATCGGGCGAGCCGACCGACCTTGTTCGACAATTGACGCACCAAGAAGTCTATTTCATCGAATCGTCCCTTTAAGCTTCGACTGTCTTGGTCGTGATCGTCCAGGCGAACCTGCATGTCAGCGCGACTCTTCCGGTATTCAGCGACGGCCTCTTTGAGTCGATCACTGAGGTTTTCGGCCCTGGCAAGATCGGCCTTGAAAGCTCGGCGGGTCTCTTCGCGAAACTGTTCGAGAGACGAAACGCGACCTTCTAGTTTTGTGTGGTCGGTACTCTTAACGCACGCCATGGAGAGGAGGCAAGCGATGACGAGGAGAGTATGCCTAGCCATGAAGATTTGTCGGGAAAATATTGAAGGGAAGCGAGTCACTCGATTCGAGTCGAGCGAGAGCTACTCAAACTGAAACTCAGCGCGACGGTTCCGGCTCCAGCAGCCCTCTGCGGACTCCATGCACAGCGGCACAGTGAATCCCCTACTGAAGGGCCGAAGCTTGCTTCCATCGGTGCCCAAGTTCTTGAGGTAACGGATGGCCGCCAGAGCGCGCTGTTCTCCCAGCGCCAAGTTGTACTCTTCGTCACCGCGTTCATCGCAGTGTCCCTCGACGACAACGGCCTGACCATTGTCCTTGATGCACTGGGCGTTGGCCGTTAGAGCGTCCCGTGCATCCAACCGGATGCGGCTTTCGTCAAAGTCAAAGTGGACCGCGCCCATGGGACAATCCACGCATTGGCCCCCTTGGCAGGCCTTTCCCGGGGGACACGGTGTCGCTTCACTACACTCCGCGTCTGGTTCACACATGCCTTGACTGTTGCAGTGCTGGCCAGCAGGGCATGGGTTGTCAGCGTTGCACTGAGCGCCGCAGTTTCCGGTAATTGCCCCGGCTGCAACAAAGCACAGACTTCCTGTGCAGTCGGCGTCGGACGTACAGCAATTTGTTGTGCGACCGCACGACCCATCCGCTTGGCACGCGCCGCAGGGATCGGATTGGTTGCATTGGGTGTCGTCACGGCACTCTTTGCAGAGGGCAGACACACACACTTCGCTCTTTTGGGCACAATGCTCGTCCGTCTCACAATTTGGATAGGTTGGACCACAGGCAACAGAAACCATCATTGCAAGAACACACGCCACAAATAATTGGATACGGTTCATCGAGCCTCTCCCCACTGCGATTTCGGATCATCACCCATTGGAATTGGTGACCAATTTAGGCGACATTAGCCCAAGTGTTGGGGCCTGTCAATTCATCGGAGAGAGGTCCCAGTATGTCGACGTCGGTCGTCATTAATTGCCTGGGTGATTGCGCAACGTCATTCAGTATTTGGAACCACACTGTCCGAAGGACTTGGTCGGAACCTTGTGACAGCGCTGCCGTCGCGGACACTCCTTGTCCTGTATGCAGCAATTTCGGACCGGAACACACTGGTTATTTCGACATTCATGGCATCGACTCTGGCCGTGGCAATGCGCATCGACACTACACACCACACAGCGTTTCTGGTGGCACACTTTACCCTGGGAGGCACACTGGTCGTCTTGCACACACCGGGCGAATCCACCTGCGCAATGAGAGGCTGTTGTGGCCAGCATCACCACGCCCAGCATAAGCCCAAGCACACGGATTATTCTCGAAGGACACATAATTAAAGCTTTTGATTTCAAGTAGATATAGGAACTCAGGAGAGTATAAGTGCGCCCTTTCGGGGTGTCAACGGCCTCGTGGAGTGTATTGTGTCCTTGTGTTACTAGGTCAGGCGACTTAGGGTCCCGTTTCGGGTCGTTTCTTCGGAGCGGACACCGGGCAGCCGGCGGGAGAGGGTAGTGCTGTGCGACTGAAAGTCGACTGGAAGTTGGGAGGGCCCATCGTGACCCTCGCGTATCCCGTGGTCATTGCCATGTTGACCCAAACAGCCATCAATTTGGTGGACAGCATTATGGTGGGACGGCTTGCCCCCGCAGAGAGTATTCCCGGCCAGGCAGCCATTGGCATCAGCTTGATCTTGTTTTGGGCCATTGGTGGGATGATCTCGTCCATTTCTGTTGGGACACAAGCCCTTACGTCGCGGCGCTGTGGCGAAGGCGATCTTGCCTTGGCTGGGTGTGTGCTCGACAATGCTCTGATCATCGGCATTTTGTTTTCGGTGGTGGGCACGGGACTCATTCTAATGTTTCTTGAGCCCATTTGGATGTGGATCAACAGCGATCCCAATGTCATCGCGTTGGGAGTGGAATATTCGACGTATCGATTCCTGGGGTTGATTGGGATGGTGCTCACGCTGGTGCTGAAGGGTTTCTTTGATGGCCTGGGCAAGACCAAAGTCCACATGATCGCCGCCATCAGCATGAATGTGGTCAACATCATGCTCAACTGGACCTTGATCTTTGGGGTGGGACCCTTCCCAAGAATGGGTGTGGGCGGTGCGGGGTTGGCGTCTCTCATCGCGGTATACATTGGCTTGGGCGTGATGCTGATTGTGGCGCTGATGCCCTCGATTCGAAAAGCATACAAAGTCTTTCGATTTCGATTGCAATGGTCGGTGACATGGAAGGTCATTCGCATTGGCTTGCCCAGCGGAATGGCCACGCTCTTTGTGATGACCGGATTCTTTATTTTCATGTGGATTGTGGGGTTGGTGGATCAACAAAGCGTTCGGACCGCTGTTTGCGACGTGCAGGAATATGGGCAATCCGAGCAGGTGGTCGCCTATTGCGATGGACTCGGGGAATTGCCGAGAGATATCCACGACAGGGCGTCTCTGGATCATCCCCCGGTCAACACCACCGCGACCAAGATTATCATGGACATCATGTCCATTGTGTTCATGACCAGCGTCGCGTTCGGACAAGCCACGGCGACGTTGGTGGGCCAATCTATGGGGGCCGGCAATCCCTCGTTGGCCCAACGGTATGGCTGGGAAGCGCTCCGCATTGGGATCTACGTCATGGGCCTGATCGGGCTGATCATTTTCGCGTTCCCGGATGTCATCGCCGGTTGGTTCAACCCCGAACAAGCGGTGAT
>Ga0310121_10005077_pt1 | contig 11407 bp, 8 predicted proteins | sample CB27_Tmax_986_MG_FD_203504 | JGI IMG/M metagenome (GOLD analysis project Ga0310121, IMG submission 203504) | Marine microbial communities from Western Arctic Ocean, Canada - CB27_Tmax_986 | ecosystem: Environmental > Aquatic > Marine > Oceanic | place: Canada: Western Arctic Ocean | collected...
CAACGGGTGTTCAGGGTCAGTATCTGCTTCTGCTGGTACTTTGTGTAGTACCTGTGCCCGTCGATATAGTGGTCGTGACCACGCAACATCCGTTCGACCGGCTGCTTTAACACCTCCGTGGCTTTCTTGCAAAAAACTTCGAAATCCTTCCTGCCGAATGAATGGCCTTTGCTGTCGCGGTTCGGCCTCCTCTTGGGCGCCCGCTCATGTGCCCGGCTCCAAGCGAAATCCTGCCGGCACAGGGGCTTGTCGAAATCGTCAAAAGTTTTGATCGTGTCGTGAAGGTCGGTGTGCGGCACACCGGCGTGCGCGATGAGCAGGCCATCGGGCAGGAAAATCGCCCGCGGTATCCGCTTGAAGAATTTGATCGTCGCATGGCCGAGTCTTTGTCTCAAGTCACTCGGTAAACCGGACGGGTCTTCCTTGGCATTCAGCCAGTCGGTGAACTCAGCCGGGTCGACGGTGGCATAGAATCTCCCAAGATCAGCACCATACTCCAGGCACTCATCGTGGTTGCCCGCGATGACACAAATCCGTTTGCGTTTTTCTTCGTCCAATATCAGCGAATAAAATTTCAGTAGAACCAGGTAGTCGTAAGGACCCCGATCTGTGAAATCGCCGAGGAAGATAAACCACGGTACCTTCCCCGCTTCGCTGCTTGTAGCTTCAGCGTATTTGATGGCCACGATCATGCCCAACAGGTCGCCGTGGATATCACCGAAAAACCAGATGTCATTCCGCTCGGGATCGGGAACGTGGTCGCCGTCGACCTGAATCACCTGCTGATTTCCCTTGCGGCAATCATCAAACGCCAGACCCAGAGGACCTTCCTCCTTAAGCAGACTTTCGAGTTCGTCAACAATTTCTTCTGGTTTGTTGAAATAGTCGTTTGGGGAACTCATGGTGTTCCTATCCGCACTTTAAGTGGTAGCCTGACGATTTCCTTGGCTTCGTTGCCCACCGCCAGTTGGTCACCATCGGTGACCGGCTGAGATCCGGTGACCGCCTTGCCGTTGAGCAAGGTCTCATGCTTGGCACGTGCGTGATGGGACACTGACCAACCGGCATCCGTCTTTTCAAGCGTGAACTGAGGCTCGGACCAGAATTTGGCATCTTCACCAAACCGTGTGACAATGCTCTTGCTCACAACTGTTTTCACATGGATAGCCACTGATTCACCAGCGGCCTCTAGGGTGAGGGGTGACACTTTGACTGGTTCAGACGCGGACTCAGTCGCGTCGGCGGTTGGCGTCACTTGATCCAGACCCTCAGTCTCCGCTTCACTTTCGGTGTTCTTGGTTTCCGTTTCGCTCACAGGCGGGGGTGTGTAGATCGGGCGTTTCACCTTATCTTCCATCTGGTCGAGCTTCGCCTTGTGGCCCGGGTGCGTCTGCAGATAATCCAAGCGACGTTTGTTATAGTCTTTGAAGAGGGATATCTTGTCGTCTTGCGGAGCCTTAGCCCTATACCATTTGTAAAATAGGTGTTCGAGATTCACCAATTCCGGTTCACTCCCGGTTTCCACTCCGTCGATCGCGGGCTCGATTGGGGGCAGGTCAATTCGCTTGAGTAGGTCATCCGCTTGTTCGCGGTTCAGCGGAGGGGTGCCCTCGTCGGTCCAGACTACTTTTTTGAGATCCTTGTCGAGTTGCTCCTTGTCGTGGACCGGATTCTTCTCCAAAAAGGCCTTGTGGGCATCCTTGTAGTTCTCGATTAGCGATTCCAACTGCTTTTCTTCTTCCACATCGATTTTGTCGTCAGACTTAATCGCTTTTTGATAAAAGGCTACCAATTCATGTAATTTGTCGTCGGGAGTTCCGACCTTCGGCTCACTACCAAATAAACTGGTAAGCGGGGTCAATATCCAGGGAATCGCCCCAGGCCCATGGTTGGCTCGCTCCTTCTCTTCTTTCTTGGCTCGCTCCTTCTCTTCTTTCTTGGCTCGCTCCTTCTCTTCTTTCTTGGCTCGCTCCTTCTCTTCTTTCTTGGCTCGCTCCTTCTCTTCTTTGTCGGCCCGCTCCTTCTCTTCTTTGTCGGCCCGCTCCTTCTCCTCTTTGTCGGCCCGCTCCTTCTCCTCTTTGTCGGCCCGCTCCTTCTCCTCTTTGTCGGCTCGCTCCTTCTCGGCAGTCCACCCAGGCTCCCTTTCTTCTATTGCCTTTAAAGCCTCGTCGACCGACGCCTTCCAGATATCCCGTAGGTTATCGTGGGGAACTTCTTTCGGTTCGGGATACGGTTCGGGTTCAGGTTCAGGTTCAGGTTTAGGTTTAGGTTCAGGTTTAGGTTCAGGTTTAGGTTTAGGTTCAGGTTCGGGCTCAGATTCCTGCTTGGTCGGGGCATTCTGTTGCTGTGGGTCGCCTCCTGATGCCACCGGTTTGCCTTCCGATTCTTCCTTCGTCAGCGGGTCACCGATCGCTTTATCGTTACTGTCCGCGGTGACGGAAGAGCCGCGCGCGCCAGAGTCGGTCGGTGCGCCACCACCATCTGGATTCACTTCAGCAGAGGCTTTCTGGTTCTCGTCCGAACTTGTCATCATCGAACCTCTCGTCGACTATACATGCCTACTAACCTCGCGAATACTTACGTCCGGTCTGTCGCATCGACGCCCTCGACGTTTCCCCATTCTGTCTGCCCGAACAGGCCCCTTTTGACCTTTTTTTCAGCAGTCGGCTTTTGTTGGTTGGCAGTCGAAACTGACACGGATTTCCCGATGCCCGAGAGTAGTTTTCGAAAGTCGACATCCGCCAAACCAGCAGACCGGCCGTCGACCGCCTCGTACTCGCTTTTGTCTACTTCGGCCAGTTCTTCGTAGGCAGGAGAATCTGGTGCGACAATAAAAAGCAGGACCTTCAGGTCCTGGGTTTTCTGCAGGAGTTCCTCGAGAAACTGCCTTTCTTCCTCGGGTGCACTGCTGGTCTCAAAAGGCTCGTCGGTCATGAAAATGACAACCCGGTGGCATTCACCCGCCTTCCGCCAGGGGAAGTCGAGGCACGAGTCCAGGGCAACGAACGGCCCTTCATCCCCGATCACTTCGACCTTCTCCAAGCCCCGTTTGAATTCGTTAATATCCGTGGTAAAGAAGCGGCCTCGCTGACCCTGCTGACCTTTCTGACCAGTATACAAAGCGGTTAGGACATCCCCCTCTTCGCTAGATTCACCATTGTGGTAAAGGGAATAATGGCCGTGCCCGATGACACCTCCTTCTCCCAGCACAGTCTGATGTGCCAAAAAATCGAACCGTACGTCCCAGTTTCTTTGCCTGTCGGATTTCAGGCCCTCCAGAAAACTCGAAATGTGTGTCTTGACTCCATCGATGCAGGGTTTCATCGAGTCGGATGCATCCAGGCAAAACACCACGTCAGCTACACCTTTTGTACTCATAACAATCCCGTTTCATGTTTGTTAAAACCGCAATTACACAAAAACGACGCAATCAATATTCGCGAACGTCTGGATCGACGTCGACTACTTTGTTGATACTCGTGACGCTGGGCATGTTTTGTTTTGAGTTGTCCAGGAGGGAGAGTACGCACCAGTTGCCTTGCTGTTGAGCCTGCAGCGGGACTTCAATCACTTGGCCGTGGTTCGTGGTGAACTGAATTCTGCCGTCATAGTTGGCGAAGCGATCGTTGCTCTTTTTCCCTCCGAAAAACAATTTAAGCAGTTTAAAGATGTTCGTTGCAAAAAGGATACGGTCAATATTGTTGAGGCTTTGTACGGTCAGGTTTTCTTCATTTGCACCTGCCGTGTTACCTACTCCGGAATCCTGGTCCAGCCGAATTCCATGACCTGCATCGAGGTTCGAATAAGAGACATGGTGTTCATTTCCATCTTTGGTTAGATAGAAAGCGTGAAGATCCAGATCGACCGCTTTTGTCCACTTCAATTTCACCGCAATGTTGGTAATCGGGCCACTAGACGTGTTCAGCGTCGTGGACTCACCTGTACTGAGCACCACATGCCTGGTGGCGTCATCGGCCGAACGTTCGGTGGACCACCGATCCTGACCGAAAAGAGCCCGCTGCCAGTCTTTTTCCCTCGTGGACTGGAGTGTCGCGACACTAATGCTCTTGCCCATGTCCGACAGAAGTTGCTTGAAGTCGAAACCGGACAAGCCATCACCCCCGTCCACCTCCTCCCATTCGCATTTGTCTGCCTCGGACAATACCTCATAACCCCCGGACTCGGGGGTGACCAGGAAAAGCTGAATGCGACGTGTCTGGATCTTTTCAATCAGGGCGTTAATTTTCTCAAGAGACTTGCCTTCGTCAATCCCCTCTTCGGCCGGTTCATCCGTAAACAACGCCACAGCCCGCCGGTTTTTTGCCGGCGGCCCGAAAGGAAAGTCGAGCGCTATGTCCAAAGCCAACAGCATGTCCTCATTGCCTTGGGGCTTGACGGTCGACAATGCCTTAATAAAACGCTTCGGATCTTCGGTAAAGAAATCATCGGGATGGGCATTTTGGCTTCCGCGCTGATACAGCTTGGCCAGCATTTCATGGCCTTCTCCACCGATGAACTGATGATCATATACCGGACCGCTGGCACTTGACCCGGCGGCGTGAGTTAGAAGTCCAAGCCGGGGCCGAAACCGTGCTTGCCGCATCGTCGTCATGAGCGTTTCCAGATTTCTGCGCAGTTTGTCAAAGCACGGTCCCATGCTTGCGCTTGCATCTACGACAAAGACAATGTCTGCGAGTTGGATGGACATGGCAGGGCTTTCTGACGGCGTAATCCCTGGTGGCAATGCCGTCTTCGGTTGAGGTCATCGTTCCGTTGGCAGACGGAGATCATACCTATTTGTAGCAGCAACAAAATGGTCTTCCCGTTTTCTATTGCTGCAAAATGTGTCGTATGAAGCCATAGGCGAAGGTGATGGGAATATTAGATCAGGCCCGGAATGGTAAGTCCATGCAGTCAGCAATAATTTCAAACGGTATTGTTACTTCATCGAAATCGTGTCGGAGTTTTCCATGGAAACAAGGCCACTAAGTGCAGACTGAAGTGTGTCGGCGTGAACCCGCCGGCCTTCAAGGATGTTTCCCGACAAACCTGGTCGCATAACTGGTCTTTTGCCAGTGAAGAAATACTCGAAGCGAGACTGTCTGACGATCTGCGCAAAATCGCACGAGAAAAACATAGTCGGTATTACCAAGGCCTATCGTTTCTCCGCGGTAAAAACCTCATAGAGGAGCGTCATTTTAAACAACGGGAATTCGCAAGTTACCAACAGAAGTGGCGGTTCTGCTGAATGTCCGGAATTGTGAGACGTGCCATTAGAAAGAGTGGTGTTACTCAAGAAAACCTCTGGCTATACCGCCAAGAAGTGAGCCGACGGCCGACGCCATATCGTTCTCTTCCTCACTATTATCACTGTTAGAGTTTTCGAGCCAAGTCCCTGCCTCTTCGGCGAGAAGTCCAATCGCCACGAGTAATTGGCCGCGAATGATGGGCAGGGGAATATCCTGGGATATTGGGATGGAAATCCGCAAAGTTGGCACCCCATCCTCGTCCATACCAAAGGAAGGAAATCCCGCAGTGGCATAGTTGGCCTGGAGCAATATCGTAGGGTCCGTTATCTCCACTCCATCAAATGTTGTACCAACAACAAGTCGCCGCGGTGAATGTTTGCTTGAAGAGGAATCATTCCAGGATGTTATCTCAAAGCAGATGATATCGATCCCATCAATCGTGAAAAGATAAAACGGATTTCCATCCTGTGCGTGAATTAATTGGGCTTCGATGTTGGATTTGGAAAATTCCCAGGGATCATTTGGAGAAAAAATCCTGTGAATTAAGATGGTATCGTCAACGGATCGGAGGTGAGTTTGTTCTCGCTGCAACTGTGTTGACGACTGTTGAGACGGCAGACGGGGCGGATCTTTTTGTAATGGCGGTGGGCCTCTCTTGGTGGGTTCCCGAAACGCGACCAAAAGGCCTTCGATTTCGGAGGCCGGAATCCAGTCATCCAGACCTTCGTGCCAGACCAGGGAATCTCTAGTTACAACGGCCTGCTGCGCTAATTCCACTAACTTTGAAAAGGAGACGGGGCCCTTGGATTCCCCATCGCGACTGTAATGCCATTGGTGTTGATCTGGAGGATTGGACTCGAACTTGTCGATCCCATTTTCCTGGGTGGACAAATCGGTCGTGTTTGTACCGGGTAGGTCGACAGGACGAGACGGAGTTGAGCTTGTCGCTGCACTATTTCGCTCGTCGTTAAATAGTCCTTTAACTTTTTTTGCTAAAACCCATTTTTTCAGGCCATCCTTCCAGACGAGGTTAGTGGCTTGGAGTTTACCAGACTTCGCCAAAGCGTTTAATTCTTTGCTGGAAACTGGTCCGAACTTTTGTTGATCTTGTAGGTAATACCACTGACTTGCCATCTCAAACGTACTCCCGGTCAACTGGTGAAAACGAGATCGACGTTTCCCCAAAGGAACTGCTGTTTGGATGAATAGGTAACCATCGGTAATGCGCTTGCGGTGAGATGTTCAGTACGTGCCGCCAAACAATAGCGGATATCGCCTGCAGGCAACGGAAATAGCTGCTAATAGAAATTTTAACCTGCCGGCCTTGGCGTTGCAAAGACCCATTGTTGTGGACTTAAAACTAATGGCAATCCTTGGTGCCGTATGCAATTATGGGCAGGATTTGTTAGGGCTTCCGGCGAGAGTCGTTCGTTCGGCAGATGGATCAGGACGATGTTGCTGCCGTTGCGCCACAAACGTTTGACTGGGCAATTTGTTTTAATCACATAGAATGTCATTCACGAACGTGAACGGATGCCCCTCGCGATCTTCCGTCACCCCATGACAGTGCGGTGATCTATGACGTTTGTTGTTGGATTAGGGCAATGCCGGCATCCTTCATTTCTTTCAAAAGAATGATTCCAATGACGAGTACTCCGATACCGGTCAGGAAATTCACGTAGGGAATTAGCGAACAGCAAATTAGAATGCAATAAATAAGGCTTAGGTTCTCGTCGACCTTGCCGTTCGGAATGGAATACCGTTCTGTCTGGGTGTTAAGTGCCTGCGCAAGGCCATGAAAAGCGATGAAGTTCCAGTAGAAATTGAAGAAAGGAATGAAAAGGAATCCAACGGCTTTTCCCGGTGTCGTTTGCGCCTCATCTGCGGGAATCATTGACCACAGCTTGTGCAGGATGAAACACTGGAAAACAACCGATACAACGAGACCTCCGAGACCAATGCAGATGACCAACAGGGGGAGTCCTGCAGCGATGCCGATCCAATAGATTTGGAACCATTGATTGAGCTTGGCGACATCATCGGCGGTGCTCTCAACAGGCTTCACTGCCGGCGGTCGAGGCAGTGGAGGTGGGGTATTTGTCGAAAGGAACTGTTTGAAATCGGTCAGACTGATTGGTATCCAGTCCGCCATGCCCTCCGTCCACACGCGCGTGTGCCCACCTACATCCCTCGATTTGATGAGGCGGTGCATGTCAGCAACGGATACCGGGCCAACTTGTTGCACGCCTCCGGCGTAATACCATTTCCTGTTCTTTTTTCGGTGATGAGAGTCTCCGCCAGCCGCCGTAGGTTATGTGAACGAGGTGTTGTCCGTCGCGTGGGCAGTCGAGTCTTGCAGTTTGGGATGCGGCGTCTCTTGCTATGAAGATTTTAATTTGGCGCGACATGTCCGGCAATCTGAAGTGAGACTTATGGAGCCTCCTTCCTGGGTGTACACGGTTTTGACTCATTAATAGAAGTAAACTTGACAGGTTGCGCTCGTGTTTACCGTAAAACTGTATGTCCTATGCGCACACATCGCTTCCGGCAGATTGCGGATGTCGAAATGCTGGTGATCGCCTATCGCGTGCCACATCACTTTCAGAGTAAAGCGGAATGCGTGGTAGTTAAATTTTAGGCCAGTGTCTCAGAAGGTTATTGGCCACGGTGATGAGAAATTTAAAATCCACAATTCCGAGTAGTTCCAATGGGAGTCTTCGTCATGACCCCATCGGAACTGAGAACGACAGGTGCACCTTTAGATCCAGGCCTTTTCAGAATTCCAGTTCCTCGTGTGCGGTGCCTCGATACACCTTGTGATAGCGAGTTGCCCCGACATGTGTTCGTTGGTTCCGGCAGATGGCCTCACGATTCCCGTTTGTGCGTGCCATCGGCCTCTGACGGCACCAGTTGGTCGACTCGTCTGGCGATCTGGTCGAGCCGCTTATGCGTTTCCTGCTGTAGCTGGTCGATTTCCTCTGTCTGTTCCCCTAGCAACAGGGTAGTCAGCGTGGCAGTGAAGACCCCGACGAGCACCATCCCCGTAATGACGAGAGTGGCGGTCAACAGCATTCCAGTGGTACTGTTCGGGTTGTGTATATCACCGAAGCCACCCGTCACGACGGTTGTAAAACTCCACCACAACGAAAGACCCAATGACCTGACCGGTTCGGCACCGTCCGGACCCTGACCTTCCATTTGCCAGATCAGTAGGGCTCCGAACAACATCACGGCGACTCCCCATCGCAATGATCGTTTCATCAGCTTAACATCGACGACATCCTGCAGCTTGTCGAGACCTCGCCAGAGAAGGAAGAAAATTCGAAACAACCGCAATAGCCTTAGTAGGCGAAGTGCGCGGGCGACACGGGCCAGCCGAAATACCCGCCCGAAACGGGCGAGCTGGGCCTCGCCGGGAATTGGAATCGAAGTGACGAAGTCGACCCAGTGGTGTCGCCAGACATACCGCTTTGACTCGGCGCACTTCAATCGCAGAAAGAATTCAAATAAGAACACCATACAGCAGGCGGTGTCGATCAGGAAAATCTTGTTTGCGGACGCCCAGTCCGGGCGATCCGGGGGGTCTGAGAGGTCATAGAACAGCAGGGCCAGGACGAAGACGATCAAGACGATTGAGAACCCCTCCATGAGCTTTAATCGGCGATGGCTTCCGAGCACACGCGCCATTCCGTCTCGCATTATCCAGCGTTGGATCTCGTTTTCGAGCTTGCGTTCCTCCTCTTCCAGTTCCTGCGTATTGCTCCTGAGACGACCGAGTTGTTTCTTGAGGGAGTCGAAGGTGTTCAGATCGCCACGTTCCAGCTGCGAGGCGACTTGGTGTTCGAGATGAACAGCCTTCTCTGCCAACGCGGTGTACTCCAATCGGACACCGTATTGCATCTTTTGCAGCTCGGCCAGCGACAGTGACTCACGTTGGATGCTTCCGAGCCGATGGAGCGATTCCCGCAGATCGTGGCGGCCGTTGTTTTTGTTTTGCTTGCCATCTTCTTCACGATCCGGTTGGGTTGTGGCTTGGCTCATAAGACTGCTCTTTGTTGGGGAGTTCGTCACAAACCGCTTTATGAGACATCTGAATTTAACTTTCAGTTAATAATAACTGCGTAACACCGAGGTGAGCTAGTCCATTTGTAAATAAAACAAGAGCCTGGAAACAATTATATCGCACAAGATAAGAGGATTGGCGTCACTAATTTGTTATATGTTTTCTTAAATGCATAATGGTGTTCTTCTGTTTCTCTGTCCTTTCACGTCACTCTGTGAATCTCTGGATTGTTGAACTGAATGCACAGTTGAGCATCGGGCCAACCTGTCATCCTGTGTTGCTATAACAGCCATTTGGCTACTTATAATCTAGTAGCCTGGCCAACAAGCAGGCACACGGTAGGTGGGTCTGGAACGGCTGTGGTGCCGTCATCGCTCATCGCGATACCAAACAGGTCGTGCATGGATTTCAGTTTACCAGATGTTAGAGCGTTGCCTGCAAACGATCACGGTTTGTCTGGCGACCGCAGTATCGCAGCAATTCCAATAAGAACACCCCCGAGGCCCAGGCCCAGAGTATTTAGAATCCACGTGGCGCTATTGACCGTCACCATCGGACCTTCCCATTCAACGGTTTCAAGATAGAACTCTGTAAGGCACCAATTGAGTACCCCGGAAAACGTTCCGCCAGCAAATAAGATAATTCCAAGTATTGCAAGAACATGCTTCATCGTTGAGCCCGTCCAATGGTTTGGATTGTCCGACATCGCCCTCATCGAAGGCATTCAAAGTCGAACGCAATTTGATTGACGATTGGTTCCTGGTGTGAATCAATAGCGGCGGTGTGCCGAAGGCGCTCCGGGCGATTCCGTGTTGGGTAGGCCAGCAGAGAAACGATTCCCCTTAGTGCATCTAACTTGTGATTATCTCAATGCACGGGTCCGGATCTCTGGAATTGTACCCAACCGATGGGGCGGTGCAAGTCTCTGTATCACCTGCGTTTAGGTTGCGGTTGGCCACAATTCAGAGAATCCATCAACCAGCACCTTTAGACCCTGTCAGGGCCTTGCGGGCGTAGGTGCCCAGATGCACGGCCTTGCACCGGCCAGCAGCAGAATCCCGGTTAGCAAATATTCGCGCGGTACAGATCGTGCCCGTCGGCTCGGACTCAGTGACGCAAACTCGATAGCAGGTCGCCGATTACAGATTTGGGATCTTCCGACCAACAGTTTTCGTAAGCGTAAGTCCCGCTCGCTTCGCCAACCCCGTAAGCCTTAAACAAAACGTCCTTATGATCTTCAAAATGCTCTCGCAAAGCTTTAACTACCAGGTAGTGATTTTCGCTATACGCATCTTGTGGGTCCATCTCGTTCTCCGACGCATACGATTGGATTTCCTCCACTAGAATCGAAAACGAGTGATTCTCAATCACTTTGTCATCAAAAGAAATGGCTTCGATGAGTAAATTCTCGATATCACCCAAATGGTCATAAAGCTCGCCACCACCTACGTCACTCTCGGTGATACCAAAGTTTGCCAAAAAATGCCCGCACTTAAACGAACTGCCATCACAGATCAAACATTGGGATTTTGCATCCGTCATAACAATTGTTCCTTATGGTTGACTCGGTTTGTTAGGAATCGAAGACAAAACTCTCTGACCGACCAAACCAACTATTTGAGAAGGGTTCTAATCGATCAGTCCGGCCCGCTTTTGAGCTGCCTGTAGCCATCTGGCAAGTCGCCAGGTCGCTGAGCGAGATCCAACCCTTCTGGTCTGAAGCGATAGCTCACGTGCCTTTTAATGCTGCTACCGGATTCAACCAAGCCACAGATGCTCAGTTGTGTCATGGCCACTTGCAATCCACTAAGAAGTGCTTTCGTTTCAGGTTGTCCATAGTTGACACCGGTTAGCAACGTCTCGTTTAGCCAATCACTGCAATTCGGTTCTCGGTCAAGAACCCGGAAAACGTTTATCATAAGTTTCAGGTAAGCGTTGCTGGAACTAACAGGGCGAACACTACACAAGAGCGTTCCTTCATCGTGCCCTTTGGGAAGTAGTCTGACACCGATGTTGTTGTAGCGACTATCGTTAGTGTCAATAAAACCTTCGCTTCGAAGAAGCTTGAGAGCTTTGGAGAATCTCTGACGACTTG
>Ga0310121_10005078_pt1 | contig 11407 bp, 19 predicted proteins | sample CB27_Tmax_986_MG_FD_203504 | JGI IMG/M metagenome (GOLD analysis project Ga0310121, IMG submission 203504) | Marine microbial communities from Western Arctic Ocean, Canada - CB27_Tmax_986 | ecosystem: Environmental > Aquatic > Marine > Oceanic | place: Canada: Western Arctic Ocean | collected...
CTGCAAACCACAGCATATTCTATTATGTGGGAAGAACTAACTGGTATAAAGGTCACACAGATAGTAATACTCATCTCAGGCGAGGATGGTTCAAGGGTAGAATACATACGTGATAGAGATGAATATGTAGAAGAACTAAAAGAAGTAATAGAAAAGTATAACGAGTAAAAAACTATACATACACTACATACATTCTACATACAATACATACACTTTTTCGATAGGTTTATAATTCTAAAAAGATATACTATAGTATGAATCATATAACACTATATGTTAAACCATATAACGTAAAGATTTTAAATCAAATGGATAAGATGAGGGGTAATACCTCAAAATCTGAGTTTATCTTACAGGCAATCCAATATATGATAGACACACATATAAAAAATAAAGGCATTATGTCACCACTAGATCTACCAACTATGGCTGACGATTGGGAGATATGGAAGATATATTTCAAAGATTTGAAGTTAGGTAAGTTGGTGGATAATATGAGAAAACTAGATCAACTAATTAGCCTGGCAAACCGAGAGGTTGAGAGAAGATAATGCTATCAAGAGAAATATTTAACCTAATTCCAATTAGAGACAAGTCAAAAATACCTGCAATTAGTTGGGGTGAATACCAACAGAAGAAGTATGAGGGTGAGATAAACTCAACTAACTATGCAGTGATATGTGGTAAGGTATCCGGGTGTGTTGTAATAGATGTAGATAGCCCAGAGTTAATTAGAAAACTATTCAAGGATTGGGATAATCTTCTTAAAACAACCTTAGTAATCAAGACAGGTTCAGGTGGTTATCATGTTTATGTAAAGCCGAAGAACGGTAATTTTCCACCAAAGATGCCACTATCAAATTCAAACGGTCAGCATATTGACATCCAGTCTGATGGCTCCTATGTAATAGGTCCGGGAAGCATACACCCTAATGGAACCGAATATGAAATTATTTCATCAACACATGATTTAACAGAGTTTGATATTATGAGTTTTCTACAATATATAAAGCAGTTTGGATTTAACAGTGAATATGGTGGACTTAAAAGATTTGAAGAGATAGCCAAGGGCGGTCTAGGAAAGGGTGAGAGAAATGCAAGTGCCTTCAAATACGCAATCAATCTTCTTGAGAATGTTGAGATGGATTCAACAACAGCATGGGCTGAAACATTAAGATGGAATAAAACCAACAATCCACCTATGGATGATAGGGAGTTAAGAGCAACATTTGAGTCTGCATTAAAGAAATACGCAGGTAAGATACAGACACCTGTAACCGAGTCGGAAACACTATCATTAAAATTAATGAGAGATATATCTGCAACGGATGAAGGTAAGACAATTTCCTTCTATGGTTTTATTGCTGCAACAGATGAACATAGGACAATAACAAAAAGCCTAGAACATAAATGTCCAACATGTGAATATAAAAAAGTAGCAGAGACAGATGGCTTTGATAATCCAAGGACACCACATTGTAAAGATCATAAACTTGAAATGGAACCAATAGAGGAAACAAGGGTGACAGAGGATGTTAGGACCATATTAATCCAGGAGATGCCAGATGAAGTTGTGAACAACACACCTTCGAGAAAGACAGCAAGAGTTCATGCAGATTTGGCACGACTTGTATATATCTCCAGCAGAAAAATAATGTTTATTGGTAAGTTCAGATCCGTAAAGGTGAAGGGAAAGATGGAGAACGAAATCATAATTGAAATAGAGAAGATTGAATATGTGGATGAGAATTTGGACAAGGTCAGCACAACTGAAGAGTTGAAGAAGATAGACAGTATGATAGATGAGCAATTTTTTGACAAGTTGGCAAGTTCATTTGCTCCAAACATATTTGGATATAAGGATATCAAGAAATCAATATTACTACATCTAGTTGGTGGTGGCAATACCAGGAGAACAAGAATACATATTATAATAATAGGTAACCCAGGTAGAGGTAAATCAGAACTCTTAAACTTCTCAGGCAAGTTGGGTAAGAGTTGTTATGTTAACGGTAAGCTGGCATCAGGTGCAGGACTAGCAGCGGGAATTGTTAAACTATCAACAGGTGCATCCGTTCCAAGCACAGGTGCACTAACACTATACGACTTTGTAATGATTGATGAGACAGACAAGGCAAGGAAGGAAGACAGGGCAGCAATACTGGAATGTCTTGAACAGGGAACAGTATCACTGAAGAAGGTAGGTGTTGATATAACAGTTCCAGCACATGCAAGCATACTTGCAGCAGCAAACCCAAGACTTGGAAAATGGAAAAACGAGTTGGGTCTCGAACAAAATATTAACCTGGAGTCATTTCTTCTATCAAGGTTTGATCTAATATGGGGGATTATTCAACAAACAAATACAGAGAGGGCACAGGTTGCACACCATATTATATCACAGGCTACTGGCAAAAAGGAAACACCATTTAGTATTGATGAGTTGAAACGTTACATAAACTTCTGTAAAACTATAAGACCCAAACTTACTGAAAAGGCTGCCAAGCATTTGGAAGATTTCTATATACGAACCGCAGAGTTTATCCAGGAGAATAACGATGAGACATTACCGTTGGAAGAGAGACAGTTGGAAGGTCTGATAAGAATGGCAACAGCACATGCAAAACTTCATCTCAAGGATACGGTTGAAGTAATTGACATGCAGGAAGCAATACGACTTTATGAAGAGAGTCTCCACAGTTTTGGCATTACCACTGAAAGTGGAAAACTACAACTTGACCTAAGATCTCCTGCAGCAAACAAGGAAGAGGCTTTCTTTGGAGCAATCTATGGAGTCGTTGACGACAACAAACACTTCAGACATGACGACCTATTGAATAGATTAAAAACATATAACAAATTCTTCAAGTCCATACATCAGGCTAAGAATTACTTTGATGAGATGGCAGTAAAAGGAAGAGTCCTTCTAAACGAGGATGGGAGTTATAGACTTGCTAAATTATAATACCACCATTTATATGGCGGAAAGGAAAATATTACCCATGAGTCAAATCAATGAATCAATACCAAGACTTGAAAAAGCTTGGAAACTTGTCTTAGATGGCAGCGTTTTTGTTTCTAGAGAAAACCATTTCAAGGCAATCGTAAGAGGCAGAGGAAGCAAATCTTACAAAGTAAACTTGGCATTAGGAACATGTCAATGTGAAGACCACCAATTTAATCCTCAATATATATGCAAGCACCTTCGTGCAGTAGACATAGTTGAGAAGATTAGAACTGGTGAAATAGTAGTTCCTTATGAGGTGAAGAACTAATGGGATTTGGTAAAAAATATGGTATTCGCCAAAGTAGACTAACAGGTCCAGCCAAGAAAAGCAAATATCATAACATACAGTGTTCGACCTGTAAAAGATGGTTTTCTAAACTACACCTACATCTAGCCATGGGGTATGCATGTAGAGTATTGAGAGGGGTGGAGAACTAATGAAACTCTGTAAGTCTTGCAAACAGATGCTAAAAACAGGCAGAGTCCTATTTGACAAACACTGTGTCTGCGAACATATAGAAGATGAGGGGGTGATATAATGAGTATAGTGATGGAGAAGGTATGTGATAAGTGCCAAGAAAAGTTCAGTTCTGTAGCAGCCATGAAATGTCATAAGAAGATACATGAGGCTGCAGCCAAGGTATTCAAGGAAGTAGTCCTGGAGAAGAAAGAGAAATGCATATTTGGAGACTGTGAGCACCCACCTGAAGACCATGAAGCGGGTCTATGTTGGCACATAGTAGATACAAAACTGGTTGATGTTCCAACTACAAAAAAGTTCTGCCCATGTCATAGATCATCTGGGTTGGATTACGGATGGGATCTCCTTAAACAGAGAAACCCAATTAACAAAGATGGATGGATGGAAGTATTACCAAACGATCTTGCGATTACCAAAAGATGTGGTAATTGTAAAAAACTATGTCTAATCAATGTAGATGTAGATATATGCCATGCCTGCGAATCTAACATAGTATAAAAGGGTTTATTAACCCCTTTATACTATTAGCAATCGTGGTAGAACTAGAGGACTTGGCACTTAGGCGTGACTATAAATTAAAACCTTCCTACTACGGTCACTGTGATTGTGGCTCCACACTTGGTTTATTGCGTACAGATAATACAATTATGTCAATGTGTAATGATCGTTATTGTGGTAAGCGTTATCCTATTGTCAGATTTTGCACACACTGTGATGCTAAATATACATTTGAAGATATTGACTGTGTGGTCTGTGATGTTGAACTTATTAAACTAACTGAAGCCGAGGTGACGGTTGAAGATAACCAAAAACTCTTCAGGAGAATAGCCAGGAAACTGAAAGAAGGTAAAATAACCCAAGTCGAATATAATGATATACGTAAAAGATGTGAGGAAGAAATTGAGATATGCAGAGATATAGCAGAAAAAATAAGGGAAGAAAGACAAATAGAACCGTCTTCAGAGACTCAAACTCCAAAGCGGTAGCATGGCTGCATAAGCGTGGCTTCAAGCAGATACTGCTGAGGACCCACTGCAGACATAAGGACTTTGTGTATGCAACCAAGTTCTACAAGTATCTCTCCACCGATTATTGGAACAGATGGGATGGTATGTGCTTCGATAAGCAGGGGTATTTGTGGTTTATTCAGATAAAGACCAGTGGTTTTCCCAAGGATTCAGACATACACGACTGGTTGGAAGGTAAGAAAGGCATCCGGGCACTATCCATACATTTCAAGCCTAAAACAGACGTAAGATGGTATTATAATCTTTAAATACAAAAAGAGGGTAATTACTGTATGGCATATTTCCAGTTTTCCAAGGTCAAGGAAGTCCTTGGGGCTACAGGAACCCAGGATGATAAGAAGATCCAACATTATGGCGAGATGGCGGATGCACTCATTAACTCATATTTAGTGGATGTGAGGGATAAGAAGGGCGTTACAACATATATCATAGTTCCTGTTGTAGCAGCGGATTTCGTATCAACCGCAGAATTTAACATTCTTGTGGATATTGCTAACCAATTAGCTGTAGGCTATTTCTATAAATTTGAGTCTGGTGACACCAGCACAGCAGACCAGGCTGAATCTGTATGGGTGAGGTTCTTCCAGTCAAAATGGCAGAGACCCAAGTTTGCAGTTAGAGGTGCAGAATATTGAACTATGAAATATGGCTAAGTGGTAATGGTGGAGATATATCAGATTCAAAACTTTTTACAATATTCCTTGAAGAGTGGGCACGACCTACACGAGGGCAGCAGATGAAAATAAAAGGAACATTATTTGAAGTTGACAGAACAGACCCAAGCGACAACCCAACAGGGCAGATGGTTAAGATTTTTGTTAGCCAATATAATCCTAACAAACCATTTTCACGATCAGTTAGGATTGGTAGACGTATGCGTGATGCAGTGCGATATTAGAAGGGTTTATTACTTATATTAACGTTTGATTTACTGTGACATTAAACAAGCATGGCAATCATAAACGCATATTGCCAATAGATAAGATAGTAAATAAATTTGAAAAGCATCAGAAACTACATGATTTTGAAGTAGATGAGTTATACAAAGACATACCCCATAAGAAATTTACAGATATACAATACAGATATTTAGAAGTGGGTATAGAGAACCAGTTTATATTTGATATAGAGACCAGTGATTTTAATCCACATTCAAACTTCATTATATGCTACAACGGTATTATGAGAAATATAGCCACAGGTAAGATACAGCATATAGAGGATGCCATGACCAAGAAGGACATAAAGAAAGCAGTTGATAACCAAACATTTGACTTTGATAAAAGATTGTTGGAGACACTATCATATAACATAAAACAAGCAGACCAGATTGTTGGACATTATTCAACAAAGTTTGATTATCCATATTTTATCTCAAGATGTATGTTAACAAAACAAGATACCCTCATACCACCCTATGGCAGAATACTGCATCAGGACACATGGAGACTTATGAAGAGATCAATTAATCCATCATGGAAGGGCAATACATTACGAAACTTTATCAAATTAACAGGGGGTAAAGACGAAAAGACATTTGTAGATTTAAGATATTGGTATATCACACATTTCAAAGACCATAAAGAATGGCAGAAGGCTATGAATTATATTCAAGACCACTGTAGAAAAGATGTTAAAATGACGTATATTGGTTTAAAGAAGGCAGAGATTTTCAATCCAATCAGTAGGGTTAGATGCTGATGTTAACCAGTAGAGAGAAATTCATATCATTCTATTCGATGTTCCTTACAAGCCATGCAGCACTGGGTGTAGACCCAAAAGAACTGGATGAAGATGGTATGGGTCAGGTATTCAATGCTGTATTAGATACAGTAAGAATGTCAGTTTGCCCAGACTTATCAGATGAGGAAGCCAAGGGTATTGCGGAAGACTACAACATGGAGATGTTTAAAATTAGAACAGTCTTAGATGAGGCTATGAGGAACCATAAACTGGGTGAGAGGGTATGACAGATAAAGATGAGATAACAGTGAAGGTTCAGAGGATGTTTCCTAATTGTCAGAAATATAAAAAATGCTGCAAAGACACTTGGACCAAGAAAATGGATAAAGTTATCCATATACCAGTTCCAACAGATTACACACTTGAGACTAAAAAACATATAAAGGCACCCAAGGGGTTTGAAGGTTGGTAGTCTGTATTCATTACCCCAGAACCATCGAGACCGGGTGTCACATATTACGTTATTGTATAGTTTGTGACCAAACTCTTAGCATGAAACCCAAACCTTAAAATCCTATGAAGTTATAGATATATTGATATGAACGCTGAATTGTTAGGAATCGCAACCGTAGTGGTGGTTCTATTCTCACTTGGTGGGTTTTGCTTAGTTGAAAATAGTGATATTCAATTACTCCCAGAAATAGAAGAGGAAGTTATTGAGACTTACATACCACCTGTTATAGTAGAAAAAGTGTATTGCTACCCTGGCATTGATCCTGGTTGCTCGTAGGTTCTACCATGGGTCTTGCTGTGGATTTAAAATGCAGGGGTGATGAGAATCGAGGTATATATTTCGAGGAAACCAAGAGATGTCTTATATATCTTCCAATGCACGAAACATTAGAAGAAATCTATAAGACCATAGCACATGAGGCAATACACCATTGTTTTTCAATACTTGGTGAGGATACTAATATGGATGAAGAGATGGAAGAAAGTCTGATCTTCAACATACAGTGGGCAGATGTGGCAATTTAGTTAACTATATATAACCCAATATACTACTCTCTGCCATGAGAACTGAAATACAAACAAACGCAGCATTGATACTTAATTCAATTATTCAAAACGTTGGTGGATTAATCCAATAGCAAGGTTTAAATTAGTAAGGAGAGTAATGATACCATGATACAAACAGAACCAATAACAAAAACAGACATTCTAAATGCTCTGAACAACCTGGCATTTCTTTCTCTGAAAAATGAGTATAAGGAAAAATGCACAATGTGTAACCAACTAATCTCTATTGAGGATGAAAAGTTACCATTAGATGAGGGTGTATGCTACAACTGTATGTTTGGTCCTACTGGAGATCCAGAGGATACAGAGGAGAGATAATGACTGATTTTATTTGCATGGAGTGCTTCAAGCGATTCAATGATAGATTCATCAAGTGGTATAAACTACCAGTAGCAGAGAAAACACGAATGGTTGGTGAATTATATGATGAAAGGGATACACAGATGTGTGTCAAATGTTACGGTAAACGTATAATATATGATCTACTAAGAAAAGATATAGGTGCAGATGAACGTAAGAAATTAGACCTTGAATTAATGGAAGTTATGGAGTTGGTTACTAATGGGGATTAATTGCAGGGGAAACTGTAGTTTCCTTCAACTTCCAAAACCAAATCTTGGAAGAAACACATTCCCATATCTAACACATGGGTTCTGCAGGGTCTGCTATCTCTGGATACCATTGAGAGGTGGGGTGGGTAAACATAAGAACAGATGCCCATGCTGCAGCAGCCTATATGCATTGAAACCCAGGTTAAACTCCAAGAAAAAGAGATACATAGACTTTATCGAGGCGAATAAACAATGAAGTGTATAAACTGTGAACGTAAGGCTGAAGACCTAGATGATGATGGCTACTGTGAAGATTGTGTTATTGAGATTGGTATTAGTAGACAAGAAGCCAATTACGACAGAGACTAAAGTTTTTAAGTGATAATATACAAGTAATATCATGGCATCCTACAAAGATTGGATAGTTAACCATCCAAAGAAAGGTAGAATACCCCTGGGTAAACTGTCACATAATGATGTCTGCAGATATTGTTTTGAACTTTATATCGAGAACCAAGCACTGGCGGACAAAATCCAGAGTTTTATTAATACGGTTAATGACATCGAGGAGAGGGCACGAAAAAATGCTAAAGAAGATTGATATTAATCTCTGTGACAGATGTGGTGAAGAGATGGAAAACATCCAGGTATGCCACCAACGATGCCCTAATTGTGGTAATGAATTAACGTGCAGTGATTGATATGGAAAGTGATCTCTACCTCTGGTTCCTATGTGGATGCTACCTATTAGGCGGTATAACAATAGGATATTACTTTAAAGCATGGAGAGGCAGGAAGGGTAAACAAACAGGCACAGGCAGATGGGATTACAAAGATAGGCATCTTGACGATGGCTCCTTTAAGGAATGATAGGTATATATAACCCATTATCATAGGGTCTGTATGAAAATCTATTCAGAGAAAGTAAGAAGTGGATCATGTGTAACAATAAACACATACTTGCGAAATCCACAAAAAAAATGCCAGGAAACATTTGCTACTACTGTTAGTGAAATCATCAGCATTGATACTTTCCAAAGCAAGGCTTATGGTTTTGATACTTGTATCAAAGTCGAAACTACTGATGGTCAGATAGGTTATATTGAAAAAATATACCGATATTGACCATCTTTCTTTTTTTTAACTATCTTCAGTTAAGTATATATAACCCAAAATATTAGGGTATATATGGAAAATCAAAACTGTAAATGTGGAAGAAGAGCAAAATACACTTTTTCTACTAGGGGTGGAAGTCAAGCCCCAGAAGATCAAGCGTATGCATGTGGTTATCATGTATGGTGGCATGGTTGTCCGATTGATGAAGAGGAACGAGCTTACTATTGCGACTCGCATAGAATAACCCAATAATCTTTTTTTTTAATTACTTATATAGGTAATACACTAATATTACTTATGCCTGCTAAAATAAGGAATAATAAGGGAAAAAGAGGCAGACCATCCAAGGCAACCCAAGTCAAAATAAGGGATAGGTGTCTGGAAGAGTATACACAATATCATACCGCAGCCTATGCAGCACGAATATTGGACTATGATCCAGCCACTGTGGAGAAATATTATAGGGGATTCCAAGAAACCCAACTGGAAGAAACAAACGCAGAGTTTGTGCTTAAACAGAGATCCGCAAAAGACAGAGTATTAACCAAACTGGATGAGATAATAGAGGATCTTAATAAACAACTTGTTAGACTGTATAAAGAATTAGAGGATGAAAGCCAAGATGTTGATAAAGCCAGATATGAATCAATGGTTACAACAACTTTAAGAGCAAAATCAGATTTACTACAGCAGAAGGCATCAATCGAGGCAACACCAACATTGGATATAACATTCGAGAAACTATTAGTGGAGAAATATGGAAGCAATATTAAAGAAGACATTAGACCGAGCAAGCCAATCACTCGTTAAGAATGTGGAGACATCGATCTCCATTTCAGGTAAAAAATACAACATGCCAAATGACTTCAGTTTATTCAATAAGATGATTGGCTTTCCAATCCACCCCGGAACAAATAAGGAAACAGAGATATTTGACTATCAGGTTGATTACTTTAACGCATGGCAGAAGCATCATAAACTCATACTAAACAAATCAAGGAAGATCGGTGCAACCGAAACAGCATTACGCATAATTGCATATAATTGCCTGATTGGTAATTACTCTGGGCATAGGGTTATGATTGTTGCAGGTAACAAGCAAGAGGTAGCCAATAGGTTTATCCAACGATTCAAGAGTTTATTCTATAGGGGATTCACAGATTTGAGTGGTAAGACATACAAATATGAGGATATTATATCAGAAGAAACATCCAAAGCATGTGTGATTAATAACACATCTGTGCAGGCATATCCAGCAGGTGAGGCTGTGAGAGGTGAAGAGAATGTTAAATGTGTGTTCATGTCAGAGTGTGCATTTATTAACCTCATTGATGATAGCAGAGTATACAACGCACTCCACCCAAACGTAGCAAACATACCTGATGCAGACTTTGTTATGGAATCAACGCCCAATGGCAAGAGGGGATTCTTCTGGACCAACTGGGATGCCAACTCTGAATACCACAAACTAGAGCAGGATTATACGGTTAGCATGGGCAAACTATTAGATGAGGATTTCATCAATAACGAGAAGAAGAACCCACGAATAGACTTTGACCAAGAGTATGGTGGCAAGTTCACCACATCATTATCAGCAGCCTTCAAGGAAGATGAGATTATGTTCGAGGATACACCCATCAATATGTATGAGGATCTATGACTAGGGGGTTTTTATGTTTCCGATGTGGTCATTGTGGAGACGAAATAATAGCCGAGATGATGGATTGCAAATGCAGGTGCCATAGATAATGGGTGCCTATGATATTACCCACTGTATTTACTGCGGAAAGAAAGGGTTTAAAGATGTGGATGCAGTAATAGAACATGTGAAAGCGAAACATATGACAGTTGGGGGCGGAAGCCAATAACAATCGTCTGTAGAAATAACTACTGTGGGAATTTCCCAAAAAGGCAACTCAATGAAGGCACATACAAGAACTATTATTACTGTGCAACATGTACAAAATGGCTGCCAAAGACCATGGTTATTTGGAAGAACAGATGTCCATGTTGTCATGGGGTTGTGAGGACCAAAAAACATCGTAAGAGTGTTATTAAAGTAAGAAAACAGTCACGAACAATCAATGTTTACTTTATTGAAAACGACAGTGATTGTGTGATATGTGGTAGGAACATCAGGAAGGTTGGTATTAGTAAACGAAATAATAGGTTTTGCTCACCAGCATGTGCAGGCGTGGCAAACAGAATAAAGCAGAGGGGCATAACACACACCACAGTCAGGGTGGCGATTAAGGATTTACCACTATTATTCAGGCGTTACAAAGGTATAACAATAGGAAGATAATGAAATGCCCAAAGTGTGAATCATTAGATGTTGTTGAGGTTCTATACACCGATGGTGAGTCATTCCTATGTGATGAGTGTAACCATGAATGGAAATAACATGATTTATATAGAGTATTAACGTAATACTATTTGTTAAGTGGAAGTTATTTCCTCA
>Ga0310121_10005079_pt1 | contig 11406 bp, 10 predicted proteins | sample CB27_Tmax_986_MG_FD_203504 | JGI IMG/M metagenome (GOLD analysis project Ga0310121, IMG submission 203504) | Marine microbial communities from Western Arctic Ocean, Canada - CB27_Tmax_986 | ecosystem: Environmental > Aquatic > Marine > Oceanic | place: Canada: Western Arctic Ocean | collected...
GCTTTAAAAAATGCCTATCCCGACAATTTGCAACCTTACCGAGAAAATGACAAGAACACCGAGAAAATTGCCGCGTAATCAATGCCTCAGGGAGATTGCACCCGATTCGAATTGCTCGTCGCTGATGGACGGGCGACTTAGCCACAGACGTTCCAAGTTCTTGAGTCCAGTAAATGGAAACAGGTAGCTGACGAACGAGGAACCGGTGAGGCTCAGATATTCCAAGTTCTTTAGCCCAACAAGCGGAGTGAGGTCGCTAACGCTGCTTGCCGGGACATGCAGCGATTTTAAGTTTGTGAGCCCCATCAGTGGGGTCAGGTCTCTATCAGAAGTGCCAGCGAGCGTCAGATATTCCAAGTTCTTTAGCCCAGCAAGTGGAGTGAGGTCGCTAACGCTGCTTGCCGGGACCTGCAGCGTTTTCAAGTTCGTGAGCCCAATAAGTGGAGCGAGGTCAGTGTCCGGCGTGTTAATGAGCCTCAACTCTTCCAAGTTTTTGAGCCCGGCGAGCGGAGTCAGGTCGCGGAAGGGCGTGCTACCTAGCCACAGCGATTTCAAGTTCTCTAGCCCAGCAAGTGCAGTCAGGTCGCTGGTGGGCATGCGAATGAGCATTAGATTTTCCAAGCTCTTCAACCCGGCAAGCGGAGTGAGGTCGCTCACGGGAATATCAAGGATACTCAAGTCTTCCAAGCTCTTGAGACCAGAAAGCGGAGTGAGGTCGTGGATGGACGTGCTAGAGAGGCTCAGCGATTTCAAGTTTGTGAGCCCAGCAAGCAGCTTCAGGTATTCTTGGTCAGGTCGAAAATATATTTTGGAAATCCTTTCTCCAAAAACCTTGCGTGCCAAGTCACGCCACCAACCTTGCGGTTCCTTCTTGTCGTCCAACTCCAGCGAATCGTATAGACCGAGAAATACAACCGTGCAACGTTGCTCATCAAGCTTCTTACCGACCTGTCGCTCGAACTCCGACTGACTCCGTTCTTTCGCCACCCAGCCAAGGAAGCAGGCCACCAGCGTGGTGAAGGCAAGGAGGCCTCGAATACTGAAGCGAAACCAGCGGCGACGAGATGGCTTGGGCTCGATTAAAAGCGGATGCACATCGGGCTTCATTAGAATTTCCCCTTGCGTGCCGGATTCCCTGTGCTGAATGCTTGATCGACTTACGCCTTGGTCTTGGCCGCCGCTTAATCATAAGTAATCAAAGGATAGAAAAGCGAGCCGAATTCGCCTGAATCAATGGCCACAAACCGAACAATCCCCGCTTATCGGACGCTTTCGGGCACATGCCTACGACGCGTCGGTGTGAAACGCCGACGCACGTTAGCTTGAGCTGTGGATTTGCGTCTTCAGCCGCTTTTGACGCATTTAGAAGAGGCCTTCGCCCTGCATTTTTTGCCCCAGGAAAGCGAACATAATCGCGATACTCGGACGTTGGCTTGCACGAGCAGCGGTGATTTGCGAGCCCCGATTCTAAGTGTGCGGCGCTGGCAAAACAAGAAATCTAGCCAGACTCATCGCCCCGAGAGCTGTTTGGCTCAGTAGATTCCCGATTCTGGCCAACCCCCACCCAGAGATGGCGCGTGACAGGTTCGCCAGTTCTGGGCCAATCGCAAAGCCCCCCCCCGTTTGGCTTACGATGTTCGCCTCTCTCCTCCGTGTGGACAAAAGCAAGCCCGCCGTGATTTTATTCCCACGGGTCTGCCATTGCCGCTTCCATTTCTTCATCATCAGCCTGAATAAACCGCCAGATATATTTGCTCGACTTGTGGCCAGAGAGTTCCACAGCAAACTCAATGCCTTTTTCGCGGGCAAGCTGCCGGAGTCTAGTGTGACGCTGAGTGCGCGGCGAGAGATGGATTTCTCGATCACGGGCGGCGATTTCGAAAATAGCCGCGATCTGGCAATCCACCGTAGCCATCGCTTCCAGCCTCAGAAAAATCGCTTCAACGACAAACGCAACAACGTTCGCGCAGCACCGAAGACTTCGCCAAGATTGAGTTTCGACTGCCCTGCCCGACGGTCTGTGAACGTGATAGGTACTTCAGCGAAACGTGCTCCCAGTCGGTGCAAGTGCCACAAAATCTCTTCCAAGTAGGCGTAACCAGTGGCGTGCAATTCCCCAACCTCTAGCTGGCCGACCAAGTCTGCGCGATAAAGGCGATAATTGCCGCTGCAATCGCTCAGTGGTAGGCCAATGAGAGTGCGGGCTAGGGCGTTGATCATACGACTGGCGACTCGCCGCCGCCGGGTCCACCCCGCGATTGCGCCACCAGGACAATAGCGCGATCCGATCACGACGTCGGCCGATTCCGCGGCCTCGACCATGGCCGGCAGGCTCTCTGGCGGATGGCTCCAATCGGCGTCGAGCGTGATGATCTTCTGGTAATTTTTCTCAACCCCGAATTGCATCGCAGCGGCCAAAGCCGATCCGAGCCCGAGTTTTCCGGCACGAGGGAGATGAAAAAACCAGGAGTGCCGTTGTGCGAATTCCGCACACCACACTCCGGTGCCGTCGGGAGACTTATCGTCGACGACAAGGACGTGAGCTGCCGGCAGCTTACCATGAATCGCCTCGACCAACGTCGGCAGATTTTCGATCTCGTTGTAAGTGGCTAGAGCGACGAGAAAGGACGGAGACGCGAGTTGCGGGTTGCGAGTTTCGAGCATTAGTTCCGAGCTGGCGAGCGACCTGCCACACTGTTGCTATAGTCTGGGCGAGTCACGATTGGTCGAGTTTGCACGAACCGCCGCGTGCAGCTCATGATCGCAGCGGGGCCATACATGCGCCTTACCTGCTAATCCTATAGTAACTCGCGGCTCGCAACTCACAACTCGCATCTCAACCAAAGCTAGGCTCGTCGCCCGAGGTTTCGAGGCTGCTGAACAATTGACGGAATTTTTGTCCGTTGACGATTTCCGTCTCAGGCTGTTCGCATTCCTCGATCACCAGCACATCTCCAATTTCGTCTAATGTGGTGTCCGAGGGCGTAAATGTCGAGTCACTCGGCTCTTCGACTGCGATAAGAAAGTTCCCAGGTCGAGCCGAATCGGTTATCACGCCAGGCGAATTTTCGGCAGTTGGCGTATCGGTCGCTTCAAATTGTTGTAGCTGCTGGCCAAACGCCGTATCGGTACGGTTCGCAGCTCTCGGTGCCTCAGCCAACAGAAGACTCTCGAAGGTCGAATACCGATCAAGGATGATCTCCTCAGAATCGAAAGCTTCGGCAAAGGGGTTCCGCGCCGCAGCATCTGCCGCTGTTTCAGTTGTGTCGGGCTCCATCTGAGCCGAATCGATGTCGCTGAGTTGCTGCAGCAAATGCTGCGCCACGTCAAACGTTTCCGATCCAGTGCTTTCGGCGTCCGTCAGATCAACGGCTACGGTTTTCAATTCGGTCGACTGTGTCGCGTTGATCGGAATCGAGGCAGGCAAGTCCTCGTCCTCGTCCGAATAGCCGTCCTCATCGTAGTCGCTCTGGTCGAATTCAGTAACAATGATATCGCCGGGGTCCGTGTCACAATCACTGACTTTGATGCCACTGACCTCGAATTCATGGACGTTGGAGTCCAACTCCCCATACTCGACAGGAACGCCGACCGGCTCACTTGATTGAGTGTTCCAAGGGGCGGGCAATTGTTGCAGCTCAGACCAAGACTGTTGGACGATTATGCCATCCAGGGGCGAATAGCCTGTCTCGGCCACCGTCCACAACAGCTGATCGCCCAGCTGATTGATCAAACGGGGCACGCCATCGGTCGCGGCAAAGATCGCCTCGAGACCGTCGTCGGTGAAGAGAGTCGCTGGATCACTGCCGGAGGCAGTTACTTGGGCATGGACATAATGGAAGGTCTCATCACGACCGAATGCTGACAGATAGCACCGCGCCGAGATGCGTTGACTGAAGAGGTCCAATTTCGGGTCGGCGAATTGCTCTTCGAGCATCGAGTTGCCAGCCAAGACCAAATTGACCAAAAGCTGACCAGCGGCTGACAAGTTGGTTAGCACACGCAACTCTTCCAACAGTCGAGGGGGCAACGCGTCGGCTTCGTCCACCAGCAGTAAGATGCGGCGCGGATCGGCATTTTGCGGTTGCAGATAGCTGAGTAGCGCGAGTCGCAACTCGCATTCGTCCATTTCGCGGTATGGCAAATCGAGTTGGAACAGAATCATCTGTAGCAACGCACGCCGCGTGCAAAGCTGTCCGCCTACCAAGAGAATCGAGCGTAGCTGAGATCGAAACTGCTGCGCGACCACTTCAAGTAGCATGGTTTTGCCCTGCCCGGCAGCACCGATCACCAGCACCGGGCCTTCGCCTCGCTGGATACTGCGGTCAATTCGCTGCCTTGCGTCTTCTATTGCAGTGGCCGGGAAGTAGCGGCTCGGATCTGGAGCAGCGGCAAAAGGGCGAGACGGAGCGGTATGCGGGTGAGAGTCGATCATCGGGCAGATTCCTTCAACGCGAGTTGCTTGAGAGCGGTCCGGACAGCGGCCCACCTCGTTTATGGCAGACCTTCGGTACATCTCAGTCCTTCGGGTTCAGACTGTATTTTCTCCATCGGCACTGGCGGCAAGCTCGCTGCAGGCTCAGGCTGCAAATATACGGTTCGGTTGACGGTCGCGATTCTACGGGAACAATTAGAGTTGGCTGTACCGATCGCGACCCATGCCGTCGGCCGTGGTGTCCATTTGTCCATATCGATTGCCAGGCTCTTTTGCGAATCACTATGTTCCGAATCAAAATTTGTGGCGTTACCAGCTGCCACGATGCGCTTGCCGCCGTCCGGATGGGGGCCGATATGATTGGGCTGAATTTTTATGCGGACAGCCCGCGCTATGTCGAGCCCGAGCTAGCACAAAGTATCGCGGCAACAGTGCCGCGAACAACCGGCGTGTTCGTGAATGCGTCAGCGGGCCAGATCAATCGTATTGCCGACATGATTGGACTCGACTGGGTGCAGTTGCATGGCGACGAGCCCCCCGAGTTGCTGGCTGATTTGCGGGCCGATATGCCTGTGATTCGTGTTCGCACCGTTGATCAGCGTGGATTGTCGGCCGTTGTCGATGATTGGGAAGCTTGCCGTGCTCGAGGTCGCGAGCCTGCGGCGGTGTTGGTCGACGCGGCCGTTGCGGGTCAATATGGGGGTACTGGCAAAACGGCCGATTGGTCGGCTCTCTCTGACCACCGCAAGTGGTTGGGGGAAATCCCGCTAGTCTTGGCTGGTGGGCTCCATGCTGGCAACGTTGGCGAGGCCATTTCTGTCGTCCAGCCCGCAGCGGTCGATACCGCCAGCGGAGTGGAGATTTCGCCCGGTGTAAAGAGCCTCGAGCAGTTGCGATCATTTACAAAGGCCGCTCAGGCCGCGTTTGCTAGGTTTCCTGGCTGAGTCGCCTGCCGGGCTGGGCGGTTCAGCTTGCAACTGCAGGCACAATGAGGCTACAATCTGACCGGCAGATTAAGTGACATACCACCTGCCTTACACCTGCCTAACACCTGCCTAACGCCTGCAATTGTCAGTTGCGTGCTTACGACCTGCTGTCTTTTTGGCCCTCCGTTGTTTTTGGGCCTTTCCTAGTTTTTTTTGACCTTCTAAGGAGTTCACTGTTGTGGTCCAGGTAGAAACCGAGTTGCCGTACAAAGTATTAGATTGCTCACCCGCAGAATTCGACCGTCTAGCGGCGTGGGGCCGCAAAGAAATCAGCCTGGCCGAAAACGAAATGCCGGGCTTGATGGCGCTTCGCGAAAAATATGGCAAGAGCAAGCCGCTCACCGGTGCGCGCGTGGCCGGCTGTTTGCACATGACGATCCAGACGGCTGTCTTAATCGAAACGCTTCTTGAGCTTGGTGCCGAGGTGACCTGGAGTAGCTGCAATATCTTCAGCACCCAAGATCACGCCGCCTGTGCGATCGCCAAGGCTGGCATCCCGGTCTATGCTTGGAAAGGCATGAACGAAGAGCAGTTTGATTGGTGCATCGAGCAGACGCTCACGGCGTTTCCCTCGCAAGAACCGCTGAACATGATTCTCGACGATGGTGGCGACCTGACGGCGATGGTCCACGACAAATTCCCCGAGTTGCTCGAGAACATCAAGGGACTTAGCGAAGAAACGACTGCCGGGATTCATCGTCTGGACGTACTGACCCGCGAAGGCCGCCTGCAGGTCCCAGCAATCAATGTGAATGACAGCGCGACTAAGAGCAAGTTCGACAACCTTTACGGCTGTCGCGAATCGCTGGCCGACGGCGTAAAGCGGGCGACCGACCTGATGCTCGCTGGCAAAGTGGCCGTTGTCTGCGGCTATGGCGACGTCGGCAAAGGCTGTTCGCATAGCCTGCAGCGATATGGCTGTCGCGTGATCGTTACCGAGATCGATCCGATCAACGCGCTCCAAGCCGCGATGGAAGGTTTTGAAGTCACCACGATCGAAGAGGCCTCGAAAGAAGGCAATCTCTTTGTCACGACCACCGGCAACAAAGATATCATCCTTGGCGATCATATGCTGCAGATGGCCAACGATGCGATCCTCTGCAATATTGGGCACTTTGATACCGAGATAGATGTTGCTTGGCTTGAGGCCGAAGTCACGGCCGGTCGTGCGACCAAAGACGAAATCAAGCCTTCCGACATCGGCGCGGTCGACCGCTATACGTTTGCCAAGAGCGGCAACTCGGTCATCATCCTGGCCAAGGGCCGCTTGGTCAACTTGGGCTGTGCCACCGGCCATCCTAGCTTTGTCATGAGCACGTCGTTCACTAATCAGGTACTCGCGCAAATCGAATTGTGGGAGAACACCAACGACTACAAAGTCGAAGTTGTCCGCCTGCCAAAACGGCTCGACGAAGAGGTCGCCCGCTTGCATCTCGACAAGCTCGGCGTCAAGCTCACTAAGCTGACCCAGGGTCAAGCCGATTACATCGGTGTGCCGGTCGAAGGACCCTACAAGTCTGAGCATTATCGGTATTAGGGAAGTCTAGTGACTAGCAACTTGTGACGTGTGACTAGAAGCAAAAATTTAGGACCGCCGGCACATGCCGGCGGTTTTTTTATGTGCTGGTTTGCAGTAGACTCGTCTGCTTGGCGAACCCAAGGCTCGCGCTCGCCCGGATATTTCATCCGTTCCTGCTGCGGCGGCCTAAGTCCTTCCATGGCTGCGTTATGTTTCGGCCCCGGGCACTGCGGCGTAGCCGTGGTCGCCTCAACGTGTCAAAAACACGCCTGCGGTCGCAAGCCTCACATGCCTTGCCATGAAACGACTTAGACCACCTCGCGACGAATCGGATGAAATATTCGGGCTAGGCGCTGTTGCAGGGCTCATGCCAAACATCCAGTTCCCAATTCCGAAATCCCAATTCCCCAATCTGCCATGCCCCATATCTCTGCTTTCCGTGGTATCCGTTACGATCTGGGCCACGTCGGCTCGTTGAGCGACGTGATCGCCCCTCCTTACGATGTGATCGATGAAGAGCTGCAGGAACAGCTCTATCTGAAGAGTGAATTCAACTGCACACGCCTCATTCTTGGTAAAGATGAGGAGGGCGATAACGACGCAAACAATCGCTACACTCGGGCGGCCAAGTTTCTGAAAAACTGGCTACGTGACCGCGTGCTATTCGCCGAAGGCAATCCAGCCATCTACGTCTATCATCAGGAATTCACCGAGGCGGGCCAACCGCTCACTCGGCGCGGATTCATGTGCAGGACGCGGCTCGAACTGTTTGGCGAGGGCAATATCTATCCCCACGAAGAAACCCATGGCGGAGCGAAGGCGGATCGGCTCAAGCTGTGGCAGAATTGCAAAGCGAACCTGAGTCAGATTTTTGGACTTTATCCCGATCCCGAGAATGTCGCTCAGGATCTCCTCGAGCAGGCGATAGTCGGCGTCACGCCGCTGGAGGCGACCGACCACATCGGCGTCTTGCATCGTCTCTGGCCGGTGACCGACGTGGCGGTGATCACCAAGGCAATCGCCGCGATGGGCGACAAACCCATTTACATTGCTGACGGGCATCATCGCTATGAGACAGCTTGTAATTATCGCGATGAACTCGCGGAGGCCAACGCAGGGCTCGACGCGGAGCACCCAGCCAACTTCGTGCTGATGATGTGCGTCTCGATGAGCGACCCCGGCATGATCGTACTACCGACGCACCGCCTCTTCCGGGGCTTGCCACCGCTGACGGCGACAGAATTGTGCGACATGCTGAGCGACTGTTTTACGACGACCCCTGCCGGCATGGGCCCCGAAGAGGCTCCTCTGCTGTGGGAAGAGATCGAAACCGAAGACGATCAAGCTACGCTCGCCTTATTCACCGCCGAGGATCAGCAGTGGACCATGGTCCGTCTCAATAATGCCGGCCGGGCAAAGCTAGCCTCGGTGGCGGACGACCACTGCACCGAGTGGCAAGGCCTCGGAGTGAGTATTTTGCATCGGCTGATCGTCGAAACCCTCTTGGCTGATTTACCCGGATGCGGGCCGAATCTCGCAGCCCCGAAGTACGTAAGAGCAATTGACGAAGTCGTCGATGGGCTCAAAAATGGCGACTCGATCGGTCGCGACCACACCGGCCAATTGGCCAGCGGCGGTCGTTTTGAGTTGGCTGCCTTGGTTATGCCAGCCACGCTCAACCACATTCGCGCGATTAGCAACGCCTCCGAGCGCATGCCGGCCAAAAGTACGTACTTCTATCCGAAGTTGCTGAGTGGGTTGGTGATCAATCCGTTAGAGTGAGGGCCAGGTTGCACGGACGAATGGGGCGCACCGATCGTTGGCAATGGGGTACGGAAAGATCGGTACGGGGAGCCCGGCGCGGAAAGCTTGGCACGGGGCGATCGGGGCGGGAGGCCCCGCTTTTTTGCGCGGCTGGATGCTTATGCCAGCGGTTTCACGTGGAATGCTTGCTTAACGCTCATAGCAGCTGCCAGGGAAAACGGATCTCTCAAAGAACGATTGTCCATTCTCCTTGCTTGCACCGACTTGGCAAGCTGCGTGTTCCACATGAAACACGCAAGCTCTATGGATTGTTTCAGGTGCAACGGCATTTTGAAGGCGCGGCTGTCGATATCTTGTTTGTCGCCGCACGGTATCTCAATAATAACCAATCCAACTACGTACGGTGCATCACTTTATTAACGGGCTCCAAGAGCAGAAAATTAGCCCGCAATCCACATTCCGCATTCCGATTTTTGTCTATGGGCCGAGTCATTTGTATAGCGAATCAAAAGGGAGGCGTCGGTAAGACGACCACTTCGCTGAATCTGGCCGTGCTGTTGGCCATCGCTGGACAGCGAACGTTGTTGGTCGATTTGGATCCTCAGTGCAACGCGACGACCGGGCTAGGGCAAGCGCCCGCAGAACGTCACGCATTAGTCGATAGCCGACCGCTGCGAGAGTCGTTGATCGAAACCTACCGAACTGGCTTGTCGCTGCTGCCGGGCTCCCGTAGTTTTCAAGATGTTGATGCGTTGGCCAATTCGTCGGATACCCATGCGTCGATGCTAGCAACGCACCTGTCGGGAAGCCTTGGATTGTTCGACACGGTGCTGATTGACTGCCCGCCGTCGTTGGGCCCATTAACCCGTACAGCGCTTACCAGTGCTAGCGAAGTATTGATGCCAATCCAATGCGAGTATTTCGCCATGGAGGGCCTAACCCAAATGATTGATGTAATCCGACAGGTGATGCACCGGTCCGATAGCCGATTAAAATTTGGCGGCATTCTACTCACGATGTACGATGCCACGCTTGAGTTGACGGTCGAAGTCGACCGCGAGGTCCGCGACTTTTTTGGAGAAGTGGTCTTTCAAAACATCATCCCCCGAGATGTAGCCGTGTCAGAGGCTCCGAGTCATGGACTTTCGGTAGTCGATTATGCCCCGCGATCGCGAGGCGCACGAGCCTACGTAGAGCTTTGCCAGGAGGTATTGGAACGTGTCTAAGGAAAGACGATTGGGACGAGGTTTGGAAGCCTTGTTGGGCCGCCCGCCGGAGACGCCTGTTGATCCTTCGGACGAGACGGTTGTCCGCGATAGCATTGCTAGCAAACAGCAAGCCGAGGTGAAGCTGGGTCTGGTCACGGTCGAGGACGACCAGGCGATCACCCAGACCGAAGACGGCCAGCAATGGCTCGAGCTAGCAGCTATCACGGCCAATCCGTACCAGCCGCGCAAGCATTTTGATGATGCCGAAATTGCAGACCTATGTGATAGCATCCGCAGTCATGGTTTCTTGCAGCCGATAGTCGTTCGCAAGTCGGGTGACCAATATCAGATCATTGCCGGCGAGCGCCGTTTCCGAGCAGCTCAGTTGGCTAGTTGGGAGCGGATGCCGGTCCAGGTTCGAGAGGTCGACGATCGCCAAATGGCAGAGTTGGCGATTGTCGAGAACGTCCAGCGGAAGGATCTCAATGCGATCGAAAAAGCGACGTCGTTCCAGCGCTACCTGCGAGAATACGGTTGTACTCAGGAAGAACTAGCGGGACGGGTGAACATCGACCGTTCGACGGTTGCGAACCTGATTCGATTGCTCGAGCTGCCAGAGCAAATCAAACGCATGGTCATCGACGGAGAGATTTCGCAGGGTCATGCTCGTACGCTGTTGCCACTAGGCGATGAGCATGAGCAGTGTAAATTCGCGCAACATATTAAACGCGATACGCTTTCGGTACGGGCCACCGAGCAACTAGTTCAACAGCATATTCGCAGTGCCGATGGTGAGCCGCTGTCGGTCATCGGCGCCGATGGTATGACGCGACAGATCGCCCAGTCGTCGCCGGGCCAGCACCTGATTCAGCTCGAAGAAAACCTGCGGTTGTCACTTGGCACCAAAGTGGACATCAAACAAACCAGCAAGGGCCGCGGGCGAATTACGATTCACTTTAAAAATCACGAGGAGTTCGAGCGGCTACAAAGCCTGCTGATGGCTGAACGAGCCGCGGCCTAATCATGCAATGAGCCACAATGGCACGCCAGCACCTTTTTATGCCGCTGTGGTTCAAATACTATCTCTGACTAAATTGTAAAGCCTGCTGCGGAATGCTGAGGCCTACATGCTCGGACCAGGCCGCCAGCAAGCGACGATAAGTAGAGTCAGGATGGCCCGTGCCGACACGATTGCCGTCGAGTCGGACCACTGGCAATAAAGTTATCGACGTACTCGTAAAATAGAGCTCGTCAGCCTCGGCTAACTCGGTGGGGTGCAAATCGGCCTCGCAGTTTGGGATGCCGAGCGAATCGGCCAACTCGTAAAGCACCTCTTGCGTCACGCCTGGCAATACTTTGGAGCGTTGCGGCGTGACCAAACCCCGGTCGGCAAAGTACGCAACAACATTCGCCGTCGATCCCTCGCCAACGAAACCGTCTTGGTCCAGGAGTATCGCCCGGGACCCTGGCTGACGGGCTTCTGCTTCTCGGTCT
>Ga0310121_10005080_pt1 | contig 11405 bp, 8 predicted proteins | sample CB27_Tmax_986_MG_FD_203504 | JGI IMG/M metagenome (GOLD analysis project Ga0310121, IMG submission 203504) | Marine microbial communities from Western Arctic Ocean, Canada - CB27_Tmax_986 | ecosystem: Environmental > Aquatic > Marine > Oceanic | place: Canada: Western Arctic Ocean | collected...
ATTCTCCGGGTGCGTCGACACGTGCAAGCCGATGAACGTCGTACCAGGAAATGCTTCGATCACGCGATTGCGGGCGGCGTGGAGCTCCGGCTTCGTGGGAAAGTCGCCCCCGTAGAACTTCCGTTCCGGGTGCCGATACAGCTCCTGCCACCGTTCGTTGAAGCGATCGAAGGGCGTAAAGAACGCGTCCGGATCGGAAATGTGGATGAAGACCGGCAGGTTCAGCTCGCCCGCAGCCTTCCACGAGGGGAAGAGCCGCTCGTCGTCGATCTTGATCAGTGGACCCTGCTGTCCCCGCTCCCGTTCGTCACGAGAAAAGCCGCCCTCGCGCAGGTAGAGGCCCAGCGTCTTGGAGACCTTGAAGCCCACCGCTCCTACCTTCTTGGCGTGGCCCAGCTGCTGGGCCTGCCACTCCGGCCAGCCGGGATCCTTGAACTTCGTGTAGTCCGGCGTCGTGCAGGTGACGAATCGGCCCTCGTACGGTTTGACGAGAGTGTTCATTGTGCTCTCGAGGCCCTCCGCCGATCCGCCCGTCAGGTTCACGAGCGTTTGGATGTTCAGCTCATCCATCCACTCCACAATCCGATCCAACCGCTGCTCGGGCGTGCCCTGCAGGGGGTCGTCCGGCTGTGGCGTCCGGCGGAAGACGCCGGTGATGTGCGTGTGCATGTCGATGACCGGGTACCGCGCCCGTGCCACCGGATGCTCCGGCACGACGAGCATGCTCCTCGGCTCGAACTCGGTGAGGCGCAGCTCGTCCTCCCGGTTCTCCGGGTAGGGCGCCGTTACCGTCCTCCGGGGATCGTGAGAGCGTGGAGGAGCTTGGGCAGCCGCCGGTCTGGAGCGTGCGAGCGCCGAGGTGGCCAGCGCGGCACCGAGGAACTGACGTCGATTGGGCTTCATCGGCGCGCCTCCTTTCGACGAGACCCGCCGCTTTCACCCCGGGCTCCCCGGGTTTCCCGGGTTTCCGCGCGGAAGGCGGGGGATCGGGAATGGGCGGGTGTTGGAAAAAAAGACGGGTGCGGGACGATCCCACACTCGCAGCAGCAGTATAGTCCGGTCAGCAGCCGAGTCGCGCCTGAGCCGGCGGGTGGGAGCCAGATTCGACGTACCGGTGAGCGTCGTGAAGGAGGTATCACCATGTCCTCGCATAGAGTCTCTCGCCGCAGCTTTTTCCGGGCCACAGCCGGCGGTCTGGGTGCGGCAGGCCTCGCCGCCCACACCGTCGTCCTGAAACCGCGCCCTGCAGAGGCGGCTTCCAGGGTCGCTCCCCCGAGTGACCGGATCGGGCTGGGCATCGTCGGCGTTGGCATGCAGGGGAGCGGTCTGTTGCGCCGAGCGCTCAGCCTGCCCGGAGTCGAGTGCGTCGGCGCCGCCGAGCTCTACGATGGCCGGGCGCGACTGGCGAAAGAGATCTGCCGCAAGGAGATATTCACCACACGTGACTATCGGGAGCTGCTCGATCGTCCGGGTCTGGATGCGGTGATCGTCGCCACCCCCGATCACTGGCACGCGAAACTGGTGGAGGACTGCTGCGCGGCCGGCAAGGACGTCTACTGCGAGAAGCCCATGAGCCACGTGGCCGAAGAGGGCTCGAGGATGATTGCCGCTGCGAAGAAGCACGAGCGGGTCATTCAGATCGGCAGCGCGGGCATCAGCTCGGTGGTCGCCGAGAAGGCGCGGGAGATCATCGCGTCGGGCGCTCTCGGCCGCTTGACCCTGGTCGAGGCCACCCAGGGGCGCAACAGTCCGAACGGGGCGTGGCAATACCCCGTGCCCCCCGACGCCTCCCCGGAAACGATCGACTGGGAAAGCTGGCTGGGCAAGGCGTCCCCTCGACCTTTCGACGCCCTTCACTGGGCACGATGGCGCTGCTGGATCGACTACGGCACCGGCGTGGCCGGCGACCTGTTCGTTCACATGCTCACGTATATCCACTACGTCACCGGCACCAACGAGCCGCCGGTTCGGGCCCAGTCCACCGGCGGGATCTTCCGCTTCGACGACGGAAGGGACGTGCCGGACACGCTCTCGACGCTCTTCGCGTATCGGGACTTCCCGGTCTACATGCGCGTCACTCAGGCGTCCTCCACCCCGAGAGAGATCCGCTTCATGGGAACCCACGGCGTGCTCGAGCTAGCACGGGGTGGCCTGACCTTCACGCCCCAGGACGGGAAGGACGGCGGTCCGAGCGGCTTTGCACGGGCGTGGCCCTCCGAGCTCCGAAACGCCTACGTCGATCAGTGGCACGAAGAGAACGACCCGGCGCCCGGCCAGGCGGAGGTCGCGATCGACAGCCAGCGCTTCGTCGCCCCCCGGGGCCACAACGCATCGATCGAGCACTTCCGCGACTTCTTCACCGCCATGCGGACGCGTGGCGCCACGATCGAGGATGCGACCTTCGGCAACAACACGGCCCTGGCGTGCCACATGGCCAACCACTCCTATTTCAACGAGACGATCGCGACCTGGGACAGCGAGGCCAGCGAAATCCGAGGATAGGCGCGGCTCGATATCGAGCTTCCCACTGGACCCGGCCTCGGCATCGAGCTGGACGAGGACGCCCTGGCCGACAAGATCGGGCACGACTGGATGAACAAGGAGGAGTACGACGCGTTCGACGGCTCCGTCATGGACTGGTGAGGAGTTGAGCATGAGCCGCCGCGCGCCCGCGAGCCCGGAGGGCAAGGGTCCGCTCGTCTGGCCTCTCGCCGGCCTTCTACTGCTGACCCTGCTCGGCTGTGGGAGCCAGGGCAGCTTCCCCGATCGCCCGGTCTTTCTTCTCTGCCCCTGGGGGGCGGGGGGCGGCACGGACCGGGTGTCCCGGCAGGTCGCCGCCCTCCTCGAGCAGGACCTCGGGGTCAACGTGAACGTCATCAACGCCACGGGCGGGCAGGGTGTCACCGGGCACAGCCGCGGCGCCCTGGCCCGGCCCGACGGCTACACGATGACCATGATGACGGTGGAGCTCAACATGCTCCACTGGCGCGGCCTGACCACCGTCGGTCCCGAGAGCTTCGCTCCGATCGTCCTCCTGAATCGCGACGCCGCGGCGCTCTTCGTCCGGGCCGACGCTCCGTGGACGACCCTCGAGGAGCTCGAGGAGCGCATCAAGACGAGCCCCGAGCCGCTGAAGGCCTCGGGCACCGCGCAGGGCGGGATCTGGCATCTGGCGCTGGCAGGCTGGTACACGGCCATGGGTGAAGACCCGGCTCGCTTGCGCTGGCTTTCGAGTCAGGGCGCGGCCTCGTCGATGACCGAGCTCCTGGCGGGCACCATCGATGTCGTCTGCTGCAGCCTGGCCGAGGCGACGGTCCAGATGTCCAGCGGGAAGGTCCGGTGCCTGGGCGTCATGTCTCCAGAGAGGGTCACACCCCGGTTTCCCGACGTCCCGACGTTCGAGGAGCAGGGGTACGACTGGTCGCTCGAGGGCTGGCGGGGCATTGGTGTGCCGCGGGACACGCCGCAGGAGATCCGGGACGTGCTCGTTCCCGCCCTCGAGCGGGTGGTGCGCTCGGCCGAGTTCCAGGACTTCATGGGCCGCCAGGGCTTCGACTGGCGCTACGAAGGACCGGATCCGTTTCGGGCGTCTCTCGATCGGGCGGACGAGTCGCTCGGAACGCTGATCCGCAGCGACGCGTTCGAGGCGATCCGGACCACGCGGTTCGGGGCCATGGTCTATCCGACGGTTCTCGGAGTGGCCTGCGCCGGGGTCCTCGCCGGCCTCCTTCTGACGGGAACCCTGCGAAGAGAGGGGACGCGCCGTCCCTCGCGGAACGGCTGGATCCATTTCTTGGAAGGCATCGGGTTCATCGTCCTCTTCATCCTGCTCGTGAGGCCGGTCGGCTTCGTCCTCACGGCGGGCATCCTGCTGGGCCTTTTCTTCTGGAGGCTGGGGGTCACGCCCTGGCGGGCAGTGGCAACGACGGCGATCCTCGTCCCGGCGACGTATCTCTTGTTCCACGCGCTCCTCCGTGTCGATCTTCCCCGGGGCCTTCTGGGGTGGTGAAGTGATCGAGGCGCTCCAGACGGTCCTCGATCCCGTGGTGCTGCTCATCGTCGTCCTCTCCGCGCTCTACGGTGTCTTCGTCGGTTCGATCCCGGGCCTCACGGCCACCATGGCCGTGGCGCTCTTCATCCCCATCACGTTCCATCTCGCGCCCATTCACGCCATCGCGGCTGTGGTGACCCTGGTGGCCTGCGCCATCTTCGCAGGCGACATCCCCAACACCCTGCTGCGCATCCCCGGGACGCCGGCGTCCGCCGCCTACACCGACGACGTGCACGACCTGGCGAAGCAGGGCCTCCAGGACCGGGCCCTCGGGGTCTGTCTCGTGTTCAGCGTGGTGGGTGGGTTGCTCGGCTCGCTCGTGCTGATGTTCTTCGCGCAGTCACTGGCCCGGGTGGCCACATTGTTTGGGACCGTGGAGTACTTCTGGCTCTACCTCCTGGGCCTCGGCTGCGCGGTGGTGGCGACCAGGGGGTCCGCCCTCCTGGGGGCGCTCGGGCTGATCCTGGGGCTGGCGCTGTCGACGATCGGCCTGAGCCCGGCGCACGGGAGCGCGCGCTTCACGTTCGGGATCGCCGAGCTCTACCGGGGGATCAACTTCATCCCCGCGATGATCGGCCTTTTCGGCCTCTCGGAGGTCCTGCGCAACCTTCTGGTGATCGACCGTCGCCAGGACGCGCAAGCGCCGGACGTCGCCTCACACGGGGCCGGTTGGTCGCTTCGGCGCTCCGTGGAATCCGTCTTCGGATCCGCCGTGCCCCGGCTCTGGCGGCGGAAAGGACCGACGCTGCGCTCGGCCGGCATCGGCGCGACGGTGGGCATGCTGCCGGGGGCGGGCGCGGACATTGCCGCCTGGGTCTCGCTGGGTGTCTCCCGGAGGCTCTCGAAGCGTGGGCAGGCCGAGCCCCTCGACCACGTTGCCGACGCCACGGCCGCCAACAACAGCGCCCTCGCGGGCGCCTGGGTCCCGGCCCTGGTCTTCGGGATCCCCGGCGACTCCGTGACCGCGCTGGTCATCGGCATCCTGATGATGAAGGACGTGACGCCCGGCCCCGACATCTTCCAGCGCGAGGACGGCGCGCTCGTCTACAGCATCTACTTTCTCTTTCTCGTGGCGAACCTCGTGCTTCTTCCCGTGGGCTTTCTCGCGATCAAGGCCGGCGGGGCGCTCGTTCGCGTCTCGCACCGGACCCTGCTGCCGATCATCATTCTGTTCTGCGTCGTCGGCTCCTATGCCGTGAACAACAGCTACTTCGACGTCGGGGTGATGCTGGCGATGGGTCTCGTGGGCTTCGTCCTGGACCAGTGGCGGGTCCCGCTGGGGCCCGTCGTGCTGGGCATCGTCCTGGGGGGCCCGCTCGAGGAGCGGTTCATCGGGACCCTCAACACGTCCGATGGCTCGCTTCTCGCGTTCTTCGAGCGCCCCCAGTCGCTGGTCCTGGGCCTTCTCAGCCTGGCGCTCTGGCTCTCACCCCTCGTGAGCGCTGTCCGGCGCGGGAAACGCGTCTGAGTTCCGTCGATCCTCTCTGCCCGACATCGTTCCGAACGCGGCTTGGCGCACGCGTTCGTGCTCCCTCGGGAGCGAGGACCCTGTGCTAGCATTCGCCACCATGCGCTCAGCCCTGCTGTTCACGGTTCTTGTGTTCGCCGCGGCGATTGGCGACGAGGCGATCGTCCCCGATCGGATGCTGTCGCTCTTCAACGGCACGGACATCTCCGGCTGGGAGGCCGACGTTCCCGCTCGGGACGCGGACGAGGGGGCTCCAGACAGCTTCATCGTCCGCGAGGGCATGCTCGTTAGCCTCGGCGTGCCAAAGGGTCACCTGGTGACGAAGAAGACATACCGCGACTATCGGCTCGAAGTGGAGTACCGGTTCCCCGGCAAGGGCGGCAACTGCGGGGTGCTCGTCCACGCCTCCACGCCTCGCGCGCTCTACAAGATGTTCCCTCAGTCCATCGAAGTGCAGATGAACAGCGGGGACGCGGGCGACTTCTGGTGCATCCAGGAGGACATCAAGGTTCCCGACATGGAGAGGCGTCGTCCGCGCAAGGACGATCAGCAGTGGGGAGGGGCCGCGGGCGACGCACGTCGCGTCCTCAACCTCACGGACGGCTCCGAGAAGCCGCTGGGGGAGTGGAACACCATGGTGATCGAGGCCCGCGGGCGGTCCGTCACCGTCTGGGTGAACGGCGATCTCGTCAACAACGGCCTCGACTCCACGGCGGATCGCGGCAAGATCGCGATCCAGGCCGAGGGCACCGAGGTCGAGTTCCGCCGCGTCGAGATCGGCCCACTGGGCCCCGCGCCGCAGTAGCTACTGGCGCGCGACGGCGTACTCGATTTGCGCCTGCGTCAGCGCCCGGCGCTCCGGACGGGGATCGAGCTCCGTGGCTTTTCGCATCTCGGCCTCCGCCCCCGCCGCGTCGCCCCTCTCTCGCAGCACCAATGAAAGAAGGTAGTGGGCAGACGCCCGCCTGCGTTCGCTCGACTCTTCCGACACCCCGGTCCGTGCCGCTCGTTCCAGGCCATCGAGGAGGGTCCGGGCCTCGCTCGTTCGGCCCAGCGCCTCCAGCGCCAGCGCCTGGTAGTGGGTGCCGAGCGCCGGCCGTGGATAGCTCTCTTCGAGGATCTTCTCCAGGAGTGCGGCGCGCTCCTCTCCCTCGTGGGCCCGGGCCCGGCTCCAGAGGACGTGCGCTCGCAGGTCCGGCGTTCTCGGGGCCACTTCCAGATTCTTCGGGTACTCGCCCGCCCGCTCGTAGTGTCGGCGAGCCTCGTCGTTCTCTCCTCGGGCAAGGGCGAGATCGCCCAGTCCCTGATGGACCTCGACCCAGGCATGGTGCAGCTCGAAGGCGCCTTCCCAGGACCGGAAGTGCCGTGAGGCGAGGACGCGAGCGACACGCGCCAGGTCATCGAGTGTGCCGCGCTCCAGGAGCAGGTCCACCCAGCGCTTCGTGAGGTCGCCCCTTCGCTCGACGGTCTCGCGATGGCGCTCGAGGAGCGCCAGCCGTTCGGCGGCCGGCACCCCGAGCCGCTCGGCGGTCTGGTCCCGCTCGAGGAGGACCCGGGGGTCGGAGGTGTCGAGAGCGAAGGCCGTGTCGTAGGCGGCGAGCGCGGCGCGGTCGTCCTCCAGGCGGGCCTCGGCGTACGCAATGTTCCGCCAGGTCAGAGGGAGGCGATCGTTCGACGCCACCGCCGCCCGCCAGCGTCGGAGGCCTTCGTCACATCGCCCGAGGCCATAGAGGAGGTTGCCCAGCAGGTGAGACGCGGAGGCGTCGGCCGGGTGGGTCGCAAGGGCCGTCTCGAGGGCCCGCATCTCGACGATCCGATGCGGGTTCGCGTGAGCCAGCGGGCTCTCCGAGCCCGCCCGAAGGTGCCGTTCGGCGGCCTCGTCGTCGCCGAGAGCCCAGTGGAAGAACGCGCGCAGGTAGTGGACCATCGGCCCGGGCTCTGCGGTCGTGGCCAGGCTCGCCAGTACCTCATCCGCGTCTCGAAAGAGCCCGGCCGCGGCGTACGCGTCGGCGAGGGTGATCACGTTCTGAACCGAGCCCCGCATCACGGACCTGCGGATGGCCTCCCATTCCTCGACCGGGCGGTTCAGCGCTCGGAGGGCGAGTGCCTTCTCGCGCATCGCCATGAAGTGCATGGGATCCGCGGCGAGCGCTCTCCCGGCGGCGTCGATGGCCTTCGCGGGCTGGTCGAGTTGCCGTCGGGCCACGGCGGCAAGTGCAGGGACGTCGGCGAAGCGTGCGTTCCGGGCCTCGGCCGCCCGCGCCGAGTCCAGAGCCGCCGCAGGATTTCCGGAGCGCAACTCCAGGCGGGCCAGGTTGAGGTGCGCGCCGGCGAAGAGAGCGTCGCCCGATCCTGCCCTCACGAACCGATCCCGAGCCTCCTCGAAGCGATCGAGCCCGAGCGAAGCGAGAGCCCGGCCGAAGTGAAGGCGCGGGCTGTCCGAGTCCCGCTCGAGCGCCCTGTCCAGGGATCGAAGCGCATCGTCCCACCGCGCTTCCTTCAGCGCCATGAAGCCCATCTCCGCGTTGGCCCGGGAATCGCCGGGATCGCGGCGCAGTATCTCGTCGTAGCACTCGAGCGCCTCTTCCGTCTGCCGGAAGCGGTCGAGCCACTCTCCGCAATGGTAGAGCTCGTCCGTCGTCATGCCCCCTGCGAGCCTCCACTGGCGCGGCGGCGCTGGAAGAGAGACCTCGCGAGGGGGCCGCTGCTGCAGATCGAGCAGGAGCCGTCCTTCGTCGTTGAAAACCGCGAGATGCAGATCGTGAACGGCTGCCGTTCCTGGCGCCGGCTCCTCGATCGTGAACGGTCGGTCCGGGGCGACGCGCGTCACGGTCTCGCTCAGCATGCGGCCGGTCTGCGTGTCTCGAAGGACGACTCTCACGCCCTCGAACACCCCTGTGGCGTAAACGCCGGCGAAGGCACGGCCATCGCGAAGGTCCGTGTTCAAGGCGAAGTCCGCGTCCGCCTCGTGGAAGCCCCGGGTGTCACGGATCGGATACCAGTAGTCGTGAGCCGTCCGCACCTCGCGGGGCTCCATCCAGTGGTAGTCGGGCTGGTTGTCGGAGAACGCCCCGGCCTGAGGCTCGAAGTACGCCCCGCCGCCCTCGGTGAGGATGTCCTCCCAGATTCGCCCGGAGGGTCCGGCCCCCCAGGTCCACAGCTTCTTCCCGGGCATGAGGCGGTGGTCGGCCACGTGCACCGTGCCCCCCCGAGCCCGGTGGTCGTAGATTCCGAACCAGTCGTCCCGGCTCTCGTATGCAAAGAAGCTGGAAGCGTTCTTGACGTTCTTCCACCACGAGAGGTCGACATCGTCGTGGACGGGCCAGCTCCAGAACTCCCTCTTCCCGTGACCCGCTACGATGTCGCCCGGATACTGGGCCTGAGACCACTCGTTCGCGTGCGTGGCCCCGGTGGCCCAGAACTGAAAAGACACCCGGTGGTTCGTGGGGTTGATGAAGACGTAGTCGCACCGGACGCGGCTCCGCCCCGGCTCGAGTGTCATGCCCACCAGCCACCGGGTGTTGTAGATGGGCTCCGTTTCCCCGACCCAGACCGTGGCGCTTCCGTCCTCGTGCCGGACGATGCGGTGGTCGACCGGCATGAAGCCCGAGGGGCGGTGGCCGTGGGGGAAGTTCCACTCGATGCCCCCCGAGATCCACGCCCCGGTCATGCTGATGAGGCCAGGCTTGATGGTGCGCTGCCAGTAGAGCCACACGTAGTCGTTCGTCTTGTCCACAGCGCCGTGGAGGCGGCCGCCGATCTCGGGGAGGATCAGGACCTTCACGTATTCGTTCTCGAGGAAGACCGCGTCGTAGACTCGATCGACCCTGCGGTCGGTGAGCTCGTCGTTGAGCGTGTAGGGGTAGATGCGCCCCTGGGGTCCGGGGTAGACGGGGTGCGGCGAGGGCGGCCCGATCTCCCAGGTGGGGACCCTGAGCTTCTCCTCCCGCACCGAGACCGGGTCGGCTGCGGGCGCCATCGATGCCACGGCGATCAGGGCGACGAAGAGCGCGGCGGTCTTTCTCAATCGAGTTCCCTCCGGGACTCACTCCAAGCTCGGTGCCCAGCGTCGGGCGTCGGCTCGGGTCGACCGGAGCATACCTCTCGTGGGTTGCCGCTGTTGTTCCCGGGCCGGTCGGCCACGTATGCTCGGCCTGCGACGGCCGAGCTGTCGCCGAAAGGGCCACGCTCGCCTCAAAAAAGGGTGATGACGATGGATCAGCAGGAGAAAGACCGGATTCAACCGCCGCTCGCCCTGGCCGTCGACGTTGGCGGAACGAGCACGAAGGCCGGCCTGGTGGACAAGGCCGGAAACGTCTTTGCGTTCAGGCGCTTCGAGACACAGGGTCACGGCGATTCCGCCGAGCCCTTCATGGCGGACCTGCGAGAGTGCGTGAGCAGCCTGCTCGAGGAGGCCCCGGTCGACGTGACGGGCATCGGGCTGTCCGTACACGGCTGGACCGACGACGAGCGCAAGGGGCCAATCCTGTGCCTCAACACGCCGGCGCTCCACGGCGTCGACATGAAGACACCTCTGAGCGACGAGTTCCACCTGCCGGTCGTCGTCAACAACGATCTGACCGCTCACGTCCTCGCCGAGTACGCCTTCGGAGTGGGGAAGGGTGCGGCCCGCTTCCTGTGCCTGGCTCTCGGCACGGGGCTCGGAGCGGGTGTCGTGGTGAACGGGGAGCCTTTGCGCTACGTCGGGGGCTGCGCCGGCGACACGGGCCACGTCATCCTCGAGCCCGGGGGGCCGGCCTGCTCGACCGGTTGCCGCGGCTGCGCCGAGGCCCTCATTGGCGTCGAGGGCATCGAGCGGCTGGCCGAGAAGGCCTACGGACGACCGGCGAGCGCCCGTGACGTCATCACCGCTGCTCGGGAGGGAAACGACGAGAAGGCGGTGGCCGTCATGCGACAGATTGGTCGCTACGTGGGGGAGACGCTGGCGTCGCTCTCCGTGATCTACCTGCCGGACTGCATGGCGATCACCGGGGGCACCGCCGAGGCCGGGCCCGTCCTGCTGGAGGCGTCCCAGGCGCGCTGGGAGGAGCTCGTGGGCGACTACCACCGCACGTTTGCGGGCATGCCCGGCGACTACTACAACGGCACCGAGATCGTCCTCGGCCGCACCCGCGGCGAGACCGGCGTCATCGGGGCCGTCGTCGAGCTGCTGACGGACCGCTGACGGCTGGTCTCATCACCGACCGGGTGTTAGCCGGCGTCCTCGAGCCCGTCCCGATAGACCTCGTCGACGGCCAGGTGGGCCTGGGCCGCGACGCTCACCAGCTCCAGCACTTCGCTCGGGACGAACGGGATCGTCGTCCCCACCCTGTTCCTGTTGGTGATCGTGACGGTCTACACCTCCCAACGCTACTACTTCGAGGTTCCCAATCAGTTCGTCCTCGGGCTGCCCGCGCACCCCCTCGACCGGGCGATCCTCTTCCCGATGGCGATCGTGCCGAATGCCTGGGGCGTCTGGAACATGCTGTACCTGGCCTCGAGATCCCGCTCGAAGCTGCCGCTGGGAGTGCACGGCGCCCTCCTGGTTCTCCTGCTGACCCCGGGGGGGGGGCGCTTGCGCGGCTCTTCGACGTCTTCACAATCCAGATGCAGTTCGCCCTTCCCATGATTCCCATCGGCATGGGTGTCTACTACCTCGTCTGGAAGTACCTGGTCGGGCGACTCAATGAAGAGATGGGGATTGCCTGATCAGGCGGGTAGGTCATCTAGCGCCCCCCGCGGGCGGAGAGTCGCTGTCCGAACCAGAAGCGGAACACGATGGCTCGCCGCTGGACGGCCGCCGGACTTCTCACAGCCCAGAAACGGTTCCGCCGCATCAAGGGCTACCGTGACATGCCCATCCTCGAAAAAGCGCGGCGTGGAAAC
>Ga0310121_10005081_pt1 | contig 11404 bp, 8 predicted proteins | sample CB27_Tmax_986_MG_FD_203504 | JGI IMG/M metagenome (GOLD analysis project Ga0310121, IMG submission 203504) | Marine microbial communities from Western Arctic Ocean, Canada - CB27_Tmax_986 | ecosystem: Environmental > Aquatic > Marine > Oceanic | place: Canada: Western Arctic Ocean | collected...
AAACCATCGCCCTGGTTCCTTAGAATGCCCCAGCTCCAGGGACCGCCGATAGCTCAACGTCTAACATAGGAAGTGGTGCCACACTTGGGGGCACGTCAGTCTCGGGAAGAGCGGGTGGTGAGGAAGGCGCCTGCTTATACAACACTACAATACGGGGGTGAGATATGGCGCGACGAGAGATGAGGGAGGAGAGCCGGCAGTCACGTCGTGACTTTGTTCGTAGGGCGGGGGTGACCGCGACCGGATTGGTCTTCGTGCACGGGCTCCTGCCACAATGGCTCGGGGCGGTGGGCGAGCCACGGGGTATGCTGAGGATCGGTATCATCGGGTCCGGGGAGATGGGAGGGGCGGTGGGCCTGCAATGGGCACGGGCCGGACACGAGATCCTCTTCGCCTCTCGCCATCCCGAAGAGCTCAGCGATCTGGTCGAGCGGGCCGGCCCCAGCGCACGTGCTGGCCTCCCACAGGAGGCTGCCGCCTTCGGGGAAGTCGTGCTCATCGCGGTGCCGTACGGCGCGCTCCCTCAAGTGGGTGAGGACTACGCGTCCTTGATGCACGGCAAGGTCGTCATCGACTGCGGCAATCCCCGTGCGGACCGCGACGGACCCATGGCGGACGACGCCATCGAGAGGGGGACCGGCGTCGCTTCCGCCCAGTACTTACCAGGTGTCCGCCTGGTGCGAGCGTTCAACGCGCTCAGCTCCAGACAGGTCTATCGGGAAGCGCACCGTGAGGGAGAGAAGATCGGGATCCCGATCGCGGCCGATGATGCGGAGGCGGTCCAGATAGTGTCGGACCTCGTCGACGACGCCGGCTTCGACCCGGTCGTGGTGGGCCCACTCTCGCGGGCGAGGGAGTTTGACCGAGGCACGCCAGTCTACGTGAAGGGGATGACCGCAGCCCAGCTCCGGGAGGCCCTGGGACTCAGCTAGCGTCCCCGGGGGAGCCGGGGCTCGTGCGGGAGGCGGGTGCGGATCGCCTGTAACAAGAGCCGGAGGACGGCCGCCCGCGATGTCGGGGTTGGCCTAGAGGAAGGGATGACGTCCGACTACCCGAGAAACCGTTCACGATCGAGCGGCTCAATGGCGCCGTCCGGGAGACACTCGACGATCACGCTTGCACACTGGTGTGCGATCCCTGCCAGCCGCTAGCTGAACGTCTAGTCGTTCTAGCCGATACTCACCGTTGGGGTACTGTGTAACGCCAACGGATGAACGCTTTCGTGCTGGCCAGCTTGATCAAGAGACTAGCTGCGTGGACCGCGACCTCCCCTCCGAAGGAGTGCTCACGCCGCCGCCGGTCGCACGCGCGGCATCCCGGGCGAACGCAAGAGCTCGCGCACCGCGCGTGCAGCTTCGCTTCCCATCCCGCCCCCTGTCGCGGCAACCCCTTAGGGGGATGGTCCCGACGAACGTGAAGCTCTTCGGAGCGAGGTTGGTGACGACCTCGCCTCCCGTGTAGCCTTGCTGAGCGATCAGTACACGCCACACCAGCACGCGTCGGACGCGCTCGCCCTTCTCGAAGTGGTGGTACGTGGTGGGTCCGTAATCATCCGTCAGCCCCCGCTCGCGGCGCAGGCGGTGCTCCCAGTCTTCCGGCGCCGACACCACTCGCTGAACCAGATCACGACGCTTGTCGAGCGTGATCCATCGCTCACGCAGACACTGCTGCGCCATGCAAACTCAGCCTGGTACGCGACCCCCGCCACTGCACCGGTCATTACGATCGGTGCGGCAGTGCAGCGGTACCGCGGGCGTGCATGCGATGGTAATATCGACGATCATCGCGGGCACAGTGTCCCGTCCGGGAGCTGGCTACAACGAGATATCCAAGCAGGTCTGGGACCATATGGTCCGGGTCGCCCCACTCGCCCGACGACTCGCAGGCACGTTAGGCGCGGACGCCGAGCAGGCCTTCACACTCGGTCTGGCGCACGACGTGGGGAAGCTCATTCTCTTCGATCAGGTGGCTGAGCTACGACGTGGCCTCCGTCGGCAGATCCGTCTCTCGGACAGGTTCCTCTCACACGCATTGCGGACACTTCACGAGCCGCTCGGCGGGCTGCCGGCGCTGGAATGGGGACTCTCGCCACATTTCGCGCGGATCGTCGCCACGCATCACCGCAGTCCCGCACCGGAGCACGCGGACCCCCTCTCCGAGGCCATCTTCTGCGCTGAGCGCGTGGACCTTGCGTGGCAAGGGGCCGAGGAGGTCGACCTGAGCACGATCTGGAGCGAGGGGAGTTTGGCCAGTCCCCAGGCGGTGGTCCAGAAGATCCTCTGGTCCATTCTGGCGGAGCAGGACGAGGAGTAGCCGCTTACGTGCTCCCAGCATCGGGACTACTTACTATAGCGGCACCGTTGACGGATCCCGAGCTTCTCCCCAAGCTAGCCATGCTCACGGATCGAGCGTGTGTTGTCACCGAGGCATTGAAAGGCTTTCTCCATGTCGCTGATCATCGAGTAATCGGCTTCATCCGCAAGCGTGCGTGGAGGGTGCGCGCACCGCGATGCGTTTCTCAAGCACCCTGTCACGGAGGGCTAACTCATGAAGCACGGGGTTGCGGCACTGCTGAAGCACGTCGAAGGCCGAATGGTCGATCGGCGCCGGTTCCTGAAGGCGCTGGGGCTGACTGCGACTGCGGGGCTCACGGTCAATGCGTGCGACCGTGCGGGTCCAGGTCAGGGCCTGCCGGCCGGCACTCCATCGGGCTCGCTCGGGCCGCTCATTGGGGTGCGAACCTTCCCTGCCACCACGATCAACCACCTCTCGTACGCTGCGACAGACTACGCCAAGATTCGCGATTTCTACGTGGATCTCCTCAGCATGACGGTGACGTGGGACGATGGCCAGGGCTGCGCACTCGAGTTCGGAGACCCCCAGCGTCCGAACGGCATGTACATCCGCAAAGTAGCGGAAGGTCAGCAACCGAACGTGACCCATTTGGGCATCGGAGTTGCGAACTTCCTTCTCTACAAAGATGCGATGTACGCCGAGATGATACGCCGACAGCTCGAGGACCTGGTGCCGGATGGAGAACATGGCTGGATCCTCCGAGACCCCGGCGGCTACTTGCTCGATATCATCGTTGAGAAGAGTACGGCCATGTTCCCAGGTGCGGCCATTTGTGACCTGGCGGACTCGGAGGTATGCCGGTCGGCGTACGCGTCCGGGCGCGGGAACCTCGCGAGCGCCCCGAAGCCGAGCGGGACGGGCTTCAGGGCGTACGCGTTCAGCCACATCGTGCTGAACACACCGGACGTTACCAAGGCTCGGGAGTTCTATGAGAACATGCTCGGGATGCACGTGATCTACGACCAGCCGGCGGCGGAGGGTCGGGATCCACAGGTGTTCCTACGGTTCGGTGAGAACGCGCTCATCCTGCGGCAGGCCGCGGTGGACGCGGGCCCGTCCTGCCATCACTTCGGACTGGCGATCCACGACTACGACCCTGTCGCTGTGGAGGCGGAGCTCAGGCGGCGTGGGCTGGATCCCGAGCCCGATTCGAAGATGGCATGGACCATCTTGGATCCGGACGGCCTGCGCGTCGAGATCGCGGCCTACGGATATCCGGAGCACATCGGCAGGGACTGTGGTGGGTCGAGCGAGACCTGTCCGGCTGCACCGGGCTGAGCCTTACATACGCTCGTATCCGGCTCCGGGAACCTCCACTTTCCACACGAATCGTAGTCACGACGGCCGCTGGAGCAGCGGTTCCAGGCGATTAGCGAGAAGCTCGGGCTGACACGTCGAGGTGGGCTAACTCGGTTTGCCCCGGAGTGGCCAGCGGGCAACAAATCACCTAGGCTTGAAGTTCGTAGCGCCTTCGTGGTGAGGGCCCCGGCCTCGGTACCACCTGCGTCTTACACCCCTCTTGCGTGATACTCGGCTCGTTGCGTCCATCTTTGCTGACTATCGTGGTTCTTCTGATGGCCGCGTTCGAAGTGGGCGCTCAAGAACCAGAGATCTCCCTCACCGGCTACAAACGGGCGACGGCTTACGCGACGCCGTCCGGCAGCATTCGCGTGGACGGGCGCCTCGACGAAGACATCTGGACCGAGGCTCAGCCAGTCTTCGACTTCGTCCAGAAAGAGCCGGTCGAAGGCGCGCTTCCTACCGAGCGGACCGAGGTACGTTTCGTATACGACGACAAAGCGCTCTACGTCGGCGCCCGCATGTACTCGAGCGGAGGAGGGTCCTCGATCCAGGCACCTCTAGGGCGGCGCGATGGAGGACAGCTGGCGGAATACGTGCTCGTGTCCCTGGATACCTTCCTCGACCGTCGCACCGCTTACACCTTCGGTGTCACGGCCGCCGGTGTCCGCCTCGACCACTTCCACCGCTCCGATAGCGAGGAGGACATCGATCCGGGCTTCGATCCGGTTTGGGAGGCCCGTGTCAGCATCGATGACGAGGGCTGGATCGCGGAGATGTGGATCCCCTTGTCCCAGCTGCGCTACAACGAAACGCTCGAGCAGACGTGGGGGCTGAACCTCCACCGTTGGATCCCGTCTAAGAACGAGTCCGACTACTGGGTGGCGGTGCCCCGGACTGAACGCGCCTGGGCCTCGCGCTTCGGCGAGCTTCGCGGAGTTCGCACGGTCGATCCCGTTCGGCGCCTCGAGCTGCTCCCCTTTGTCGCGACCGGCTCCAGCATCAACGGTGACCGTGATCCCGCCGACCCGTTCGATGACGGGGTGAACTTGGAAGCCCGAGCCGGACTCGATCTCAAGATGGGGATCGGGTCCAACCTGACGCTGGACGCGACCGTGACACCCGACTTCGGCCAGGTGGAGGCCGATCCTGCCGTCGTAAACCTAACGGACTTTGAGGTCTTCTTTCCCGAGCAGCGCCCGTTCTTCACCGAAGGCAGCGCGCTGTTGGACACCAGACTCGCCCCCAACTTCTTGAACTCGAGGCGCATCGGGGCTCGCCCACTGGAATCCGGGTCGGGCGACTACGTCGATTCGCCGGGCAGCGCCACGATTCTGGGAGCGGCGAAGCTCACAGGCCGGCTGCCCTCGGGCACCTCGGTGGGGGTCCTGGCAGCCGTCACCGGTGAGGAGCACGCGAAGACCTTCGAGTCGGAGCGGCAGGTGTTCGACAAAGTTCGCGTCGCGCCCCGAACCACCTGGGGCGTGGCCCGGATCCAGCAGGAGTTCGGGACGCAGGGGTCGACCGCGGGCTTCATGGTGACCGGGGTTCACCGAGAGCTGGAACGCGGTGATCCCTTGGCCGCCCTCATGCCCCGAAATGCGGTGACCGTGAACGGTGAGACGCTTTGGCGGCCGGGCAACGCCACGTACGAGGTCTCGCTGATCGCAGGCTGGGCCCACGTCGACGGGGATGAGGGAGCCATCCTGCGTCTCCAGCGCGCGAGCCAGCGGTACTTCCAGCGTCCCGACGCCTCGCACGTCGAGGCCGACCCCGAGCGCACCACGATGGGGGGAGCCAAGGTAAGCGCTCGTATCGAAAAAATAAGCGGCACACACTGGCTCTGGACCATGTTCGCCGATCTGGAGTCGCCGGATGTGGAGTTCAACGATATCGGACGCATCTCGAGCGGAGACGCCGTCGCCATTCGGCCGTGGTTGACGTATCGCGAAGCTACCCCCGGACGTCACTTCCGGAGCTACCAGTTCAGGGTCAACCAGAGCACGGAATGGAACCTAGCCGGAGAGCACCAGCAGACGGCCTTGACGAGCAGCACGGATGTGACGTGGAACAATTTCTGGACGACCCGCGCGTCCACCAGGGTGAACTTGCGCGCTCAGAGCCAGCGCTTGACCCGCGGCGGACCGTCCATGGGAACGGGCCGAGGCTGGAATACGTCGCTCGCGGTGGCGAATAACGCATCGGCGGAGACGCGATGGAGCGTCGGCGTGGACTACGGACGGGACGAGCTGGGGGGACGGAGAGAGAGGGTCAGCGGGCGGGTCTCCTTGGTGCCCGAGCCACGCTGGCAGGTGTCGCTCGCACCTTCGTTCGAGCACGAGGTCAATCCGCGGCAGTACGTCATGACACGGGATGGGGGGGGACCCACGACATATGGGGGCCGCTACATCTTCGCGTTCACCGACCGCACGACGCTCGCGATGGAGACGCGGCTGAATTTCACACTGAAGCCGGACGTCAACCTCGACCTCTTCGCTCAGCCGTTCGCCGCCAGCGGCCGCTTTTACGGCATCGGTGAGCTGGAGGCGGCGGGCAGCCGGTTCCTGCGCACCTACGGGACGGAGGGCACCATGATCCAGCGTGGGGAGGACGGCAGCTACGAAGTCTTGGACGGTGAGGACGCCTTCGGCATCTCCAACCAGGACTTCAATGTGCGGTCATTCCGGAGCACTGCCGTTCTCCGCTGGGAGTGGCGCCCTGGAAGCACGCTCTACCTGGTGTGGCAGCAGGATCGCTCGGGGCGCGAAGCCCTCGGCGACCGCGCGGGCCTGAGCGACGTGTTCGGCTCGCTCACGGCGACCGGCAGTAACTTCTTCGCGATCAAGGTGAGCTACTGGTTGGGCGGGGCGGTGGGGAGGTGACCAGGGCCTGCGTGCCTCTACCTTCGGCTCACCCGGTCGTTCACCGGGATTGTACAGCACCTCCCGAACCAGATCGGCCGTAGAAAGCGAGCCCTGCTCCGCGCTCCTTTGCTTCTCGGCCCTCTTCCGCGCATTCTTTTCCACGGTGGTGGGCCCCGGATCAGATCGATAGCGAGGCCGATACATCCACGCGCAACGACGTCACAATATCGGAGGAGCTGTCATGGTCCAGAGCCGCAGAGAATTCGTCAAGCGTACGGGCTTGGTCGGTATGGGAGCGCTGGCCGGCGTCCCCTCAGGTGTCCGCTCACGTGCCCCTCAGGAGGTACGGATGGTCCAAACCCCTGTGCTCAACATCGCATGCGAAGACAGCGGCGACAGCGCGGGCTTCCCAATCATCCTCCTTCACGGCTTCCCTTACGATGTTCGAGCTTGGGATGGAGTGGTGCCGCCCCTGGTCGACGCCGGATACCGTGTGCTCGTTCCGTACCTGCGGGGCTACGGGCCCACGCGGTTCCGCGATCCCTCGGCGCCGCGCGTAGCGCAGCAAGCCGCTATCGGCCAGGATGTGATCGACCTTGCCGACGCGCTAGGATTGGACCAGTTCGCAACCGCCGGCTTCGACTGGGGAAACCGCGCCGCGTGCATCACATCGATCCTTCACCCAGAACGGGTGCGCGCCCAGGTTGCCGTCGGCGGGTATTCAGTGCAGAACACCGTGACTGCGTCGCGCCCTGCCTCGGCCGAAAACGAGGCACGCCTCTGGTATCAGTGGTACTTCAACACCGACCGTGGGCGGGCGGGGCTCGAGGCGAATAGACGAGGGATCTGCAGGTACTTGTGGGAAACGTGGTCGCCCGGTTGGCAGTTCAGCGACGAAATGTTCGAGCGCACGGCAGTGTCGTTCGACAGCCCAGAGTTCGTCGACGTGGTTATCCACTCATACCGACACCGTCACCGGAACGCTCCGGGTGAGGAGCGCTTCATCGGGGTGGAGAAACAGCTCGCAGAGCAGCCGCGCATTCAAGTCCCTGCGATCGTACTGCGTGGGGCGGCCAGAGGGATCGGCCGAACAGTGCCGGACCCCTCGGCGGATCGCGCGAGGTTCACCTCTCTGGTAGCGCGCCGCATCATCGACGGTGCGGGACACGATCTGCCGGCGCAGACGCCGGACGCCGTGTCGTCTGCACTGCTAGAGCTCTTGGCATAGGAGGTGGATGACGAAGTGCGTCAGAAGCGAAGAAGACGCGTGATCTTGACAGCCAACGTACGGTCTTTCAGTTCGGGGAATCCCTGCAACGACGTGTCCCGGCTGTCGCTGTAAACCACGAACAGCTCGCTACCGGGGGAGTACTCCCACCGAAAGCGCACGTTGGAGCTCCATGCGCTGTTCCTGGAGTTGTACTGTATCAGGCTGCTCAGAGCGCTGCGGGCCGAGGGGGTGACAATGGCGCGTACCGTGACGAGCTGCGTGTTGAAGGCCCCGTCAACGAGGTCCAGCCAGTTCTGCGACAGGCTGGGTTCGAGTGAGAATCGCGGGGAGAGCTCGATCCGGCCGCTATAGCCTATCGCGGCCCGGTCGCCGTCGAAGAAGCTGCCGTACTCGGCATTGAGGCGGCCGCTAAGGCGATGCTGCTGGGCAAGCGCATACGTGGTACGCACTGCTCTAAAGTGATATTCGCCCACCGGGATCACCACGTCTTGGGCGATTTTAAAATCACTGTCGAGAAACTCGAACCGGCTCGTGTACTGGACATCCCACATATCACCGCTCTCCAGCTCCGTCCGGAACGTGACCTGCGCCTGGCGACTTTCGAGGACGTCGCTGCTGGCATCAGTGATGTGATTGAAGCTGGCTTGCCAGACCAACCTCCGAATCGAGCGACTCGAGAAAAGCCGCGGGCTAAAGCGCACCTGAGCTGAGTTCAGCCGGAAGTCCTCGCGGCGCATGAAGCCGACCCCGGGGTTGAAATCGTCGCCAACCATCAGGTGTCCGATCTGGATGCCGTAGCGGTCACCGTTATAGGCAACCTGCGCGCGGTAGCTCGCGTCGTCACCCACGCCCTTCGGTGTGCTGCTCCTGGCGTAATAGCTGTTGATCTCCCAGTCCGTCAGAAATTGAAATTGGGCGTCCAGTCCCAACACCGTGTTCGAGCCGTCCTGGCTGATCATGCGCGTACGGTGCGTGGCGAGGAGCCCGATACTGCTGCGGCTCATAATCTCATGCTTGACTCTTGCCACCGAGAAATTCGTTGGTAGAGCCCCTCCGTCCGGAGCATCTCCAGTCTGGACATTGAGGACGCCCACCGTGACGGGGCCTGCCTTTCCGGTCAGCCGGGCTCCGACCCGCACCGGTATGGCCTCCCCCTCACTCAGACCGATCCTCCGGCTGAAGAACATCACCGGAACGTCGGGGTTGCCGCCGCCACCACCGCCAGCGCCACGGCCACCACCTCTGCCACCACCGCTGCCTCTACCGAAGTCGTAGGTGCCGCGACCTTCCAGGAAGAACTCCCGCTTCTCCGGAAACGATTGACTGAACCGAGTCAGGTTTATCTGCTCCTCGTCGGCTTCGACTTGGGCGAAGTCCGTGTTGAGCGTGAGGTTCGCTGTGAGGGTCTGTGTCAGCCCGTACCTGAGGTCACCGCCGATGTCGCCGGTCGTGTGGTTCGAGATGGGATCTGCTGCATCCAGGTCCGAAGTCATCGCTGAGATGGCGTACGGCTTGACCTCGAGATCTATCGTTCTGTCGGGCGTCTCGAGGCCCACGAGCGTGGCATGCAACGAGATCCTGTAGATTCCGCGGTTACCCGAGGAGCGCGGTATCGGCGTCAGGAATGACCGCTCGTTCTTCCAAGCCACGAATCGGCGCATTGTGAAGCCCCAGACCTGCGGTCCTGGTCCGGGGTAGCGCAAGGATCTGAAGGGGATGACCATCTCGAAGGTCCACCCCTGGTCGAATCGCCCCGTCCTCACCTCCCATACCGTGTTCCAATCCGGATTCGGCCTTTCCTCCGTGACCTCCTGGTCGCGCAACACCCCGAGTGGATTAGTCTGAAAGTAGAACGCGTTCCGTCCGTCATGGAACGTGTCGAAAATAACGGAGACGTTTTCACCTTGGTTGATCTGGCGCCCATCGCGCCGCATCTCGCTGGCCACCATCCGTTCGGGGTGACTGTCCCAGGCGCGGGCGGAGACGTAGATGTTCTGGTCGTCGAAGAAGATCCACCCCTCGGTCTTCTCGGTGGCCGCCTCGCCCTCGAGCGGCTCCTGCTGGATGAAGTCGGCGGCCGGAGGCACCAAGCCGTAGATGGGCTCGTCCAGCTGGCCGTCGGTACGCAGGGGCGCGTCCAAACGAAACGCCCGGACGGTCACACCTCCGTCGCTGTCGTGCGTCAATGTCGGCTCGACGCCCAGGGCCGGAGCAGAAGCCGCCGAGTCGGTGGGTGGTGCTTTGATCTGGGCCAGACCGCGAGCGGGCATGAGTGCCCAGCTAGCCGCAAATATGAGCTTTGCCGTGAGGTGCGCGTGGTGATTTCCGTAGGCCGGCCAGGATCGACGACGAGGGTGTTGTCGAAGCGGGCCATGTCGGGGTTCTCGAGACTGAGCTGATAGGGTACGGGGGGGGTGGCCCCACCACGCTCCCCGAGCTCGATCCCTATACGGTCGAAGCCTTGAAGGCGGCGTTTCGGCGGGATGGTTGAACATCGTTATGCAGGGAGAGGTCTGGTAAGGCCCAAGCGTAAGATCCTGACAACATCTGAGCGGTGCAAGGAAGCGGGGGTCAGGTGGGTGTGGCAAGCCCACAGCTATGGAGCTCGCAGTACGCACATTGACGCAGGTGGCAAGATACTGCTCGCGATGGCCGGAGCTGCCTCGACTGGCGAGTTGGGGGTCATATTTGCGCGCATGATTCGCGCGGGCAAACTGTACGCGATTTCCTGCACCGGCACCAACCTGGAGGAGGACGTTTTCAACCTGGTCGCGAACCGCGACTACGAGATCGTGCCCTCGTGGCGGGATCTCTCCGCCAGGGATGAGCGGGCGCTCCATGAGGGGGGGATGAACCGCGTCACCGACACGTGCATTCCAGAGACGGTCATGCGGCACATAGAGGCCCGGTTGCTCGCGGCGTGGCAGGCCGCGGCCGAGAACGGGGACCGGATGACCCCAGGCGAGTTTCTCATGCAAGTACTCGAGGATCCGACGCTGTCGGACCATTGCCAGAGTGATCCCGCGCACTCCTGGATGCTCGCGGCCGAGGAGATGGCGATCTCCGTGTTCGCACCCGGGTGGGAAGACTCCACCACGGGGAACATGTTTGCCGCCAATGTGATCCTGGGCTTGCTGCCAGATCACCTATGCGTGAAGACCGGCACGGAGCAGTTCCAGGCGCTCATCGAGTGGTATCGGGCCAACCACGGAGCCGTCGGTGGGTTTTTTCCAGATCGGGGGTGGTATCGCGGGGGACTTCGCGATCTGCGCGGTGCCGAGCCTCGTGCAAGACCTGAGCGAAGATGTCCCGCTGTGGGGATACTTCTGCCAGATCACGGACGCCCAACCATCCTATGGCGGCTACTCCGGGGCTTCCGCTAACGAAAAGATCACGTGGGGCAAGCTCGAAGCCTCGACGCCCCGCTTCGAGATCAACTCGGACGCCTCGATCGTGGCGCCCCTGATCTTCGCACACGTGCTTGGCGACTTGACGTGACCCCCTGAAACGAGGCCAGTGCGAATGTTAGGATCTGGTGCTGGTCACAGATTCAGCGAGGAGGTCAGAAATGAGCAGGAGACGACACACGCCGGAGCAGATCATCACGGCGCTTCGGGAGGCCGAAGTAGGTCTGGCGAACGGTAAGACGGTCGGG
>Ga0310121_10005082_pt1 | contig 11404 bp, 8 predicted proteins | sample CB27_Tmax_986_MG_FD_203504 | JGI IMG/M metagenome (GOLD analysis project Ga0310121, IMG submission 203504) | Marine microbial communities from Western Arctic Ocean, Canada - CB27_Tmax_986 | ecosystem: Environmental > Aquatic > Marine > Oceanic | place: Canada: Western Arctic Ocean | collected...
CGTGACGCCGCTTAACCAGGCGAATATGGAAGACCCGGAAAACCTCGAGTTCAACCGGCGCATCATTCCGTCAGGCCGTCTGTCCGAGCCCGAAGATCTGGTCGGCCCGATCGTGTTCCTGGCTTATCCGGCGGCAGACTATGTCAGCGGCGAACTGCTGGTCGTCGACGCTGGCGCCGGGGGCGGAAGCCGAGATACTCGCTGACTAAATGACCTTGAGGCGCTGCTCTCAGGCTACCCGGAGGCGCTTGTGGTGGAGGTGCATGTGCATCAGTATGCGCACGGGCATCTAGCCACGCCGATGCATCATCATGCAGGTAATCGGTGATGGGCCTAACGTTTGAGTTCGCCCGTTTGCGTTAGAGCCTGCGCTGTATCTGAAAGCAAGCATTTAATATTGGCCGCCGCCGATTGGCTTTGCGCAGCAGATCGGGTGCAACGATTTGTTATGATTTGGCCGATTTTGAAATCAAATGCGATAAATTGTTTTTACAGGGCATAACGGTGTGAACTGAATTGAAACAACTCCCTGTATGTCGCCAAATAAGCAATTCTTTACCCACCCTTGCCAGGTAAACAGAAAAGGATGTGCTCAAAGTGCTGATGGGCATCAATAATATTAGGCTAATGCTAATTCACGTAAGATTTCAAGCTGCCCAAGATGATATGCTTCATGGACAATTACAATGAACTGTAAATAATCGTCTAGCGTTTTGTATCGTTGATTTGTGGCGCTTCGATCTCGCGCTGGATCGCGCTCAGATCTGTGGGCATTACGATTATTGCCAGCATGCGATTCATAGAGCTCGTTCAGCTTTTCAGATGACAGCGTCTGAAGCGCTGTTTTGAGACGCGTTGAACTATCCTCAAGTTTTTCCATTAAATAGCTAAGTTGAAGTGCTTTGGTGTCATCGGCTAGTGGTTCGGAGCCTGCGCCATAAATTGCATATTCGGCAGGGTTTGCAGAACTTACACCATCGATTGCACCAAGGTATTCGTCACGGAAAACCATGATGTGACCAATATTCCAGTTCATGCAATTGGCTGGGAACGGTAGTTGCTTCATGCTGTCAGCATGGGTTAACGCTTCAGTCTGCTGTTTGATGGCATAGTTTACACGTTCGATCCGATCAATGTATTGATTAGGGGTTGGCATATTGTTTCTCTAAATGTCTAGTGAAGGTTTTTTGTACGTAATTGTACACGCTATGATGATGTATTCGCGCTACAACCAAAACAGGGCTTTTGCGCCCTGCTTCAATGCGCTGTCGATAGAAGCGGTCCCGACGGGGAGCCGCTATCTACACTAGTCCCCCGCAGGTTATCAAATGAAAACCGGTGAGGCGGGGCAGGGCGAAGACTATAGTTTAGCTATATAATGCCATAATAGTTTGGTGCGATTCTGATCGTGGGCTCAACATCCGTCGAGACCGTGTAGTATTAAGCTCTAGGATATCGGAACTGACCTGCGCTAGTCGGCCCCCGCATACCACCGCGCCATCGCTGAGGAGTCATCGGTGTTTATGCCCTCTTCGCGTGCTACCGCAATGTCGCCCTCCAAGCTGAAGCGCCCATCATAACGGTTACCGTCGGGCATAGTTGCGCCATATAGAATATTGCAATCTGCTATCTCCTCATCGGAGACTTTCGCCTCGCGCAAGTTCGACACAATTTCAGAATTCTCATCCCTCCACTTGTTCCACTCGCCAACGCCCTGCTTGAGAATGTCTAAGTGCTCCTGATTTGCCATAGCTCGTTTCCCTTGCTACTCAATCTCCCGGCTCGCTGACTCCGCGAGCGGATTGTGGAGCTCATAACGGAACCGCTAGCGGCACAAAGTCACTGACGGTTATCTCAAGGTCAAGATCAAGATTCAAATAGCGCTGCGTAGTGCCAACATTCGCATGCCCCAAGAGCCGCAAGATTTGCGTTGTCGGCACACCCGCATCATAAGCGAGCTGCGCAAACGTTCGGCGGCAATCGTGCGGCGCTAAGTCCGTCTCGGCAATCATCGCGCCACGCTTGCATAGTATAGGCAATCTAGGTTTGAAGGCTGTAGGCGAATTAATCGCCGCCTGGAGAAGAACGGGCCGATTGGGATGGAATCAATCTATCCTTGTCTGCTTTCAAAAAATGTGCGCGATACGCTGCTGACTCAGACAACAGAGCTTGAAGTTGCTTCGATAACTCCGGCAAATCCACGCTTACCTTGCCAGCGCCCTTTGAGACTTCCAATTTATCGTCGTCTCCATTAGATACTTCAAACAGGCCTTTCGCTGCTAGCCAGGTGATCCCTCTGCGAATCACATCTTCACGTTGTGCAGTGGCTGCGGCCAGATTGGCTACCTTAGCGCGGCCCTGAGTTGAACTGAGTGCGTATTTAAGTAGCCCAGCCAGCCGCTTCAAGAATCGCTCCGATTGATCGAGACCAGGGTTGACCCCGAACAAGTACACCTTTTCTGGAGACACATGCGCTAAAACAGATTTGAGTTCTTGTGGGCCGGGCGGCGCCGTCCAGATTGCTAGCGCAAGTGCGGGAGACAGGTCATAGCGATCGTGCCCAGCGATCTCTGGGTCGGTTTCAGCCTCGCGCCAAACCTGGATGTCCCTCTGATTTTGTAATCGCTTCAAGATTGCTAGCGGATCGAGTTCCAGCCGGTAATCTTCAATCTCGATAGATCGTGGTTTCGTCCGGATTTCAACTGCAGGTTCCTCGACTTGGCGCGCATCTATCCACTCAACCAGCACCTCGGATTTCCCCCGGTAGTTACTGGAGCGGACGACATAAGCCAGATCAAACTTTCCCTGCGGCAACGGCCAATCAACTCCTTGCCACCAAATCACTTTTTGTGTCACGCCAGATTCATCTTCCACGATCAACTGGAGATGCTCACCGTTGCGGCCAATCTCGCGCTGACTGTTCAACGAAAGTCCCTGACTGACCAGAGTCAGAGCCGGGTTGCCAGCCCCAAAGGGCGCCAATCGCTCCAAATCTGCTACCAGGTCGAGGGAGATATCCGCCAGTGATAGAGTTCCATCTACCTGAAGACTGGCTTCCCGTCCCACATCCCCCATCATCTTTTGCACCGTGCGAGACAGGGCGCGGCGGAACTCGGGGATTCGACCGGGGTCGATGGATATACCCGCAGCCATCGGGTGGCCGCCAAAACCTGCCAGCATCTCAGACTGCGCCGCGATGGCAGCTGTGATATTGCAACCCTGGACAGAGCGAGCGGAGCCTCTCGCAATCTCACCCTCAGGTGTTGCAATCAGGAGCGTCGGCCGGTTATAGCGTTCGGCCAGGCGACTGGCGACGAGGCCAATTACACCCGCCGGCCACACCGTGTGCGACAAGACCAGAGCTGCATGATCCAATAGTGACGCATCCTGGTCGATCTGTGCCAAGGCAGCCTGAAAGACCTGGCCGGTGAGAAGTTTGCGCTTTGCGTTCAGCCCCTCAAGCTGCGTCGCCAGGATGCGGGCCCGGCCGCGATCCGTTGTCGTCAGTAGCTCGACCGCGGCATTCGCGTCCGCCAGACGACCTAGCGCGTTCATGCGCGGCCCTAGCACAAAACCAATGTGTTCCTCGGACAATGTGGCCGGTTCGAGTTCGGCCGTTTCCATAAGCACCTGCAGCCCGAGCCTTTCAGTGCGGCGCAGCGCCTCCAATCCCCTTTGAAGCAGATAACGTGCGTCCTCGATCTGCAGCGCGACATCCGCCACAATTCCTAACGCAACCAGGTCGAGATGTTTTTCCACGTCGGCCGGGCAACCGGAGCGGTCATATAACGCCTCTGCCAACTTGTAGGCGCAACCCACACCGGGCAAGGAATTGAGGGGATGATCTGCGGGGAGCATCTGGGGGTTCACGATCGCATGGGCCTCGGGCAGCGCCGGCGGCAAGGTGTGGTGATCGGTGACGATCACATCGACGCCCTGCGTCTGAGCATAGGCGATGGATTCATGCTCGGCGACGCCGGTGTCGCAGGTGAGAATCAGGCCGGCGCCCTCGGCTATCACTTTCTCCAGGGCCGGTAGCTTGATGCCGTGCGACTCTGTTGCTCGAACCGGGATGTGGTAGGAGACGGCCGCGCCCAGGTCGTGCAGTGTGGAAACCAAGAGTGTCGTAGAGGTCTGCCCATCCACGTCAAAGTCTCCCCACACACAGATTGGTTCCTGATCGCGAATGGCTGCTTCCAGGCGCACCACGGCCTTATTCATGTTGAGTAACTCGGATGGCGGTGCCGGTGTGTACTCATCTGGAGTTAGAAAAGCTCTGGCCCGCGCCACAGAGGTGAAACCACGCCGGGCCAAAGTTGCAGCGACCAGGGGATGCCCTCCAACCATCGTTTGCAGTGCTGTTGGCACGCTGACATCCAGAGGCTCAACCCAGGTTTTCATCAGAATGCGATCTCTGCGATCTGCTCCAAATCGAGGTCAATACTCCAGTCTTCCCCAAGATCTAAATCGTGCTCGGATTCAAGCAGTGTGCCGGCCTCGATTCCGCGCTGGCAAAGGGAGCGATAAGGGCAAAAGCGGCAGTGTCGCTCATGCGTTGTAAGGGGGAAATCATTCTCACCTAGACCTATAATTTCCCCAATGAGTCCCTCCAGGGTTTCCCCATCGGTCTGGTGTTGCCGGGCATCGTAGGCGAAGTGTTCCGGATCATCTGGATGATTGGCAAACCAATAAATCATTTCCACTTGTTCGGGGGCAATGGGTTCCCCGGCGTTCAGGTGCGCGCCGGCCTCGACCAGCAGATAGCGATAGACGCGGGTTTGCAGCCGCTCGGCCAGCCATCGTCTCGACGGACGTTTTTGGCCGGTTTTCCAATCGACAATGACCGCCCGTTGCCCAGGCGTGATAGCGAGCAGATCGTATTTGGCAACCAGCCTGTGCCCGCCCAGCGGCGCTGCCAGGACGATCTCAGGATGGCGATCCTCGGGCAGGTCGGGTGGCGACTGACGCAGATAGTTTTGCCACCACAGGCGCAGGGTTTCGTCGCTCGCCATGCGGGACAGCCGTTCTTCGGGCAGGCCCAAGATATGCTGCTGCGCCTGACGATGAAACACCGCCCCCATGCGCATCTGGCGCTCGTGTTCCAGCGCGGGCGACGTCTCAATCGCCGGCCAGGCCAATTGCTCCAGATAGCGTAACTGAAAGCGCCGCCGACAATCGACAAAGTCTTGCAGACTGCTCTGGCTGAATTGGAAGTCACTCGGCAGAGACATGGGTTTGTCCTTCCCAGAATGTTTGCAAGGCGACAAATGGAAAAGCCTGTTGTTGGTCGCCCCCGCGGCCCGTGTTCCACGTGACGACCAGTTCTTTGCGGGAGCGCGTGATGCCAACGTACAATATACGGAGCCGTTCGGACGTATAGTCCAGTCGGGCCTGCTGCGTTGCTTCCCCCTCTTCATACCAGCCTTCTGGGCTTGCTCTTAAGATCGCCCCCAGTTGAGCCAACGCTTCCGCCTCCAGGTTCAACTGGTCACGCACAAACCGTTTCTCGGCGATGTACGTGTCATATTCCTGCATCGAGGGGAAGTCGTAATTGTTTACAGACATCAGGTAAACGCGGTCCCATTCCAGACCCTTCGCCTTATGCAGCGTGGCGACGACCACTTTCCCTTTGTGCCTTTCCGGATCAAATCTCAGGTCGTCCTCGCTGAAACCAGGGAGACGGCGTTCATTCTTTGCCACCACCTTGAGTTCCTCGTTGAGTTCCGGCAAGCGCCAATCCAGGTGGGTCGTGCTGGCGCGCTTCAGCACCACCGCCAGCTTGTGAACCAGCGCCAGTTCAGACGGTTCATGAAACAAGTCTTGGGCCAGGGTGAGCAGCAGCTGGTCGATGGGCAGCAGCCTAGCCCCTTGCCAACGTTGAACCAACTCCCGAAACACCCGCAACTGCCCGGCGGCATCCTGCTCACCTTCGATGAGTTCAAGCCCGCCCAGCCAGTCCTCGCCCCCTTGCGGCCAAAGAAAGGTCTCCGCATGGCGGCACTTCAACAATTCGCCTGCAATCCTTTCTACTTGCGCTTGAGCAATTTCATCCTCGCGGCCGGCACGCCGCCAGACGCGATATGCCATCGCCAGTTTCTTCGGCGACTTTGGGTCAGCCAGATAGCTGACGACGTCCCCCAGAGCGCCGGCCGTCCGACGGGTCTCGCTCGTACTATTCAAGAGTTCGATGCATTCAATCTTGCGCCTTTTCAGTTCTTTGACCAACGCAACACCAAGATCATTCTTCGGCACCAGCACTGCCACGGTCGCATCGGCATTGTCGGGCAACCAGCGAACGAGTGAATCAGCGACGGCCCGGATTTCCTCTTTTTGTGAGAATTTCTTCTCCACGAGATATATTTTAGAGAGATCGTCGGGCGGATTGGGTTGGGGGTCGCCGGGCGGGGTCGGCTCGATCCGGGGCGGCGCAAGCGCAGCGCGGACTTCCTGAACCGGGTGCTCGGAGCGCGTCCATTCGATCAGGTGATTTGCCAGATTGATAATGCTCTGCGTAGAGCGCCCTGAATTTGGGAGCTCGACACGGGTCACGTCGGCTTCTGCCAGATAGTCGCGCAGATATTTGGGGTTGGCCGTCGTGAACGTCTGGTATATAGCCTGGTTCGGATCGCCAACGCGCACCCAATTGCCATGTGGCCCGGCCAGCAGGCGCAAAATCTCTTCTTGTAGTTCGCTGCTGTCTTGCGCTTCGTCTTCCAGAATGTAAGGCCAGCGATTGCGCAGGCGTGCCAGATAGTCCGCATCTAGCTTTAAAGTCTGGAGCGCAAGGCGAATGAGATCGTCGAAGTTAACAGCACCCCGGTACGCCAGGGCGCGCTGGAAATCTCTGTAGATGGCGTAGCCCATCTCCGCCAGCGCAAATGGCTCCTCCATCTGATACAGATAGTTCGAAACCTCTTCCGGCGTGAGTTGCAGGTCCTTCGCGCGCTTCACAAAGTTGGAGGCGACGCCTTTGACCAGGGTGGGCCACTTGTCCCTGCGCACCCAGTCGAGCGTGTCTCCCTCCAGTTCGGGCGAGAGAAAGTCGGCATACTCGAACGGGTTGCTACTCACCCAGGATTGGACGACGTCTTCCAGGATGCGATTGGCCTCCCGATCATCGATGATCTGAAAATCATCAGACAGGCCAACGAGCGCCGGGCGCTCGCGCAAAATTTCGCTCGCCAGGCTGTGCAAGGTTCGCACGCGGTAGCCGATATTGGGCAATAGCCCCCTCCCTTGGACGAAAGTCCCCACACGGCCGGAAAAATTCTCTGCCGCCGAATTGACCAGGGTGACGATCAAAACCTCCTGATCTTCTTGCATTGCGCCGCTGGCGATGATTTGCGCGGCCAGGTAGGAGAGCGTGTGAGTTTTGCCGCTCCCCGGCACGGCGGAAACGCCCATCTTGCCGCTGCGATAGCGCAGCACTTCCTGTTGGGCCGGGCGCGGTTCAAACATCGGCCAACTCCGGTTCGGCAGTCAGGCGCTGCAGCACACTCTGGATGGCTCGCAGCAGCGGCCCCTTGTGCTCGTAGCCTTGCTCGTCGAGATCGCTCAGGCCGAGGTAGATTCGCTTGCGGCAAAGACGGACGAGTCCCAGCGCGAGCCGGTAGAGCGCTTCTTGATTCGCCTCCACCTCGTCCGTATCTGTCCAGGCTTTATCAGCCGGCCACTGGCGACTGAGCACATAGGGATGGGTAAGCGGCTGGTTAAGACGCTCCGTCCAGCCCCGGCTGCCGACGTTAAGCCAGAACTGGTGCCCCACCGGCTTATTGCTCATCAAGAAAGTGTACGCAGGCGCCAATAGCACGGCATCGTCAGACTGCAACTCCCAACTTTGAATATACTGAGCAGCGATGACGCCATCATTTACCAGTTGCAGATATTCTCGGCCGACCGAGTCGCCCTCACGCAACAATGTGTAGCCGGCAGCCCAGCGGAATTTGCGAACGGACTCGATTAGGTTCGCAGCCACCTTGCCGGCGTCGAAGTTACGATGAAAGCCATACCCATTTTGGGAAAGCACTTCTCCAAATAATCTACTGAGAAAGTGATCGAATTCTTCTTGCTGCCCCTGCATATATGCGGCAATCCAGGCGCGCACGCTTTCATAGCGTTCTCCCAGAACATACGTGATGCGCGCCTGCATTTCAGGCTTGAGATTCTCGAAAGATTCAAGGCTGGAAACGCCGTCACGAAAACGATAGAGCGTCTCGGCCAATAATTGGGCGCGCACCAGGTCTAGACCGTCAATGGCTTGCAGCAGCGCATTTGCCACGTCGAAACGCGGCGGACGGATGCTCCACTGGGGGTGGGCAAGGGCAGCCAGCGTCAGCAGGCAGAGCGTGGCCGGCTCTTCGCGCAGCGAACGGGAGGGACGATGGGAACGTACGGGGACGCCGGCGCTCTCCAGGCGCTCCATGAGTGAAAATCGCAATGCGTCCGACAAGTAGGGCGCCAGCACGACAATTTCGCCCGGTGGCGTTTGCTCGTCGTGGACCAACACGCCGATGGTTTCGGCAACCCAGTCCAACATCTGTGGCAGAAAACGATGGGATTCGAAGGAAAGCGCAGCGCGCGCGTCACCCGCCGCTGTTTCGACAGGCCGTCCCAGCGCTTGCGACAGCCGTGCACCGAAAGCGTGTATGCCTGGTGAAGTCACATGCGACTCGGTGAATTCATAATGCGTATCGCACAGTTCTTTGAGTATGTAGGCAGAATCGGAATCGGCCCCCAAAAAGCGCCGGTAGCCCGCTTCCCAGTCATAGATGACGAGCGCTGATCGGCAGTGGGGTAGCCAGGTCTTCAGGATGTCATGCGCGATGGGAGTATCCTCTTCGACATTGTCTACAATCAGGTGTTGGTAGCGTCGGAGCAGATATTCCTGGCTGAGCGGATAGGGCCAGATGTGTTTGACGAACACTTCGAACTGCAGCGAGAAATCCAGCAAGTTGTGCGCCAGGCAAAACTCCCGGAAGCGCGTGGCGCACTCCTGAGCGTCGGCATAAATGCGGCGCTGGCTTTCCTCGCCGAGCCAGGCTGCGCTGAGGCGCTCGCCAATCTCTGTATGCGGAAAGCCGACGACGGCCGCTTTGTTTAGATTGTCCAGTATCTGGCTATACAGCCGGTTGCGATCGATGATGACAGACGAGAAGTATTCTTGCTCGATCAATGGCCGGGCGACGCGGGCCATGTAATATTGGGCCGTTTCAATGGTGAGGAAGGTGGGCGACTCGTCCGGCTCCGCAAACCCTGCCGCTTCGGCAACCACGGGCCAAAAGAGATCGACCATACGCTGCGCCAGGCCGCCCATGGTGATGATGTCTACCTGGCCGCCGGCAGCGATGTTGGGGTTGCGTACCGCTTCGGAGTATGGCAATGCTAGGGTACGCTGCGGCGCGAGAATGAGGATGGAGTTGGCGGGGACTCCTGCAGCGAGCAGGTGGAGGAGGCGCTGCACTCCGGCGGTGGTTTTGCCTGTGCCGGCGGGGCCTTCGATGAAGACCTTCGACTCGATCCCGATTGCGATCGTGTCAGCCTGAAGTGAGGTGAGGACTAGATTGCTCGTTGGCCTTACTGGCACCCAAAATCTCCCAACAGACTCATCATTAATCGCTTTCCAGCTCAGAAAAATCAATCGCCTCAATAGCTTTCATAAGAGCAGAAAGCTCGTTCTTAGCAAAGCTCTCCCACCGTTTCTGCGCCTTCTCAAATAGGTCTTCGATTTGTGGATCGGATTATTTGGTTATCATGACCTTGCGAACGGGGTTCCCGGCCAGCTATCTAGCACCCTCAATGTCGGTAAGCTCATCACCGCTAATAAAATCAACCTCATTGAGACTAGTGTTAATTGCTTTGTTAAACTGGGCGAAATGGCTGGAGGTCTTCAAATAGAAACGCAGCACGTGGCCTTGAGCTACGGGTCTAATCTCGGCCGAGCTATCTAGCTGCTCCAACCAGAATTCTTGATCGTTCATAAATCGACCGATCTGCCATACATATGCAGCCTTCCGGCGCGCCTCCACATTGTACCGACGCTTTCCGTTGATCGCATAATGCAAAGCGCGTTTGTGAAGGGAATTACTGCATCCGCGCTCGATTTCATCACGGAAATGGTCGGCAACTGCTGCATTGTCAATGGCGTTCAAAGCTTCTTGCCAATCAGCCCACGTTGTTGTCCCGCTCCGACGACGACGTCCTCGCCTGACAGCATGGTCGCTGATTTCCGTTGGCGGGTATATACGCGTGCAGGACAAGAATTCTTCTGATTTGTCGGTTGCTAATGCCAGACGATAGCATCTAATGTCAAGTTCGTAGTTATCAACCAGCCACTCCGCTGTCACCAATACGCTGTAATCAAAGTCCTGGGCAAAGAGTAAGATCTGTTGGGTTTCGTTGAGATCGGCGGGATCGTCCACAAAGCGCTCGATCTCTTCAGCCGCATCGTCATCTGATATTCCCTCAAGCTTTGCTCTCTCGACTGTAATCCTTTCTGCATCCCACACCGAAACCATCGCAGCGTAGCTCAGTGCTTGCAGAAGTTGTAACTTGTGCGCGCCTCGTTTTAACTCAAGGACCACTATCCTGCCTTGTTGGTCAACTGCCAGCAGATCAATACGATCATCGACAACACCAGATGGTTTCACTTCCTGTCCGATAAGTAGAAGAGACTCGCCAATCTCTGCGAAGAAATCGTCGGGGCTGTTGAGAATCCACTGCTGGAGATCTTGACGTTCGAGCACTTCAACATCGGACAAACTCTTGGGATCCAACCGACTAATGGTTTTGGACTTACGATCTACCTTGAGCATTGGCCACTACCTCCCTCACCTCGAGTGTCCCAAGATTGAGACTCGCCAGTTGCATGAACTGACTCTGCAATATAGCAAATTGCGGTTTCATCTGCAAACGACGTAGTTCGCATTCCTGTTTGGATGCATATGCCACAAGTAAGCGCTCGCGCCACGCGGGCGCTTTGCATCTACAATAGATCGGTGTAGATTCTATCCAATCTCTAGTCTAGCGGCCCGCTGCCCCGCTGGAGTACCTAGTTGAATTCGACAATATATGATCCCCGATCATACAATGGCCACATACCTACTATCCTGGAATCCCGCGAAATGGAAATGGTCACCAATCAAGAATCAAAATCTGAACAAGCCCCCCTCACACCTACGCTTGGCGGCAGCAAGAGGGCGCGGCGCGGTAGCCCCGTAATGATTGTAGCCATCATCGCGAGCGCCGTCCTGGCTTTCGTATTCAGCTTGACCTCCTGCGGACCACCTGCAGAAGAGATTGCAGAAGTTGCAGCTGAGGCGCAGCCAATACCTGCTATAACTCCAAGTACTACAAGTACGTCGGTATCTAAAGCAACCGAGGTTACAGCAGAACCCACCCGAACAGC
>Ga0310121_10005083_pt1 | contig 11404 bp, 9 predicted proteins | sample CB27_Tmax_986_MG_FD_203504 | JGI IMG/M metagenome (GOLD analysis project Ga0310121, IMG submission 203504) | Marine microbial communities from Western Arctic Ocean, Canada - CB27_Tmax_986 | ecosystem: Environmental > Aquatic > Marine > Oceanic | place: Canada: Western Arctic Ocean | collected...
GCATGGAGTCGTCGATCGTGTGCGGGAACGAAACGGCGTGACGTTCGCCACATTTGTCATTGAGGCGTCCGATGAGGACGACCGGCCTGTGCTATCCGCCAAGTCGTTGTTCCTCATGTCCGCGGACACGCCGCCCGGCGGAGAGGCGAGCGAGCGATCTGAACCGCTTCCTGATGAGCGTGGACCGAACGAGCGAGGCCGGCCGGGTGAACTTCCACCTGTGGACGAATCATTCGTCCACCTCTCGAAGTCGGCGAGTCGCACAGACCTTGTCCGCTATGCCGCGGCGAGCGAAGACTTCAATCCCATGCACTGGGACCACGATCGGGCCGCCGCCGCAGGTGTGGGTGGCGTCATCTGTCATGGGTTGTTGATGGCAGCGTGGGCAACCCAGCCGGCCACCGGCGCGGTCGATCGGCCTGATCCACTCGCCGAGGCTCGATTTCGCTTTCGGCTTCCTCTCCATGCCGGCGTGCCGACTGCGGTCGTCTCATCCGTCACAAAGCTGGACGGCGGCCTAGCCTCGGTCAAAGCAGCGGTTCGCTCGCAGGATGGTGACCATGTGGTCGCGACGTTGCTGGCCCGGATAGGAGACGCGTAACGAGATGGCAGGTCAAGAGGTCGAACGAGGTGTTGATGGCCTGGTTGATCGCGCACGAAACGGTGACCAGGCCGCGTTCAGCGAACTTGTTCGCATCCACCAACACGAGGTGTTCACCTTGGCTCTCCGACTGGTCGGCGACCGAACTCTGGCGGCAGATGTCGCGCAAGAGGCCATGGTTCGCGCATGGAAGGCGATTGGTCGTTTCCGGGGTGACGCCGCCTTCGGCACGTGGCTGCACCGCATCACGGTGAACGCGGCGTGGACACAGAAGACACGCGCCAAGCGCCACCAATCCCAGGATCTTGCTGTCATTGAGGAACAGCCCGAAACGGACGTTCGAGCGAGTCCCGAGATCGCCGGCGAGCGAGCAGAACTGCGGTCTGTCCTCAAGGCCGCCTTGAACCGTCTTCCCGAACAGCAGCGAGTCGTCGTGGTTCTGAAGGACATCTATGGATGGTCTCACAAGGACATATCCGACTCGTTGTCGATCTCGGTGACGGCGGCCAAGGTGCGACTACATCGAGCTCACCTACGCCTTCGCGATCTGCTCAAGGAAGCATCGTGAGACGGCACCGCATGTCGCGTCAGGGAACGCGATGACAGCCAGGCTCAGCCATCGGCGGGGACCGCGACGTGTAGTGTGCTCGGTCGCACATCAGATTCGCTACTCGGCAGAGTCAACGGGATGGGCAATTCCAACAGGTCTGGCACGCCATCAGGCGTCCTGTTTGCACTGTCAGGCCGATGCAAGCCGCCACCGCCTCCTCATGCGTGGTTTGACAGAGTTGCGTGCGGCCATCGAGACCATGCCGTACGACCTGGCCGCGGCCTTTGAACGCGACGAGGCGTCTATGCGGCGGACCCGTCCGCACCGCGCGATAAGCGATGACGGGCGTCGTGCTTCGCGCGCCGCCATCGCTTCGGCCGCCTCCCTGGCGGCGATCGGAGTAGCGGTCGTCGCGCGCCGCCGGCTCCGATCGGCTTCCTGAGAGCCCAGCCCGGTGGTGTGGTCGCCGATCAGCCCGACGAGCGACTCGGCTCTTCGGCGATAGTGGTGCCAACTGGCAATCTCACATCGGCACGCACAGCCGTGAAAGCGGACTTTCACTTTCCAAACTTGGGTTTAGACTGCAGCAGACCGGTTCGTGTACTCCTAGCGTTTCTTTGGTGACGGTTCCCCGGCATCGTTTCCCAATCATCGTTGCGGTGCCACGACGCAGAAGCAGTGGAGGCAACGGTCCAGGCTCAGGGGTGTAGCTCGAATTGGTAGAGCGCCGGTCTCCAAAACCGGAGGTTGAGGGTTCGAGTCCCTCCGCCCCTGCCACGTTGGATAGATAGGACATCATGAATCGAGAGATGCGTCGCCTTTCCGAACGGGAAGAGCGCCGGAACAAGAAGGGTGGTGGAGGCAGCGGCCGGAAATCACCGATCAGCGGTAAGCCGGGCGCGCCCACCGGTGCGGGCGGTCGAATCTCTCGGCTTGTCCAATTCATGCGTGAGGTGCGAGTTGAACTGAAGCGGGTGGGATGGCCCACGCGCCAGCAGATGATCGCCTTCACATCCGTGACTCTGATCACCACGGTGGTACTCACCGCTTTCACGTTCGCGCTCGACTTCGGATTCCGTCGAGCAGTGCTCGCGTTCATCAGAACGCTGACAGGCTGATATGACTGACACCACCCAGGAGCAAGAGGTGTCGGATGACGACGCCGACGAGGGATCGCTGGCGGCGGCATTCCGCTCCGCCGGACTCGGATCCGACGGCGCCACGGACGACGAAGCAGAAGAAATTGCTGCCGGAAATCAGGAGTCAGAGACTGACGGTGAGCCATCTGACACCAAGGCGGACTCGGAGTCGGAGGCCGAAGATGATTCCGACTCCGAAATCGAGGCCGTGGCCGAGGCCGCCGTGGACGCCGATGACGGGACTCCCGTAGATGGTGCAAGCGGGGACGACTCACAGGATGAGGAATCCTCGGACGATGAGTCCCCAAAAGACGAGTCCCCAAGAGATGACGGCGCAGAAGAGGAAGGCGCAGAAGAGGAGGTCGAGGAGCCTGAGCCAATCAGTCCGTACGACCTTCCCGGGGCCTGGTATGTGATCCACTCCTACTCGGGCTACGAGAACAAGGTCAAAGCCAATCTCGCCAAGCGGACATCTTCCATGCACATGGAGGACCGGATTTTCGAAGTCGTCATTCCGACGGAGGCCGTTGTCGAGATCAAGGGTGGACGCAAGGTCGAGGTAGAGAAAAAGATGTTCCCTGGATACGTCCTCGTCCGGATGTATCTGGAAGACGACTCATGGTACGCAGTGCGCAACACCCCTGGCGTTACCGCCTTCGTCGGCGGGGGAAGCAAGCCGACGCCCCTGTCCCGACGTGAGGTAGAGCGATTCCTGGGCGTGAAGAAGGCAGAGGAAAAGAAGGCGCCCCGCTTCAAGCCGGCCTGGGAGGTTGGCGAGACGGTGCGAGTGGTGAACGGTCCCTTCACAGACTTCAACGGCGTTATCGAGGACATGAATGTCGATCAACAGAAGGTACGGGTGTTGGTCGAGATCTTTGGCCGAGACACGCCGATGGAGCTGAACTTCGAAGACATTCAAAAGCAATAGCCGGCAACCCGATGGAATCGGGTTGCTTTGAGTTCGGCCGATGGCCGAACTCGGGCGCCATGACATGGCGCCACACCTGACAAAGCTAAGGAACAACATGGGTAAGAAAAAAGTCACCGCGATGCTGAAACTGCAGATCCCTGCAGGCCAGGCCAGTCCTGCACCCCCGGTGGGTCCGGCGCTGGGTCAACACGGTGTCAACATCATGGACTTCGTGAAGGCGTATAACGACGCCACTCAAAGCCAGCAGGGCACCATTGTCCCGGTCGAGATCACGATCTATGCGGACCGTTCGTTCACCTTCATCACGAAGACGCCACCCGCCGCAGTGTTGCTTCGCCAGGCTGCACGGATCGAGAAGGGTTCCGCTGAGCCGCAGAAGGAGAAAGTCGCCACGGTGACCAGCGCCCAGGTGCGCAAGATTGCCGAGACCAAGATGCCCGACCTCAACGCCATCGACATCGAGGGCGCCATGAAGATCGTGGAGGGAACGGCCCGGTCGATGGGAATTGTGGTTGAGGGCTAAGGCCCTCAACGAGGAACGAGGAACGAGAGACGAGAGACGAGAAGAGTCGGAGCCGGATTTTCCCGGTTCTCGTGTCTCGTATCTCGCTACTCACTAGCTGGGAGAGCAGGGACCACCTGTTCGATCGCACCACAAGGAGAGACAGATGCCGAAGCATGGCAAACAATTCAACGGGGCGACGGCCACCTTTGACAAGCAGACGGCCTACCCGGCCGTTGAAGCAACTCAGATGGTCAAGGACATGGCATTCGCCAAGTTCGACGAAACGGTCGAAGCCGTCTTCAAGCTCGGGATTGATCCTCGCAACGCCGACCAACTCGTCCGGGGCACGGTCGCCCTTCCCCATGGGACCGGCAAGACCGTTCGGATAGCGGTGTTCGCCAGTGGAGAGAAGCTCGCCGAGGCAGAAGGCGCCGGCGCAGACGTGGTTGGCGGCAAGGAATTCGTCGAGTCGTTGGCCGGAGGTGCCTCGCTCGAGTTCGATCTGGCCATCGCCACGCCGGACATGATGGCTGAGGTCGGCAAGCTCGGACGTATCCTCGGGCCCCGTGGTCTGATGCCCAACCCGAAAGCCGGCACGGTGACGATGGATGTCGCTAAGGCGGTCGAGGAGTTCAAGGGTGGAAAGATCGAGTATCGCAATGATCGTTACGGCAACGTTGCTGCTCCCGTGGGAAAAGTCTCGTTCGAAGCGGCACAGCTGTACGAAAATCTCTCCGCGCTCGCGACCGAGATCATGCGTGCCAGACCAGCGGCCGCCAAGGGCACCTACGTCAAGAACATCTCCATTTCTTCCACGATGGGACCAGGCATTAAAGTGGATCTATCGATAGTGGAGAAACTTCTCGACGAGTAGCGACCGTGGAAGGGCCCCTTCCGGCTATTTGTGAGCTCGGGCGCCCCTGGAGACTGGCGACGAAAAGGCGCTCCCTTTTCACGGCGAAGCCATGAGATGGGAGTCTTGGCTGGCGGAGATGGGCGCGGTGAGGTAACTTGCGGTCGACAATCGATCGACGCCGTCGGTTCGACGTCAGACCACAGACAGCCGGTACTCCCTTCGAGGGGTGTAAGCGACCCGAGAGGTTCGCCTGCCGAGGTCGCATTCACCCCAAGAGGTGTGAGGCCCGTGCTGTACGCATGGGCCTTGTTCATGGATGGGCTGAACACATGTCAACGACCTGTGCGACTGAATGAGGAGAATCACATGCCACGACCTGAGAAGGTCCAGGCAGTTGAAGAGATCAGGGAGCGTTTTGCCGACGCGTCGGCATCGTTCATCACAGAATACCGAGGGTTGACCGTCGGTCAGCAGCAGGACCTTCGCAACTCGTTGCGCGAGGCTGGTGCCACCTACAAGGTGTTCAAGCTGACGCTCACGAAGCTGGCACTCGTCGAACTCGGAACCACCGAGCTTCACGAGTTCCTCGCTGGCCCTACCGCCATCGCGTTCGCAAGCAGCGATCCTGTTCCGGTCGCCAAGGCCCTCACGGATTTTGGTGACGAGAACGATGCGTTGGTCATCAAAGCCGGCTGGATGGACGGTGAGGTGTTGCGACCGGAGATGGTTGCCAAGCTCGCCAGCCTCGAGTCACGGGCGGCATTGCTGGCCAAGATCGCCGGTGCCGCCAAGGCACCGCTGATCAAGATGGCGGGGATGCTCGGGTCCATGACTCGAGACGCCGCGTCCATGTTCTCTCAACTCTTGGCGAACAAGGAAGACGCCGCGCCGGAAGTCGTCGAAGAGACTGTCGAGCCGCTGGAGGCGGGCGCAGATGCCTCGGATGTCGACACCGCGAGCGTGGACGACGACAAGTCACGAGTCGAGTCAGGCTCTGATGAAGCCAGCTCTGATGAAGCCAGCTCTGATGAACCGGCCACCGATGTCGCACCCGCTGATGAAGACTCAGCGGAGGACACCCCGGTGACAGAGGTTGACACAGAGATCAAAGATCAAGAAGAACCCGCCGCAGAAGAGTCCTCGTCTGACGAGGACGATCCGGCTCCGGCCGAGGCGGCTGACGATGACACAGCTGACGATGACGCAGCTGAGGAGGAATAACAATGGCCAAGCTGAACACAGATGACCTGTTGGTCCACTTCGAGGAAATGACCGTCCTCGAGTTGAAAGAGTTTCTCGACGCCTTCGAGGAACGCTTCGATGTCACCGCTGCCGCACCGACGGCGATGGCAATGGCCCCGGGTGGTGGCGATGCCGCGCCCGCCGAGGAGAAGGACGAATTCGATGTCGTTCTAACCGGGATCGGCGACAAGAAGATCCAGGTCATCAAGGAGGTTCGTGCCATGACGAGTCTCGGCCTCAAGGAAGCCAAAGAGCTCGTGGACAGCGCGCCAAAGGCCGTGCTCGAAGGTGTCTCGAAAGACGATGCCGAGGCTGCCAAGGAAAAGATCGAAGCAGTCGGGGGCACCGTCGAGCTGAAGTAGCCATCCAGTACCGAGTATTTAGTACCGGGGTACCGGGTAACCAGAAACGTTGCATGGTCCGTCCCGTATGGGGCGGGCCATGTGCAGTTTGGGTGGGATAGGTGGGCCCGAAACGCTAAAAGCGGCTCGGATCCCGGTGTACCCGTATGGATGCACTCCCCTGGCTGTAGACCCGAACCGCTTCCAGTTCTTAGGTGAGTGTGGAAACGTAGAGTCCCAGCGTCTATGGGGCGGAAGATCCATTTGAACCGTTTGCAATGGTCTCAAGAGCGAATGTCAGCGCTGAATGATGGAGTGTCCCCGCCTGGCAGCCAGGACCGAGCGCCCTGCGACTGATGACCGATGACCAGCCGCATGGATGTTGACGCCACCGGCGTCCCGCCGCGCTTGGCAGCCTTGGTCGCGATCAAGCCTTGACCAATTATCCACAGTCGCGGTATGGTTTGGATACAAGTCGATGCATGTCGATTCGCAAAAGCCCGGCGGAGACGCCAAGGGCAAGAAGACGGCGGTAATCGTTTTAGTATGACTTTTTCGTCTGGTTTCTGGATAGGCTAGCCGCGTGCTATCCTGTCCTTTCGTGCGCCTGTCCATTGCCTGCCGTGGATGTTTCGCTCACCCGTAACACTGATCCAAGTTCGTCCACTCCCGTCCATTCAACTCGTACCCTGTCCAGGGTTCCAAGGAGGATACGTTGGCCGCAGCACGCGTCGCCGATCGACTTTCGTTCGCGAAGATTCCTGACGTTCTGCAGCTTCCCGACCTGCTGGCCGTTCAGCGCGAGTCGTTCGCCTGGTTCCTCGAGGAGGGCCTGTCGCATATCTTCGAGGAGATCTCGCCGATTGAAGACTTCTCGGGTTCGCTGGCGCTGGAGTTGACCAACCATAAATTCGGCGACCCGCTGATGGGCGTGGAAGAGGCCAAGGAGCGAGACTCCAACTATGCCAAGCCTCTGTTCGTCACCGCCCGGTTCGTGAATCGCGGCACCGGTGAGATCAAGGAGCAGCAGGTCTTTCTTGGCGATTTCCCCATGATGACCGGAAATGGAACGTTCATCATCAACGGCACGGAGCGTGTTGTCGTCAGCCAGCTGGTCCGGTCGCCTGGTGTGTATTACGACCAGAGTCTCGACAAGACATCGGACAAGGACATCTTCAGCTCCAAGATCATTCCTGGCCGGGGGGCGTGGCTCGAGTTCGACACGGACAAGCGCGTCACCATCGGCGTGCGGGTCGATCGCAAGCGTCGGCAGTACGTGTCGGCGTTCCTCCGGGCGCTCGACATCGCAGACACCGATGAAGAGATTCTGGCGATGTTCGATGGCGCAGAGTCGATCAAGAACACCCTCGAACGTGACACTACCGCGGACAAGGACGAAGCACTTCTCGACCTGTATCGGAAGCTCCGTCCCGGCGAACCCACCACGGTCGAGTCCGCCAGGGGACTGATCCAGACCCTGTTCAAGAACCCCAAGCGATACGACCTCACCCGGGTGGGCCGGTACAAGTTCAATCAGAAGTTCGACAACCCAATGGATCACGCGACCGAGGACGGGTTGCTGACGGAGGGCGATCTCGTCGACGCGATCCGCTATCTCGTACATCTGCATGAGGGTGAGACGACGATGAAGACATCACTTGGCACCACCATAGACGTGCGCACCGATGACATCGACCACTTCGGCAATCGTCGTGTTCGCACCGTTGGTGAGCTAATCCAGAATCAGATCCGCGTCGGGCTCACGCGCCTCGAACGAGTCGTCAGAGAGCGCATGACCACTCAAGATCCCGAGTCGATCACGCCGCAGAGTCTGATCAACATTCGTCCCGTGGTGGCTTCGATCAAGGAGTTCTTTGGAACGAGTCAGCTCAGCCAGTTCATGGATCAACCGAATCCGCTGGCCGGACTGACGCACCGTCGTCGTCTCTCCGCGCTTGGCCCGGGTGGTCTATCGCGCGAGCGTGCAGGCTTCGAAGTGCGGGACGTGCACCCATCACACTATGGGCGCATGTGTCCGATCGAGACGCCGGAGGGTCCGAACATCGGTCTGATCGGCTCGCTGGCAACCTTCGCCCGTGTCAACCGATTCGGCTTCATCGAAACCCCATATCGTCAAGTCAAGAAGGGGAAGGTGACCAAGAAGGTCGCCTATCTCACCGCCTCTGAGGAGGAACGCTACGTCATCGCTCAAGCCAATGCGCCAATCAACCACGATGGTTCATTCAAGAACGACCGCGTGCTCGTGCGGCGCTCCGGCGGCGAGGTCGATTACGTAACGCCTTCCGAGGTGGAGTACATGGACGTGTCGCCCAAGCAACTCGTCTCCATTGCCACATCGCTCATTCCATTCCTCGAACATGACGACGCCAACCGGGCGCTGATGGGTTCGAACATGCAGCGCCAAGCGGTGCCACTCCTTCAGGCAGAAGCGCCGTTGGTGGGTACCGGCGTCGAAGCCCGTGCTGCTCAGGACTCTGGGGACATGATTATCTCGCCGGTCGCCGGCGAAGTGGTTTTGGTGACGGGCGATGAGATCGTGGTCAAGGAGACCAGTTCCAACTCTAAGCATCGGTTTGAGCTGAAGAAGTTCGAACGTTCCAACCAGGGCACCTCTATCAATCAGAAACCACTGGTGATGGAAGGGACAAAGGTGAAAGAAGGAGCAGTTCTCGCGGATGGGCCATCCACCGACGTCGGTGAACTGGCTCTCGGCAAGAATCTCCTGGCCGCCTTCATGCCGTGGAAGGGTCACAACTACGAGGACGCCATCGTGTTGAGTCGTCGTCTTGTGCGTGACGACGTGTTGACCTCGATTCATATCGAGGAGCACGAGATCGACGCTCGCGATACCAAGTTGGGTGCCGAAGAGATCACCCGTGACATCCCCAACGTCGCCGAGGAGGTCCTCCGCGACCTCGACGAGGATGGCGTCATCCGCGTCGGTGCTGACGTAGGGCCGGGCGACTATCTGGTCGGCAAGGTGGCGCCGAAGGGTGAGACCGAGCTGACGCCAGAGGAGCGGCTTCTGCGTGCCATCTTTGGTGAGAAGGCCCGCGAGGTTCGCGACACATCGCTGAAGGTCCCGCACGGCGAGTCTGGCAAGGTCATCGACGTCAAGGTGTTCCGCCGTTCAGAAGGCTTCGATCTTCCGTCAGGCGTCAACGAGCTCGTGCGGGTGTACGTAGCCAGCCAGCGCAAGATCTCCGAGGGCGACAAGTTGGCAGGTCGGCACGGAAACAAGGGAGTGATCGCCAAGATCTTGCCCGAAGAGGACATGCCATTTCTCGCGGACGGCACGCCGGTCGACATTGTCTTGTCCCCGCTAGGTGTCCCGTCCCGCATGAACCTCGGTCAGGTGCTCGAGACCCATCTCGGATGGGCGGCCGCCCAGGGCTGGCAAGAATTCGAGTCCGACAGCCCGGCAGCGAGCGGCACACACCCGTGGTCCAGAGTGGCCTCGCCGGTGTTCGACGGTGCCCGCGAATCCGAGATTGCTGATGTCATTGCCAACGCGCTACCGAACCGCGATGGCGATCGGCTCGTCAACGAGGACGGCAAGGCGCAGCTGTACGACGGTCGGACCGGGCTCCCGTTTGACTCGGTTGTGACGATTGGCTACATGTACATCTTGAAACTGGTCCACCTGGTAGACGACAAGATCCACGCTCGTTCCACGGGCCCGTACTCGATGATCACCCAGCAGCCGCTTGGTGGTAAAGCGCAGTTCGGTGGCCAGCGGTTCGGTGAGATGGAGGTCTGGGCACTCGAGGCATATGGGGCCGCCTACGCCCTCCAGGAACTGCTCACCATCAAGTCGGACGACGTGATGGGGCGTGTGAAGGTGTACGAGTCGATCGTCAAGGGTGAGAACATCCCCGAGCCGGGCATTCCAGAGTCCTTCAAGGTCCTCATCAAAGAGATGCAGAGTCTGTGCCTCAACGTGGAGATGCTCTCGGCCGGTGAGGAGATCCAGCTCAAGGATCTCGACGAGGACGTGTTTCGCACGGCCGAGTCTTTGGGCATCGATTTGTCACGGCCCGAACGCCGGGAAGACGAGTTCTAGTCGGATGTTTGACGTCCGGTGAGTGGTCCGGGCGCAGACATCAAGTAGATAGTTCAAGTAGTCAGCCAAGTAGTCACAAAGAATCAAAGGTTCCGAATTAGGAAGGGAGCAGCGTGCCCCAGCTGTTCGACGAACTCAGAATCGGTCTCGCGTCCACCGACCAGATCCGAGCGTGGTCGTTCGGTGAGGTCAAGAAGCCTGAGACCATCAATTACCGGACCCTCAAGCCCGAGAAGGAAGGCCTCTTCGACGAGCGCATTTTTGGACCGCAGAAGGATTGGGAATGCTCGTGCGGCAAGTACAAGCGTATTCGTTATCGCGGCATCGTGTGCGAGAAGTGCAATGTGGAAGTCACCCGCTCCAAAGTTCGGCGTGAGCGGATGGGCCACATCGAGCTTGCTGCGCCGGTCACCCACATCTGGTTCTTCAAGGGCGTCCCGTCGCGTCTCGGGTATTTGCTGGACATGTCGCCGAAGGACCTCGAAAAGGTCATCTATTTCGCGTCCTACGTGATCACCAACGTTGACGACGAGAAGCGCCAGGCTGACCTTCCTGAACTGGAAAAGACGATGCGCGCAGAACTCGAGATCGTCAAAGAGGAGTTCGCCGAGTGGAAGGCGGGGCGTCTCGAGCGCCTCGAACAAGAACTCGCCCAGATGGAGGAGGGTGGCGCCAAGCCGCAGGAGATCTCCGCTCGTCGGCGTGAGATCGAAAAGGAAATGCGCGAGCGTGAAGAGCGTTCGGACCACGAGTGCGAGCTCGTCGAAGAGGCGTACGAAACCTTCCGAAAGATCCAGCCAAAAAAGCTTGTCGAGTCAGAGCAGCTGTGGCGCGAGGTCTACGACCGCTACTCCGAATACTTCTCCGGTGGAATGGGCGCCGAAGCCATCAAAGACTTGTTGAGCCGCCTCGATCTCGATGCTGAGATGGAGCTGCTGTTTGAGAACCTTGAGGCCAACTCGGCCCAGAAGCGTCAGCGGGCCACTCAGCGCCTCAAAGTCGTAAAGCCGTTCCATGAAGGGAAGAACGCCCCGGCGAGCATGATCCTCGAGGCCGTTCCTGTTATTCCCCCGGATCTGCGTCCCATGGTGCAGCTCGACGGTGGCAGATTTGCGACGTCGGACCTCAACGATCTCTACCGACGAGTGATCAATC
>Ga0310121_10005084_pt1 | contig 11402 bp, 10 predicted proteins | sample CB27_Tmax_986_MG_FD_203504 | JGI IMG/M metagenome (GOLD analysis project Ga0310121, IMG submission 203504) | Marine microbial communities from Western Arctic Ocean, Canada - CB27_Tmax_986 | ecosystem: Environmental > Aquatic > Marine > Oceanic | place: Canada: Western Arctic Ocean | collected...
CAGCGAGCACCGTGTCTTTTATGGCGCGTGCCCACGGCCGTGTATCCCGATATGTTATTAAAGACATCGGTGCAATATCCCCCGGTCGGTGACAGCTAGTACAGTTGCCGTAGAGTATTGGAGCGACATCTTTAGTAAATGTTGGGATGGCTTCCGACGCGTCGTTTGCCGATAGGGCGGTGTGGCCGCCGGCAGCAACAACAAATGCGAGGATGAGTAGACCCTTGATAGGATTCATGAATGACTCCTTCGACCCTGTAGGGGCCGACGAGATGTGTGTCAAATGGCCCTAACAACCAGACTGAGAAGACGTTACCCCGTGTCAGGGAAACTGTCAATCCGATTTCGATGTAATCGAATAGCCGAGTTGATGCGGGCAGTATTCAGACGGTCAATAGTGGGTGTTTTGGCCGGTTTCTTGCTGTTTACTAGCTCAACTCAAGCCCACGACCTTGAGTTCACGTTTGCGGTGGTGGTGTTACGCTCCGACGGTAGCTATCAGGCCGATATTACAGTTGATTTAGATGCCCTGGCCTTAGGGGTAGGCCTTGGTGCCAATTCTGCGGTGCTCGCGAATCGATTGGCGACATTGACGTCATCCGAACTTGAGGCCAGGATAAGCGATGCTCGGCGTGTTCTGACCGAACAGATCACGTTGCGTTTCGACGGTGTGTCTCCCGCGTCCATTCTCGACTTTCCCGAAGAAGGAAAGCTAATGAATGATGAGCCGCCAAGTTTTCTTGGTCTCACAGCGAGATTCACAGGCAACATTCCAGTTGATGGCAGCACCTTGACCATCGAAGCTGATCGGCGCTTTCCACCTATTTATTTAACGATTGTCGATCAAGGTCAACATCGTGACATGCAAGAGATTGTGCCTCGTGGTGTAAGGAGCACTGCCTACACGCTCGGACAATTTAGTGGCGGGGCAGGGCAGACACGGTGGAGCACTGTTCGCCAATATGTCTTATTGGGTTTTCAACACATTATTCCTGAAGGCTTTGACCACATGCTCTTTGTGCTGGGCCTATTCTTGTTGAGCCCTGGACTGGCTGCGTTGTTCTGGCAAGTGTCAGCGTTTACGATTGCCCACACGGTCACCTTGGCGCTCTCGACTTACGGGTTAGTTACGTTAGCGCCGGACATTGTGGAGCCCTTGATAGCTTTGTCGATCGCGTATGTCGCGGTGGAGAACCTCTTTACGAACCGCATGCGGCGCTCGCGTTTCGTCGTTGTCTTTTTGTTTGGATTGTTACACGGGCTGGGTTTTGCTGGTGTATTGGGAACGCTAGGGTTACCCGACGAGCATTTCCTGATCAGTTTGCTTGGCTTCAACCTAGGTGTGGAACTTGGGCAGGTCAGCGTGCTCGCCGTTGCGTTTGTGTGTGTTGGATGGGCCTTACGTCGGCCATGGTATCGACAGATTGTGCAATGGCCGGCGTCATGCGCAATTGCCTTGGTCGGTCTTTATTTATTCGCACTGCGGGTGTTTACGTTCTAACGTTGAGCGTTTGTATTGTGAAATCTCTTTGGGTGGAAACTAATTTGAGAATTACCTATTGAATGGACGAGTGCAGCGCTAGATGCGGGTGTGTTTTTGGCGCAACGATGGCATTGAGCACTTCAAACTCAAGTTCGACCGATGAGAGACGCTCGATGACATTAACCGGAATCATAGTTTCGCTATGTTGAGGAATGACAAGATAGTCATCGTCCTCAGCGAACGTGTAGCTAGAGAGATTCTTTAATTGAAACGTTGCATCCGATACATTCCTGAAAGTAACTTCCAGTATTGTCGTGTCAGGAGTGTACGAGGCTGATGCAATTGTCAGACTTGCTTTCAATAGAGGCGCTACATTTCTTTCTTCCCCAATCAAAAGATCGTTAAACCAGACCACGGTTCGTCTTGCAAACAACGCCTCTTTGACGGACGCTTCGGTGTTGGTCTCGGCTAAGATGAGTGTCACAGGTCGATGTCCACCGTGGTGAGGTTCATAATCCCAATCAATCAGTTGATGGACATCGGACGTTCCGAGAATGGTTAGGTTGTTGTCCAGTGCAATTTGCAAGGCGGCTTCTGAGAACCAATGCATATTTACGACTTCAATACCGTGTAGAAGTCCGTCAGCGATGAATTGCTTATGGATGTTTTCAAGTGTCGCGATACCATCCGGCCGTTGCGCGAACCAGGCGGGGTGGTTCCAAAACACAAACGCGCTCTGCGCGTTGGCTTCTTGCATCGCTTGTTCCGCTGGCCATAGGCGGGCGATCGCATTGTATTCCTCCGCTGGACTATGAATGGTGGCTTGGGGACGGAATTGCGCAAGCGCTTCTTCTTTCCTTGAGGCGTCGTACCGGTACAGCTTATTGGCGTCTTGGATAAAGACGGCATTGATATGTCCGGGAGCCTTCAAGTCATCATTGATTTGCCTGGTAATCTCAGCTCCTCTTATCACCATGAGGTCGCTATTGCTGACAGCGAGTTGTCCTAATTCAAAAGACCGATTCCGATCAGGATGGGGTATGTCTTCGATGTGCGGCTGATATTCGAGATGTTCCGTGAACGAAATAACGTCTATGCCATCTTTCGTAGCTTCTTCAATGCGAATCGTTGGCCACACGTCGCCGTCTGAAAATACGGTGTGAGTATGTAAGTCCGCGACAAGCGTGACGTAGCCTTCTGGATCAGGAAAGTCTATCGATCGTGCATCTTGCTCAGGCTGGGCGTTAGCATAGGTTACCGTGCTGCCTGCTAAAAGTAGTCCTAGTAAGAAAATCTTCATCTCCAGGTAACCTCCATGCCGAAGAAATGGTCAAACACTTGTCGTGTGGGATGGTTTCTCGAATCGTTTTCAGGGCTTCGAATATAAAAATCAATTTGTTGCGTGGCTGGATTGACAGCTCCCGCTGGTGATTGTTTGTCCTCGAGCGGGTAATGCGCGACGAGAGTCTCACGGTCGCGGATTCCTTGGGTAATCATAAAGTGAATTTGGTATTCCTCATACAGGGTTTCCCCATTTAAAGTAGCTCGACCGAAACCCCATCCTGCGAGAAAGATAAACGTTTTGGGCCAGTTAGCATCACCGCAACCGGAATCGGTGCCGTGTTCGAAGAGCGACGCAACAATGCCACCATCCTGACATTCGCTAAATTCGTGAAAACGATCAATTTCAATAATGAGGGTCCCCTCAGGAATTTCCATACGTGCGACAAACGACCCGGTGTTCTCAATTTCGTTCACATCAATTTCCACACTGCCGTCAACCGGATGGACATCGGACGCGTCGTTATCCATGTGATCCCACCCCGGCGGATCATTTAGGGTCCCCACCATGTGGAGCTTGGAACCTGAAAGAATCCAGCGACCATCGTACAGATCGTGCTGGTCAGGCGCATAGAAGCTGACCTCGGCCTCTGGCTGCTGACGAGGTGTTGTCTGGGAGAACAAGTGGTTCGGCGTGCCGACCATCAGGCTCATGGCGATTGTGAGATAGAGAAGGGTAGTGCTTACGGTGTTTATCATCGTGATGCGCTCCTTGTCATCCGATCTGGAATCGTCGAGTTGCTCATTTGGTTTTGGGTGCAGTATACCTGCTAGGCCCAGGGCTCCGAGGTTGCGATTCAGTTCCGCGACATCGCCGTTGAGGATATCTGTCATGCGTAATTGGTAGGTGTTTAGCAGTTCCTCATAATTCTCGAACGCGGCACGTTGTTGAGTTGTGGGTTCGAAATCCGTTTGTCCCACGTACGACGCGAGGCTGCTTAATTTTGCCAACAACTGCCTAGGCCACTCATGGTCATTTCGAACAGGCGGGTGTTGTCGATAGCTGGTTCTGTTTCCACATCGTGTGCTAGGGACACCGACTCACTGTCACGTGGGAGAGTAAGCGCTTCGCGACGTTTCTCTGGCGTAATCAGATTCAGTGTGCCGAGCTGGTCGTCTTCACCCCACCGTCCCCAATTGGAAAGGTTCTGCATCCACGTCTCAAAAGTCTCGACATCAATTGACTTGAGAGTTTGTGTATGACTGTTCCGGGCGCTTACACACATGCAAAAGAAGCACACCAAGACAACGAACGTGACTCGGTGCATGCCGTCGCGACACAAGTCGTTCATTATCGTGACCTCTTGCTTGGCTACCTAGAGGTAGGCAGTTCAAACACTCAACGGGGAGTAGAAACAACAGTGGTACTTAGCGTCCTGGCACCATCAGGTGCGCCCCGGAGGTTCCTCCACCCATAACGGAGATGATGTTCGCCGAACGACCACCAGGCAAGCCCAAAGATTCGTTGGTCGCGAACGGGACCATGACCACTAGATGCTGTCCCGCGCTCTCTTGATCGGTGCCCGACCTATAGTAGTAGACGGATCCGAAAACAGGTACGACACGTGTCCCGTCTGCTTCTGCAGCATCCATTAATGCTTTCGCTTCTTCTGGAGTGCTACTGACCCGAAAGAATTCAAGATTTTGTTCATAGCGTTCAAGGTTGCCTTTGTTTGTGCATTGCACGCTGAATGCGCGTTGACCGTTTTGGTTAGACCGATCCCAGCAGACAAAATTATTTGCGCCTTCACGGAGCACTCGACGAGTACCGTCCTCATCCCATGTGACTACCATGGCCTCGGTTTGACCCGTGCCGCCTCTACCAGCAGGTGCCGCGAGGACAGCACGCTCAATAATTTCCTCGTCGGTCTGTGCCGTTGCAGGCGCGGCAAGGGCGAATAGAGCACAACCTAGGAGTACAAGACGTTTCATGAGGGAACCTCCGTGTGATCAAACGTTATAAATAGATTAGTCCGTATAGCAATCATTTATTGTAGGCGAGTTAACCCGTCGGGACAATGAGATGTCCGGAATAGTTCTCGTGAGGTGTATAGTCTTATCCTATTTCAAGGGTTGGACGGTTCGGCTATCGAGTTAGCGGTCGGAGAGTGAGGACGAGTAGTGCCATGAAAAAGCTATCAGTTCTATTCCTAAGCGTGCTTGTAACAGCGGTGTGGGATGTGCAGGTGAGAACCCAGACGTTCGCCTCGGATGACCCCGTGATTCGACAGATCTGGACGGAAGGAATTGAGAATTCTCAGACCTACTCGTTAGGCCAAGTGTTGTTCGACAAACTTGGACCGCGATTGACTGGCACGCCCGGAAAGAAACAGGCGAATGATTGGCTGGTGGATACCTATAGGCAATGGGGCATCGATGCTGACAATGAAGAGTACGGCACATGGATGCGCTGGAATCGCGGGCGGACGCACGTCGACCTTGTGGAGCCTCGCGTCCGAACGCTCGAGATGACACTGTTGGCGTGGAGTCCAGGGACCGACGGACGGCCGCTTCGTGGCGAGGTCGTGATTATGCCAGACGTTGAGGATGTAGCCGCGTTTGAAGCTTGGCTGCCAAATGTGCAAGGCAAGTTTGTTGCGATTGCTTTTCCTCAGCCAACGTGTCGACCTGATGCAGATTGGGAGCAGTGGGCCACGGAAGCGTCGTTGAATGAAATGCGAGAGACTCGCGATCGGGATGAAGAGGCGTGGCGTGACCAAATGAGTCGGTCCGGGTTTGAGATTCAGGGACGAGGCTCGGAAACTATTATTTCTCAAGCCCTGGAAAGAGCAGGTGCGGCCGGTGTAATTGCGTCACGCTGGAGACGGGCGACCACTTCTGGAGGTTGGGGTGCAAACCAAATGTTTGCCGCTGGCACGGAGCGCATCCCAGCATTGACTGCTGGGTGCGAGGATTATGGCTTGTTGTATCGCCTGGCAGCGAACGGGCAACATCCGGTCATTGAAATGAACTCCGATGCCGAGTTTCTCGGAGAAGGACCCGTGTTTAATACGATCGGTCGTATCCCTGGCGTTGAACTCCCAAACGAGTACGTCATTCTGTCTGCCCATTTTGACTCATGGGACGCAGCGTCCGGTGCGACAGATAATGGAACGGGAACTCTCACAATGCTGGAAGCGATGCGACTGCTGAAGGTGGCGTACCCTAATCCGCGTCGTACGATTCTTGTCGGACATTGGGGTGGCGAGGAACAGGGTCTCAATGGATCACGAGCGTTTGTCGAAGACAATCCTGAGGTGGTTGATAATCTCCAAGCACTGTTTAATCAGGACAACGGCACTGGACGCATTGTGAATGTCTCGACGCAAGGCTTCGTCGACGCCACGGGCTATGTCGCCCGTTGGTTTTCGGCAATGCCCTCCGAATTCTCCAATAACATCAATTTTGATTTCCCCGGGATGCCAGGTAGCGGGGGCACCGACTCTGCATCGTTTGTCTGCCGTGGCGCACCAGCGTTCAGTCTCAGAGCCCTGAATTGGAGTTACAGTCAGTACACGTGGCACACGAATCGCGATACATTCGACAAGGTAGTGTTCTCTGACCTGACGCGTAACGCTACCCTCTATGCGATGCTGGCTTACTTGGCATCAGAAGAGCCCGGTCGGGTACCGCGAGACCGTCGCACTGAATTTCCGGTGAACCCCACTACCGGGGAAGCTGGAAGATGGCCAGACTGTCAACTGGCGCATCGAGAATGGTCGGAGCGTCGATAAGTCTTGGCCTCGGTTCGTAACATCAAAATTCTCGCCTCTCCTCTTGGTGCGATCGTTTCTCAGCTAGTCGATCATGTCGGCTTCAAACTTCGTTTCGATAATTTCACCATTTTGGAGATCCACGTAGTATGCGTTGGCCTCTTCTCGAGTGCGTACGACTTGTGCCACTTCGTTGTCTTGGAAATAGATGCCGGCGTCATTGTCACAGGCGTACCCAGGTTTCAGTTCACCTGATTTAATGAGCCTGTGGTAGGTGGGTCGGCGGTCTTCCTCGGCATCATAGTGCGGCGAATGGCTACCCTTGAGGAAGCCCAAACATTCAATTTTTGAAAGTTCTTTTGGCCGCGAATCTGTGGTGCCTTCCTCGAACCAACATAACGAGCCAGCGCTTGCACCGCCGAGAACGATTCCTCGATCCCAAGCTTCTCGGAGCACCTCGTCAATGCCGTGGGCTTCCCAGATGACTTGTTGATTTAGGGTATTCCCTCCTGATACGACAATGCCATCGACGGACAATAAAACTTCCGCGAACGTTTTTGTCATTCGTCCGCTGCTGATGAAACTTGCTTGCACAGACGGAATCACATTTAAAGGTGCACAATTTTCGTACCATCGGATAATGCCAGAGTCCCGATCGGCTGAAGCGGTCGGCAGGTAACAGAGTTTCGGCCGGTCTTTGCCGGTGAGTGTGGCAAGGTGACGAATAAAAGGCGTTCTGAATCCGCCTCCGGCGATAAAGATTTTTCGGTTCTCGGCTTGCCACGTGCGACCTTCTCGCGACGCAGCGTGCGAAAACTCTCCGGTACCTAGACCGATGGATCCGAGTGTGGTTGAAACAAGAAAATCCCGTCTTTTCATAATGTTTTATTCCTTGCTGAGAGTGAGTCGACGCTCCGATTATAGGTGAAAGGTGTAAAAACGATACAAAGAATGGTAAGTAATGTTCTAAATGATCTTATATTGGCGGCGGCGGCGTGGGATTCGTGGCAGGGTTATAATTACGGAGGTCCCAACTTTGGAGCGGTTATGCCTACATTTGATGTTGTCTCAGAAGTGAATCTCCACGAAGTGACGAACGCCGTGAATCAGGCGATAAGGGAAATCTCTACACGATTTGATTTTAAAGGTAAAAACGTGAAGTTTGAGTTTGCGGAAGACCAGGTGACGATGCGGGCACCTGAAGAATTCCAATTAGAACAGATGTACGACGTGCTGACGAATAAATTTGCCAGTCGGAAGGTGGATGTGCGTTGTCTCGAGCGGGAACCGGCACAGAAAAATGTGAGTGACGTTTGGCAGGTCGTACGGGTCCGTCAAGGTATTGAGGTCGAGCTAGCCCGGCGTCTTGTAAAACTGGTGAAGAACACCAAACTGAAGGTGCAGGTGGCGATAGAGGGCGAGAAGCTTCGAGTTTCAGGAAAGAAACGGGACGATCTACAGACGGCGATTCAAGTGTTGAAAGATGCGAACGTTGATGTCCCACTCCAATTTATTAACTACCGGGAGTAACAAGGACTCGGTCGGCATGATTTTTGTACGAGCAATTAAGTCACATTTCAGAGAGGCCAGCCTCGTCCTTCTTGGGTCTGCGGTGTTGGTTTCGCCGCCAGTGCTTGGTGCTTCGGTGCGAATTGTACCCGACGCAGCATTCCAAGTGCGGCAAGCGCAAGAAGGCGCAATAGACCAGTCTTACCTGTGGGCGTTAGCCAACCAGGGCGATGCGCTGATGCAATTCGCACTTGGGCTGATGTATGAAACCGGCGAAATAGGACCAAGTGATGTGGAAGCAGCAGCACTCTATCGACTAGCCGCTGATCAAGGTTTGCAAGAGGCGCAATTCCGACTGGCTGTTTTCTATGCGGAGGGGAGAGGCGTGACGCAGGATACAGACGAAGCGATACGCCTCTACTACGAAGCTGCCCTTCAAGGAAATTCTGAAAGTCAAGGAGCGATTCGATCGTTTGCGGATCAAGGTTTCGCCAGCGCTCAGTATCTTGTGGGGTTGATGTTTGACACCGGAGTCGGATTGAGTCGGAGACCTGAGATGGCTGTCCATTATTACAACCTAGCTGCCCGGCAAGGGCATGCGGAAGCCTACGACGGACTGCGCGGGTTTGGGAATCGCTTTACGGAAGCACAATTCCACTTGGGGAGCTTGAATGAGCTCGGTGAAGCGATCGAACAGGATTACGCGGAGGCTCTCCGTTGGTACCATCTAGCTGCAGCCCAAGGGGAGTATAGGTCCCAGTACAGACTTGGAATGATGTATGCCGAAGGCCTTGGCGTCGAGCCAGACCTTTCAGAAGCTGCGAAATGGTTTCGCGTCTCTGTTGAGGAGGATCTTCGTAAATATGACAGGGTCGGAGAACTTGACCCTAACTCTGAGTATCGGACTAGAGACGTGGAAGGTGCGAGGGAAAAACTGCGTCAACTTGCGGAACGTGAACACTCGGTTGCCCAATTCCATCTTGGATTGTTGGAAGAGCGTTACGCGCGGAAATGGTACAAAGAAGCGAGTGCACTTGGTTTAGCGGAAGGCCAGTACCGTTTGGCTGAAATATTTTTGGAAGGTCGTGGTGCGCCACAGAATGCCGCTGCCGCGGTGCGATTATACGGTCGTGCTGCTGAGGGCGGATTAGCGGACGCAAAATACAAGCTGGGAATAATGTATGTCCTCGGACGGGGTGTCTTGCCGAACACGACAGAAGCGTTGAAGTGGTATCAGCAAGCTGCTGAGCAGGGCGTTATTGAAGCACAGATGGCGGTTGGCTCCATGTATGCCACCGGACAATTCCTCACGACGACTATTACTGTACCGACAGACTATGTTTCCGCATATTTCTGGCTCAGCCTGGCAGGTGCCAAAGTGCCAGTGGTTGATGCCCAGCGTTGGCAGGCGACCAATCTCCGGGAAGTCATTAAAAAAAAGATGACGCTAAGCGAAATTCGTCAGGCCGAACGTCGCGAGCATGGCTGGTACCAACAAGCTGCTGCACCAGCTGGACCCGGGGCCACGTCATTGCTCGGTCGTGACCGGCTCGCCTCCGCCCAGTACAATCTGGGCCTTATGTATGCTGAGGGGCGTCATGTGGCACCAAATATCAAAGAGGCTGTGGTGTGGTTTCGACAAGCCGCCGAGAATGATTTGCTTGAAGCTCAATATGACCTTGCCGAGATATTAGTAGAAGGAGATTTAGGCGTAGTCCGCAATCTTGACGAAGCCGTTCGATGGTATCGGCGCGTGACTTCACACGACTTCCGATGGCCGGATTTTCATCCATTAGTTACCAAAGCACAGTTCGTTCTAGGCGAGTTCTATGAGCAGGGACTTGGTGTGCCACAGGACGATCAACAAGCAGCGGCCTGGTTTGAACGCGCAGGCGCACGAGGTCATGGACACGCTCAATTGAGGTTAGGAACAATGTATTTGGCCAACCGATTCGTCGGAAGCTTTTTCGCTCGGGGTCTCATGTGGATCGATCTCGCGGCCACGCGTTTGGTGCATGACACTGAGGGGCTCGGACGGGTAAAGAGAATGCGGGATGTTTTGTTATTAGAAATGACTGAGCTGGAAGTTCTTGAGGCTTATTGCCTCTGGCAGTTAGAACACCCTCGGTTGGAGGGATTGTCTACGGCAGAAATGTACGGTCTGGCGCTTGACTGCCCGAAATAGAAAATCGCTGGAGAATGTCACGAAGAAATTGAAAAACTGTGGGAGTTTCGTTTGGCGATAGGTGACCTGGTCAGCCGTGAAGACGAGATTCGCCTACTGATTTTTACCTCTGTATTCGTCGTGATGGTGGTCTGGGAAGTGCTTGCGCGACGACGAGAGACTTCTGCCTTCCGGGTTCAACGGTGGTCAACGAACTTCGTGATGCTCGTGCTTGGCATTGCGAGCATGCGTGTTGTTTTGCCGATGACCTTAATTCAGTTAGCAGGTTGGATTGGAGACCGCGAGTGGGGAGCGATCGCCGTTCTCGATCTTCCTTTTATGGTAGGGGTCGCGGTGTCCGTGATTGCCCTCGATTTCTGTCTCTATGGTCAACATCTTCTCATGCACCGTGTGTCATGGCTCTGGCGCCTGCATCAAGTCCACCATGCAGATCCAGAATTTGATGTGACAACCGGGCTTCGGTTTCATCCGTTTGAAATTGCCGTGTCGACGCTTTATAAGGCTCTTGCTGTGGTAGTACTGGGCCCTCCAGCGCTGGCGGTTTTGATCTTTGAGATTGCGCTGAATAGCTCTTCGATGTTTACCCACGCAAACGGCCGACTACCACAGCGTCTGGATCGGTTGGTCCGTTGGCTGTTTGTGACACCGGACATGCATCGCATTCATCATTCTGTTGAAGTTGGTGAACTCAATACCAATTTCGGATTCAATTTGGCCGTTTGGGATCGACTGTTTGGAACCTATCGACAGGAAGCCGCCTTGAAGTGTGCGCACATTGAGATCGGACTTCGGCTCCAGCCTGGAAGAGCATCGAGTTTAGGGCCGGCCCTTCGGATGCCTTTCGACAAGCGGACGATCTCGTCATCGTAAAGTCGACCGGAGCGCACCAAGTCTACGTCAGGAAAGAGGTGGTCAGTGTCGTTCAGGTACGCTGGTTCGGCGCTCGTCCGAGGCGAACCACGATATCGAATTCAGCTTTTGTGACCGGTTGGATCGAGAGGCGACTCCCTTTCTTGGTGACCATCATATTGCTAAGGCCCTTGGTGGCCTTCAAGGTCGACAAGGGAAGGGTGTCTGGAAATTGCTCAACGAACGAGATTTCGACCATATGCCAGATAGGGTCTGTTTTGGTGCTCTTGGGGTCGAAGTATTTGTGGCCATTTTTCCAGGC
>Ga0310121_10005085_pt1 | contig 11401 bp, 9 predicted proteins | sample CB27_Tmax_986_MG_FD_203504 | JGI IMG/M metagenome (GOLD analysis project Ga0310121, IMG submission 203504) | Marine microbial communities from Western Arctic Ocean, Canada - CB27_Tmax_986 | ecosystem: Environmental > Aquatic > Marine > Oceanic | place: Canada: Western Arctic Ocean | collected...
GGAGTCAGGCCCGCCCGCGCGAAGGCGGTGATCTGCCTGTTCCAGAACGGTGGTCCGAGCCAGATGGATCTATTCGATCGCAAGCCGCTGCTGGGCCGTTATCATGGCCAGCCCTATCCGGGTGAATTGGAAACGCACTTTCACAAGCAGGTGGGTAACGTGCTGGCGTCGCCGTTCCAGTTTCATAAGTACGGGGACTGCGGCATGGAGCTTTCGGAACTCATCCCGCACACCGCGGCGCTCGCTGACCGGATTTCGCTGATCCGATCGATGCAGACGCTGTCGGTCGATCATGAGTAGGCGCTGCACGCGATTCATACGGGCCGGGTGCTGGTGGGACATCCGGTGTGGGGATCGTGGGTCGTTTATGGTTTGGGCACGGAGCGGCTCGATCTGCCGGCCCACGTCGTGCTAACTGATCCAGGCGGTCTGCCGGTGGACGGCATCCGTAACTGGTCCTCGGGATACCTGCCCGCGATCTGCCAGGGAACAACGTTCCGCTCCGGCGATTCTCCGGTAATAAATCTGGAACGCCCCGCCGACGTCACGGTTTCCGCTCGTCTGAACCAGCTCGACCTGCTGCGCGGGTTGAACGTCGCTCATCATCGCCGACATCCCGATCGTTCGGACCTGGCTGCTCAAATCGCCAATTACGAGTTGGCGGCGCGGATGCAGACGTCGGTACCGGCGGTGCTGGACATCTCCAGGGAAACCGAGCAGACGCGGCGTCTGTACGGGCTGGATAACTCGGTCACAGAAGAGTATGGTAAGCGATGTTTGCTGGCCCGCCGACTTGTCGAGCAGGGAGTCCGTTTCGTCCAGGTGTATATGAACGGTCAGCCCTGGGACACGCATAGCAACAATGCGGCGAACCTGCGGAAGCTGACCTCGCGGACCGATCAGCCGGCTGCGGCGCTGGTGACGGATCTGGAGCAACGTGGTTTGCTAGATTCGACGATCGTCATGTTTACGGGTGAGTTTGGCCGGCTGCCGGTCTCTCAAGGGACGGACGGCCGCGATCACAATCGTCGAGCGTTTTCGCTGTGGTTGGCCGGTGGCGGTTTTCGCGGCGGGCACACCCACGGTTCGACGGATGACTTTGGTTACGAGGCCTCGGAGGATGTGGTCACGGTTCACGACTTGCACGCGACCTTGCTGCACAACCTGGGGCTCGATCACCGACACCTGGACTTTCCCCATGCCGGGCGGCGCGAGAGGTTGTCGGATCCGGATGTGACCGGGGCTCGCGTCGTGAGTGAGCTGTTAGCGTGACTGCTGCTAGCGCAAGGACACCGAGGCGTAACGACTAGTGAGAAGCGAATGGTCCTCACACGCATCCTGATCCTGATTGCGGCATTAATTGGCGCTGCGCCGTCCGTCGCTGATGACGACCTGACTCCGCGGTCGCAGGTAGACCACTGGGCGTTTGCGCCGCTGAATCGCCCTGCCGTGCCGACGGTAAGTCAATCCGACTGGGTTCGCGGCGCCATCGACGCGTTCATCCTGGCTCGTTTGGAACGAGCGGGGCTGGCGCCGGGCCAGTCGGCGGACCGCGCGGCGCTGTTGCGGCGCGCATGCTACGATCTGGTGGGATTGCCGCCGTCGCGAGCCGAAGTTGAGTCGTTCCTGGCCGACGACTCACCAGACGCATTCGAAAAGGTGATCGATCAATTGCTCGATTCGCCCCATTACGGTGAAAAGTGGGGACGGCACTGGCTGGACCTTGTCCGCTATGCCGAGACCAACAGCTACGAACGGGACGGCGTCAAACCTCATGTCTGGCGCTATCGCGATTACGTTGTTCATTCGCTGAATACAGACAAGCCGTACGATCAGTTCATCCGCGAACAGCTTGCCGGTGATGAATTGGACGAAGTCAATTCGGAAACGTTGATCGCAACCGGATTTTATCGACTGGGGATCTGGCAGGACGAACCGGTCGACAGGGACCAGGAAATGTTTGAAGACCTGGACGATATTGCCCGCACGACGTCGGAAGTGTTTCTGGGCCAGACGATCGGTTGCGCACGCTGTCACGATCACAAGCTGGACCCGATCTCACAGCGAGATTATTACCGCTACGTGGCCTTCTTCCGCAACGTGCGCCGGTATGGCGTGCGTGATGACGAAACCGTTCGCGATTCATCGGTTCGCGAAACGACGTCCCCCGCGACGGAGGAGGCGCAGCGCTTGGCGCTCGAACAAAACAAGGCGCAGCTGGCCGACCTCCAGGAGCGCATGCGAAAAATCGAGTCCAAGGTAAGTGGCAGATTCACGGGCGTGGAGAAAGACGATTTCAAGTATGAATCTAACCGGCTCGAAATTCTGAAACGGTACATCGGTAAGGGTTTGAACGCCGACAATCTTAGTTTGTATGAAGGCTTGCTGGGTCAACACAAGGAGTTGTTGGACAAATCACCAACCGGCAATATCCGTGTCCTGTGCGTCAAGGAGTTCGGCCGCCAGGCGCCACCCACCTATGTATTGGCTCGTGGCAACGTCCACGCCCCGGGTGAGCAGGTTGAACCCGGCTTTCCCGCTGTGCTCGGTTTTCCCGATCCCGAATGTCGTCCGCCGTCGCACAACGTCGAGTCTTCGGGACGACGCAAGGCGCTCGCGGAATGGATTGCCCATCCGGCTAACCCGCTGACAGCGCGGGTGATGGCCAACCGGATCTGGCAGTATCACTTTGGACGCGGCATCGTCCGCTCCTCCAATAATTTTGGACAGGCGGGAACGCCGCCGACGCATCCGCAACTATTGGACTGGCTGGCGAGTGATTTTATGGACGGAGGTTGGCAGCTGAAGCGGATGCACAAACAGATCATGCTCTCCGCCGTTTACCGGATGGCGTCCGCGGCAGATCCTGCCGGATTGGAACAGGATCCGGAGAATGACCTCTTCTGGCGCTTCAACATGCGACGCTTGGCCGCCGAGGAGATTCGTGACTCAATCCTGGCGGTCACCGGCAGTTTGAATCGTTCGCAGTACGGGCCCAGCGTTTATCCTGCGATAGCGGACGAGGTCAAGGCGGGCCAGTCAAGACCTGGACATGGTTGGGAGGAGTCCTCATCGGAGCAGCAGAGCCGCCGCAGCATCTACGTACACATCAAGCGATCGTTGATCTTGCCGATGTTCGCCACCTTCGACGGTCCCGACGTCGATGCGAGCTGCCCGGTCCGGTTCGTGACGACGCAGCCCACTCAGTCGTTGTCGATGCTGAACGGCGAATTCCTCAATCAGCAGGCGGCGATCCTGGCGGACTACCTTCGGCAGCACGTTGGCCGCTCACCGCGCGAGTGCGTCACAACGGCGCTGTGGCAGGTTCTGCAACGGCCCCCAGGTAATGACGAAGTTGACCGCGGTGTGCATTTGCTCGAAACACTGCAGCACGATTATCAGGTCGACGCGGACCAGGTGCTCGACTATTTTTGCTTGATGGTATTGAACCTGAACGAGTTTATTTATCTCGATTAAGATGTCCAAAAGCAACCAATCAATAAACCGTCGCCGGCCCAGCTTCTGTGGCCGCACGCGCCGCGAATTCCTCTGGGAGGCGGGTGCAGGATTTGCCGGCGTGGCGCTGGCCGGACTGTTGGGCGACGACGGATTCCTGGCACGCCAGGCGACAGCCGCAGACGGCCAAACGCCTTGGCACAGTCCTCTGGCGCCTCGATTATCCCATGTCGCGCCGAATGCCAAATCGGTCATCTTCTTGTTCATGTACGGCGGGCCGAGTCACATCGACACGTTCGATTACAAGCCTGGCATGAAGGGGATGGACAACAAGACGGTCAACGTCAAGACTTTCGGTCGCGGTGGTCATAAGAATCAGGGACGGATCGTTGAACCCCGCTGGAGTTTTCGGCAGTACGGCGAGTGCGGCAAGTGGGTGTCGGAATTGTTTCCTCACCTCGCCGGGCACGTGGACGATATTGCGTTCGTGCATTCGATGACCGCCGACTCGCCCATCCACGGCTCGGCAATGCTGATGATGAATTCAGGCCGGATCCTCAGTGGGCATCCTTGCCTCGGGTCCTGGGTGAACTACGGGCTGGGGACCGTTAACCAGGATTTGCCCGGCTTCGTCGTTATGCTGGATCCGCGCGGGGGGCCGATCAGCGGTGCGAAGAACTGGTCCAGTGGATACATGCCGGCAGATTACCAGGCGACCGTTTTCCGCAGCCAGGGGCGGCCGATCCTCGATCTCGCCCCGCCCGGCGACATGGCGCCCGCCGTCCAGCGCCAACTGCTTGATGCGCTGAGGGACTACAATCAGGAACATCGCCGATCACGAGTTGACAATTCCAACGTCGCCGCGCGGATTGCCAGCTACGAATTGGCGTTTAGGATGCAGCGCGCGGCACCAGAGGCAGTCGACCTGAGCCAGGAAACCGCCGCGACCCACTCACTGTACGGCCTGGACGACAAACAGGCCGAGCCGTTTGGGCGGCAGTGTCTGCTCGCCCGCCGATTGGTCGAACGGGGCGTCCGCTTTATTCAGATCTATTCCGGGGGCAACCATAACGATGCGAACTGGGATGCGCACAGCGATTTGAAGTTCAACCATGAATTGCACGCCGGCGAAACCGACAAGCCGATTGCCGGGTTGCTGGCCGACCTGAAACGACGTGGTCTGCTGGACGAGACGCTCGTCGTGTGGGGCGGGGAGTTCGGCCGCCAGCCGACCGCAGAGTACGCCGAGGGCACCGGGCGGGACCACAACGCCTATGGGTTCACGATGTGGCTGGCGGGCGGGGGGGTGCGCGGAGGGATCAGCGTCGGCAAGACAGATGACCTCGGCAGCGCTGCAGTCGAGGATCGTCTGCACGTCAGGAACCTGCATGCGACCGTCCTGCAACAGTTGGGCCTCGACCCGAATCGGCTCAGTTATTTCTACCGCGGGCTCGACGAAAAACTCGTTGGCGTCGAGGGTGCGTCCCCGATTCGGAGGATTGTGTAGCCGCGGGTCTGATTGGCCGGCGGCGTCCGATGCAATCAGCAACCTGGATCGTGCCTAGCGAATCGTGTATCCTGCATTGTCGATCCACCATCTCCGCATGCCGAGGTCCATCATGCCACGTTCACTGCGCCGTATCTGTTCCCCATGCTGCCTGGCACTCCTTCTGGGCGCGACACTGTTCGCCGCGGGTGCCGCCCGGGCGGAGGAGCCGCTCCGTTTCGCCCGATTCACCGCAGGTGACACGACCGGATATGGAGTTCTTGAGGGGGAGCGATTGCGGCTGATTCGCGGCGAACTGTTTGGCAAGTGGTCGCGGACTGACCGGACGTTTGCGATCGACGAAGTAAATTTCCTCGTGCCCACCCGCCCAACACAGGTCATTGCGCTGGCCGGCAACTATCACAGCCACATCGCCACCGACCAGGAGTCCGTTCTCACCATCGTCGCGACGACCACCAGAACGACCACGAATCTGAGGAGTGGCGAAACGACATCCAAGACGTCCAGCCAGACGGAGTACCGGTCGAGTGCCGAAGTGCCGGAGAAATTTCGCATCCCGCAACCGTTTTTCAAGAGCCCCTCCTGCCTGACGGCACATGAGGGCGAGATCGTCATCCCTGCCGAAGCGGAAACGGTGCACTTCGAAGCGGAACTGGTCATCGTAATCGGCAAAGAGACAAAGGACGTTACGCGAGAGGATGCGCTGGATTATGTTTTCGGGGTGACCTGCGGCAATGACGTCAGTGCCCGTGTCTGGCAGAAGAATGATGTCCAGTGGTGGCGGGCCAAGGGTTCGGACACTTTCGGGCCCTGCGGTCCCTTCATCGCCCGCGGTCTGGATTATGACGATCTACTCACCCAATTGCGACTGAACGGCGAAGTGATGCAGGAGGAGAGCACCGGCCACATGATCAACGACGTGGCGACGACGGTCAGTTTCATCAGCCAGCACGTCACCTTGCACCCGGGCGACCTGATCTACACGGGCACGTCCGGCAAGACCGCCGCCATCCAGCCCGGTGACATTGTCGAGGTCGAGATTGAGGGAGTCGGTGTACTGCGGAATCGCGTCGTCGGGGAAGCAGACTGAGGGTGTGTTTTCCTGCTGCACGATGGGCACTCTGCATGCGAAAAGCATCACGCCGCCTACCGGATGCGCCGCGAGAATTCGGGGCTATCGTAATACAATTCGGCCACCTCGTTGACCCGCGCCATGCGCTTCGTATCCTCGAATGACAGCTTGGTGTCGATCAGGCCCAGGTCGTAAACGTAGCGATCGGCGAGTCCGGGCAGCAGCACGGCGTAGTCGATGTGAAAGCGATCGATACCACCGGCGCGGGGGACATGTACGCTGGCGGATTACTGTATGGGATAACCCACGGCATGAGCTGGAAGCAGGCCGGCCATTTGGCTTCGCACGCCGCCGCCCGCATCGTCGCCCAGCTGGGTGCCCGTTTGCAGCGTAAATTCACGGACGCAGAGATCCAGCAGCTGATGGCGTGATGAAGATGGATTTTCACGGTGGCTGTCTGGACTTCAATGATGTGCTCCGCGTCACTGTGGGAACGTTCAGTCACCTCGCGTTCGGCAACGTGGCGAACAATCGGGGGGGACTGCATGAACAACGATAGTTGCTCGGGGATAATGGGAAACGCGGGGTACGGCGCGAAAGACGCCAGCAATGTCATCCTTCGCCGGTCGAGCTGCGCACGGTCGGCGGGAGCTCAGAATGACATGTAGGACAAAGTTCCCCTTCAGATCACCGAAGGTGATTTCTCAACCGGGAAGCAACGCTGTATGCTACAACGAGTGGGAAGCACGCCTGGATATTCACTCATCAAGGAGCTATTGCCATGTCCTTCACAATTCGAAGCGTCTCGTTTCTGGTTCTGATGGGATTCGTGTTGATGGGCTCACCGTTGTTAGCGGAGACGCTGCCCGTAGGATCGCATCCGCCGGCCATCGAGTTCCCGCACTTCCCCGACCGTGTCCACACCGTGGTATTCCGGAACTGGCAACTGGTCCCGGCGGCGCGGATCGCCGAGGTACTGGACACCGACGAAGCCAACGTCCGCGAGCTGGCGACGTCGATGGGACTGCCGGCGGCAGGCGACGTTCCCGACCGGATGCAGGATCGAGGATACATCACGATCGTCCGCCGCAACTGGCACTTGCTGCCCTACGAACAGCTGCTGACGCTGCTCGACATGACCACCGACCAAATGGCGTTCGCGCTGCGAGAAGATGATTTCCTGTACGCCAAACTGGGCGACTTGAAACCTCGCTGCGAACTGGTGAAGTATGAGAAACCGACGGAGGATGCTCGACGGCGAGCGGCTCAAATCAAGCGCATCGTGGAACGACACTTCGGAGACGCGTGGGAGAGTCCCGGTGAGGAACGGTTCGCATTCATCGACGAGCTGAGCCGCACGAGCGGCCAGGCGCCGCCCCCCGTGACCGTTTCGCGGGCCGATCGGCCTCTGCGGTTCATCTATTCCTATTTTGGTGTGTTCGGCGATCCGCTGATCGATCCGGAGTCGGATCCCTTTCCGGGCGGCCTGCTCGAAAAACTGTCGGCCCAGGGCGTAACCGGTGTCTGGATGCATGTCGTGCTCCGCCAGCTGGCTCCCGGCGGTCCGAATTTTCCGGAGTTCGGCGACGGCCACGAGCAGCGGCTGGCCAACCTGCGGCGTCTGGTCGAGCGGGCCGGCCGTTACGGGATTGACATCTACCTGTACATGAACGAACCCCGCTCCCAACCGAAGGCGTTTTTCGCCAACCGGCCGGGGATGGCTGGCCTCGACCTCGGTGATCGCCATCTGATGTGCACCAGCCACCCCCGCGTGCGGCAATGGATCGGCGATTCGCTGACCCATGTCTTTCGCGAGGTGCCGGACCTGGGCGGGGTCTTTACCATCTCCGCCTCGGAAAATCCGACGAACTGCACCTACGCTAGAGGACATAAGAATTGCCCGCAATGCCAGGACCGGACGCACAAGGAGATCCTGCTGGAGGTGAATCGGACGATCGCCGAGGGAGTGCATCGCGGCAGCCCTGACGCTCGCGTGATCGTGTGGGACTGGGGTTGGCGGGGACACGGCCAGGCGACTGACATCGTCGCCGGCCTGCCGAAATCGGTCTGGTTCATGTCCGTCAGCGAATGGGCGCTGCCCATCAATCGGGGCGGGATCGAGCATAAGGTGGGTGAGTACTCGATCTCGGCGGTCGGGCCGGGACCGCGGGCCAAATCGCACTGGCGAGCTGCCAAAGAAGCGGGACTGAAAACTGTCGCCAAAGTCCAGTTGAATTGCACCTGGGAATTGGCGAGCGTGCCCTTCCTCCCGGTGCTCGACCTGGTCGCTCGCCACTGCTCGAACCTGGCCCGAGAGGATGTGGACGGCATGATGATGAGCTGGTCGCTGGGTGGTTACCCATCGCCGAACCTGCAAATCTCCCAACGCTTTCATGATGACCCCCAGGCGGACATTGCGGACGTACTGGATGGGATTGCGGTCGCACGTTACGGAGTGGACGCGGCGCCGCATGCCCGCTCCGCCTGGACAGCGTTCAGCAACGCTTTCGAGGAATATCCCTACAGCGGCGAGGTTGTCTACGTGGCACCGCAGCTGTATGGCCCCGCCAATCTGTTGTACGGGAAGCCGACTGGTTATCACGCGTCCATGGTTGGTTTTCCCTACGACCATTTGGACGGCTGGCGGGGTCCCTATCCGGCCCACGTGTTTGCCGAGCAGTTCGAGAAGGTAGCCCAGGGCTGGAAGGCGGGGCTGGCAGCGATGCAGCGGGTAGTCGACCAGGCCGGCGCCGAGCAACGGTCGATTGCCGAGGGGGATTTGCGGATCGCCCGCGCGGTGCAACTCCATTTCGCTTCGGTAGCCCACCAGACGCGATTCGTGATGGCGCGGGATGCGCTGGCGGCCGACGGTCTGGACGAGGACACGCGTACCGGGTTGCGCGACCAGCTGCGGGCGATCGCAGCAGACGAAATCGAGACGGCGGTTGCTTTGTACGCGATCGCCAAGGCGGATTCGCGGATCGGTTACGAAGCCAGTAACCATTACTTCTATGTGCCCCAGGACCTGGTGGAGAAGGTGGTGAACTGTGAATACCTGCTGGAGGAGTTGGAAACGAGGAGCGAGTAGCGGGGGGCATCGGGCATGGGGCGAGAAGGAAGGAGCGAGGAGCGACGGGTAGGGAGCGAGGGGCATGGAGGGGCCACTTGACACTCGACAGGCGGGTGTCGACACTTTCAACTCTCGTATCACCGCATCTTCCGCTCCCAGGACGTGAACTTGGACGATCCGATCCAACTCGGCACGAATTTCACCGCGTGGGATTGGGTGATCGTGGCTGTCTACCTGTCCGGATCCGTGGCTATCGGGCTGTACGCCAACCGCTACATCCGCGATATGGCCGACTACATTGTCGCGGGTCGGTCGCTACGGTCATTCATCTCCATCGCCACGATGCTTGGCTCCGAAGTCGGGCTGGTCACGGTGATGTACACGTCCCAGAAGGGTTTCACCAGCGGATTCTCCGCATTCCATATCGGAGTCTGCGCCGGAATCGTTCCGCTGTTCATCGGGCTGACCGGATTCATCGTTGTGCCGCTGCGCGAAGCGGGGGTCAAAACGATCCCTGAATACTATGGCCAGCGGTTTAGTAAGGGCGTGCGCATCCTGGGCGGATTTATCCTGGCCGCCGCCGGCGTCCTCAACATGGGCGTGTTCCTTAAGGCGGGGGCGATATTTGTTACTGCCTTGACCGGGCTGCACGATCCGGTGATCGTGAATGTCGTGATGACCCTCCTGATCGTGCTCGTCCTGGTCTATACCGTTCTGGGAGGCATGGTTTCCGTGGTCATTACTGATTACATCCAGTTCGTCGTGTTGTCGGTCGCATTGTTGCTGACCGCCGTGTTTGCAGCTCGGCAGCTGGGCTGGGAGCAGATCGTTGATACGGTGGAAACGGTGCATGGCGAGGCGGGTTTTAATCCGTTCGCCGAAGACGGAGTTGGCTGGACGTATGTGCTCTGGAATTTCTTCGTTTTCGGACTCGTCTCGTCGGCTGTCTGGCCGACTGCCGTGATTCGGGCCTGTGCGGCGGAGAGTCCGCAGGTGGTGCGGCGGCTGTACACGTTTTCGTCGATCGGATTCATGACCAGGTTCATCCTGCCCCAGTTCCTGGGGATCTGCGCCCTGGTCTACTTCTTCCAAGACGACGTGGGACGCGAACTGTTCTTCGGGGCCGAAGGTCACGTGGCCGACGATCCGAACGTCACCCTCAAAGCGATGCCCAGCTTCCTGGCCCAGATCCTGCCGACCGGGGCGATCGGCATCGTCTGTGCCGGCATGCTGGCCGCCTTCATGTCGACGCATGACAGCTACCTCCTCTGCTGGGCGTCCGTGTTCGTCGAAGACGTAGTCAATCCACTGATGGGCGGGAAGCTCACGACGCGAACGCGATTGACCTTGGCGCGCGTTTGGATCGTGATGATCGCGGTCTTCCTGCTGATCTGGAGCCTGTGGTATCCGCTCGGCCAGGACATGCTGGACTACCTGTCTGTGACCGGCGCAGTGTATGCGTCGGGCGCGTTTGCCCTGCTGCTGTTCGGTCTGTACTGGAAACGTGCCAGCAGTGTGGGGGCGTACCTCGGCCTGATTGCGGGTGCGTTTGCCGTCCTCGGTCTGAAGCCGGTCCAGCGAATGGTTGGGCTGGGCGAACTGCTCGACTTCCAGCAATCCGTCGCAGTGCTGGGCTTTAGTTCCGTGGGACTGTCGCTGGTGCTGTTGGTGCTTGGCTCGCTGTTATTCCCCGATTCACCCGCCACACGGAAAGAATCATGATCGACGGCTGGGTTACTTTTTGGCTGTGCGTTTTGATCGGCACGGGGATCGTCTACAGCTGCCTGACCATCGCGGTGGCCATTGGTGGTTTCTTCGACATCCGCGCACTGCTGCGGACGATCGACCGCCAGCATGAGGAAGAAGAGAACGACTAGCCAGGAATTTTATCGTTCTCACCCCTCGCCGCCGCGCAAGCTCGACAGATACTCCAGCAAGTCAGCCGCTTCCTGGGCCGTCATGTCGCTGAGCAACCGCTCGGGCATAATCGACTTGTCCATCGGCTCCAGGGTTTCCACGTCGTCCGACCTGGCCAAAGACACCGACCTGGCCAAAGAGACCTGGCCAAAGACACAGACCTGGCCAAGGAAGACTAGTCGAGTTAGAAGGTTCGAGACCTGGCCAAAGACACAGACTTGGCCAAGGAAGACTAGTCAAGTTAGAAGGTTCAATCCGGGGGTGTTAGTGGACCTCGAGGACCTGGCCAAAGACACAGACTTGGCCAAGGAAGACTAGTCAAGTTAGAAGGTTCAATCCGGGGGTGTTAGTGGACCTCGAGTGTGTGGTCGGCGCGGAT
>Ga0310121_10005088_pt1 | contig 11400 bp, 8 predicted proteins | sample CB27_Tmax_986_MG_FD_203504 | JGI IMG/M metagenome (GOLD analysis project Ga0310121, IMG submission 203504) | Marine microbial communities from Western Arctic Ocean, Canada - CB27_Tmax_986 | ecosystem: Environmental > Aquatic > Marine > Oceanic | place: Canada: Western Arctic Ocean | collected...
AAGAGGGGGGGCGCGACGCGGGCCGTCGCGGACCAACCTTCTTAGGGCGTGAGGCCTAATCGTAGGCTATAATATACCAATAGGTTTCTTGGCTGGCTTGCTGGCTTGCTATTGTTGATGGCAATGCTGTCAGGTGCCTAGACTACTCCTCGAACTATTGATCTGGTCCTCGAACTATTGATCTGGTCGCGTCTCTCGACTTAATTCCGTAATCCAGGGTCGTAAGCCTCCCAGATCGCAAAGTCTCCCCAACTTGTATTCACAGCCAAATCACCTGTTCTCGGCAGAATATCATTGCCAAGAGTAGTGGTGGGAGATTAAACCATAAGATAGGGAGACCTGTGGGTCTCACAACGACAGGAAATGCAGACCATAATGAATTTCAGGACAACGATTATGAAATCTCTTACGTGGCGTTCGATGTTGACTGGCTTCATGTTACTCGCAATGGCATTTGTATTTGTGGGTGACGTGTCCGCACAGTTTGCCACTTGTGCTGCGCCGGCGGTTGCCTATCAACCGGTAACTGCCTATCGACCTGTCGTAGCGCAGCCGGTCGTGGCCTATCAGCCTTACACCGGTTGGTACCTCGGCAGATGGTTTGATAAGCGGCGAATGCGTCGCGCAGCCACTACAGCCGCCTACACGGTAGCTTACGGGCCTAGTGCGACTCCGTATGCACCGACGTACACTGCGGCCTATGCTCCCACCTACACGGCTGCTTATCGACCGTATGTCACTTCGTTTGCACCTATGGCGAGACCGGCGCCCGCGCCTTTCTATCCGATCGTGCAGACCGTCGCGCGTCCCGTGCTGATGCAGCCGGTGCTTGCCGCTCCTGCTTGCAACACCTGTAGCTTCACGCCTGCGTGTGGATGTGCCGCTTGTTCTACAGGTTGTGATAGTTGCTCGACAGGAGTCTTACAAGCCGATTTCACCGAGCCAGCCTGCTCCAGCTGTGTCGGTGGCGGCCAGGCAATCGACGTGGTACCTGAAGGTACGTCGAGCGGCAACGTCGGTCCACAAACCCCCAAGCCGAGCTTGCCAGATGTGCCTGCTCAAGGAGCTTTGCCGTTCCAAAGCAATCGACCGACCGAAGCCAGTGGTGCTCAAGAAGGTGACTCGAGTGTTGATGACGACGTCGATCCCGCAAAAGAACCAGATCCAGGCCCTGCGGCCACCGAAGAGGACGCCAGCACTTATTACAACGCACCACGATTACTTGATCCAAGAGATCGCACGGCTCGTAGTACGAATTCCCGGAAACCAACGGTCGATGTTTGGAATGCCGTCTATCGTAAATCGGCGACCGGTCGCAAGCTAAGTCCAAAGCTAAGTCCAGTTGGCAACCGCCAAGCTCGCACGCCTGCGGAGCGCCGACCCCAGCTGGAACCGCGCACACAGGCTGAGATCGACGCTGACGGTTGGTCGGCGGTGCCTCGCAATCGCTAATCGCTTCGACACCAAGTATAAAACGGATCTGCCCCAACGCCCTGGCTATCTTTCGATGGCCAGGGCGTTTTTAATGCTTGCCAGAAAAATAACGAGGAATGAAGGGGGTTTTTACTGCCGCTTTTCAGGTAGAATAACGCTCGCTAATTATCTGCTGCCCCCAATCCTCCGACGACCTACAGCATTGGAATACTTGATGACGGTCTATCAACTGCGGCGCCCGCTGATGTTTGCGATAGTTTGTTGGCTTTGTTCGTCTGCGACCGTGCAGGCGAAAGAGGGAAAGGGTATCAAGATCCACACCGAAATGCGACAAGCGGCCATCGATTTTTTGGCGAGTCTGGACGACCAGCTGCGCGAGCAATCGACATTTGACTTCCGAGGCCCGGAGCGAACCGATTGGCATTTTGTGCCGAAGCAACGCGCAGGTGTAAGTTTCAAGGAGATGAATCTCCAACAGCGTCGCGCCGCCCACGTGCTGCTGCGATCTGCGCTCAGCGACAAAGGTTACTTAAAAGCGACGACCGTGATGTCTCTGGAGCAGGTATTGCGGCGGTTGGAGGCCGATCGAGAAAATGTTGAGGAAATTCGCGACCCCGAAAAATACTGGTTCGCCATCTTTGGAGATCCTGCCAAGGACGGGTCTGCTGGCGGCGGGCCTTGGGGCTGGCGAGTCGAAGGACATCACTTGTCGCTCAACTTTACGTCCGATGACGGCGTGGTCGTGGGGACGGCGCCGCTCTTTTTTGGCTCGAATCCGTCGGAAGTGCGGATCGGTCCCAAAATGGGTCTGCGCGTGTTGGGACGCGAAGAAGATCTCGCCCGTGCCCTGATGGCCGCCCTTACGCCTGAGCAACAAGCGAAGGCTATTATTTCGACGCAAGCGCCCGCAGAAGTGCTTACCGCGCCTGGTCAGCCGATCGATATCGGTGCTCCGGCAGGCATCTCGGCTGCCGACTTGACCAAACGTCAACGCCAGTTACTGCGTCAAATGGTAACTAACTTCTTACGCCATCTGCGTTCCACGCTGGCCAGCAAGGAAATTCACGAAGTTGAGCAGGCAGGCGTCGAAAATATTCATTTTGCTTGGGCCGGTAGTCAAGAGCGTGACGAAAATCATTATTTCCGCATCCACGGGCCTACCTTCATTCTCGAATACGACAATGCTCGAGGAAACCATGCGCATCTGGTCTGGCATTCACGCGACAACGATTTCGGCTCCGCCGTGCTACATCGTCACTACCAAGAAAGCCCACATCATCACGACCAGCCGTAGTCTCAGTCATCCCTTAGTTCGGCGAACTTTGCTGAGCAGCTTGTAATTCGTCGCGAACTTTGAGCAGTTGGGCGGCAACGCTGACGGCGATTTCGCTCGGATGGTTGGAACCGATCGGTAGGCCGACCGGGCAATGGAAAACAGCTTGGTTGGCGCCGACTCCGGCCGCAGCGAGTTCTTTGCGGAGGACGGCGGCTTTTGCCTGGCTGCCGATGACGCCAAGGAAGGGAAACTCGCGGCCGAGCTGGAAAATGCGCTGCAATACCGGCAAGTCGCTGCGGTGGCCTTGGGTCATGCAAACGACGAACGCATCGTCGGGCAAGGTTTCTATCTGGGCGGGCGGGTCGGCAGACTCGATCGCGCCGACGCCGGCTGGTAGCTTGGCAAGCCACTCGGCGCGAGGATCGATGCAAGTGACGTGGCAGGGCAGGGTGGTGAGCAGTCGCGTCAATGCTTGGGCGACGTGTCCGGCGCCGAAGAGGACGACCTGCCAGGTGGCAACGCCGACGCATTCGAAAAAGAGTTTCACGCGTCCACCGCAGGTCATGCCGACGTCTGCTTTGAGACGCCAGTCGCGCAGACAGCAATCGGCGCGCTCGCTCAGCATTGCTACCGCCTCGTCGATAGCCTTCGCTTCGACGCGGCCGCCACCGACCGTGCCGGCCGCGCGTCCTTGGGCGGTGACAATCATTTTCGCGCCGACGTCCTGCGGTGTAGAGCCGGTCACCTCCACTAAAGTCACCAGCACAAACGGTGTTGCGGATTCGGCGAATTCGGCGCAGCGGCGGAGCAGGTCGACTCGGGTCATGTTGCAGACGGGGTTGGAGCGGAACTTTGGGCCAGTTCGGTCAGACACATGAGCAGCTGTTCGCCAGTTGCGGGGATAGCCAAGTCGACCGCTTTGCCGTCGGCGATCACCGACATCGCGTGCCGTGCCGCCAGCCAGACGGCCAACCCGAGCATCAACGGCGGCTCGCCGACCGCTTTGCTGAGCCGAATGTTTTTTTGGTGTTTCGGGTTGTCGATGAAGTCGACGTTCAGTTCACGCGGGAGGTCGGTAATGTTGGGGATTTTGTAGGTCGTCGGACCCGTGGAAAGTAGCTCGCCTGCGTCGTCGTAGCGCAGCTCTTCGTCGGTTACCCAGCCGACACCCTGAATAAACCCGCCCACGACCTGACCACGGTCGACGCCCGGATTAATCATCCGTCCAACATCCATCAGGAGATCTGCCCGATCGCATTGGAGTTCGCCCGTCAGCCGATCGATCGTGACTTCAGCGACGGCAGCCCCCGTGGTGTAGTAGAAAAACGGATTGCCGCGGCCGGTCTCGCGGTTGTAGTCAACCCCTGGCGTGACGAAGAAGCCACGCGCACCGAGGTCAATTCGTTCGCGACGCGCCATAGCACAGAACTCGCCGAATCCGATTCGATGCGATGGTTCGAGGTCGCGGTCATCGTAAACCGAGCCATTTTCGATCCGAATGTGCTCGATTGCGGGAATCAAGCCACGCTCGGCGTCGGCCAGCAATTCAGCGGCATACTGCTTCATGCAGTCTTTGATCTGACGGCAGGCGTGCAGTGCGGCGGCTCCGTTGAGATCGGTCCCCGCGCTGGCCGCGGTAGGCGATGTGTTGTGGTTTTTTTCCGTTGAGGTAATCATCATTCGCACGCTATCGGTCGCAAGACCAAACTCATCGGCGACCAGCTGACGAATTTTTGTGTTGAGCCCCTGGCCCATTTCCGTGCCGCCGGTGGAGACTTGGACGGTACCGTCGGTGTAAACGTTGACCAAGGCATTGGCTTGATTCAAAAACTTTGTGGTGAACGAGATGCCAAACTTGACCGCCGAGATCGCCAGACCTTTGACATACGTGTCGCTCGAGCGGTTAAACTCGTCGATGCTGGACATTCGCTGGCGATAGTTGGACGACTTGGCCAGCTGGTCAAAAATCTCCTCAAGCAGGTGGTCTCTGACGATTTGGCCATAATGAGTGACGCTTCTCTGAGGATCGCCATCTCGATAAAGATTCAATCGCCTCACGTCGAGCGCGTCACGCTCGACCACATTTGCGATCTCCTGCAGGCAACTTTCGATGACCGCCACACCCTGCGGGCCGCCGAAACCTCGGAAGGCCGTGTTCGGCGGCAGATTGGTGCGGCAGACCTGTCCGGTAACGCGCAGCTGCGGGATGTGGTAAGCGTTGTCGGCGTGGAGCATGGTTCGCTCCATCACCGAGGTTGAGAGGTCGGCAAACGCTCCTCCGCTTGAGTAAAAGTCGAGTTCCGCGGCGATCAAACGACCGTCGTCGTCGAAGGCAACCCGATAGTCGGTTTGGTACGCATGGCGTTTGCCGGTAATTCGCATGTCGTCGCCACGGTCGAGCACCAGTCGCGCGGGCCGTCCTGTCTTGTGCGCGACCAGTGCGGCCATCACGGCAGTGAGCGACGATTGGGTTTCCTTGCCGCCGAAGCCTCCGCCCATCCGCGGGCATTCGCAGACGACCCTGTGCTTGCCCAGCCCCAGCGCTTCGGCGACGACCGCTTGCGTCTCGGTTGGATTCTGCGTCGACGAGATCACTTTCATGGTGTCTGCTTCGCCCGGCTCGGCCAGCGTGGCTTGCGTCTCGAAGTAAAACTGCTCTTGGCCGCTGCTGTGAAAGCGGCCGTTAATTCGGTGTGGCGCGTCGCTCATGGCAGATGCAAAGGCCTCATCGTCTTCGGCGTCATGGCTCGTCATCTGCCGCGTCGGTCCGATGAATGACTTGGCTTGGATAGCATCGTCGATCGTCAACACCGCCGGCTGCTGCTGAAACTGTATACGCACGAGTTGGCGAGCTCGCTTGGCCGCTGCCGCCGTTTCCGCACCAATGACCACCACCGGCTGGCCTAGATAATTGAAACATTCTTCGACCAGAAATGGTTCGTCGGAGATAATCGCCCCAAAATGATTGGGGCCGCCCAAGTCTTCATGCGTCAACAGGCAAACTACGCCAGGCACGGCGCGAGCGGCGGTGAAGTCGATCGATTGCACCCGACCAGAGGCGGACGGCGCGCCGACGAAGTTGACGTAGAGCTCGCCCTCGCGGCGCGGAAGATCGTCGATGTATTGGGCCGAGCCGGTGACGTGGCCGGTGGCGGAGTCGTGCGGTAGCGGTCTGCCAACGGCAGGACCCGCCGTTGTACCAGCAGTCGTCCCAGCAGTTCTTGCAGCAGGAGTCATCTGTCAGACCTCCACCGGTTGTTGGGCCGGAGCAAGATCGTGAAAACATTTTAGGAAAAGGTTTTCCACAAGTTGCAGTCGATAGTTCGCACTGCCGCGAACGTCAGAGATAGGTGTGATTTCCTTGCGCGCAACGCGCCCGGCGGCCCGCATCGCCTCGGCAGTCAGTGATTTGCCAGCGAGTAAGGACTCGGCCTTCGGGAGCCGCACCACCATCGGACCGACGCCACCGGCGGCAATCCGCGCTGTGCGGATCGTTTGGTCTTCCAGCTCGATCCAAAAAGCTGCAGTTACCGTGCTGATATCCATGTCGCGGCGTTTCGAGATTTTGTAAAGCTTTAGATGTTCGTTGGCAGTAGGCAGCGGCGTTCGTACCGAGACGATGACTTCGTCGGGTCGGAGATCGAGATGTTTGTAACCGAGGTAAAACTCCTCGATCGGAACCTGTCGCTGCCCACCGACGCTTGCCAACTCAAGTGTGGAGCCGGCGACGTAGTGAAAGGGAATCGAGTCGGCAATGGGCGAGGCGTTGGCCAGATTGCCAATCAGCGTGCCAGCGTGACGGATTTGGGGGCTGCCAAACCGCGTGAGGATATAATAATACTCTGGTACCCGATCACGAACAAACGCTTCAATGCGCGACCAAGATACTGCCGCGCCGATTGTCAGCTCGTTTTCCTCGAACTCGAGTCGGTTTAATTCTTCTACGCCCAACGTCAGTAAGACGTCGGTCGGCGAAATCTTACCGTGGTTGTGCTGCACACCGAGGTCGGTCGCGCCAGCGACGAGCGTTGCGTCGGGCCGTTCGGAGCGGCGAGCGAGCAACTCGTCGAGTGTGTTGGGCAAAAACAATTCAGGCGCTAGAGACGGGAGGCTGCTGCCGTTTTCGTTCTGACCAGCCGTGCGCGGATTGACATGGACCGGCCCAACGCCGAGCGCCTTCAAGTCAGCGAGCATGGCGGCAGAATCGAAACTCTGGTCGACGTTTTTCATGGCCAGAGGGTGTAGCGACTGGCCGGCGTCTAAGATTTGGGCATATCCGGTGCAGCGGCAGAGATTGCCCGAAAGTCCTAGTCGGAGTTCGTCGTCGGTTAACGGGTCGTCGGTTAATCGGCCGCCAGGGAGTTGGTCACCGGGCGCCTCGCTTTTGCGCTGCTCAATCAGCCCATGCAGCGCCATCACAAAACCGGGCGTGCAGAAACCGCACTGACTGCCGTGACATTCGATCATCGCCGTCTGCACGTCGGTGAGCGTCAGCTCGCTTTTCAGGCCTTCGACCGTGATCACATGACAGCGATCCATTTGGTAGACAAAGGCAATGCAAGCATCGATGGTTACGTACTCGAAACAGCTACCCTCAGCGCTTGGCTTGCCGACTAGGACTGTGCAAGCGCCGCAATCCCCTTCGGCGCAAGCGACCTTCGTACCTGGCAAATGGGGCGTACCTGGCACATGCGACATGCCCGGCACATGCGACATGCCCGGCACATGCGACATGATAGCGCCGCGAAGATAGTCCGACAACGTCAGGCCAGCCTGACTGCCACACACGGCGCGGCGTGTGCCATTCAAGTACAAGACGAGGTGATCTCGCATGGCGGTAGTCTGACCCGGTAGGTAGTGCCAATGAGGAATGTTGGTGAGGAACGTTAGTGAGTAATGTTAATGAGGAATGTTAGTGAGTAATGTTGGTAAGATTGTCAACAGGCCTCAGGAGCGATATGCTCAATTGCCGACTATTTGCACAATAGATACGCTTAGAACCGCCGTCAATGCTTGAATTCCCTCTCCTGCTCAAAGGAAGCCCTCAGCATGTGTCATGATGTGACGTGTCACGATGCTGCGGGCTTGGCTGACCTAGTAATGGCCCGTTGCGACGAGTTGGCCGCCTGCTCCGAAGAGTCAGGCAGGATCACGCGGCGGTTTCTCACCGCACCGATGCTTGAAGTCCATGACCGGCTCGGAAGCTGGATGCGTCAAGCCAACCTACAGACTCGCGCTGACGACGCCGGCAACCTCATCGGCCGCCGAATCGCTGAGACGGCAATTCGGACGCTGATCGTAGGTTCGCATTTAGACACGGTCCCCGGCGGCGGGCGCTTTGACGGTGTGCTTGGCGTGCTGATTGGCGTGGCTGTGGCCGAGACTCTTGGCGATAAGAGGCTACCCTTTCATCTGGACGTCGTCGGTTTTAGCGAGGAGGAGGGTGTGCGCTACAGCATGCCGTATCTAGGTAGCAGTGCAGTCGCTGGGTTGTTCCAGCAGGAGTGGCTTGAACGCGCTGATAGTAATGGCACCTCGATGCGGGAGGCAATTTCTGCCTTCCATCTCGACGCCGACAGCATTGCGGAAGCGGCGTACTCTCCAGACGAGGTGATAGGCTTCGTCGAGCCACATCTTGAGCAAGGGCCTGTGTTGGAGCGGGCAGGTTTGCCACTTGGCGTGGTCAGTGGCATCGCCGGGCAAAGCCGCTTGCGTTTAAGGTTTCAAGGAAAAGCCGCTCACGCTGGCACGACGCCGATGCTTAGTCGCTGCGATGCGTTGGCAATGGCGGCGGAGTTTGTTTGCGAAGTGCGCTCACTCGGCAGGCAAACGACAGGACTGCGTGCAACGGTTGGTCGGATGGATGTGACGCCCAACGCAACGAACGTCATTGCGGGGCGTGTCGAGCTGTCGCTCGATGTGCGGCACTTGAACAATTTGCAGCGCGAGCGTGCGATCGATAACTTGCTTGCTGCTGGTAAGCGAATCGCCAATCGTGAAAATGGCACCTTGGTCGTTATCGAGCAAACCTCCCAGCACGCTATGGAGGTTGACGCTGCGTTGAGCGAGTTGCTTGCCAAGTCGATTGGCCAATGTGGTTACGAGACCCTGCAAATGCAAAGCGGGGCAGGGCATGATGCGGTTGTGATGGCCCAACGTTTCCCAGTCGCCATGTTATTCTTGCGTCATCCAGGCGGGGTAAGCCACCATCCCGACGAGCATGTCGAGCGAGATGACGTAGCTGCCGCAATCGAGGTCATGAGTCAATTCGTAGTCGGCTTGGCTCAGCAATGTGGTGCCTAATTAAAGCCTAACTAAAGTAAGACTGAGCAAGGAAAAGTATGACACCACTTTTTGGCGAGACGCGCACCCGTGTTGAACGTAATCATGCGGTCATCGCGCTGGATGGACATGTCATCTCACCTCTTGCTGGATGGCAAGAGACCGAGGGCGTCATGCTGATTAGCCCGGCGCTGCAGAGCGGGCCGCGGTTCGTGCAGTATCTTGTCAACGGCTCTAGCGGTTGTCGCTCCGATGGGGCTGCTGCTGGAGTGGAGCGGCTGTTGTACGTACTGTGCGGCAGCGCCACGCTAGATGGCACAGTACTGGGGCCTGATTCGTTTGCCTGGTTCCCACCAAACGACTCCTGTGAGTTGACGGTTGCCGAAGGAGCCAGTCTGCTGGTTTTTGAAAAACAATACGAACCTCTTGGTGGCATCACGACGCCTCAACGTATCATCGGATCGCTTAGTAAAGCCCCCGCGGAACCATTTATGGGCGATTCCGACGCCATGTTGGCAACACTGCTGCCGATTGACGCCGCTTTTGATATGGGAGTGAACGTTTTTTCGTTCCAACCTGGTACGACCCTACCTTTCGTCGAAACACATGTCATGGAACATGGGCTGTACATGAAATCGGGGCAGGGTGTCTATCGGTTGGGTGAGAGTTGGTACCCAGTCCAGGCGGGAGACACCATTTGGATGGCCTCCTATTGCCCTCAGTGGTTCGTGGCGATGGGCAAAGAGTCGGCTTGCTATATTTACTACAAAGATATCCATCGCGACCCGCTCGGCTCGATTCAGCCGGGGGAGGAATCGCGGTCATGACGCCTCTCGGAACACCGCCTGTCGATGTTGAGAAGCTCATGGGCGAGCTGCGGCAACTCGCTACGATCAGCGATTGTCCCGAGCCGCCGCCAGCGGTAACGCGTGTGGTGTTTACCGAAACCGATCAGCGCGCGCGAGAGTATCTTCGCTCGCTCTACGAAGCAGCAGGTCTCTCGGTGAGCGTCGACCCGATTGGAAACACTTTCGCACGCTGGGAGGGGAGCGATCCGACAGCGGCAGCGGTTGGCACCGGTTCCCACACCGACGCGATCCCGCATGCGGGCATGTATGACGGTACGGTCGGAGTGCTCGGCGGATTGGAAGCGATCCGTTGCCTATTGCGAATGGGCTTCCAGCCGCAACGGTCGATCGAACTGGTGATGTTCACGTCGGAAGAGCCGACTCGATTTGGCGTCGGATGCACCGGCAGTCGCGCGATGAGCGGAGCGATGTCGCCTGACGAATTGATAAAGTTGGTGGACGAGGCCGAAGACAACTACGACGTCGTCCGTCGCCGTAGCGGTTTTCAAGGTAAACTTAGCGATGTGCGACTGCCGACCGGTCATTATCATGCCTTCGTTGAGCTGCACATCGAGCAGGGGCCAGAACTCGAAGCGGCTGACTTGCCAATTGGAGTCGTCACGGCAATTGCCGCTCCCGCAATGGCCGCGTTCGTCGTGACCGGCGAGGGGGGGCACGCCGGTGCGGTGTTGATGCCGAAGCGGCGCGACGCGATGGCCGCTTCAGCCGAGATGATCTCCGAGATCGAAGCGCTGGCCCAAAAGAGTCCTAGTCCTGACCTGGTCGCCACTGTCGGGAGAATCGACGTCCACCCTGGCGCGGTCAATTCCATTCCGAGCCGCGTGAAGTTTACGCTCGACCTGCGCGACATCGACGGCTCGAATCGCGACGTTGTTTTGGCTACGATCGTCGCTGCAACTGAGCAAATCGCCAAACGACGTGGTGTAGCTGTCGAGTGGAATGTGCTGAACGCCGACCCACCTGCTGACGCCGCTTCGCAGATCGTTGCCGCTGTGAGCCAGGCGACTGACGCATTGGGTTTGGCGAGCTGCCAGATGATTAGCCGCGCGTACCACGACTCACTGTTCATGGCGCGCGTTGCGCCGATGGGAATGATCTTTATTCCTTGCCGCGGCGGTGTCTCGCATCGGCCTGACGAATACTCTTCGCCCGAGCAAATTTCCGCAGGGGTGCAAACGTTGGCGTTGACGCTGGCGGAGCTAGCTTCGTCGATCTGAATGTTGGCCGCGATTCAGTTCGCTTGCCTACGGTGGCTCAATAGCCACTGGTAGAACCGCGTAGCGCCGAAGGGGTCAGGTACCTTTTTTCGCCGCGATGTCTTTACATTGGCAAAGATTTGGGGGCGAAAAAAGGTACCAGACTCCGCGCTCTTGTACACCAAACAACTTGGAGTTCAGGAGGGCGGGGTCTGGTCCGAATGGCACTTCCAGTTGGTACGCAATGACTTACGTCGAGGGAGGGCCACGGTGGGTTTGTACGGCGTGACGCTCCGCATTTAGTGTAACACGATTGCGTCTCAGACTGGGAGCAGATGTGGCT
>Ga0310121_10005089_pt1 | contig 11399 bp, 13 predicted proteins | sample CB27_Tmax_986_MG_FD_203504 | JGI IMG/M metagenome (GOLD analysis project Ga0310121, IMG submission 203504) | Marine microbial communities from Western Arctic Ocean, Canada - CB27_Tmax_986 | ecosystem: Environmental > Aquatic > Marine > Oceanic | place: Canada: Western Arctic Ocean | collected...
GAAGGCTGCGGATCGTGGATTCGAGGTGATCGGTCGGAACGTCAGACCGGTGGCTTTTTCCAGTGAAATTGCTCCAGGGCCTCGAACAGCTTGCCGTGATTGGGGATGAAGAATCGGGGGATCTCGTGGCCCTGCTCGACGATCTTGGCTGCAGTTACCTCATCGACATGCCGGAAGCGGGTATCCAGACGCCGCCACGCAAGTTCACCACCGCACCGGTTCCCCGCTTCCAGCAAGAGATTCGCGCATTCCTCGCTATTCGCGTTCCCACTTCAGCCTCGCCAACCGCTCGAAGAATTCGGCCTCGCATTCCTCGTACCATCTCGCTAGATCGGGGTAAAACTCCGATTCCACCCTGATAAAGCCGCGAGAGTCGTCGTCGGGGTCCATATCGGGTGTCGCCCTCCATACGCCGATCACGAGACCGGTGATGTCGCTCCCCGAGCGGGTGACGGTATCCATCAATCTTATGAGTCCGCCCAGCGTCAGCGGCTGTTTCGTCGTCTGTGGGCGGACACGGTATTGCGTTTCGTATTCATCCTCAACCCGGTAGCGGATGCGACCACTGTTGGGGCATGCACGCACGCCCATCCGTTCGCGAACTCCCATACCCCCCCACCCCCCTCTACGGAAAACGACCGGAGGGGGCGTCGTCGGAGTCCCGGCTCTCGGAATTTTCTCCTTTTCTGGCCGTTGACATCGGGAGACTAGCCCCAATCACATTTGTGGGCCAGACTCATGCGGCCCCGTCCCACCTCTTCTCGCTTGACCCGGCTTTTCGGTGGGGCATAATGACCCTATAAACGAAGCTCTACCGCGAAAGGGTCTCCATCGACCCGGAGCAGCTCGGTTCAACAATGTGTCTGCGTCGGCTCCGCGACGTGAAAAAGACGTTAATTTGTTGGGCGAATAGGGGATGCACTGTGCTCTCTTTCGGTTCGGATATGACCTTGCGATGGCCAACCCGACACTGGTGGTCATCACGGACCGCAACGACCTGGACGACCAGCTTTTCGGGACGTTCGCGGGGTGCAGCGAACTGATCCGGCAGCGGCCCGTGCAGGCCGAGAATCGGGAGCATCTCAAGAAACTGCTGAGCGTCGCGGCGGGGGGCGTGCACTGGCGACGCATGGAATAATGCGGGTCCGGCACCACCCAATCCAGGCGAGTCACGACCGGCAGGCTCATAGTTGTTTTTGAGCCATTTGATGTCCATTTTCAGCCGGCCAATTTCTTCGTAAAGTAGAGCCGTCAGCTCCTCCTCGGTCTTCGCCAGCCGGTTGATTTTGCCCGAAAATAGTTCCGGAGCCTTCCTCAGGAGTTGCTTCTTCCACTCCGAGATTTGGTTGGGGTGCACCTGATATTGGGTTGCCAGCTCGGTCAAAGTCTTCACGCCCCGGCCGGCATCCAAAGCCACGCTGGCCTTGAACGCGTCCGTAAAGGTTCTTCCTTTTCGTCCCATCTGTATCCATCCTTTCGTGTCCTTTTCAGGATACAGATTCCACTTAAGCCGGTGGTCCGAAATTCGGGGGGAACCGCAGTCTCTACATCGACGGATCGGCTTGCTCGTTGGTGACGACCGATATCTACAGTAATATGGCTTCGATTTTCGGGGGAGGCGTCATTTTCGACGCGTCAACGGCGACGGTGACCGGCTGCCGTATCGTCGCCAACGCCGCCAACGGAGACGGCGGCGGCTTGTTCGTAACGAATAACTCCACTCCCATGTTCGATGACTGCCTGATCCAACGGAATCGCGCGGAGCCGGGAGACGGGGGCGGCATGCTTATCACGTCAGGCGCGGACCCGGCGTTTTCCAATACCAGGATTTTCTTAAATACCGCCACCGGACCCGGAGGTGGTGGCGGAGATGGCGGCGGCGCGGCCGTCCGCAGCGCATCGCCCCTTTTCACCTCATGCCAGATCGTGCGGAACAATTCAGTGCGCGGGGGCGGCTTTCACTTGACCAACGCTCCGATCACGATCGATCGTTGCGCCTTCAGTCAGAATGACGCGAATGACAAAGGTGGGGGCCTCTTCATCAGTGATTCATCGACCGATCTGGTCAACTGTTTGATTCACGAGAATAACGGCAATTTCGGCGGTGGACTCTTCCTCGATTTCGGCATGCCGAGCCTGATCAATTGCACGGTCGTTAGGAACAACAGAGAGGGCGTCCTGATCAATAACGCCCGGCCCGAATTCCTCAACTCGATCTTCGCCTTTAATGGGGGCGTGGCGATCTATGAAAACAATTCCCTCTCCGATCCCGACTCGCTAAGTTATTGCTTCTTCGCGGGCAACACGTCGGCCGACTATCTCGACGAAGGGAACAACCCGCGCAACGGGGCCGACGCCATCAATGAGATGGACGAGGCGACGCAAAATATCGATGGCGATGAACCGCGTTTCGTGCAGGATGGACCGCGCGCCATGATGGGCCAGATCGATGAGTTGGATTTTGCCGACGTCGATGACATCATATTTCTCGCGACTATCACCGATTCGGACGCGGCGTTCACGCCCGGATCGCTGGCCGGGCGCTTGATCATTCCGGATGTTGGTCGGGGGGAGGCGTTCATCATCCGCGATAACCTCGAGACCACCGTCATCGTCGACGGTCTGCCGGCGGGGACCGTCCAAGAGGGCTTCACATACATGATTCTCGATCACACGCTCGAACCGACATCCGATGCCGCGGATCGCGGAACCACCACCGGCGCGCCGACGACCGATATTCAAGGTTTCCCACGCCCCTTTGACCTGATCGGCGTGGGTGTGGGCGAGGGGATTGATATCGGCGCCCACGAAACCGGCCAACAGACTCTTCTTGGCTTTATCGTGGACATGCTGCTTGGAAGGATCGAGCGGCCCAGCGACGCGCTTGAACCATTCGACGTCAACCAAGACGGGACCATCGATATCGCCGACGTCGTGGCACTCCTAGGTCCGCCGGAGGGTTGAGAGTTCAGGGGACTGCCGCGGAGCGCTTCCCCCCTCGACCCCGTCCAGATACAAGCGAAGCCTGGTTCCGTGGCGCGGGTGGCGCCGCGGGCCGGGCGCCAGGTCGCCGCTGTTCGCGATCAACCTGGTCGTCGCTCCGGCGGCTCGCCCCCGAGCCGACCGCGATCGTGCTCAGCATGAACACGTGATGGTTCGACGCCCTCCCCGAATCAATCGATCAGGTATCCGCTCACCTCAATGGGTACGTCTATGGACGCGAGCTCACCCGCTTTCATCGCCCGTTGCACAATCCGGACGTCATCGAGGAGTCCGTCGAAGAACCGGCCTCCCGCTCCGGGCGGTTGCGCCCCCGCCCCCACCGGCAACGACGCATCTACATCCACCCAGATACAGCCGAAGCGTGATTCCGTCATGCGTGAGCGCCGCGTGGCGCCATACGCCCGGTGTAATGTCGCCGCTGCTTGCGATCAACGTCGTCGCCGCGCCGACCGCGATCGTGCCCAACATGAACACGTGATCGTTCGCCGCGGTCCCCGAGGCCTTCGAGATGATTCGTGGGTCTCTTGACGGGCCCGGGAAGCTGGCGGCGTTGAACCACGCCGCCAGCGTCAAACCGGTTCCATTCACATCCACGACGCCCAGATCGATGAAGTCGTCCACCCCGTCCAAGCGTACCGAAAACGCGCTGCCATCTCCTGTGTTTGCCTCGAACACCGCCCCATTGACAAGCGTGCCGTCGTTACCCGACCCACTTGCGTCGCCGGCCACTGTCCCGTTGCCTTCATCCAACGCCAACACAACCAGGGCGTCCGGATCGGCCTGAGCGGGCACATACATGCCGATAATCATTAGCCCATTCAGTAATAGGGCAGTCCTAACGTTCGTCCAGGAACTTGCCGCAGCAGCCGGCGCGCAAGACGCCAGGTGGAAACAGTGAACAAGGGCGCCTTGCGACCACAAACAACGTGCTTTCCGAACGATTCTTTGCCTTTGCTTTTTCCCTCTTGCCTTCCTCGCATCGGTCGAATTGTCGGCGCGGTTTGTTGCGGCTCCGCCGATTGCGGTGTCGATGCCCCGAATCCGGCCCAGCCCATCGTTAACAGTCCGACAGGAACGAAACATCTTGATCAAAGGCTGCATCGGCTTCCCCATCTTTTTTGAGGCACATATGTGTAATTACGTGAAGGTAATTATGAAAGAAGTATATCAGATTGTTTCCCTGGGGACTACCCAAAAGTGCAACAGCGAAAACGCTCGGATATTGGGGCGGCATATAAGCACGACCGGGCGGGACCCGCGGCGCAACGAGGGCCGCAGAGGCGATCGCCCCAAACAAATCCAAACGCTCCCGACCAAGCGGCGCATGCTGGCTTCCAAGGCCATTAAATTGATGACAGAACTCAGGTAGTGGATAAACGAAAAATGCAGGCTTACATGGAGTCCCGATTAGATTTCGGACTTCACGCGGGTCAACGACGCGCAAGTGGTGGAGACGCGGAACTTGCTCAACGCCCGCGCCCACTTCACGTCGGCGCAAGCCGCGCCCCTTGCCGGGCCTGTTCAAGGTTGATCTTAATTTCGGAGTTCTCGGGGGCGAGTCGGCGCGCCTGATCGAGGAGTTCGACCGCCTGTTGATATTGGAAATCATCGATCAATTCGACCGCTCGGTTGTTTAGCTCCGACGCTTTGACTTGATCGCGTTGAGCTTGGACCTTGAAATAGCCCCACGCAAGGACCGAGATCAGAACGATGGCACCGACGATGCGCCGGGCGATGGCTATTCCCCGCATGATTATAACCCGAACTCCGAGGTCTCCAGTTTGTGTTACACGCTTGGTTTAATATGCCTGACCCAACCGGCGCCACGCAAGGCGAGACGCCATTGCGCCGGTAGCCACGGGGGGAAACCCCTTGCGCCCACCGGCGGCTTAGACCAGAATCCAAGTCGGTTTCCGCGGATAAAGATTGAGCTGGATGGACCCGTGGCCGGTCCGGCGAAACGCTGGAGAGGAGGGAAATCGAAGTGGCGCGCGGTCTGCACCTGATTGTTGATTGTCAAAAGGTTGAACGTTCGGTGTGTCTGAACGACGAGTTGTTCCTGGACGTCATGGCGCGCTCCGTCAAGCGTTCCGGCTGCACGGTGATCTCGCAGTTCCGATACCGTTTCGGCAACGATTCTCCCCCTGGTTTTACGGCGATGGTGATGCTCGATGAGAGCCACTGTTCGGCCCATACCTACGCCGACGCCGGGCTGATCGCCATGGACATCTTCACCTGCGGCGACAACGACCCGCAGCTGGCGCTCAAGGTTATCCGCGAAGAAATCGACCTCGGCGAGGTATCGATCCGGCTCGTTCGTCGTTTCACGACCGCCCGGCCAGGTTGACCTCAGCACGGGGCAACATTCAGGAGCCCAATCCCTCACAAGAGCGCGATGTGATGACAAGAGTCCTTTGCGTCACGGGCAGCACCCGGGCCCAGTCCCACACGCGCAAGCTGATGGGGCTGTTGCGGAGCGAAATCGAGTCGGCCGGCGGCGCATGCAAGGTGCTGGACCTCGGTGAAACCCCCCTACCAATCTATAACCCCGACCCGTCGCACCCCGATCCCCATCAGACCCAGGCGCGCGAGCTGGTATTGTGGGCGGACGCCTTCGTGCTCGGTTCGCCCGACTATCACGGGTCGATGAGCGGGCCGATCAAGAACTTCCTCGACCACTTTTGGTTGGAATTCACGGGCAAGCTGTTCGGCTACGTGGTTTCCACCCACGAGAAGGGGCTGACCGTCCAGGACCAGATGCGCACCGCCGTCCGGCAGTGCTACGCTTGGAGCCTTCCTTACGGGATCGGCTTCAATGGGGATGAGGCTTTCAACGGCCGGGGCGAACTCGTAGATGACGCCCTGGCCCGGCGTTTGACGATGATGGCTCACGATTTGGTGACGTACGGCGGCGTCATCCGCGACCAGTTGCGGGCCGATCTGGCCAGGCAGCCCCCGACCCCCGGCTTTGCCAATAAACTACGCAATTAATGGGGCCAGGCGTGAGCGTTTATTCACAAGTCCGCGAAAATGAAGCCTTCACGCGGCGGCGAGGGGCCGCCGGCAAGGGGGAATCCTGCAAAACCCCATAAAACTCGCTCAAGTGTGTTGCAACTAAAGTAAAATCAGTCATCCACGCCACGATCAACCTCATGTCGGACATGGTCGCTCCGAATTGGCGAACGAGGGATAGACCGTGCTTATATGCAGTATTATGAGGGTCCCCGGCGACTTATCCACAGTTTGTTCACATGTCGAGCGGGGCTCTCCGCGCGCGTGATCTAGAGGACGGGTAGTCGGGGTCGAATTGTGAGCGAACGACGCGTTCGGGGGCGGATGAAGCCCCGGCGACTGGCCCGGCAGAACGCAAGGACCGAGGCGGCGAAGGGGCAGTCGCCAAACCGTTGCTCGATGGCCGTGTAGTTCTCCTCCAGCGACCGACCGCGGTTGAACAGCTCGCGATAAACCTGGCCGATGCGCTCGATCTGGGGCTCGGTGAATCGGTTGCGCCGCAGGCCGACCGCGTTGGGACCGTAGGGCCGGGCGGGGTGGCCGTCGGCGAGCAGGTAGGGTGGGACGTCCCGGCTGACTTTGGTGTTGGCCCCGATCATCACGTATTCTCCGAGCCGGGAGAACTGGTGGATGCCGACCAGGCCGCCGACCATCGCCCCCCGGCCCACCTGGACCTCGCCGCCCAGCGTCGCCCCGTTGACGAGGACGGCCCCTTCCTCGATCACACACTCGTGGGCGACGTGGGAATAGGCCAACAGCACCACACGCGGACCGACGCGGGTGACGCCCCCCTCGCGCGTCCCGCGATTGACGGTGACGAACTCGCGGACGATCGTCTCATCACCGATCTCGGCGCGCGAGACCTCCCCCTTGTGCTTCAAATCCTGACTCGCCGTCCCGAGGCAGGCGTAATTGTAGACCTCGACGCCTCGGCCCAGCCGCAGCCGCTTGCCCAGCGTCACATGCGCCCCGATCCGGCACCCCTCGCCGATCACCACCTCGGCTTCGACGATCGTATAGGGTCCGATCGTGGCATCCTCGGCGATTTGGGCCGAGGGATCAACGATGGCGGTGGGATGGATGGATGGCAATTTTTGGGTCTCGGGTATCGGGTCTCGGCGCGTAGTCGTCCTCGCTAGGGCTTCGGCGAGTGAATGGCGAACTTGGGCTTATCCGCCGTGTGTTTACCAAAGTCGGACTTGTCCGCCGTAGATTCAGCGAAGGTGGAAGGTTCTCAGTCCTTGATCTTCTCCAATATCAGCTCGTTGACCAATTTTGGATTGGCCTTGCCGCGTGTGGCTTTCATCACCTGGCCGACCAGCGCGCCGACGGCCCGTTCCTTGCCCGCCTTGATTTTAGCCACCGCATCGGGGTTGTTGGCGATGACTTCGGTGACGATCGGATCGATGGTCGAGGCGTCGGTGATCTGGACCAGCCCGCGGGCCTTGACGATCTCGCCCGGGGCGCCCTCGCCCGCCATCATGCCCTTATACACCTCTTTGGCGATCTTGCCGCTGATCGTCCCGTCATCGATCAGCTTGACCAGTTCGGCCAGGCCCTGGGCGGGGATCGGATAATCTTCAAACTCGCGGTCCGCGTCCTCGCCCAGCCAACGCAAGGCCTCGGTCATGATCCAGTTGCCGACGGCCTTGGGGTTCTGGTGCGCCGCGACGGCGCATTCGTAATAATCGGCCATCGCCTTCTGGGCCGTCAAGACCCCCGCGTCGTATTCGGAAAGACCGAAGTTGGTGATGAACCGGTTGCGGCGGGCTTCGGGCAGTTCGGGGTTCTCGGCGCGAACGCGGTCGATCCAGGCGTCGTCGATTTCCATCTGGACCAGGTCGGGGTCGGGGAAGTAGCGGTAGTCGTGGGCGACCTCCTTGGTGCGCATCGAGCGTGTCCGGCCCGTGGTTTCGTCCCACAGGCGCGTCTCCTGGACCACCCGTCCGCCGGCCTCCAGCTCGGCGATCTGGCGGTGCTGCTCGACCTCGATGCACTTGAGGGCCACCCGGATCGAGTTCAGGTTCTTGACCTCGACCTTGGTTCCCAGCGTCTGGGACCCCTCGGGGCGCACCGAGATGTTCAGCTCGAAGCGCAGGCGCCCCTCGTGCATGTTGCAGTCGCTGACCTCGGTGTATTCGAGCAGGTTCTTCATCGCCTTCATCAGGGTCTCGGCCTCGGCGGCCGAGCGCAGGTCGGGCTCGGTCACGATCTCGAGCAGCGGGGTGCCGGCGCGGTTGAGGTCGACCAGCGAATAATCGGCGCCGGGGTCATCGGGGTGGATGTTCTTGCCCGCGTCCTCTTCGAGATGGACGTTGTGGATGCCGATCCGTTTGGCGCCGTCGTCCGTCGGCAATTCGAACCAGCCGTCCACGCCCAGGTTCTTGCGCAGTTGGCTGATCTGATAATTCTTGGGCAGGTCCGGGTAGTAGTAGTTCTTGCGCTCGAATTGCGCGTCGCGCGTGATCGCGCAATTGAGCGCCAACGCCGCCCGCATGGACAACTCCATCGCCCGGCGGTTCAGCACCGGCAACACCCCCGGCATCCCGAGGCAAATCGGGCAAACCTGGGTATTGGGCGCCTGGCCGAACGCCGTCGAACAGCCGCACCAGACCTTCGAGGCGGTCATCAGTTCACAGTGGACCTCAAATCCGATGACGGTTTCCCAGTTCATCGTGTTCCGCCCGTCTCGGCAATTTCCGGCCGTTCCTTCCACCACCCTTGGCTCTGCTCATACGCATGCGCGGCCTGGAGGAGTCGAGCTTCCTCGAAAGCCGGGGCCATGAGTTGCAGCCCGATGGGCAAACCCTCGCCATTGAAACCGCACGGCAGCGATAAACCGGGCAGTCCGGCCAGGTTGGCGGGAATCGTGAAGATGTCGCTGAGGTACATCTTGAGGGGGTCGTCCAGTTTCTCGCCTTGCTTGAAAGCGACCGTCGGGGAGGTCGGCGTGGCGATGAGGTCGACCCGGTCGAACGCGCGCTCGAAATCGCGCTTGATCAGCGTTCGCGCCTTGAGCGCCTTGTTGTAATAGGCGTCATAGAAGCCGGCCGAGAGGACGTAGGTCCCAAGCATGATGCGCCGTTTGACCTCCTCGCCGAAGCCCTCGCTACGCGTGCGCGTGTACATATCGATGATGTTGTCGGTCCCCGTCGCGCGGTAGCCGTACTGCGCGCCGTCATAGCGCGCCAGGTTGCTCGATGCCTCGGCCGTGCAGCAGATGTAGTAGACGGCGACGGCGTATTCGGTGTGGGGCAGGCTGATCTCGATGATCTCGGCGCCGAGGCCGGCCAGCGCTTCGACCGCGCGCCGGACGGCCTGCTCGACCTCGGGGTCCAACCCCTCGACGAAGGTTTCCTTGGGCAGGCCGACGCGCAGGCCCTTGATTTCCCTTCCCAACGACGCGGTGAAATCGGGCGTCTCGACCGGCGCGGAGGTCGAATCCAGCGGGTCATGGCCAGCGAGGACGCCCAGCAGGATCGCCGCGTCCTCGATGGTGCGGGTCATCGGGCCGATCTGATCGAGCGAGGAGGCGAAGGCCACCAGGCCGTAACGCGAGACCCGCCCGTACGTCGGTTTGAGGCCGACCACGCCGCAGTGCGCCGCCGGCTGGCGGATCGAGCCGCCGGTGTCGGTCCCCAGCGCGGCGGGGCATTCTCCGACCGCCACCGCCGCGGCCGAACCGCCCGAGCTGCCGCCCGGGATACGCCCCAGATCCCAGGGATTGGCCGTCGGGTGGTAGGCCGAATGCTCGCAACTGGAACCCATCGCGAACTCGTCCATGTTGAGCTTGCCGAGAAAGACGGCCCCGGCCGCGCGCAACTTCGCGACGGCGGTGGCGTCGTAGGGGGGCCGGTAGTCGCCAAGCATCTTCGACCCGCAAGTGGTCAGCTCACCCTGGGTGCAGAGGATGTCTTTGAGGCCCAAGGGAACACCCAGCAGCGGCCCCTCGCGACCCTCGCGCCGGGCACTGTCGGCGGTGTCGGCCTGGGCCAAGGCACTTTCGGGGGTGACCCGCAGGAAAGCCCGGACCTTGGCGTCCACCGCCCCGATCCGATCCAGGTAACGCTCGGTCAGGTCGCGACTCGAAGCTTCACCTTGGTTCAGTTTGCGCGCGATTTGGGCAATGGTCAGCGAAGAGCACTCGTTGTCCATCAAGCTCGGCTCACGACTGGCGTGGAAACCCCTGGAGATCGAGGAGCGGGAACGATTGAGAAAGGGCGGAGTATCAGTAAAACTCTAAAATAGACCGAATCTTAATATGATCGCCCCTCTCCTCCTCACTGCTCTTGAATAATCGGCGGGACGCGGAAGCAGCCGGCTTCGGCTTGCGGCGCGTTGGCCAAGGTCTCGGCGTTGCTCAGCGAAGGCCTATTCTTGTCCTCGCGCATCACGTTGGTCAAGGCCAGCGCGTGGGAGGTCGGCTCGACGTCCTCGGTGTCGAGTTCGTTGAGCTTGTCGACGTACTCCAAAATACGGCCGAGTTGATCGGCGAAGGCGTCGGCTTGCTCGTCGGTGAACTCGAGGCGAGAGAGCAGCGCGACGTGCCGCACCTGCTCGCGAGTGAACTGGTTCATGGTTTGCTCTTGTCGCCCTCGTCCTTATCGCTGACCTCCTCGGTCTCGTCCTCGTCAAAGCCGGCGACCTCGCTTTCCTCATCCTTGATAGCCAATGACTCGTCGTCGCCGATCTCTGGGATCTCGAGCGAGACCTCCTCGCCCTCGGGCTCCTCGACCGGTTTTTTCGCAACCGCTTTGGCCTTCGGCTTGGCTCGTGTCTTGGGCTTGGGTTCGGCGATTTCGGCCCTCATTTTCTCGACCGACTTCAGCGACGTCGTGCCGACCTTTACTAGGTTGGCGTAACGCAACATCACCTTTTTCTGCCCCTCCTCGGAGAAAATGATGATCGCCTTGGCCTGCTCGCCCATCCCCGAGCGAAACAATACCGTCCCCACGCCCCACTTCACATGTTTGACCTGGTCCCCGATCTCGATCTGGTCCCATGCGGTCGCTGTCGCGACTTGCTCAACTTGTTTACCCATGTTCCTCTTACCTGTGGTGATTCGCTACTGTCCCGGGGTTCAATGTCATTCGTTCGATCTCGCCTGGAGGCGCTTACGGCCATTCGTTCCGGCCCCGGCCCGCAAACAAGCCAGCTTCCAGCATCAACGTGCCGGTTGCAACTGGAAATTGCCGTCGCGAGCGCGAAGCTCGCGGGGTGGACCTCATAGACCCGTGAGATCCGCCCCAAGCTCTTGGGGTGCACGACATAAATGTGGGGGTTTCAGGAGCCGGTGTCTTCCCAGAACTGCTCGAAGCGGCCCGAGTAGAGGCAGCAACGCGCCGCGATGATGGCGTTGGCCCCGCTCACCGACCAGAACATGC
>Ga0310121_10005090_pt1 | contig 11399 bp, 13 predicted proteins | sample CB27_Tmax_986_MG_FD_203504 | JGI IMG/M metagenome (GOLD analysis project Ga0310121, IMG submission 203504) | Marine microbial communities from Western Arctic Ocean, Canada - CB27_Tmax_986 | ecosystem: Environmental > Aquatic > Marine > Oceanic | place: Canada: Western Arctic Ocean | collected...
TTCGTCATCGAGCTCGCTGATGACGTTCGTCGTCACGAGGAGGACGCGGTCGCCTGCGCCAAAGTGGAGGCGTGTCAGCTGCGGTGGTGCCTGGCCCGCTCCGTACATCAGGGCCGCGTGTTCATCGTCCGGCTCGTGGCGGGTGACGCTGCCGCTGGTGAAGTGGAGCGCGGCCGCCGGCCCGCGCGCCGCGATCACCACGCGATCTCCCTGGCGACCGACGCAGCTGAGGCTGATGCCGACCTGGTGCTGGGAGATGCTTGTGCTGTTCCACTCGTGGAGGGCGCGTTGGACCTCGCCGTAGATCTGGGCGAGTGCCCCCGTGAGGCTCAGGTCGAGCGTCTTCCAGTGGCGTGTGACCTGGGAGATGACGTGTCCAGCGAAATCGTTGCCCGCCGGGGTCGTGCCCTCGGCCACGAGAAAGAGCTCCCGCCGATCAGGGTCCGTGCCGGGGCCCTCGGCGATCCCAGCCCCGGGCGCGCTTTCGAGCGGCTCGTGGTTGACGATCGCGAATTGCCCAACCTGAAGGGGTTCGTTCAGGACGATGGTTTCCTCTTCGGTGAGTGGGATGAGCGGGCCCGAGGGGCATCACCGCTTCGTCTGAGGGCGCTCGCGGCCCAACCCAAGGGCGAAACTATAGGTCAGGCCCCTAATGCGAACAATGCGGGATTGCCCTGGGGCGAGGTGTGTGACCGGCGGCCCGAAGCGTCGTTCGAGGGCTGCCACGAGCCGCCGTGCCGGCGATGCGCGCTATCCCAGCCTGATCCGATGATCAGGGGGTGAGCAAGATCCCGCTCGTAGTCCTCGGCCTGCTGCTCCTGGGCGTACTACGTCTCCAGAGCGCGGGCTTCGGCTGGGCGGAAGGGCTCCTCGGTGGAGGCGTCGCGGCGGCCCCCGCGGCCGCGTATCTGGACTCGATCGGCACGGCCGCTCCCGTCGCGCTCGCTGAGGCGATCGACTTCACGGGCTGGTTCCCGGCGGCGACGGAGCCGCGGGAGAGCGCCGTCTGGCGCGCGATCGATGCGGCTGTCGTCGAGGCGGGCACGCCCGCCGGCTGGGCCGCGCTCTGCAAGCAGGCCTCGGCCGCCGTCGGTGCTGATCGCACCGCCGATCCGCAGCTCGGTGCGCTCGCCTGCAGCGCCGATGTCGCCGTCACCGGCCTGCAGGGTCTCGCTCTGCAGGTGCTCGCGACGCAGGCGGCTGTCGCGCTCTGGATGACGGGCGAGCCCGGCTTCGTCGCCTCGACCATCGACGGACGCCAGGGCGAGCTCCGCCTCGCCTGTGAGGCTGGCCTACTCCCTCCGCACGACGTCGATTCGTCCCTTGGCCAGGCCTGCGCCGCGGCCGTCGATCTCGCTTGGCAGAGCGGTGATGGCGCCACGACCCTGGCCTCACTCGGCACGGCCTACAGCGCGATCGCGTCAGAGATTGCGCTGCGCGATCCCGAGACGGACCTCGAGCCCGCGATGGATGCGAGTGAAGGCGTTGCCGATCCAGCCGCGGGCGACCCTGCGGCGGCGGGCGATGGCGCAGCCGGCGCGGCCGACGATACCGCGGACCCAGCGCCCTAGGAGTCTGCCGCTCAGCTCTCCTTGGCGAGGGCGCCCAGCAGCTCGATCGTGCGGTCGGTCGCAGCGGGATCGTCCTCGACCCGGATGATGGCCGCCAGCATCTCGTTCACGCCGAACGCGGGGAGGCCGCGGATGCGCTCGGCGACGGAGTCGGCGCTGCCCTGGATCACGAGCGCATCGGACATCGCGCGCGAGAAGGTCCCCTCTGCCGCTTCGGGGAAGCCGGCGTCCTGCCACATCGCCGAGTAGTAGGGCAGGCGCGGATAGAAGCCCAGTTGGGTCTGGGCGGCGGCCCAGACCGCCTCGGCATCCTCCGAAACCACGACCGGCACGTGCGCTACCAGCGCGGGCCGCGCTCGCCCCGCTTCGGTCGCGCCTTCGTCCATTGCGGGCACCGCGACGCGCTGGAGGTAGGGCAGCGGGCTGACCCAGGAGATCGCGCCATCGCTGAGTTCGCCGCAGAGCCGAAAGGCGTTCGGGCGCAGCGCGGAGGCCATCACCTTTACGCCCGTGGGCGCTTGCAGCCTGGCTTCGGCGTGGAGGCGCTCGCCGTGGAACTCCACCACCCCCTCCTTGAGGATGGCGTTGAGGATCGTGAGGTATTCGCGCAGATGCTGGAGGGGGCGCACGAATTCGAAGCGGTAGGTGCTCTCGACTGCGGGCTTGTGACTCGGCCCGATGCCCAGCTTCAGCCGGCCGGGGGCGAGCTGCTCGACCACAACAGCGCCCTGCACCATCGCCAACGGGTGGCGGGGGAAGGTGGGGAGGATCGAGGTGCCGAAGCCGATCTGCTCGGCTTCCCCTGCGGCGGCGGCGAAGACCGCGAGGGGGTCGGGGGCGGGGCCGCCGCTGGTGAGCCAGGCGGTTTCAATGCCGGCGCGGTCGGCGGCGAGCACGCCATCGATCAGCCCGCTCGCATCCTGCGCCAGGACATGCATGCCGATCGTGAGATCCTTCATCGTCGTTCCAGCCTCTCCGTGGCCGCTCCCGGCCGCCCGCGCATTCTACCCGCGGCTGACACCTTCCCCTCCGGGCTTCGCTTCCCGGCCGCAATACTCGCTGCGTCACTGCTGCTGAGGAGGGTGCGATGCGAACGCCGAATTGGCGGAACTATCTCGCGGCGGTCCTGGCGCTCCTGCGCGGCGCCGGCGGACTCGCGCTGCACGGGCTTCTGCGTCCGCGGACGGCCTGCACCATCGAGCGCGGGACCGGCCGGGTGGGGCGGGTAGATGCGGGTGAGGTCAGGCGGGTGGGCACGAGTGGGCCTGGGCGGGTGGGTACCAAATGAGCGCCGAGCAAGTCCCGATTAGCCGCGTCGTCGCGAACATCATCTCGGTCTTGGCCGTGGTGCTCGTGCTCTCGCTCCTCGGCCTCATCGGGCTGGGCATCCTCGGCGGCGACGCCGGGGTGCGGAGCACGCTCACGCACATCGCGGAAACCGTGGTGGGCGTGTTCGTGGGGCTTGCCGCCGGCCGCCTCGCCAGCGCCGAAGGGGCAGCAGCCCCGGCCGTGTCGCAACCATCCCCGAACGGCGACGGCTAGCGACCCTTTCGCGGCGCTCGTACCCTACGGCGTAGCAGAACGGGGGCGGCATCATGGAGAAGCTGGTCGACGGCAACTTGGGGCTGGTACGGGCTGGCCCCGCGGGCTTCGGGAACAACATCTATGTGGTCATCGACGAGGAGACCCAGGAAGCGGCGTTCATCGATGCGCCCGATGAGGTCGAGAAAAGCGTCGCCGCGGCCGAGTTCGCGGGCGTCACGCCCGCCACCATTCTGCTCACGCACTCCCACGGCGACCACACCGCCAGCATCGCCGCGCTCAAGGAGCGCTACGGCTGTCGCCTGATCGCGGACCCCGCCGAGCCCTGGATCCCCGAGGGCCAGCTCGACGAGGTCATCGCGGACGGCGATACCGTGAACGTGGGCGGGCTCGCCTTCCGCGTCGTATCGATTCCCGGTCATACGCCCGCCAGTACGGCCTTCATTCACGGCCAGCACGCGTTCGTTGGCGACACGCTCTTCCCCGGCGGACCGGGGAACTCGCGCTCGAACGAAGCGCTCCAGCAGGAGATCGGTTCGATTACGTCGCGGCTCTTCGCGCTCGATGACGACACCACGGTGTGGCCCGGCCACGGCGGGAAGACGACCATCGGCGCAAGCAAGGCGGAGTACGCCGTCTTCGTCTCCCGCGAGCATCCGTCCGATCTCCACGGCGATGTGCTCTGGCTGGAGTCCTAGCCCGCGTCAGGGCGGACGCGACACAGGCCCCGGCGGATGCCGGGGCCTGTGTCGTTGGTGCCGGGGAGTCGCTAACTCTGCGCCGCGGCCGTCGCTCCCATCTCGCGGATTCGGAGGGCCTGGAAGCGGATCACGTTGGTGATCGTGAGCAACCCCAGGGCGATCGAGCCGAGGAACAGCCCGATGCCGAGGAAGCGCAGCCCCGCCAGCCAGGTACCCCACGTCTCGGCGCGGCCGAGGAAGGGTGCGTCGGCGGTGCTCAGACTCGTCGCGCCGCTCCAGGCCTCGTGCGCCTGCACGGCCGCGTAGATGTGGCCGCCGAACGCGAACATCAGCGTCATCATCGCCATCATCATGCCCGCGAGCATCAGCTTCGCCGTGAGCGGCATCTTCGGCGCCTTGATGCCTTCGCCCACGAGCGCCTGCATGCGGCCGCCGCCGACTGCGAAGACGCCGAGGATGCGCGCGATGGCGGGGCTGATGCTGCCGAGGACGAAGCCCATCCCCAGGAACATGAACCCGGGCACGAGCTGGCCCAGCGTCTCGAAGTTGGCCTTCTCGCCGGCGTCGAAGGCGGTCACGAAGTCCGTCGAGATGTTGGCGCGGATGAGCGCCAGGACGAAGGCGGTGCCGATGAGCATCGCGCCCATCGCGGCCATGGGGCCCCAGAGGTAGTGGCCCATTGATTGGGGGAGGGTCCGGCCCGGGGGCGCGGTGTGTTCGGCGTAAGCCAGGGTGCGATGTCCGTGGACGATGTTCTGAGTGGCCATTACCGGGACTCCTCCTGCCCGTCACCAGTTCGCGCACGCGCATGAACTGGAAGCCGAGCACGTTCGAGATTGTGTAGAGCGCGAGGGCGATGCCGCTCAGCAGCATGCCGGTACTCGTGAGCGCCAGCGGGGTCGCCCAGGCGCCCCCAGTGAGGACGCGCGCGAGATCGCCCGCGTCGCCGGGCACGCCAGCGGCCGTGGCTCCGATCCAGGCGTCATGCGCTGTAGTGGCGATCACGATCTGGGTGACGAAGGCGGCAACGGCACCGGCCACGCCCAGCATCATCAGGACGATGAACGCCTTGGCGGAGAAGGGCATGCGCAGTGCCCTTGCTGTGGCTCCAGCGGCGGCTTGCACTTCGCCGCCACCGGCGCGGAGCGCGCCCAGAATCGTGGCGAGCAGGAACGAGATTCCGGCGAGCACCAGGGCCAAGCCCAAGAAGAGGAAGCCGTCGACGAGCGGTCGCAACGTCTCCACGTTCGCGCGATCGCCCGCATCGAAGCCGGTGCCGAGGTTTTCGGCGAAGCCCGCGCGCACGATGCCGAGGACGATCGCCGTGGCGAGCGCCATCGTGCCCATGAGGAGCATCGGCAGCCACATCACCGTCGCGAGCTTGTGAACGAGGAGCGGGCGGGGCGGCCGGCAGCGCCGTCTCGAAACCCTTGGTTGATCGGCTGGGTGGTGGCGCTCATGACCGCCGCCCCTTGCCGCTCTCCTTGCCCCTCTCAATGAAGACAGGAATGGCGCTCGTCAGCGCCTCGACGCATCCCCAGAGGCGCAGGACGATGCCCCAGAGGATGAGGGCAATGCCGATCTGGACGACGCCGAGCGTCGCGATGCTGGCGGGCCGTAGCCACGCCTGCCAGGTCTCGACGTGGCCGAGGCGGCTCGCGAGATCCGCGAAACCCGGGTCCGTGAGGTCAGATACCCAGCCGGCTACGACCGCGCTGATCACGAAGAGGGTGCCCAGGCACCTGGAGATGGCGGAGGAGTTGCTGGCGGGGGTGTAGGTAACAGCATCAGCGCGCCGACCCCCGCGAGGGCCGCGCTGCCGCCCACAGTCGATTGCCAGAGGCGGCGGCCCCCATCGTGTTGCGTGGCGTCGCGCGGGCGGGTGAGGCCGAATCTCCCCGTCGTGCTGGCGCTCATTACTGCCAGCCCCTTCGGATTCGCGGATGGTCCATCGAATCGCTCCTTCCATGTACCCCCCATGGGGTATCGCGATCGGAAGGTAGGCTGCCCTCAGCTCCGCGGTGGTGACCGCTGTTACGCTCGTCTCCAATGTTCGGTGCCCAGCGCACAAAGGCGGCCCTGCTGGTTCGGATCGCCATGACGGCAGGGGGCACCCCTGCTACGATCCTTGGCCACTGCTTCGTGCAATGGGAGGCGCCCATGGCGATCCTGTCGGGGACCCAGGTCGATGGTCAGCGCATCCGCGCGGCCGTCGTCGAGCTACTGGAGGCCGTGGGCGAGGATCCGCAGCGCGAGGGCCTCCTGGGGACGCCGCGCCGCATCGCGGAGATGTACGAGGAGATCTTTGGGGGCCTCGCCGAGGAGCCCGCGGAATACCTCAAGGTGGGTTTCGAAGTCGCCCAGGACGAGATGGTCATCCTGCGCAACATCTCCTTCTACAGCATGTGTGAGCATCACCTGCTGCCCTTCCATGGCGAGGCGCACGTGGGCTACCTGCCCGAGTCTCGCGTCGTGGGCATCAGCAAGCTCGCGCGTGTCGTCGAAGCCTTCGCTCGCCGGCCCCAGATCCAGGAGCGCCTGACGAGCCAGATAGCCGAGACGGTGATGGAGTCGCTCGCCGCCGATGGTGTCGCCGTCGTCGTCGAAGCCGAGCACCTCTGCATGACGATGCGGGGCGTGCGTAAGCCCGGCAGCCGCATGGTCACGAGCGCGATGCGCGGACAGTTCAAGCGATCGAGTGTCACCCGTTCGGAGTTCCTCGCCCTCGTCCACGGCTCGGCCTGAGGCCGGGCGATGCCGGCCTCGATCGGCTTCCGCCCCTGCGAGGCGCGGGACATCGACGCCGTCCTCGAACTGTGGCTTCGCGCTGAGGCGGTCCCCCGCCCCACCGATCACGCAGCGGCCCTGAGCAGGCGCCTCGAGCGCGATCCGGAGCTGTTCCTCCTGGCCCTGGAAGGTGGTCGCATCGTCGGCAGCCTGATGGGCGGCTGGGATGGCTGGCGGGGCAACCTCTACCGGCTAGCGGTCGATCCGGCGTACCGGCGCCAGGGCCTTGCGCTTGCACTGCTGGAGCGCGTCGAGGAGGCGCTGCGCGCGAAGGGCGCGGCGCGGATCGTCTCGCGCGCATTCCACGCGGAGCCCGGTGTCGTGGAGTTCTGGTCGGGGGCGGGCTACTCGCTCGATGCCGACCAGGCCTGCTACTCCAAGGATCTCGGGTGAGCACCGCCAGCGACGAGGCCGCGCTCGACGATCTGCCGCTGATTACGGCCGAGCCGATCGAGACCCTGCGCGGCGAATGGGCGGCACTGCATCGCACCGTCCCCGGGGCGACAGCCTTCGCCTACCCCGCCTGGCACGAAGCCTGGCTCCGACACCTGGGCGCTAGCGTGTTCCCGATCTTTCTCGCGCTGCGGCGCGAGGAGGCGCTCATCGGCGTCCTTCCCCTGACCGTCAAAGGGCGGGAAGCGAGGGTGCTCGGCGATCCGAACCTGAGCGATCACGCCGGACTGCTCGTCCGCGCCGGGGACGAGCAGGCGTCCATGATCGCGCTCGTCGAGTGGCTCATGGAGGACCTCGTCCGCTCGTTCGAGGCCTGGGGCCTGCCCGCGGGCAGCCCCTTGCACGCGGCCCTCTTCGCCGCCGCGGATCACTACGGCTGGGACGCGACCGAGGAGCACGAGGCGGTCACGCCCATCCTGGAGCTTCCGGCGGTGTGGGAGGCATACCTGGGCTCGCTCGCGAAGAAGCACCGCCACGAGCTGCGCCGCAAGATTCGCAACCTCGAGCGGGCCGGCGACGTTGGCTTCGAGTCGGCGACCACGGCGGAGGAAGTTCGGGGCGTGGTCGATGGCCTGATCGAGATGATGCGCGAGAGCCGCGAGGACAAACGCGCCTTCCTGACCCCGCCCATCGAGGCGTTCTTCCGGGATCTCGCGAGCGAACTATCGGCGTTGGGTCTGACCCGGATCTCGACGCTCACGCTCGACGGCCGGGCCGTAGCACGCGTCCTCACCATCGAGAACGATAGCCGGACGATGCTCTACAACAGCGGCTTCGATCCCGAATTCGCTGCCCTCTCGGCCGGCCTGGTCTCGAAGGTGTATGTCGTGCGCGAGGCGATCGAACGCGGCCACGGCGCCGTCGACTTCCTGCGCGGCGACGAGGAGTACAAGCGCCACCTGGGCGGCGAGCCGAAGGCGATCGTGACCGTGAGGCTGAGCGCGCCGTAGGCGGCAGGTGGCGATACTAGGTCGCGTGACGGCGGAGGACGCTGCGTGCGGGAATCCGCTCCCGTCGCATCAGGCGATCTGGAGAAAGCGATTCTCGCGCGGCTAGCAGCTCGATCCGGTCCCACGGGTTCTGCGGTGATGCCTTGGGTTTCCTCAGGATCCACAGCTCGGCCTTGCGCCGATCGAGCCTGCGAGCGATCTCCGGAGCGTGAATCATGAGAAGTCCCGCCGCAACGAAGGGGTCGTTGTCAGTGTCCTCGAACACCACGAGTGTCAGGCGGGCCTGCTTGAGGACGACCATCTCTTTCGCTTGGTTCAGCATCCTAGCGTCAAGCGTGATCAACCCATCAACGCCTCCTCGCTGCTTGATCTGTTGCATCACGGCCCAATCTTCGTGATTTCGTGTCAGATCGGGATGCACGTTCCGGAGCGGCTGAATGTCGATATCCGGCATCGGTGGAATCGACGGATCGGGGAAGTCCTGGTCCAGGAGAAGGACGGCCTTCTGCCTGGGGCTCATGCCGCGAGCTGGCGCTCGTTCCGCTGGAGCTGCCGTTCCAGCTTAAGAGCGGCGCGGATCGATACCGAGTCGAGACCGGGATACAGCTGGATTAGGCCATTGCTGTCGAAGCCCCGAGTGGAAAGGACGCTCAGAACTCGGGTCTCAATACGCGTGTCCACCAGATGCGGTTCCCCTGCAAGCTTGCCGGGGATGATGCGGATCTGCGGTGCCGGTTGTAGGAGGTGTGGCCCAACTACGCCGACGTGGACTGAGAATGGCTCAAGCATGTCTCGCGTTATTTCCGCGCTCACGCGCTGGCGCGAGGAACCCCGACCCTCGGTCAGGAACCCATCGAACTCGAGATGTGGAGTCCCCGACTGATCTGCCGACAGCAAGACACGGTTGGAGACTAGGGCTTCACCAAGCGAGCCTTCATCGGACTCCAGAAACGCGATGAGGTCCCTCACCTGAGTCATAGGAGTCGGTCGTCGCCGTTCGTCAGCAGGATGCCTCAGCCAATAGACCGATCTCGCGGCTACTAAGTCGGACCAGGACCAGAGCTTTATTCTCTCCTGAGAAATGCTCGGAGTGACCAGCTTCTGCCGGGCCCAGAGATAGAGAGTGCTTGTTGGGACGCCTGCTAGCGCGCTGGCTCGGGGGGCGGCGTACACACCACGCCTCGTTGCGAACACCAAGGCATGATAGGCGCTAGGCTAATCGGACGCTCATGCGAATCGCCCAAATCTCCTACCACACGAGTCCGCTCGCGCCCCTTGGGGGCCGGCAGACGGGTGGGATGAACGTCTACGTGCACGAGCTCTCGCGGGAGCTGGCGCGGCTTGGCCATTCGGTCGACATCTTCACGCGCCGCGACGGTGAGCATCCCGAGGTGACGCCCATCGCCCCCAACCTGCGCCTGGTCCAGCTGCCCGCGGGCCCGGCGCAGCCGCTCGACAAGCGTCTCCTGGTGCCGTTCCTCCCGGCCTTCGCCGAGGAGCTCACGCGCTTCACCCAGGAGGACGGCAGGTCCTACGACCTGGTCCACAGCCACTACTGGCAGAGCGCCCACGCGGGCCAAGCGTTCGCCCGTCAGCTGGGCGCGCCCCACCTGGTCATGTTCCACACGCTCGGTGAGGTGAAGAACCGTGCGCGCGTCTCCGAGGAGGAGCCACGCGAGCGCATCCGCCACGAGCGAGCCCTCGTCGCCAGCGCCGACGCCATAGTCACCGCGAGTGCGCACGAGCGCGGGCTCCTCGCCCGCCACTACGACGCCGACCCCGACCGCGTATTGAGCATTCCCTGCGGCGTCGACACCGATGTCTTCCAGCCGCGCGACAAAGCGCAATGCCGGCGGGCGCTCGGCATCGAACCGGGCCGGCCCGTGCTCCTTTGGGTCGGTCGCCTGGAGAAACTGAAGGGCGTCGACGTCCTCATCGATGCGCTCGCCCAGCTCGAGGACCCACGCGTGCTCCTGCTCGTGATCGGCGGCGATGAAGGCGCCCAAGCGCTGCGTGAGGAGCTCGAGGCACAGGCGCGCGACGTGGGCCTTGCCGCGAGCGTGCGCTTCGAGGGCGCGGTTGCGCACGAGCAGCTGCCCTCCTACTACAGTGCCGCCGACGTGTGCGTGGTGCCAAGCTACTACGAGAGCTTCGGGCTCGTGGCGGTGGAAGCGATGGCCTGCGGAACGCCGGTCGTTGCTTCGCGCGTGGGCGGCCTTGTCTCTACGGTCACGGATGGCGTGACCGGTTATCTCATCCCCTGGCGCTGCCCCGAGCCCTTCGCCGAGAAGCTCGAAGTCCTGATCCGCAATCCCGAGCTGCGGGCGAACTTCGGACGGGCGGCGCGCCGTTCGGTCCAGCGGTTCCGCTGGGACGAGATCGCGCGCCAGATGGCCGCGCTCTACGAAGACGTGATCGCTGCGGCGGTCTCACGCGAGGTCCCAGTCGAGGCCGCCGGAGGCGAGTGATGACCAGCGATAGCAAACTCAGCGACGCACGGACTCAGGCGAAGAGAAGCATCACGCGGCTCGCGAAGGCCGGTCAGTCGAGCTTCGCCGGCCTGCGCCAGCGTCTGAACGGCGCCGCCGCGGGAGAGGCGGAAGCGACTCCGCAGCCGGAGCTCCCGCCGCTCGGGACCCCCGAGCGCGCGATGGTGGTGATGGCCCACCCCGACGATGCCGAGTTCGTTTGTGGGGGCACGGTGGCGAAGTGGTGCGCGGAGGGCGCCGAGGTCGTCTACGTCGTCGTCACCGGCGGCGACAAGGGGACGCACGACGCGGAGATGCACTCGGAGAAGCTCGCCGCCATTCGCGAGGAGGAGCAACGTGCGGCCTGCCGGGCGCTCGGCGTGAAGGCCTGCATCTTCCTCGGCCACCCCGACGGGCACACGGTCGACGAGGAGGAGCTGCGCGGCCAGATCGTCCGGCTGATCCGCATCCACCGCCCCGAGGTCGTCGTCACCTGGGACGCGTTCCGCCGTGGCTTCAATCACCGCGACCATCGCAACGTCGGCACCCTTACCGCAGACGCGGTCTATCCGCTCGTTCGCGACCGCCTCTACTACCAGCGGGACGAGGAGGATGGCCTGCCTTCGCACGAGGTCAACGAGGTCCTCCTTGCGGGCAGCGATGACCCCGACCACACCATCGATGTGACCGACCACTGGGAGCGGCGCCTCGAAGCCGTGCTCTGCCACGCCAGCCAGATCGGTAACCGCACGCGCGAGGACTTCATGAAGATGCGTGAGGAGATGATCGACCGGCAGGGCCACGCCCGCACCGAGGAGCGCTTCCGCCGCTGGTCCATCCGCCGCCCCCAGCGCCCCACCGAGGAGGAGAAGGAGAAGGCCGAGGAAGAGGGGGAGGCCGAGACAACCAAGGAGCCGGCTGCAACGG
>Ga0310121_10005091_pt1 | contig 11397 bp, 11 predicted proteins | sample CB27_Tmax_986_MG_FD_203504 | JGI IMG/M metagenome (GOLD analysis project Ga0310121, IMG submission 203504) | Marine microbial communities from Western Arctic Ocean, Canada - CB27_Tmax_986 | ecosystem: Environmental > Aquatic > Marine > Oceanic | place: Canada: Western Arctic Ocean | collected...
CCGCTTGCCGCACTCCTGCTGCTGATCGTGATGGGCCAGATGGTTCTGCGCCTGTCAGCTGTCGGTTAGCGCGCGAACAGAGCGGTTCGCCACGTTGGCTGGGTACCCCACTGCGGATCCGTTCGGGCTTAGGCGGAGAGTGAGGCCTTCGCTTGCTCGGCCAGCTTGGCGAAGGCATCGGGGCGGGTCACGGCAAGGTGCGCAACCATCTTTCGATCAAGTTCGACACCAGCCTTCTTGAGCCCGTTCATGAGGCGTGAGTAGCTGAGTCCCTGCTGTCGCGCGGCTGCGTTGATGCGCACGATCCAGAGCCGCCGGAAGTCGCCCTTGCGCGTCCGCCGGTCCTCGTAGCTGTAACGGAGCGCGTGCATCACGCTCTCGTTCGCGCGGCGGAAGACGCGATGGCGCTGGCCGTGATGGCCTCTCGCCAACCGCAGGATCTTCTTGTGGCGTCGATGCGTCGTGACGCCGCGCTTCACTCGGCTCATCGGTGGGCTCCTTCAGGGCTCGGGGGCTCGGAACGCTCGCGGCTACTTACCGAGCAATCCGCCGATCGTGCGCGCTTGGGTCGAGGAAACGGCGACAGTCCGGCCAAACTTCACGCGTACCGGCTTCCGCTTCTTGCGGCGGAAGTTGTTACGGCTTCCGTACATCCGCATGATCTTCCCGCCGCCGGTTACGCGAAAGCGCGAGGCCGCACCCTTGTGCGTCTTCATCTTCGGCATTGGCTCTTATTCTCCGGACGCGGCTGCTGAAACCGCCTCGCCATCATCCGCTACCACTGCGCCACCGTCTTCCGTGATCGCGACTTCTGCCGCAGGCGCCTCGGTTTCTTCAGCTACGGCCACTTCTACGGCCGGCGCCACCGGGTCCTCAGCTGCGACCACTTCTTCGGGCGGCGCGGCTACTGCCGCCCCGTCCGACACGGGGTTGGTGTCAGGGGCCTCGGCTGACGCTTCAGAGCCCGTGACACCCTCACTCGTCTCGTCCTCGCCGTCCGCCGCCCGGTCACGGGCAGCAATGCCGCGCTTATCGGGGGTGAGGATCATCGACATATGACGCCCCTCGAGGGAGGCGTCTTTCTCTTTCGTGGAAACGTCCCCAAGGCTGTCGAAGATCCGGTCCAGGAGCTTCTTGCCAATCTGGGGATGGGTGATCTCCCGGCCGCGGAACATCACGGTGACTTTCACCTTGTCGCCCTGGCGCAGGAGCTTCTCGACCGTGCGGGTCTTGAAGTCGATGTCGTGCACGTCGATCTTGGGCTTCATCCGCACTTCGCGGAGCTTGGCCTTGACCTGATGCTTGCGCGCTTCGCTCTCCTTCTTCGACGTCTCGAATTTGAAACGTCCGAAGTCCATGAGGCGAGCGACGGGCGGGCTGGCCTGGCCTGAGACCTCAACGAGGTCGACATCTCGCTCGCGCGCCATAACGATAGCGTCTGCTGTCTTGAGAACGCCGACCTGCCCACCTTCCTCGTCGATCACGCGTACCTCTGGCACGCGAATGCGCTCGTTGATGCGCGGCGGCGGCGGCGGCGGTTTTGGCGGTGCTTTTGAGCGTCGTTTCCTCAAGCTACTCCCCAGCGGATATGGACCAGGGGGGGATCATAGCACCCTGTTTCGTGGGCTGTATATCCAAGGAACACCGAGGCCGTACCATGAGTTGGTGGCACCCGTCCGACGAGCTGTCATCCTCGCTTCCGGGCTCGGCTCACGCATGCTCCCAGCGACGAAGGCCGTCCCGAAAGAGATGCTGCCGATCGTCGACAAGCCGCTGATCCAGTACGCGGTGGAAGAGGCGGTCGCATCTGGCATTGACCGAGTGGTCGTAGTTATTGGACCCGACCGCGTGGCCGTCCGGCAACATTTTGGTGGCGGCTCGAACCTGGAGCGAGTTGCGCGCCTACGGGGCGATGAGAATCTCCTAGCACGAGCTGAGGCGCCGGAGCGACTCGCTGACTTCCAGTTCGTCGAGCAGCCCGAGCCGGTTGGGATTGCAGACGCGGTCAAACGAGCGCAGCCCCTGTTGGAAGACGAGCCCTTCCTTCTCATGTTCCCCGATGATCTCGTGCTGGCTCCGACCCCCTGCGCCGCCCAACTGTTGCGCGCGCGTGAGGCTTGCGGCGCGGCTAGCATCGTCGCGGTCCGCCGCGTCGCGCCCGACGAAATCTCCCAGTACGGGATCGTCGATCCTGACGGGGAGGACAGCCCCGCTCGCTTGCGCGCCATCGTCGAGAAACCGGCCCCAAACGAGGCCCCTTCAGATCTCGGCGTTGTCGGACGCTACGTCCTCAGTCCCTCGATCTTTCGACACATTGATGGGCTGCAGCCGGGAGTCGGCGGCGAGTTGCAGTTCACCGACGCGCTTGCCCGCCAGATCGCCTCGGGCGAGGCCGTCTTCGCCTGCCGCTTCGAGGGCCGACGGTACGACACCGGACGCCCCGCCGGCGCGGTTGCGGCCACCGTCGCGATGGCCCTGGAGCGGGAGGAATTACGATCTGAGCTCCTCGCCCAACTCGACACCCTTATCCCAATGGAGCGATAGCGATGCAGATGATCACGATCGGGTACGCACTTCCCAACTCCAATGTCGACAACCATTCGGTGCTGAACGCGCCAAGCCTCACCGACTACGAGGCGGTGTTCGTGGACCCCGAGGGCGTGACCGGGGCGGTGCAGGAGCTCTTGACGGGCGAGCGCGTCTTCACCGCCCACGATGGCCGGCCGGTGATAAACGGCGCGAGCACTGCCGCTTCGGTATCCGCTGCCGACCAGCTCCATCGCCGTGCGGAGGAAGCCGAGCGATTCCTCGATCAGGGCGGCACCGTAGTTATCCTCGGCCGCCCGAATGCGACGATCTCGGGGGTCATCGGGTTCGAGGGCTGCGATAGGTATAGCTGGCTACCCGCTCCGGAAGGTGGCTCCTGGGGTCCGCCTCATCTTCGCGCTGCCGAAGGCAAGACCATCCGCATCGTGGACGACGATCACCCGCTCAGCGCGGTCATTCGAGAATATCGGCGCAACGTTGTCTATCGCGCCGTCCTCAATCCTCGATTTCTGAGCACACAGAAAAACGCACGCCTCATCGCTGTCGGCGGGGCCGACCTCCCAATCGCCGCGGAGATACCTGTGCTTGCCGGTCGCGTCGTGGTGATGCCAGTCTTCAAGCCTGTGAGCGGCGCGGTGCGGGCGAAGCTGGCACAGGCCATGGTGGAGGCGGTTGGTGAAGTTGCCCAGGGCGGTTCAGTCGAAGCCGCTCCGACGTGGGCACGGAGCCTTGCACTTCCTGGCTCGGAGCAGATTGAGGCCGAGCTCGAAGACGCGGAGACCACCGCCGCCGAGGCGGCGGAACTTGTGACCAGCGCTCGTGAGCGCCTCGACGCACTCACCTCTCACCGTCGCCTGTTGTCGGCGGGCGGCCGCGCCTTCGCGGAGGCAGTCCGTGAGGGGCTGGCGCTGCTCGGGCTGACGCCCACCACCGGTCCTAGCCTCCCCCTCGCGGTCGAGGGATCGCGCACGGCTCTGGTTGAGGTCGAAAGTAGCCGAGGGGCGGTGGCCGAGTGGCCGTACGTAAGGCTCCAACGCCGCCTCGAGCGCCACCTCCTGGACGAGGGCGAGCAGCTCAAAGGACTGATCGTGGTCAACGGCCGCAGAGGGGTGAGCCCAGCCTCGCGCAAGGAGCCAATGACCGACGCCCTCCGCATCGCCTGCGAGAACTACGGCTACTCGCTGATTACCGGCGAGACATTGTTCGCCCTGGTCCAGCGCGCCCTCGGGGCGGAGGAGGACGACTTCTCCATCGAAGCCGCCGGTAGTCGCTTGCTCCAGGCCACAGGCCTCGTCGATACCGAGCAGGCGCTCGGCGAGACCGAGGAAACGAGTGGCGATCCCAGCATCTTCTAGGCGCTCGAGCGGACTCGGCGCGAGCGCCTAGGACTCGGGGAACGTCACGCAGGTTGTCGTACTCTCGATTCCTTCAACGATACGAATGTGCTGACTGATCAGGGACGGGACCTGGGTGATGCTTGGGGCATCGATCACGGCAACAAGGTCGTAGGGTCCCATGACCTGGTAGACCTCGCTAATTCCGTCGACGGCCTGCAGCGCCGCGTAGACGCGTTGTGTCTCTGCCGGGTCGACCACGATGAGCACGAACGCCTTGATCATCTCCCGCTCCTACTCCTCGCGCAGCTGCAGAACGGCCATAAACGCTTCCTGCGGAATCTCAACATTCCCTACCCGCTTCATCCGTTTCTTGCCCTCGGCCTGCTTCTCGAGCAACTTCCGCTTGCGGCTGACATCGCCGCCGTAGCACTTCGCGAGCACGTTCTTGCGAAGTGCGCGGACGGTTTCTCGCGCAATGATACGGCCGCCGATCGCGGCCTGCAGGGGCACGTCGAACATCTGCCGCGGGATCAAGCTGCGGAGCTTCATCACGAGCGCGCGGCCCTCCCGCGGGGCCCTCTCGCGATGGGTGATGATCGAGAGCGCGTCGACTGCCTGCCCGTTCACGAGCACGTCAACCTTCACGAGGTTCGCGGCCCTGTACCCCGCGGGCTGATAGTCCAGGCTCGCGTAGCCACTCGTGGAACCCTTGAGGTTGTCGTAGAAGTCCACGAGGATCTCCGCCATCGGGATTTCGTAGGACAACAGCACGCGGGCCTCACCTGGCGCGAGGTCGCTCTCGGGTTCGAGGTACTCCATCCGGATGAACTCTCCCCGCCGGCTGGTCACGAGATCCATGACCTGCCCGATGTGCCGGCTCGGAGTAACAACGTCGATCTTCGCCCAAGGCTCCCGGACTTCTTCGATGGTTGAGGGGTCGGGGAGCTTCGAGGGGCTGTCCACGGCCACGATCCCCTGGGAACGAAGCTCCACCTCGTACTCAACGCCCGGCGCGGTCGTCAGGAGGCCCAGGTCGTACTCCCGCTCCAGCCGCTCGACGACAATCTCCAAGTGCAACAACCCAAGAAAACCACAACGGAAGCCGAAGCCCAGAGCGGCCGATGACTCAGGCTCATAGGCGAGCGCCGCATCGTTCAGGCTCAGTCTTTCGAGCGCCTCGCGCAGCTCTTGGTACTGATCTGCGTCCGTCGGGTAGATTCCAGCGAAGACCATTGGCTTCGCCCGTCTGTAGCCAGGGAGCGGATCCGCGGCTGATTTCGCAGCCGAAGTCACCGTGTCGCCCACGCGGCAGTCGGCAACCTCCTTCAAGCCCGTCGCCACGTAGCCGACCTCACCCGCAGCCAGCCCCCCGAGGGGCTGCATCGCGGGACCGAAAATGCCGAACTCGAGCGGCTCGAACGCGACTCCGGTCTGCATGAGCCGGAGGTCGTCCCGGCCGTTCATCTCGCCGTCCACGACGCGAACGTGAGCAACGACGCCCTTGTAGGCGTCGTACTTGGAGTCAAAGATCAGGGCCTTGAGTTCGCTACCCGGATCGCCGGTCGGGCCGGGGATACGCTCGCGAATCGCCTCCAGGATTTCGTCGACGCCGGTCCCTTCCTTGGCACTAGCGAAAACCATCTCGTCCCGCGAGAAGCCCACGACCCGCTCGAGCTCGGCGGCCACGCGCTCGGGCTCGGCGTGGGCAAGGTCAACCTTGTTGATCACCGGGATCAGCGTGAGGCCCTCGTCGAGGGCAAGATAGACGTTCGCGAGCGTCTGGGCCTCGATGCCCTGTGAGGCGTCGACGACCAGCAGCGCCCCCTCACAAGCGGCGAGCGACCGCGAAACCTCGTAGTTGAAATCGACGTGCCCCGGCGTATCGATGAGGTTGTATTCGTAGTCGGCGCCGTCCTGGCCGCGGTAGGCCAATCGCGCAGCCGCCGCCTTGATCGTGATCCCCCGCTCCCGCTCGAGATCCATGGTGTCGAGGACCTGATCGGCCATCGCCCGCGCCGCTACCGTTCCCGTCGTTTCCAGCAGCCGGTCGGCAAGGGTCGACTTCCCGTGATCGATGTGCGCGATGATGCAGAAGTTGCGGATGCGGGTTTGGTCCACGCTTTCAGTGTATTGGCTGCAATCCCCAAGAGCTTTGATTGCTGGGACTGGCGCTGGCCGTGAGGGCTCGTGATAGGCTCCTGGGAATTCCGAAACACCGAGGAGCTGAATGGCACGCAAGAAGGTAACGATTGTCGGAGCCGGCATGACAGGCGGCGCCATGGCCCAACGGCTGGTCGAGCGCGACATCTGCGATGTCGTCCTCCAAGACGACCCCCAGTTCGCAGGCACGATGCATTTCGGCAAGGCGCTGGACGAGTCCCAGGCCGCGGCATGGAGTGGCTTCAGCTCCGGCATCAGCGCGACCGATGGCTGGAGCGAGACGGCAGGTTCGGATGTCGTCATCGTCACTGCCGGGGCGCCACGCAAGCCGGGGATGAGTCGTGAGGAGCTCCTGAACGGCAACGCCGACATCGTCAGGGCGAAAGTCGCCGAGGCAGCGAACGCCTCGCCTGATGCTTCCCTGGTGATCTTCTCGAACCCGATGGATGCGATGTGCCACGTGGCTCTGGACGCGAGTGGCTTCCCCCGGGAGCGCGTGATCGGGCAGGGGGGCGCGCTCGACAGCGCTCGCTACCGGCACTTCGTTGCGGAAGCCGTGGGCGTGTCCTCCCAGGACGTTCACGGCTACGTGATCGGCGGCCACACAGACACGACGATGGTGCCCGTGGTCTCACAAACGCGCGTCGGGGGCGTTCCGCTCACGCAACTCTTGCCAGCGGCTGAGATCGATGAGCTGGTGAAGCGCACGATGCGGGGCGGCGCTGAGATCGCCGAGCTCATGCAGGTCGGCAGTGCTTACTACGCCCCCTCTGCCGGTACGATCGCGATGGTCTCGTCCATCCTCCTGGACCAGCGCCGCCTGATGCCCTGCTCCACGCTTCATGAAGGGCAATACGGAATCGAGGGCGTGTTCTCCGGAACCGTCGTCCAGCTAGGCGAGGGCGGGATCCAACGCACCTTCGAACTCGATCTCTCGGACGAAGAGCGTGAGCAGGTGGTCGGCGCCTCGGCTGCAACCAAGGCGCTCATCGCCCAGCTGACCTGACCTTGAGTTCGGGGTCGCAGCGGTCAGCTCAGCTCTGCGAGGAGCGCTGCGGCCGCCTCTCGGACCCGCACCGGGGCGGTCCCACCTGGCAGGTCACGGTCGGCCAAAGCCGAAGCGACGTCAATCTTTAGCACGTCGCTCTCGAAGAGTGGGCTCGCTTTCGTGTAGGTCTCGAAGGGGAGTTCGTTCAGTTCGCATTCGAGCTCCTCAGCATCGCGCACGAGCGCGCCGACGACGGCATGGGCCTCGCGGAACGGTAACCCCCGTCGTACGAGGTAGTCCGCGACATCTGTTGCGAGCGTGAATCCGCCGCCCGCGGCGGCCCGCATCCGCTCGAGGTTGAACTCCAGCGCCGGCATCATCGCAGTGAAGATCCGGAGCGTCGGAACCACAACCGCCGCGGCGCTGAGGACCGCTTCCTTGTCCTCCTGGAGATCGCGGTTATAGGCGAGCGGCTGGCCCTTGAGATTCGTCAGGAGGTTCATGAGTTCGCCGTAGACGCGCCCAGCTCGCCCCCGGGCCAGCTCGGCCACGTCGGCGTTTTTTTTCTGCGGCATCATGCTCGAGCCAGTGGCGAAGGCGTCGGGCAACGTCACGAAGCCGAACTCTGCCGACGCCCAAAGCACGATCTCTTCCGCCAGCCGGGAGAGATGGGCCTGCGTGATCGCACAACTAGCGACGAACTCCACGGCGAAGTCTCGGTCCGCGACGGCATCGAGACTATTCCGTGAGATATTCGCGAACCCGAGTTCGCGCGCGACCATCTCACGATCCAGAGGATAGGGCGAGCCAGCCAGCGCTCCGGACCCCAGAGGCAGCACATTCGTGCGGCCACGGCAATCGCGAAAGCGGTCCCGATCCCGAAGCAACATCTCGCCATAGGCGAGCAGATGGTGGCCGAGCGTCACCGGCTGAGCCCGTTGGAGGTGCGTGTACCCCGGCATGGGGTCGTCCGCATGCAGCAGTGACAGATCGGCGAGCGCCCTGATTAGCGATTCGGCGCCTGCTACCGCATCGTCGCACTTCTCGCGAACGACCATGCGGTTGAGCAGCGCAACCTGATCGTTCCGCGATCGGGCCGTATGGAGGCGACCGGCAGCTGCGCCAATCTCGTCCCCCAGAAGAACCTCCACGTGGGTGTGGATGTCCTCGAGCTCTGGGAGCCACTCGACATCTCCCGCGCGAAACCTCATCAGCACCCTCGCCAGGCCCTCCACCAGCACAGCGGCATCCGCGCGCGAGATGATTCCCGTCTCGCCGAGCATGCGCGCATGCGCAGTCGAGCCCGCGATGTCGTGCTCGTACAGCCGCTGGTCGACTCCCGCCGTGTAATCGCGGGTGAGCTCGTTCATCGAGCCTTCGAAGCGGCCGCCCCACGTCCGTTCGCGTTTACTCATCGCTTGATTCTCGCCGTTTCCGCGCTCACTGCCCACAGGCGCGTCGGTCCAAACCCGCTGCTATCCTCCCAACGTGACGAGAGTCGACATCGTTGGGCTGGGTCCCGGCCCGGCCGCATTCGTGACCGGGGCCACCCTCGCACTCCTCCGAAGCGGACGCCCGATCTTGGTCGGCGATGAGCGTGCGCAAGCCCTTACCGAGGCTCTCGATCCCACGAGGCCCGTTGTCCGGGCAAGGGACTCCGCGCCGGCCCCCATCGTGGAGCAGCTGACGACCCTCGCGGCGGGGAGCGGGGCGATCTACGCGGTCCAGGGAAGCCCGCTCCGCGGGAGCGTTGTCGACCTGGTCCCGCTACTTGAAGCGGCGGGCTGCGATGCCCATCTTCATCCCGCCCTAGAGCTTGCCGATCTCGCGCTCGCCCTCCTCGCTCAGGACCGCACCGCAGTCCAGATCGTGTCTGGGAGCCAACACTCTCGATTCGACCCCCAACGCCCCGCGCTCTTTGTGGCTTCTGACCAGGAAGAGCGGGACCCCCGCCAGCCCGTTCTCAGCTATCCCGCTGACCACGAAGTCGTCGTCCTGACTGGGATCACATCGCGCCCGCAACTCTCGACGCGGGCGGTCTCCGATACGGAGCTGGCTCACTCGGGCTCCCCGGCGCCATTCGACGCGGTCTTCGTCCCTGCGATCGCGCCGGAGCATGATCTCCGGCGCTTCGATGGACTAGAGAACGTCATCCGCCGCCTCCACTCTCCGGACGGCTGTCCCTGGGACCGTGAACAGACCCATCAGTCGCTGCGTTCCCATCTCCTCGAGGAGTCGTATGAGCTGCTGGAGGCGATCGACTCAGGCGAGGTGGGGCCGCTCATCGAAGAGCTTGGCGACGTCCTGCTCCAGGTCCTTATGCATGCCGCCGTCGCAGAGCGGCTCGACGAGTTCGAGCTGCGCGACGTGATCGAAGCTATCTCCTCGAAACTGGTCGCCCGTCACCCCCACGTCTTCGCCGGTGGCTCCGCGGATTCGGCCGAAGAAGTGCGCGCGAACTGGGAAGCGCTGAAGCGAAAGGAGCGCCCGGGGCACTCTGTTCTAGCCGGCGTGCCGTCAGCGCTGCCGGCGTTGGCCGAAGCGCAGACCCTGCAGGGCCGTGCCAGCCGAAGCGGATTCGATTGGCCCGACGTTCGCGGCCCACTCGACAAGCTCGCCGAGGAGATCGGCGAGCTTGCGCTCGCGGAGACCCCGGAGGAGCAGGAGGATGAGTTCGGCGATGTGTTGTTCGCGATCGCGAATCTCTCCCAGCGGATGGGCATCGATGGCGAACAGGCGCTCCGACGGGCCAATCAGAAATTCCGGCGCCGCTTCGGCGCGGTGGAACACTGGGCCCGCGAAGCCGGTGACGAGCTCCACGACCTCAGCCTGGACGATCTCAACGCCTTGTGGGACCGAGCGAAGGCCGGGGAGCGTGCCCAGTTGTAGACTCGCGCCCGCGGCCGCTACGCTGACCGCACACCGTCGCGATCAATCACAGACCCCAGCACAGGAGGAAACACGTGGCGCAGGGAGCCGGATCAGTGATCACGCGTGAGCGCTCGGCGACCGGGAAGACCTACCAGGAGTACGTCGACGGGGGCATCAACAATCGAGAACAGTTCGATGCGAACTACTCAGGTCTCGTAGTCACGGACGACCAACGGATTGCTCTCCAAGAGCTGGCCTCCCATCCCAACGGACCGCGACGGTTGGTCGTCATCGGGGAGGACTGGTGCCCCGACGTCTACCGGGGCATGCCGGTCGCGGCCCGAATCGCGGAGGCGCTCGGGATCGAAATGCGTGTCTTCGAGCGGGACCAGAACAAGGACATGATCGCCGAGTACCTCAAGGAGGGCGAGTTCGAGTCGATTCCCGTGCTGATCTTCTACAACGAGGACCACCTTGAGCTCTGCCATCTGATCGAGCGGCCCGCCCTCGCGAACGAACAGATGTCCCAGCTCCAAGAGGTCTTGGGGGACACGCGCCCGGAAGCGATCGCCCAGAGGCTCGGCCACGAACCGAGCGAGGAGGAGATCCAGGAGGCACGGGCAGCCGCGCGAGTGCGCTATCTCGAGTGGCAACGCACGAGCGAGACTTGGGCCAACTGGCGCGGCGCGACCGTCGACGAGGTCATTGGTCTGCTCCGGGCGGCGGTCTAGCGCCGCCCTGGGAGCCCAGGACTCTGTTGTCCCGCGTGAAGGCACCCAGGTATACTCCCGCCACCTGGGGCCGCTAGCTCAATTGGCAGAGCAAGTGACTCTTAATCACTAGGTTGAAGGTTCGAGTCCTTCGCGGCTCACCATGGGAAATGGAAGTCAAGCCGGCTGGGCAGTCGGCGGGCTCACGACAGGGGGAAGTGTCGGAATTGGCAGACGAGCATGATTTAGGATCATGTGCCGTAAGGCGTAGGAGTTCGAGTCTCCTCTTCCCCACGCACGGGGACGGCGCGAATGCTCCGGGGGCCCGCTCGCTCAGAAACCGGGCGGAGAAGGAAGGTAAGCGCCATGGCGCTTCTTGAAGTAAACGACCTAAGGACCTACTTCTACACGCAGGAGGGGGTCGTCAAGGCCGTTGACGGGACGTCCTACTCGGTAGAAGAAGGCGAGACGCTCGGGCTCGTGGGAGAGTCAGGCTGCGGAAAGAGTGTTTCCGCGCTCTCGATCCTCAGGCTCATTCCACAGCCCCCCGGCAAGATCGTCTCCGGCGAGATCAATTTCCAGGGCCGAGATCTGCTTAAGCTCGACGAGAGCGAGATGCGGCGGATCCGTGGGAACGACATCGCCATGATCTTCCAGGAGCCGATGACCTCGCTCAACCCGGTTCTCACAATCGGCCGCCAAATCACGGAATCACTTGAGCTGCACCAAGACCTGCACGGGAGGGCGAGCCGCGAGCGAGCGATTGAGCTCTTGGAGCTCGTCG
>Ga0310121_10005092_pt1 | contig 11395 bp, 17 predicted proteins | sample CB27_Tmax_986_MG_FD_203504 | JGI IMG/M metagenome (GOLD analysis project Ga0310121, IMG submission 203504) | Marine microbial communities from Western Arctic Ocean, Canada - CB27_Tmax_986 | ecosystem: Environmental > Aquatic > Marine > Oceanic | place: Canada: Western Arctic Ocean | collected...
TAGGGAGTTCGGCGGCAACCGCTGAAGCCGTGAGAAACGGTGCCGATCTCCGGTTGTTCCTGATCGCCCAAGGCCACGAAGAAACGTTGTATTTCCAACAGACGTATGTCGGCGAGAACGACACATTTGCGGGCTTGATGACTCATCATCATTCCTATCAACACCGCGGTTCGTTGGCGGAGCAGCCGTATTTCAGCCTCTTCAAGTACGATACGTCGGGATCCTTTTCTCAGGCCAAGTGGATGCTGGACAATCGCACGTTCGACGAACCTCAGCCATATCCTTATGGGGTCTATCGCTGGTTTGTCTGCGATCGCTGGCGTGTCGTGTACGAACATGACGCAGAAGGCAATTGTGTCTCTGGCGACCTGGACAAGTTGAAAGAGCACCTCCGAACAGGACGTACGTTAAAGGTTGGCGTCAAACAATTATTTGGCATTCAAGGTGACGATCCCAGTGGACCAGAGCACATCTCGTTTCTCGATATCATGCAACCGCTGATTGAGAAGGACCATGTCGGGGCGAATTGCGATTTCATCCTCTCAGGAGCGCCGCAATGGCCGTTCACTTGGCAGGACGGCTTGGTGGTCGGCATGGTCTGGCCTTGGACATCCGGTGAAATCCTCTGCCACTTGGCCGAGCCGGGGCATCTTCCCTTTCGTCGCACGAGGGTCCGCCGGGTAATGCAGTGGCTGGTGGCCAACGATGCTTAACAGCCCGATGAACAACTGCTTTTGGCCGCCCACGTCGAGAGGTTTGCTGAGTGCCTGCTCAGCCGCTGTTGCATTCATGTGGGCAAGCCCCAGCCGCAGGACAATGGTGGGAAAAGTGGTCAGTCGGAAGTTCTTTTTCATCACACACTCTTCTCATCAGGTAGGTTGATTGCCATCGGGCACCGGCACATGATGTCTGAGATCGGATAAGCTATGCTATTCTCTGACGATACGTCATGAAAATGAACCATGAAGCATGTCTGTCAGAAGCGAACTGATTCTAGAAGAACAACCCCATGCACGCCTCCCGTTGGTTCCCATTGAAACAGGTCGGCGAGCTTGTCTGCCGTTGGTCATCGTTGGTCGTTTTCAGCATGACAGCAATGCTCAGCGTCCACTTTGCGTTGGCTGCCGAGAAGGCAGCGACAGACGATCTACGGATTATTGACCTGTCGCAGGAAACCGATCGCCACGTCATCGTCGCTGCGGGGACCAAAACCGACTATCGAGGTCAGGTCACGACCGTGCTGATGAGAGATGACAAGACGATGTTCGCCACGTGGTCGATCGGGCACGGCGGGAAGTGCGGGCCGTTGAAGAAAAGCAGCGATGGCGGGTTGACCTGGAGTAACATGTTGACGACGCCAAAGAACTGGCGTTCGATTGGTAGCTGCCCGTGCATCTTCCGGCTCACAGACACGAAGGGAACGGAGCGGCTGTTCGTGATTGCGGGCCGCGGTGCGCTGCACCAGTCGATGTCGCTCGACGCGGGCGGAACGTGGACGCCGATGATTGCAAACGGTATCTACAAACCAGGCGGCAACACGATTATCGTTCCCATTGAAGACGGGCGCAAGCATCTGCTGCTCGCTCAGCGCAGTCCGAAGTCGGAGCCTTTGAATGAGAAATCGTTGTCCATCTGGCAGGCCATTTCGTCTGATGGTGGACAAACCTGGACCGGCTACCGGCAGGTCTGCGATGTTCCCGGCGCACTCCCATGTGAGCCTGATCTGATTCGGTCGCCTGACGGCAAGCAATTACTCTGTCTGATGCGCGAAAACTCGCGGAGGCTCAATTCACTGATGATGGTTTCAGATGATGAGGGAAAGAGTTGATCGAAAGCCAAAGAGCTGACGGATAGCCTGACCGGCGACCGTCACGTGTCTTGCTACGCGCCGGATGGACGATTGGTGGTTGTCTTCCGCGATCGCGACAAAAGGTCGCCGACCGTCGGCCATTATGTTGCCTGGGTTAAGTGCAACTGGTTTTGGACCCCGAGTTCGTGGCCGAACTTCCCGGCGGCAGTGTCGCACTACCCGGGCGACACCTCGTGCTGGATCCGGTATATCTGACTGAGCGTCACGGCGGAACCACGCAGCAGGTCGTACGGTACGACTAACCGCCACGCGGACGCGTTTTTTCAGCTCGTCGCCAGGTGGGAACGCCATCGCTGCGCGCTCCCCGCTCCACGGGTAAACGCTGCCTGAGCGCCGTCCGCAGAGATTCATTCCCGCAGGGGTCTTTTTTTTTGCAAGTCGTGCCTCTATAGCTGTTTATATCAATGGCTGCTGGCTGGAAGGGCGACCTGCTGAGCGGTTTTTTTTTGAAAATCTTACCGAATGCTTGACTCAAGACGGTCGTTGAATGACAATCAGCAGCAACTGTATCGCCTCTCAGGAGCAAGCTACTGCGACGACCCATGTTCCACCAACTTGATTGGTACTGTTTGAAGAAGAACCACGAACCTATCGCGTATGCGCGTTCGGTTCGTGGTTTTTTTGCGCGCCGGCGCGTCACTCTAGGCAAGCCGGCGGTTCAAAACGCCTATCAGCTCTTTTCGCGCCGGCGCGTCACTCTAGGCAAGCCGGCGGTTCAAAACGCCTATCAGCTCTTTTCACCTGGGAAGGGAAAGTTATGACCTCCGTACGCACCTGTGTATTTCTTCTTATCTTTTTGTGGAGCAGCGCTTCGGGGGCCTCACAAATCAATTACCTGCTGAACACCAACTGGGCGACTTCCTCGACCCAAAACGGTTTTGACCCCGCTCTATCGGTGGACGGTATAAACAATCCCCGCGCATACGCTGGGGCTCCCTGCCCTGCGCCGCAGGACTCGCATTGCGACCGCGGCTGGGCGCTGTTTCACAATAGCTCGAATGTGTATGAGGATGCAGACGCAGTCTTCGAAACACTCTCGAATGTCGCCGAAGATAAATTGGTGCTCACGTTGAGCTTTCGCTACAACGTGCGCTTTTTGTTCGGGTCACTGCAAATTCAAGCCACCAGCGACGATCGGGACAACTTCGCGAACAACGACTCGAGCAATGGCTCACTCGGAGACGACTGGGTGACCATCATCCCGCTCTCGGTCAGCTTCCTCGACTACGACTCCAACGGCCCAATCGACGGCCAATCGAGCCTATTTGTCGATACAACGCGTGGCAACCCGGCTAACGGAGAACTCTTCATTGCAGCCACGGGAGCCGTTTATCCGCTGACAACCAGTTCCGCCTACCCGAATGGAGCCGACTACATAATCGTGCTCGACAACCCGTTCCCGGGTAGCCTCTCGGGTATTCGTGTGAATACCCTCTACAACAGCGATCTTCCAGTCAACACGCAAACTCCCCTCGGAGGACCGGGCACACAAAGCGGCAATGCCATCCTGACAGAGATCACCTTGAGCCCGGTCCCCGAACCCTCCACAGCCCTCCTCCTCGGCATCGGGCTTGTGGGTATGGCTGGGTGCAGAAGGCGGCAGTTGGGCGCTCTGTAGCGCCTGCTGCCAGTCTGATACTGCTCTCGTTCGCCTAGAGCGCCCTCAGCGCAATTTTATGCCTTCTGGAGGGCCATCCGACTGATAGAGATCGCGATGTGCTGAATGGCGTGGGGTCAAAATACTCCGCCGAAGTCCAAAGTGTAATCCCGCCGCGGGTTGCGCCCGTTTGGTGACCACGGTTTTCGGCCGACCCCACCGACCGCAATCTTGGCCGAGCCAGGAGATATCGACCGCCAGGTCGCTGATGCGAGCCCAATTTCGCCAGAGCCACTTGATGGCTTGTCGGAACGGGATCATGGTGACGGTCTTTCCACCTCTTCACCACATTGGCGGACCGATGGACTTCGTTCTTCAACCTTGGCACGTCTATCTCCTCATCCTGGTCGGCTGGGTCCAGCCACAACAGCAAGAGGTGATCCATTACCTGATTACAGAGAACCAGGTACTCAAGGAGCAGATTGGCAAGAAACGCATCCTGCTCAACGATGACCAGCGACGGCGATTGGCTGTGAAAGGCAAGCTTCTCGGTCGGAAACGGCTCCAGGAGATCGGCACGCTATTTACTCCCGACACCATCCTCCGCTGGCACCGGACGCTGGTCGCCAGGAGATGGGAACAACCGGCTCGACACATTGAAAAATCTGACCGGTAACCCGGAGATTGCCTTGTTCTTCGTGGTTCCCGGCATTCTGGAATCGCTGCGCGTCAGCGGTCGGGCCCAGATCATCCACGACGACCCGCGACTGGAGCGATGTGCCATGAACGGCACAGTTCCGGCGACGGGTGTTCTGGTCACGATTCACAAGGCGTGTCTGCAATGCGGCAAGGCACTGAAGCGCTCGGCCCTCTGGGAAGACAACTACCGAGTGAATCGCAGCGATCTGCCGTCGTTCGGCACAATGCTCGCCGACCAGACCGACACAGGGAAGACGGCCGAGGAGTTAGACTGTTCGATCGATGAAGCCTACGACGAGCGGTTGTATTAACACCGAACGAACGATGCGGCCTGCTTGAAGTGATCTTCCGTGACCGTCAGGTAATGCGTGCGAGCAATGGCAGGCATCTCACCCGACTTATTGATTTACCGGTTATTTCGCTCCCGCTTTCCAGGCAACTCAATCCGGTAAAGGTGTTTCTCCCCACGCAGAAAAATCGCCTTCTTCGCGATGGCATAGGACGCCATCGTCCGTTCTCCAATCGGGTTTTCCGCCAGCAACTTGAAATCATGTTCTGCGGCGAGGACCACGCCATTGCCTTCCTCGCTCTGCGCATAGATCCTGCCGTCGGCGTACACGGGCGAGGCGGAATGATTGCCACCGATCCGCTTCTGCCAGTGCACGTGCCCGGTCTTCGCGTCCAGGCAACTGGCCAGGCCGTTGTCAGAAATCATATAAAGTTCCAAATCGACCAGCAGCAATGAAGGGGTTCCCGGAACGCCGCTGCGCGTGGACCACTCGACGTGGGTGTCGGTGACATCACCCTTTCCGTCAGGCCGGATCGCGATCAGGCTCGGCGAATGATACCGGGTGGTGACGAAGACAAGCCCGTGCCCGAACACGGGTCGCGGAACAATGGAGTCGCCGACGTAACGCACACGCCAGATCTCCTTCCCCGTCTGTGGTTCATACGAGATTACCACGTCCGTGGCCGGAAAGACGACCTGGCGTCGGCCGCCGATTTCGATCAACAACGGTGTACAAAACGAATACTTCAATTGATTCTCTATCATCGGACGGGGAGTTTTCCAGAGCACCTTGCCGGTCTTCTTGTCCAGGGCGATAACGAACTGCTCCGTCCGTCCGTCGCAACTGAATATCAACGCATCGTCCACCACGATCGGCGAACCGCCGTTACCCCAGCCCGGATCAAACCGGATGTCTCGATTTTCCCAAATGATTTTGCCTTTCAGGTCGAGGCATGCCGTTCCCTGATGACCGAAATGAACATACAACCGCTCGCCTTCGATCAGCGGCGTCGGGCTGGCGTGACTATTTTTTTCATGTATGGGGACCGAGCTCGCGCCGTCCTGGACAAAAATCTGCTTCGACCAGACGTCCCTGCCCGTCCCGGCGTCCAGGCACAAGGTCACCAGCGCGTGGTCCTTTGACTCGCTTCCCTCGGCGGCCACGGCACTGGTCAGATAGACGCGCCCCCGGTAGACCACCGGCGACGACCAACCCGTTCCTGGAACGGCCTTCTTCCAGGCAACGTTGCGCGTCGCCGACCACTCGAGCGGTAGATTCGTTGCTGTTGAGAGTCCCTGACCGGTGGGTCCGCGAAACCCAGGCCAATCGTCATCCCCGCGGACAGCAGTCGCTGTCACCTGACCGGCGACAACGAACAGGGTCACCAGGGTTAACATGTTTCGCCTCATGCGACCGTTCCCTTCTCATGGATCACTTTTATTGCCGGCCAGTAGCCAGAATGGTGCAAAGCGTTGTATTTTGTCGGTCGAATTGCAAGCCGCACGTGCTCCTGTATAACAACCGGATCGTTTCCTACCAAGAGATTGGCGACGCTGACAAGGCCGCCGCCGACTTCGCCAAGGCCAAAGAGCTGGGCTACGAGACGGACGACGAGTAACCCCTGACCATCTCCAGGAATATGGCATCCCCCAGCTAAAGCGTGGCATAATGAAACCACACTTCTTAGGTTTCTCAACCATGACGAATTACCATGCCTGATGATCCTCAAAACCAGGGCAGCCTGGGCGACGACCGCACGGTCACAGGTGAGAAGGACGTGCCGGACCAGGAGCAGCAGAGCCTGGGAGACCAGGTAACAAGCGGTGACGGGGAAACCACATCACCCGATGAATTCCAGCAACTGCTCGATAGCGGTGACTTTGGTGAAAACCGAACGGCGCCGGAGATGCGGAAGATCTTCGAGAAGGGCGGTGGAAACCTTGCCAAGCCCGGCGCGGTGGCGTTCGGATTCTCCTCCCGGGGTGTGACCGTCATCGAGGCGTCAGTGGCCGACGAAGAGTCCCTGATGGAAGTGGCGCTGCAAGCCGGCGCCGACGACATCAACGACATCGACGGCGTCTGGGAAATCACGTGCGATCCTGTCGACTTCCTGACCGTCAAGGACGCCATCGCCGCCCAGGAGATCCCCACCGTCTCAGCGGAGGTCACGATGATCCCTTCGACGATGGTCAGTTGCGATCACAGCGCTGCTGGCAGGGTGATCCGGCTTCTGGAGGAGTTGAGGAGTAGGACCATGTAGCGCTGGCCATCGGCACCGATGGCTACGCCGGCACCGCCGCAGTCGCCGGTCTCTTCCATCACGCAAGCCAGCCAGCCAGCCCCAGCCTGGGCTGGCCTCCCCGGTACCCTCCCTGCATCCTTGAGGACACCGCGGGCCGTCGTGCCCATTTTTAAGGAGCCTGGCTGCCCGATATTCGGCCTTCGCTTGGGACCTTGAAGTGAGGACTTGGTCCTCGACCAAGCGTGGCAACCCATTCGCGCTGCGCCAAAAATCGACTTCTTCAATCGTGCTTGCGCCGGCTATCGGACTCATTACCAAAACCACAATCATGCTGCGCATCTCTCTTCTCCTGTTCCTGTTCCGGTTCCAAGTTAAAGTCGTCCTGCCATACCTACCCACAGCGCGGTTTTTGATGACGCCTCGACCATCAAACCAACTGAACGTTGGTGGCGGCTGATTACGTATTCTGCAACACACTCTCCGGTTGCAAAGTGGTTCCGTAGGGGGCAGATGCCTGCTTCAGGCATGCCAAGGTGGGGCGGGAAATACTGATCCGCTTTGGCAAGCGAGTCTTCGCCACCAAAACAACTTTGGCAGCACTGTTTCTCTGCGGGGGGCCCAATTGTCGTTTTTTGCCCTTACGAGGTCGGCGCCCACCTCCCGCCGGGCTGCGGGCGAACCTCATGGATCGTGGCCGGGCGTATTGGTTTCGGCCCGGGGGGAGCGGGGCCGGCGCTCGGTTGTCGAACGCGGACCACCTCGCGTCGTCCCACTGCCCGCGAACAACATGCGGGAGTGTCCGCCTTTTTGCCAACACGAATTGTCGCGCAAGATGAGCGATAGCAACAAGCTGAGTACTAGCATTATTGCCACGCTTTGGGATCAGACCCCAATGGTACCAACTCATCTCCCGCTATCCCGGCGCCTACGAAAAGGGCATGTCAATCAAGGAAGCCTACAAGATGGCTGGCCAATGGAAAGCCAATGGGGGGGACCCGCCCACGGCCCCCCCTGGCTTGTTGCAGTCGGTGGAAGGAACGTCGGACGGTTGCAGTACCGTAGGGGGTCGGCGCCCGCCCCACGTGTAGATTCCGGCGAAGTAGCGCTGGAACGGCGCGTTCCCCCGTCCGCGGTTGTGGCACGTGTAACGTGATTGAGAAGATCCTCAGCGGGCACCAGAGCGGAGCGATGGTCGGTGGGCTGTGGCGCTCGGTGGCGGCGAGAGCTCCACCGGCAGATTCGATCGATCCATCGGGCGGCGGTTCTGGCTCGACAAATGGTTCGGACAACGAGCCGGCGGAACTGACGTACGTGGACATGGACACGTTCATGGCCACGTTCTAACGGTTGGCAAGCCGGTCCCAGCCTCCGTCCTCGCCTTTTAACGGGCGTGGACGGAGGCTGGGAAATTGAGAGCTAACCGCCCCGATATTGGCGCCCGCGGCGCTACCTCATTCGATACCTCTTCCTCCAACACTGCACGCAAGCAGGTTCCCTGGGCCGCCATGGCGGCCCAGGGAACCTGCTTTCTCTGTTACTTTCCCAGTAAAACTCCTAGCAGAAATCAAATTTCCTATCAGCCAGCCGTCGGGACCATCGGATTGCCAACGCTGTCCGCGGACATATAAGAATTTCTTATAGGGGCTGTCCAAACCCACGATTCCCTCAGGGCAGCGGATCTGGAAGATTGCGTCAGGCATGGCCGACCACTGCACAAATATGGATCCGTCGTTCTCAAAAGGTATCGGCTCGCGCCCGAGCAACGTTAATTGCTCGGGCGTGGCTTGGGCGAACGGTGTCACGCGAAGCAACGGATGCGCTGCTTCCGCAGACATTGCCAAACTGGTTATCGGAACGGTCAACAGCACAAGTGCGATCGCGACATTGTGGAGCCGATGATAGGTCTTCATGTTGTTCGGCTTCGGCTAAAATTGAGCGGAGTGAATGAGTCGGTCCCCTGGCATTTTACGCCGATCCAGCAGTCTCTCCATATCGAACTCGGGCAACTCCAGAAAATCGCCCTCGGGTGTAAACGCGCTGGAGGCAGTTCGTGAAATTCCTAACTGCACGAAGTTCAGGACTCCTGATCCCATCATCGACCGAATCCCTTAAGTAACGCGACGCACGTCGGTTACGTCGAATCCGATTTCCTGAATACCGGAAAATAAGATGACACCTCGTTGCTGGATGGTGTCAGGAAATAAATCAGGAAAAATCTCGTAAGTTGTGTGATGGCAATTAGTTACAGAATCGACGGAGAATTATTCCTGACACCATCCGGGATCAGCGGGCCCGACCAGCTAGAGTTTGGTGTCACCTTAATTTCCGCCGAGATCAGGAGTCCTGAAGTTAGCGACATTCGTCCGACGCACCGGTGACTCTAGGCCGGGTTAGATGCGTCGGTCATCCCGACCGATGCGAGTTTCGCGGGTCGCTGTGCTGCAGAGGGCCAGGTGGCCCTGGGTGATTGCTCACCCAGGGCTCCCACAGACCCGTGCGTGCGCACATTAGCGCACACGGTTCCTCTGATGATGGATTCGCCTTGCAGCAAGCTGCAAACCCGGGCTGCTATCCTAGGTCGTTACGTTGATACGTGATTCCGAGTACGAAGCCTCGAACGTATTTCCCGGCCTAGGGTCCAACATCAGACACCCCTTTCGGTTTTTTCCTTCCCTCCACCGGGTCCTGCGGGACCAGTTCCCCGGCTTCATCGGTAGTATAAAGGTGCTACGACTTCCTGCTGCCCATCTCGCCGCACTTCGTTTCCTTCGCTTGGCGATACCTCGGTTTCACTCGTTGTGTTCGCTCCCGAGCGGACGAGTGAACCGCCAAGGCCTGAAGTTGGTCACCCGGTAGCTCCGTCCGGGATTATGCCGAGGAGACCAAAAGAGCAGGATCTCCCAAGTTCCTGGGGAACCTCGGTTGTCCGTTTGCCATGTTCCAATCCGACTCCGGCGGGACTGCTTGCGTCAGACCATTGCGACGCAGCAGCGTGGCCCCTGGTATGCAAAAAGCAAAGGCTCCCACGAAAGGTCTTTCGGAGCTCAATAGCAGGGCTTTCGGATTCGCTGTCTACGCTTCGCAGTGTGGGTTGCCCCAGCACCACGCAAGACTCGCTTCCAGTTGATGGTCAGGCTCTACTGCACGGGATTCTCACCCGCAAGGTTCCAACGAAAGGTTTCAAAGTTGTGGATTACATCTCATTCCCCTTTCCCAAGCTTTGCTTGGCGCAATTGCATCGACCGCCTGCAGGAAGGAATTAACGCGTAGTTTCCTGGGGGAAAAGCCGTCCACCGGCTCAGCGCCATGCCCCACCTTTCTGGCGAGCACTTCGAGGATCAACGACACCGTGGTCAGCCGCTGCTGGCCGTCAATGACCAACATGGGCGACTGGGTGGAGACCTGGTAGAGGCCCTCCTCGATGTAGACGATGGAGCCGATGAAGTGTGCGTTGACTTGATCGTTACGTCCGGCACGAAGGATGTCGTCCCAGAGTTGCCGACACTCCGGTTCGGCCCAGGAATAGGTCCGCTGATAAATAGGGATGACGAACTGGGGCGACTTCTTGAGGAAATCGAGCAGCTTGGCTTCGGTGGCTTTCATTTCGTAGGCTCTCCCGCGATTTCTTCGAGCAGCCCTTCAGTTTCCTGCCCCAGCGCCAGGATGTCGGCGCGGATCTCCTCGAGCGCTCGCATGGGCTGCGGCTTGTAGAAGTAGCGGGTGAAGCTGACTTCGTAGCCGATCTTTTTCGAGTCTTCTTCAAATCACGCATCCGGCACGTGAGGAACGACCTCGCGGCGGATAAAGGCTTCGATACCACCTTCTTCCTGCAGCGGAATCTCTTCGGCATTGGTGTCAGCCAGTTTGTCTGGGAGCTCTTTTTGGCCGTCGCCGCGTTTGAATTCGTGCGACAGTTCATGCGCTGGTCCCACGCGGGTTACATGTCAGAGCACATGTCATCGGACCTGCGTGCCACGGCGATTGGAATGACGATTATGTTTTCCGGCTTGGGCAGTACCATTTTCGCCTGGATTGCGCCAAATGTGTGGAACCCGGATGCCACCGACTTTAAATCGGCCGGGCCTTTCCTGGCCGCTGCCGTGCTGGGACTGGTTGGCGCAGTTGGATTGTTGATTTACGACCGGAAGTTTCCCATTCGGACTTCAGAGAGCCCAAATGACCAATGACACTTGACATCAGCCACTGTCCCGACGAGGCTACGCCGATTCGGCCAAAATTGCGGATCTTCAGCGGCAAGTCGTAACGGATGTGATGAGCGATGCGGGCGTATAAGACTTTCCAAACAGGCAAATGGTAACCGGCGATGGCAACCGGACCACGGCGTGTTGCAACCACGGCCCTCACCCCTGCATTGTGTTCGGTCGATCACTCCAAGTACAATGATCGGCGTCCAGGAGATTTAGACCCATGAAACCCTTTCTCGACTCGACCGACGTCGCTCATGAGGGCGAGGAGCTGCGACAACGAATGGCGCGTGACGGCTATCTGTTCATCCGCGGTGCCGTTCCCGCAGAGGTGCTGGAAGAAATGCGGCTAAGCTGGCTCGAACTGCTGCGTGATGCCGGCTGCGTGGACGCTTCGGCACCTTTGGATGAAGGCCTTGCCGATCTGTCTGGTGTTCGCGTCGAGCCGGCTGATGATTACATGAACGTGCTCGTCGAGCTGTATCGCAAGCC
>Ga0310121_10005094_pt1 | contig 11392 bp, 7 predicted proteins | sample CB27_Tmax_986_MG_FD_203504 | JGI IMG/M metagenome (GOLD analysis project Ga0310121, IMG submission 203504) | Marine microbial communities from Western Arctic Ocean, Canada - CB27_Tmax_986 | ecosystem: Environmental > Aquatic > Marine > Oceanic | place: Canada: Western Arctic Ocean | collected...
CGGATGATCGACTATTATGAGGCGATCGAAAAGAAATATATGGGAGCCAAGGAAACTGACGGATGAGTGAATGAACGATACACTTGCGTTGGAATGAAACCGATGGCCCGCAACTTTGAATTGTTGTCGGTTCATTGGCTACACTGGAGTTAGGAATACGTACAGACCAGGTAGGCACAGCGAATAGAGAGCCATGGAATGAACGAACAGGAAAGACGAAGCATGAAATCAACTACCGGAAACGGGGGCGAAGATCTGGGCTCACTGCCAATCGCTTCACGCCCCATCTGGTCGCTTACACGTTGGCCTCTTTTTCTGCTCTTAACCATTGGTGGGATGGCACTCACCGTTCTAAGTGTCTCCCATGCCCAGGTACAGGCCGTAGAAGCCCTCGCGGAGAACACAGAACTCAGCGCGGACAAAGATTCCGGTGAAGTGGATTATTGGGCCGATGTGACCTTCGGAAAGTTTCATTTTCGAGAGGTTCTGGAACAGGTCCGGAATCACTACATCGACAAGGATTACGACAAGATCATTGCCTATGAGTCTGCTGCAAATCAGGCTTTGTCCGTCCTACGTAAACGTTGGGAACTGGTCCCGGAATCCTATTATAAGAGGATGAAGAAACGCCCCGACGAGAAGAAGCGCTGGTCGGGAAAGCTCATTCGTGTGGAGAAAGGCGCCAAATACGTCATTCTTGAACATATCGAAGGCTGGAATGACAAAGAACGAAAAGAGATGACCGACGATGAGATCCGACAGAAGCGCTTGGATTTCAAGGAGCGGTATCGAGAGTTGAAAGGATATTGGAAGAAGACCAAATTCGGTAAGGCGGATTTCGAGAAGGTCGTGGCTTACGCTATCAAGAATCGCGGATCGGATGTGACCACCAACCGAATCTGGATCTCTGCCGCACAGGGATATCTGGGAGCTCTTGACCCACACTCGACCCTGATCTCCGACAAGGCCTGGAAAGAGAGCAATGAGGAGCTGCGAGATGCTTCTTTCGAGGGGATAGGGGCACTTCTTACCCAACGAAATGATGAAATCATTGTGGAGAGTCCGATGGAGGGTCAGCCGGCCGAAAAGTCGGGCTTGCGTGCGGGCGACGTCATTATCAAGGTCAACGGTGAGGATATTCGTGGGCTTTTTCTGCGAAAGGTTGTCACCAAGATCAAAGGCCCAAAGGGGACGGACGTAGTGCTAACGGTGCAGCGCGTCGGAGTACCGGACGATCTTGAAATCAAGATCACACGTGCGTTCATCAAGATTACAAATGTGAGTGGTCGACTTCTGGGCCCTGAGCATGCCGACATCGGCTACGTAAAGGTACGCGGGTTTATAGAGAATACAACGTCTGAGCTGCGGCAAGCGATTACAGCCTTGAAGGGACAGAGTGCTTCCGGAGAATTACGTGGGCTTGTACTCGACATGCGCAATAACGCTGGTGGTTTCTTGCACGAAGCGTATCTGATGAGTGACCTTTTCCTTGAGTTGGGCCGGATCGTTACTGTGAAGAGCCGAACTCGGATCCCGGAAGAATATGACGCCCGGAAGGGGCGCGACATCACCCTTCCCATGGTCGTTCTTGTGGATGATGGAACGGCCTCGGCCGCAGAGATCGTAGCCAGTGCGGTTCAGGAGAATAAGCGAGCCCTGGTCTTTGGTGACCGGACCTTTGGTAAGGCCACGGTTCAGCAATTGATCCCGCCGAATCTCGGCGACGGGTATTGGTTGAAACTCACCCATGCTCGATACTATGGACCGATGGGCAACACCCTACAGGTGGTCGGGGTTTTCCCCGATGTGAATGTAACGCCAGATGTGGCTGGGACGATGCCTCTGGGATTCCGTGAGGAAAATCTCTACGACCATCTGCCAAGGATTGAGTCCAAAAAAGCACAACCCAATGAGGTGCTTGTTCGCGAATTGGGTGCGTGTGTGAAGGAGAATGGTCGAGCGGAAGCGATACACGCTGCTGATATGAACCGACGAATCAAGTTTGATTTTCAGCTGTATAAGGCAGCCGATTATCTGCAATGTCTCCTTGAGCGAAACGTGGCAATGAAAAAAAACTAACGAGTTGTTTCAGCTCGGGTCTCGTGTGAGGAAATAGGGAGATGGGTGGACCTACACATGATCATGATGACGTGACCCTTGAGGAGATCGTTACACGTATTGAGCGAGCAGAGAAGGAGCTCGCGGAGGCTCGGAGCCTGTTGTCGGGAATTACAGATGGTCGATCCCAACCCAGGGATTCACAGCTGCCACCGGAAAAGAATCGTGAAATAGGCGAACTTGATCCTGATTCTGGCATCGACCTGGCCATCCTGAATCGACACCGACCACCGCAGACTGGTGATCCGTTCCAGCGGGCGATAACCTCTTTATTCCGATTGGCTTATGACGATCTGGATGAAGAAGAGGCGGTTCAGGAATGTCTGCGTAGATTAGTTCATTCCAGTGTGGCTGGGAATCTCGCTACTTTCATCGGTTTCTATCGTTTCAACTGGTCCCGTTTTTTGAAGTTCAAAGACCAGTATCTTGGGGCCACGGATGACCCGGAATCGTTCCATATTGTACGGACGGATCCGTTGGATCCCGTGGACGCGACCCGTGTGAAGGTCTTTCTGGCCGCATCGGGCCGTAGCCCGGCTCCGCTGGTGGTGGAACTTGATCCGGCCGAAGGGGATTCCTGGCGGATTTCCGAGGTTTCCCTGTAGGGCACTGCGATCAGACTGGAGGCGGCACCCGGATTCGAACCGGGGATGAAGGATTTGCAGTCCTCTGCCTTACCACTTGGCCATGCCGCCTTTCCGCGCCATGTCTACCAAAAGACGTGGGGATGTCAACAGCCCGGGGTCATAATGGCGTGCTGCGCTAGTTTGATTGGCTGTCGGTTTTACGAAAACTAAAGGTTCCACTCCAACGGTGGTATCTTTTTTCGCAGAGGCTTTTTCGGTTTCGCGGGGGGAGGGGCCACGCCGGTAGGAATCGCTGTGGGGTCTTGGGAGCGGGTTGGCGTGGCGCTTTCATTGGGCGCGGGCAGGCTGGTGTCCCGATGTATCGGATCCGAAGGAATGGGCTCTACGGCTGCGGATGGTTTGGTGGAGATGGGGGTCGGAACAGTGACGGTGACGTCTGGGGATATTTCTCCTCCCCCCTCTACGTTTTCCTCGTGTGTAAGGTCTCCAGCATCGGGGGTGCCTTTGGCAGGAGTCTTGGTTGCTTGCAGGAATACCACGACGGAGAGCAAGACCACGGCGAGACTAAGTATCAGAAATTGAAGAACTGCGGTGCGTTGGGGCCGACCTCGCGTTTGAATCAACGTATCGGAATTGTGCTGGGTCTTTGTTTCGGACTCGGTATCAAGGGAAATCGTTAGGGCAGCGTGCTTTGGATCCGTTTCATTCAGTTCCAGGACGTCTCCAATGCTCTCACCGCGTTGTGTTGTGCGCTCGGAGGGATTGCTGGGTTTTGTGTCGACCCTTTTACCATGCGCACCGCTTTCCGTGACGGATCCGGAGGCGGTGAAGATATTTGTAGGGGCGTCGTGCTGTACTGGGGTTGGGGGTGGACTGGACGGAGTATCGCTTCCGCTCCACGGAGGAAGATCCAGGTCCGCCAATCTGGCTAAGACGGCCGTAGCGTCTGCAGGACGGTTTATGGGCTGTTTCTCCAAGAGTTGCATAATCAGCTTCGCGAGTTTGTCTGGAAGCTCCGGTCGGATGACTTCAACCGATACGGGCGGGTCATTGATATGCTGCATGAGCACCTGGACTGGAACCTCGTCCTCGAACGGGGCTCGTCCCGTCAGCAGTTCGTATAGGATCACCCCCAGGGAATACAGATCGCTCCTTGGGTCTACGGGATGGGCCTGGGCCTGCTCTGGCGACATATAGCGAGGAGTGCCGACTACCGTGCCGGTTTGTGTGAGAGAGGCCGCAGTATCTAAGAGAGCCTTGGCAATTCCAAAATCCAGTACTTTTACGAAATCGGGGACCCCGTAATGATGAATCAGAAAGATATTGTCTGGCTTTAGATCTCTGTGGACCAACTTTTGACCATGGGCTTCGCCAAGAGAGCGGAGGATCTGTTTGGCGATGTGTACAGTCCTTTCCGTCGGCAGAGGGTTCTGGAATCGCAAGGCCTGTCCAAGGGTATGTCCTTCCAGGTATTCCATCGCCATATAGCAGGCACCGTCTTCGGTATTACCGATATCAAATACCCGAACGGTATTAGGGTGTCGCAGAGTGGCTGCCAGGCGTGCTTCATTGAAGAAACGTCGTACAGCGTTGATGTCTTCGACAAGACCCGAGGAAAGGACCTTCAACGCCAGAACAGCTTCTGTCTTATTATGTTTTACGCAATAGACGCTCGCCATACCCCCTCGCGCAATACGGCGAAGGACCAGGAACTTATTGTCTACCGTTTTCCCAACCAGCGGATCGGCCTGACTGGGGTTCTTTATGAGGTCGAACCGAATGGTCGGAGTGTTGTCATAGGGACAACGTCGTTCATTCGTGCGATGACGACACTCGGGACAGATATATTGTAGCTTTGGGGCCATGTCTCGTAAGCATAACGCTCAAATCACAAGTCTCCCAGTCTTAACAACTAGTACAGGGGGACTATGCCCCTGTATCTCATCGGGCGTCCCAGGCACAACGGAAACCAAGCCACGGCTTCGTTTCATTGGGCCGAACGCCCTCTCGTCCCCGATTTCGGAGTTCGAAAGGAAGCCCTTGGTAACCGGCTCCTCGCACCGAACGTTTGGACAGCCCGCTGCACGGCGTGCGCCCATCACATGGTCCACGTGGGTCTTTCGTGAGTCCGACGTTTCCGGTCGCAGGCGAGTAACTTGATTTCCGGTACCAATCGAGACACCACTCCGCCACGTTACCTGCCATGTCCATCAAGCCTGAAGGTGTCGAGCCTCGAGGGAAGGAACCAACGGAAGCAGTGCGGGCGTAGCCATCATCGGTGGTGCCGTCAAACGGGAATGCTGTTCCCTCTCGGCCGGATGACTTATCGGCGTAATTAGCCCGCGTGCTGTTCGGGGTGGTAAAGCCCCACGGGTAGATTCGGCGCCCCATACCGGCCGCAGCGATCTCCCATTCCGTTTCTGTGGGCAGTCTCCCCCCCACATAACTGCAGTATTGCTGCGCACCGCTCCAGTCCACACAGGTCATCGGAAGGGTATCTGAATTGCGCTTCCGGTAGGGACAACTGCCGTCAATATCGAAGTGCTGCCGTGTACAGATACCCGTGTCCACACAGGAACGGTACTCGTTAACGGTGATCTCAAATCGACCCAGATAGAAGCCCTTGACCTGGGCTCTATGTTGGTCCAGTTCGGCTCGGAATCGATGTTCGCGGCACTTGGATGGATCGCGGGTCTGGTTTCGACAGCCTTTTACCAACTGGTCCAGCTGTTCGGTGCTTGTTCCCACATTATAGATGCCGTTTGGCACAAATACTCTGCTTCCGGTCGATAGGCTTTGTACTAAAACACGACGCGCGGCATCGGAATCTTCAAACTCGCGAGAAGCCGTGGCCAGGAGTGCGGCGCGTTTGGTTGCGCCTCGGCTGAGTTGAGCCTCAGCTCCGGAGAGCAGGGCCTGCGCCACGTCGTGACGAAGACTATCGGGTATGCCCGAATTTCGTAGGCCTTCCGCCAATCCGGTCAAGGCGGGGGTACCGGTAGAACGCTGGGCCATAGATTCCAGCCATTCCCGAACCAGCGCATTGCGTAAAACAATCTGTTTCGGATGAGGCTGTAGATGAATGGCTCGAAGCAATGAGCGGATCGCGGATTGGTAACGCTTCTGCGCACGCAATGTTTGCGTCTGGTCCACGAGGCCGGCGGATTCGGTACGTTCGGGGCTGTCCAGGGGAAAACCGTATTTTTCATTTTGAAGTCGATACAATAGATCGGCGGCGATACTCTTGAGATGACCGCTCAGGCGGCGTTTTAAGGCAAGGTTCAAAAGTGGCTCGGAATCCTGGAGTTTTCCGGTCCGTAGTAGGACGTCACTCATCAAGATCTGGAAGTAGGCCTTCTTTTCACCACGGACCTGTTTCTTGATGGGCTCAAGACGCTCTAGCGCCGCCTCCGGGTCTGCGTGAATCAGGGCGCAATCCGCGAGGTGCAACTGAATATCGACCGCAAATTTTCGAATCTGTCCATCGACCTTCTGCCAGTACGGGCAAGCCTCTGTCGGCTGACCGAGTTCTGTATACACACTGGCCAAGCGGTATTCGATGTAGGGGTGTTGATAGACCTCATAGGCTTTGTGAAATAACTCAAGAGCCTGCTCAATATTCTTTCGCCGTAGTTGCCGCTTGCCTCTCTCGAAGATACGCAGTGCTTTTCGCTGCCTACGTGTACGTGCCAGGCGTTCCGCGCGGGTTTCCTTTACCTTTGGTTTGGCTATGACTTTGGCCCAGGGAGGAACGATGGTTGTTGGCTGTCCGGCGTTCAAGGTGACAGATTCGGTCCAGGTTATTTCTCCACGTTTGATCTCAATCGAATAGGTGCCGGAGACAAGCGTAGCCATCCCATTGGCATCCAGAGTGAGTGTTTTACCGTCTACGGTGGCGACATCCGTCGGTTTTGTTCCTTTGACGAACAAAAGGGCCTTCGGAGTCGTTGAAACGATGACCACCGGGGCCGGGGCCGGGGTTTCTACGATGACGGAGTCCCCGTCTTCTTTCAGGCTCTGGGACGACCCGCTGCACGCTAGACAAATGGCCACGGCCAGAGCTAGCCATCGGATGCCCATATTATTAGGCGATGAGCTCTTTCGGATAGAGATGAATTGTTCTCGTTGGCTTTCCACGAATGACACCTTTCCGCACTTTATCCACACTTTACTGCAATACTCCATTCAGCCAAGAAATTCGGCTATCTATTCCCGATTACCGGATAGATAATTTCTTTTGATGATGGATTTCAATTCACGAGTCTACTATGAGCGGTCCAGGTTGACTACCCTGGCTGTAACTCTTTAGTGGGACTCTTGACAGCGTTGGTAGCGCAAGCGATAGACGAACAATGGGTATAGTTTTCATAGCCATAGGGGATGAACTTCTGCGAGGGGAGACGATTGAAATAAACGGGAGTTGCATGGCCCGGATTCTGGCGGACGTGGGACATCCGCTTACAAGGATCGCCATTATCTCGGATTCAAATGATGCCTTGTCCAACGAAGTGATGGGCAGCATATCGGAACCGTCTCTCATAGTTATATCCGGTGGACTTGGACCTACCGATGATGATTGCACCCGTTCGGCATTGGCTCGGCTCATCGGGCGACCGCTCGTACGTGACGAGGGGCTTGCGGCTGAACTTCAGGCTCGGGCGGAGAGGCGAGGCAGAGAATTTCCCAAGGTGAATCTTCGTCAGGCCGACATTCCAGAAGGAGCGAAGATCCTCCCCAATTCCTTTGGAACGGCTCCGGGCTTTCTGGTTGATTACAAAGACAGTGTTCTTGTGTGCCTTCCCGGTGTGCCTTCGGAGTTTGAAGGTATGCTGGCTACATATAGAGATGAGATCTTATCGGCAGCAGGAATCTCCGCGGTCCGGGTTGAGGAGGTCACGTTTCGGATTTTTGGGATAACGGAGAGTGGATTGCAGGAGAAGCTCGCCTCTATCGAGGGCTATCCCCATATGTCGATTCGTTCGCTACCGCACTTTCCAGAGATCTGTTTGAAGATCTCGCCCCGCAATGGGTATCCGGAATTCAAACTCTATCTGGAGAAATTGCGGACGGTATTGTCCTGGCGCCTCTTCTCCGAATCATCCGAAGTGGATTTCTTCGAAGATGCAATCGAGCATATGCATGTGGCGGGAGCGACTCTGGCATTGGCGGAATCCTGCACAGGTGGAATCATCGCCCATCGGATCACCCGTATTCCCGGATGCAGTCGCGTATTTCAGGGTGGGGTTGTGAGCTATGCCAATGAGGCGAAGGAGACGCTTCTGGAGGTTTCTCCCGACTTGATTGCACAGCATGGTGCCGTCAGTGAAGCCGTAGCCGCGTCGATGGCGGCCGGGATTCGTGAGCGGCTGCAGGCTACCCATGGTATCGCTGTCACCGGTATTGCAGGCCCATCCGGTGGAACAGAGGATAAGCCTGTTGGGACTGTATTCATCGGCGTCGCGCACCCGGGTGGTGTTGAAGTGGTGCAACATACGTTTCCAGGCTTTGGGCGAGAGCGATTTCAGCTCCTGGCTGGTTATGCGGCCTTCAGCGTTTTGCGTCGTCTACTAGACGGAGACAGTGTGTCTGGCTAGAGATCACCCGGACCGGTTGAATCCCCCCAAAAAAAAGGGCGGTACCGATCGAAATCGGCACCGCCCGAGCACGGGGGTTTAAAGACGGTTATTTCGTCGATTCCTGTACGTCTTTGTGCCGGCGGAGAAACGCCGGTGTATCGTATTCGCTCTCGTTTTGGGACAGCATGGTCTCTACACTCGGTGCCTCTGTGGTAGACGCCGACGGTGAGTTGTTGCCGGTACTCATGTCTAGACCTTGCGAGGGTGCACCACGAAGCTTGGCGCCACGCCGTTGGGTTGCAGGAAGCTCGAATGCATTCTGCACCGTGGGTAGACTGGTCTCCTGTTGAGTCTGCAGACGAGTTGGTTGTGTCATTGTCTCAAAGACGTACTCCTCGGTGTTATCGCTCACCTCGGTGTGTGCTTCGTTACCACCCGTAGCGATAACGGTTACACTGACCTCGTCATGCTGGGCGTAATTTACGACCGAGCCAAAGATGATATTCGCCTCTGGATGGGCCTCCTGTTGGACATAACTCATGGCGTCGTTGACCTCACGAAGGGTCATGTCCTGCCCGCCGGTGATGTTAACCAGGATTCCAGTCGCCCCGTTGAGGCTTACGCCGTCTAATAGTGGGCTACATGTTGCCGCCTGGGCTGCGGCAAGTGCACGTCCGTCACCGCTGGCGCGGCCCTGGCCCATGAGTGCAAGACCGCCGTCCATCATGATGGAACGCACGTCCTTGAAATCCACATTGATAAGGCCCGGAGTCACGATGATGTCACTGATACCACGAACGGCAGAGAGCAGAATGTGGTCGGCGCATTTGAACGCGTCCAACATCGTCATATTATCGTCTGCGATCTCAATCAGGCGATCGTTTGGAATCACGATGAGGGTATCGACGCATTTCTTGAGTTGATCTAAGCCCATGTCCGCGTTCTTCCGACGACGGGCGCCTTCGAACGAAAAGGGCATGGTGACGACGGCAACCGTCAGAATTCCCATGTCCTTGGCGGCCTGGCAGATAACAGGGGCTCCGCCCGTTCCGGTACCACCGCCCAGGCCGGCCGTAACGAAACACATATCGGCTCCGTCCAGGAGACCAGAGATATTGGTCTGACTTTCCATCGCGGACTTCCAGCCGATCTGCGGGTCGGCACCAGCGCCGAGACCACCTGTGAGCTTCTCTCCGAGACGCAGTTTTTCGTCCGCATGGCTGTTTTCAAGCGCTTGGCCATCTGTGTTACAGGCGATGAACTCCACGCCCTGAAGTTCGCCTTCAACCATGTTATTTATGGCGTTTCCGCCACCACCACCAACGCCGATCACCTTGATCTTGGCGTTACTCTGGCATTCAATCGTAATCATGAGTTTCTCCTCCCCGTGCTATCAGGAAATTTGGATTGGCAAATTTGCCATTTGAAGTAGGTGTCGAGTCCTTGTTTTTGGAGTCCGGCAACTCCCAGGGACACGACGTTAGTAGTTAAAAGAAAATAGAAGCGACTCGGCGCATTCGTTCACCAAGCCAGTTCATTGGATTGTGTTGCGATCTTCGATAGGCTTCGAATTGGGCCGATTCGGCTGCGGCGAACCCGTATTTGACCAGACCGACAGCGACGGAAAAGGACGGGTCGGCGACCATGTCTTTAAGACCGGAGATATTCTCGGGGACCCCGACGCGAACGGGAGTTCCAAAGATCTCCTCGGCCATATCGGCGATTCCTTCCAGGTTTGCCGTGCCTCCAGTAAGAACGATGCCTGAGGCCAACAACTCCTGGTATCCGGATTTACGAACTTCTTCGCGCACCATCTCGAGAATCTCGGAGACGCGCGGTTCGATAATCTCGGCCAGGAATTGGCGGCTCTGCTCGGTTGGCTGCCGCCCACCGACGGAGGGGACTTCAATAATGTCTTCTTCATCGACGAGGTGGACTGTCGCACAGCCAGACCGGCATTTGATGCGCTCGGCTTCGGCCCGTGGTGTGCGAAGGCCGAAGGCCACGTCGCTGGTTACATGATTACCGCCAAAGGGCAAGACGGCCGTATGGACCAACGCATCATCGTGCCAGATGGAAACGTCCGTGGTACCGGCTCCGATGTCCACAAGTACTACGCCCAGCTCTTTCTCGTCGTCGTAGAGAGTGGCTGAACTTGCAGCCAGAGGACTTGCGCCAATTCCAGCGATATCCAGCTCGGCTTGAATCACGCAGCGACGGAGATTTTGAAGACTGGCTTTGGCACCCGTAATCACATGGACACGTGCCTCAAGACGGACACCCGTGATCCCGATGGGGTCGCGGATCCCTTCGGTATCATCGACTCGAAATTTCTGCGGCAACATCTGCAGAAATTCCCGGTCCGATGAGAGTTTGATTGCGCGGGCTGCGTCGAGAACGCGGTCACGATCGTCTTCGGAGACTTCGCCATCCTTGATGGCCACAACCCCCTGGCTGTTTGATCCTTCCAGGTGTTGTCCTCCGACCGATACGTATACACGACCGACTTCACAGCCAGCCATGCGCCCGGCGTCGTCGATCGCCTTTTGAATGGCCCGCGTGGTGGATTCGATATTCACTACCGTCCCTCCGCGAAGGCCCAGGCCGTCGGCCTGTCCGATTCCAGTGATATGTACACCTTTCTCATCGGCTTCAGCCACTACTGCCCGTACGTGGCGTGTGCCGATATCAAGTCCGACTACAAAATCATCTCTTCGTCCCATGGGTCTACCTCTAGGTCAGGTCATATTGCTACTGAGCGAATTCAGTGTTTTCTCTTCTGTGCGAGTTGGTTTGGACCGGGACTCTTTCTTCCCAAATCGGTCCGTAATTTGGGTTTTTGAGTCGCCGAATTTGCAATTCTTGGTTTTACCACCACACGTTGATCGCCAAGATCGGCGTGAATGGTTCCCGGTACGCCTTTTCCTCGTCGTAGGGCGTCGTCGATCACGAAACGAAGTTTCTGAATTCTTTTTGCGAATTCATCGTGTCCAATATAGGCCACGAGTCGATGGTGCTCGGTGACGAGGGCAAATCCGCGGGCGGGATCGTGGTGAATTATCGTGATCGGATCGAATCGATGCATTCCCGCTTGTTTGTAGGCTTCAGCAA